>Ga0335075_10016163_pt1 | contig 11163 bp, 11 predicted proteins | sample Lox_Sample_24_FD_206723 | JGI IMG/M metagenome (GOLD analysis project Ga0335075, IMG submission 206723) | Soil microbial communities from Loxahatchee National Wildlife Refuge, Florida, United States - Lox_Sample_2.4 | ecosystem: Environmental > Terrestrial > Soil > Wetlands | place: USA... | reverse complement strand
GCCTGCAATGCGGTTTCTGCACGCCGGGCTTCTTGATGCTGGCGGTCGGCGCGCTGGAAGCGAAGCCCGACCTCAGTGATGATGAACTGTTGGCGGTACTGTCGTCCAATCTCTGCCGCTGCACCGGGTATCAGAACATCGTCAAAGCAGTCCGGATCGCGGCGCGCGAGATGCGCGGATGAGCGGTATCGGCCGGTCGCCGAGACGGTTGGAGGACAGGCCGCTGCTCACCGGCCAGGGCTGCTTCGCGGCGGATTTCCGTCGGGAAGGACAGGTCCACATGCGAGTCGTGCGCTCCCCTGTGGCGTTCGGCCGCATCAAGGGGATTGATGCGGAGGCGGCGCGGGAGGTGCCGGGCGTGCTGGCGGTGTGGACCGCGACGGATATCGCCGACCTGCCGCCGATCGATTTCCGCATGACCGGCATCGCGGGGATGGAACCGTATCGGCAATTCGTCCTTGCCCGCGACTATGTCCGCTATGTCGGCGACCCGGTAGCAGCGGTGTTCGCCACCGACCCCGGCCTCGCCGAGGACGCCGCCGACCTCGTGTTCTGTGACATCGAGGAACGACCTGCCCATCTCGACCCGGCCGCGCCGCTAGTCCAGGTCCGGCCAGAAACGGCACCGGCGCTGCTGAACGAGGCGGCGGTGATCCGTAAGGGCTACGGCGATGTCAACGCCGCCTTCGCTGCCGCCGTGCATGTGCTGGAGCTGGAGGTCGCGGTCGGGCGCCAATCCGGCGTGCCGCTGGAGGGGCGCGGCGCGCTCGCGGTATTCGACGAGGCGCAGGGCCAACTCACTATGTACGGCGCGGCAAAGGTGCCGCACTACAACCGCGATGCTATCGCGCACATGCTCGGCCTGCCGGCGGAGAGGGTGCGGCTGAGCGAGGGGCATGTCGGCGGCGGCTTCGGTATCCGCGGCGAGCTTTACCCAGAGGACGTCCTAGTCTGCTGCGCCGCGTTGCGCCTTCGCGTTCCAGTCAAATGGGTCGAGGATCGGAGAGAGCACATGATCGCAGCGAACCATTCGCGCGATCAGCGCCACCGGCTGAAGGCGGCGTTCGATGAGCGCGGTTTCATCCTCGGGCTATTCGACGAGTTCGTCACCGACCAGGGCGCCTACATCCGTACCCATGGCGGCACGGTCTCGGATCTTTCCGCCGGGATGCTCCCTGGCCCTTATGTGATCCCGGCCTATGGAGTGACGGGGCACGTGCGCCTCACCAACAAGACGCCGGCGGGTACATATCGCGCGCCGGGCCGCTATGAAGCGACGTTCGCCCGCGAGCGGCTGATGGACGCCATCGCACAGGCGCTCGGGACCGACCCAGTAACGGTGCGCCAGGTGAACCTCATCCCCGAGGAGAGGATGCCCTTCGCGCGCAGCCTGGACACGCTGGGCACCGATGTTGTGCTCGATTCCGGCAAATATCACGACTTGCTGCGCCGCGCCCTAGACCATCTTGACTACGCCGCGATGCGCGCTGCCGCCGCCGCACGGCGCACCGCCGGGGAGATGGCTGGTGTTGGACTCGCGCTGTTCCTCGAGAAGAGTGGCCTCGGCCCTAAGGACTTGGTGCGCGTCAGGCTGGACGCCGCGGGCGCAGTCGAGATCGTTACCGGCGTCGCCTCGGTTGGCCAGGGGGTAGAGACGGTCCTGGCCCAGATTTTCGCCGAGATAGTCCCTGTGCCGCTGGAACGGATCGTCGTGACCCACGGGCAGACCGACCGTATTCCCTTCGGCCTCGGTACCTTCGCATCGCGGGTGACGGTGATGGCCGGCTCCGCCGTGCTAATCGCGGCGGAGGCCCTGAAGGCGAAGCTGGTGGAGGTGGCGCTGGTTTTGTTGCAGGCACCGATCGACACGATATCGTTGGAAAGCGACGGCGTCCACGCAGCTGGGGGTGCGACGGCGAGCTTCGGCAGCATCGCCGCCAGCCAGGGCGGGCAGATCGAGGCGGAGGGTTGGTTCCACGCCGACCACATGACCTACCCGTACGGCGTCCATGTCGCCCAGGTCCAAGTGGATCCGGAGACTTGCGCTGTCAAAGTGGAACGCTACTTCGTCGCCTATGATGCCGGAAGGGTCGTCAATCCGGTCCTGGTCAAGGGCCAGATAGCGGGTGGTGCCGTGCAGGGTATTGGCGGCGCGCTGATGGAGGAGTTCGTCTACGACGAGGCGGGACAGCCGCTCGCTGCGAGTTTCGCCGATTATCTGATGCCAAGCTGCGTCGAGGTGCCGCCGATCGAGGTGCTGCTGCGCGAGGACGCGCCGAGCCCCCTCAACCCGCTCGGGGTCAAGGGCGCAGGCGAGGGAGGGATCACCGCGGCCGGAGCCGCAATCGCCGCGGCGGTGGACGACGCGCTCGGGCGGCCGGGCGCGATCCGGCGCCTGCCGATCGCGCCGTCCTACCTCCATGCGCTGCTGAGGGAATCGGCGTGACGCCGCGGTACCCACCGGCAGTCAGTCGTGGGTGAGGTTGAACCATAGCGTGCGGACGAGCTTCTCGCCGTGATTCCAGATCCGGTGCGGCCGACGCGAATGGTAGGAGATCAGGTCGCCTTTGCCGAGTTCGTAGGACGTGCCGTCGACCTCGACGGTTAGCTTGCCCTCGAGGACGTAGCCATACTCGAAACCGTCATGCGCGATAGGTTTCGGACTGCTGCCGGTATGCGGGTCATACTCGTTGATGGCGACCGAGATGCCACGGGCCCGGTCCTGGCGGATGAGGCGCCGGACCACGTGCTCGGCGGTTTCCACGACCTGCTGGTCGCCCCCACGCACGACGATGTTGTCATCCGCCGCCGGCGCGTTCGCCATGAAGTCCGCCATGGTGACGTCGAGCGCATTGGCGATGACGATCAGCGAGCCGATGGACGGCGAGGCTCGCCCCCGCTCCACCAGGCTGAGCATGGAGGAGCTGAGGCCGGAAGCCTCTGCCAGCGCCTGCAAGGTCATGCCGCGTGCTTGCCGGCAGTCCCTGATTCGCAGCCCGATGGCTAGGAGGGCGTTGGCGGTAGCTTCGGGGATCGAACCTGCCGTGCTGATCGTTGTGTCCATCATCAGGTCCGCACTGCCCTCCGTTTTACTTATCATAAGGTGCTCTCATTCGGTGTCCTTCGCCCTTGCCGAAGAGGAGCGGTGCGCCTCCCTCGGAAAACGTGAAACCGGCGTCCCCTAACGGAACAGAAATCGCTTGTGAGGGGCGACGGTTTGATATAATTGAATAAATCTTGAACATGATCAAGGCCGTGCCCATGACCGCTCCCGCACCGACGAGCGTGCGCGTCTTCGACAGTGCGGGTGAGTGCCCGGAATTGCCGATCATCGAGGGTGGGGGGACAGCCAAGGCGGTGGTGTGGCCGGGCAATGGTGCGACATTCCGAACCATGAACGTTCTCGCGCTCGAACTCGGGGCGCGGACGGTGGAGCTCCGCCACAGCAAGGATTGCGTCTATTACGTGATTGAGGGGGAGGGGGTCGTCGTCGATATATGCAGAGGCGAAGCCCATGCCCTCGGCGAGGGAAATATGGTCCATATCGACGCCGGTGATTGCTATCGCCTGAGAGCCAGTGGCAGCGCGTCGTTGACCGTCGTCGGTGGTCCTTGTCCAGCTGACGAAGCGCTCTATGCGTCTCTGGCGCCGTGAGAAGGAAAGGTAACTTATGGCCATTCGAGTCTTTCATCGAGATCATCCAACGATGCGCCTGCCGCTGATCTCGAAGGACGCACGTTTCGTGATCTGGCCCGGCACAAGGGCTTGGTGGGCCAATCTGAACTACGTGCTCCTGGAGCCTGGCGAGGCCAACGTGCCGCATGTCCACACCCAGTCCGAGGACACGATCTTTATCCTCGAGGGTAGCGGCACGATCGTTGATTATGACAATGGCCTGCGCCTTCCCTTCCATGCAGGCTGCGCTGTGCATGTGCCAGTGGGCGTGAAACACGCCGTGGTTGCGGATCGCGGCGTTGGGATCACCAGTGTGGGTGGGCCGGCGCCGGCGGATGTCCCGCTGCTCAAGGCGGTCGGGGCGCTGCCCAAGGAAGCCGAGCTGCCTGCCGTACCGGCATCCACCTAGCCCGGTAGGTTCGGAGAAGGGGGCCGGGAAGAGACATGAAACTCCAAAAGCAGTTCACGTTGGCCTGGCCGGTCGAGACTGTTTGGAGCTTCTTCCACAAGCCGCCGAAAGTCGCGGCGTGCCTGCCCGGAGCGGAATATCTCGGTGCCGGAGATGGGGGCGATCATCTCGGCCGGGTGTCGGTGAAGGTCGGGCCGTTCCAGGTGCGCTTTGAGGGCAAGGCTGTAGTTTCCTATGACGATGCCGCGAGGGCCATACGGCTCGAAGGCAGCGGCGTCGACCGCAAGGGCGGCAGCCGCGGTAAGATGACCATGGACTGTGCCCTCGCCCAAGACGGCGCCGCCACCCTAGTCACGATTGACGCCGAAGTGCAACTTGCAGGCAGCATCGCGCAGTTCGGTCGCACTGGGTTGATCAGTGAGATCGCCGCTGTCCTGATCGGGGATTTCGTCGCCAACACCGACGCCGCGCTTAACGCTGAGCGCGCCGCGGGTGCGCCGACGGCCGCGGCGGATAAGGGGGCACTTCGCGGAGCGCCGACGCCCCGGCGGGCGTCGCCGCTCGCCCGGCCGATAAGCGCGCTGGCAGTCCTGCTGGCGTTGGTGAAATCCTGGCTCGCTGCCCTGTTGCGTCGACACACGCCGGCGGAATGATCGCGCACTGTCCGGGCCGGATAACTGGTGTGAGGCGTTCCGCCTTCCATTCGGTGTCGTGCCGTAACTCAAGGAGGGTGCCGTGAGGATCATCGATCTCAGTCACTTGATGAATGTCCACACGCCCGGATGGGTCGGCTATGCCGGCAACAAGATGTATTACGCTCAGAATCTTCAGACGAAGATGATCGTGGCGCAGCGCATCGACACCGCGTTGCATGTCGGCACCCATATCGACGGTGCGATGCACGGCACCGACGGCATGGGGGACATGGCGTCCTATCCGCTCGATTTCCTGGTCGGGCCAGGGGCGGTCGTTGATGTCTCCGCGCATATGGAGGACTGGGCGGTGATCACGCCCGAGATGATCGAGAGCGCCTCAGTGGAAGTCAGGGAGGGCGACATCCTGATTCTGCACACCGGCTGGCACCGCTATTGGGAGGGCCAGCCCCAGCAGGACCTTGTGCGCTATTTCTGCATGCATCCTGGCGGCAAGATGGAGCTGCTTGAATGGATGCTCAAGAAGAAAATCAAGTGGTTCGGCGTCGATTGCGGCTCGGGCGATCACGCGATGAACACTTCGATCCGGCTGATGCGTCCCGACCTCGCCAAGCGCTTCGAGAAGAAGGTCGGCATGAGCTGCGAGGCATTTTTTGGCGAATATGACTACTTTCACAAGAAGTCCGGCCGCAAGGTGACGGAGGACATGTTCCCCTTCCACTCCTATGCCTTCCAGGAGGGGCTGATCCATGCCGAGAACGTCGGCGGCGACATCGAGAAGATGCTCAACAAGCGCGCGGTGATCGGCGCGTTCCCGTGGCGCTACGAGGGGCTCGAGGCCTGCCCGTGCCGCATCGTCTGCTTTGAAAGCATGGATGAAAGCGTCGAGGCGGTCGGCGACGTCGCGAAGGCGATCTTCGCACGCCGGGCGGGCTGACCTTCCGCCAACCATCAGGGGGCGCATTATGCAGGCCTACATTCACGGAAAGAAAAAGCGTCTCCCTCGGGACTTCGAGGGATTCTTCGATCGCGCGAAGAGCGCCGTCATCTCCATCGATTTGCATCGCGGTCATCTCGAGGATTCGCCCGACTGTCCTTGTCCGGCTCCCCGTGCGCGAGAGATTGTGGCGGCAGTCGATGCGTTTCACGATGTCGCTCGCTCGCTCGGCGTGCCGGTGATCCATGTGCGCAGCGTGCTGCGTCGCGGCGGGCTGGATGATGTCGCAGGCACGCAGAAATCGGCCTGGCGGCTGGTATTCCCACTGCACGTTGGAGACATCGGCAATGCGGATGAACACGCTATCGAAGGGACACGCTGGACGGAGTTCGTCACTCGCGTCGAGCCAAGCGACCTGATCGTCCAGACTAAGAAGCGCCTGACGGCGTTCTATCCCAGTGACCTCGATTTCCTACTGCGCAATCTTGGCGTCACCGCAGTTGTGCTCAACGGCTGCCTCACCGATTGCTGCATCCTGAACACCGCGTTCGATGCAGGTAATCTCGGCTACCGCGTGACAGTGCTGCGCGATCTCGTGCGAGGTTCCCGGCCGGATCTCGAGGAAGCGGCACTGTCCATCGTCGCGATGCACACGGGCGTGGTCGCTGATGCCGCCGATCTCGCAGGCGCGTGGATGGCAACGACCTGATCGCCACTTCAACGAGGGGAGAGCCTGTATGCCTATGGGTAAAACGATCGCCGCCTGCATGCTCGCTGTGGTTGCCATAACGGGAGTGACATGGGTGCGGCCCGCCGCTGCGGTGACGGCGCCGATCAAGGTGGCCTTCATCATCACCGATCCGCTGGCTGGGTCCGCCTGGACGCAGGCCTGGGAGACCGCGCGGCAGGAGCTGGTTGCGGCGACCGGGGTGAAGACAACAACCGTGGGGCCGGTGCCGGAAAACAACCAAGTAGCGACCCAGGCCGAGGACCTGATCAAGCAGGGCTACAACGTGATCGTGGCGGAGGATTTCTCCTACCAACCCTTCCTGCACAAGGTCGCCGCTGAGCATCCGGACGTGAGGTTCATCGAGATTGGGCCGAACATCCAGAAGCACCTCGACAATGTCTCCACTGTCTACGCCAATCTCTGGCAGGTGCGTTACGCCGAGGGCGTGCTTGCCGGGCTGATAACGAAGACCAGCAAGCTGGGCTTCGTCACCGCCCATACGATCCCGTCGGTGGTTGCCGGCATCAACGGCTTCCAGCTCGGCGCGCACTCCGTCAATCCCAAGGCAACCACGATCGTGGTCGCCACCAACGAGTGGTACGCGCCGGCGGCGGCCACGCGCGCGGCGGAGACGCTGGCCGCGCGCGGCGCGGATGTCATCGCTCAGCATGAGGATGATACCGGCGCGCTGCTCGGCGCCAAGCAGGCGCACGTCTGGGAGCTGGGGTCGGAGGCGGATACACACGCTGTCGCGCCCGGCACCTATCTTTCCGGCTCCGTCTATCACTGGGGCAAGTATCTCATCGCCCAAATCCGCGCGATGATGGACGGAACGTGGAAGGCCAGTGACTATTCGGGGGATCTGAAGTCCGGACTGGTCGAGCTGGGTCCGATCAACCCCAGGGTACCGGCGGCGGTGAAGGCTAAGGTGGAGGCCGCGATCGCTGGAATCATCGACGGCTCGATCAAGGTCTTCAAGGGGCCGATCAAATACAACGACGGCAGGACGATGGTACCGGCCGGTCAGACACTTGAGGGTGCCGCAGGGATCTACCCCAAGCAGAACGGCTTCGTCGAAGGCGTGGTTGGTAACATCAAGGGGTAGCGGCGCTTGGTCGCGGGTAAGGCGCCGTCCGCGCCGGCGGCCGTTGAGGCCCTTGGGGTCACCAAGGTCTTTAATGGCCGTCCGGCCAATCTCGACGTCTATTTCCATGCGTTCGCGGGAGAGATCCATACGGTTCTCGGCGAGAACGGTGCCGGTAAGAGCACGCTGACGTCGATGCTGGCCGGCGTCTACAGGCCAGACAGCGGCGAGGTGCGGGTGCGGGGCCGGAAGATTGCGTTCCACTCGCCGCGCGACGCGCTGCGCGCTGGGGTCGGCGTCGTCTATCAGGAGTTCCACCTGGTCGAGAACCTGACGGTGCTCGAAAATGCTCTTCTCGGCACCGGGATGCGACCCTGGGGGCGCAAGCGCGATGCCGTTGGTGATCAGGCGCGCCAGGCCGGATTCGATCTGCCGCTCAGCGCGCCGGTCCGCTTGCTCAATATCGGCCATCGCCAGCAGGTGGAAATCCTGAAGCTGCTGCTGCGCGATCCCGACGTGCTGATTTTCGACGAGCCGACAGCAGTGCTTGGAGAGGCGCAGGTCGGCGAGCTGTTCGCGACGCTCGACCGGCTGCGCCGGCGGGGCAAGGCGATCGTGCTAATCACGCATCGGTTGCGCGAGGTACGCATGGTCGCGGATCGGCTAACCGTGCTGCGCGAGGGCAGGACAACCGCCGCGGGCCGCAGGCCCGCGGAGTTCACCGACGCGGCCCTCACCGAGCTGATGGTCGGGCCCGGCACGGGCGCGCCCGCTCGTACCCGCGAGCCCGCAGCCATGGGGGAGATCGTGCTCCGGCTCGTCGGTGTGCATCTCTCCTCGCGCTCCGGTTCCGGCCTGCGCGGCGTGGACCTCGCCGTCGCGGCCGGCGAGCTGGTCGGTGTCGCGGGGGTGCGGGGCAACGGCCAGCGCGAGATCGCCGAGGTAGCGGCCGGGCTTGCGCCACCCGGCCGGGGAAGGGTGGAGCATGCCGGCGGCGATGTCAGTTTCATTCCCGAGGACCGCCTCGGCATGGGGCTCTGCCGGCGGATGACTATCGGGCAGAATCTCGCCCTACGTTGTTACAGAAAGCCTCCAATCGGCCGACCATGGCAAATCGACCGCGCGGCGCTACAGAGCCTGGCGGAGAGGCAGATCGCGCGTTACGGGATTCCGGCGCGCGCGGACCGCATCGTCACCCAGCTTTCCGGCGGTGGCTTGCAGCGTGTGGTGGTCGCCCGCGAACTGGACCAGAGGGCGCGGCTGATCGTCGCCGCTCAGCCGACCCGCGGTCTCGATATCCGCTCGGCGGAGTTCGTCCGGCGCCGGCTCGTCGAAGCGGCGGAACGGGGCGTCGGCGTGTTGGTGATCAGCGAGGATCTCGACGAGCTGATGGCGATGACCGATCGTATCGTCGTTTTGTACGAAGGGTGCGTCGCCGCGGATGTGCCGCGCTCCGACTTCGATCGCCAGTATCTCGGGACCCTGATGCTCGGCGCGCGAAACGACCGCCATGCGTCTTGAACGCCGCGCGCAGGCGAGCCGGCGGCTAGGGCTGACTGTTCCGATCGTGGCGGTGCTGCTCGGTCTCGCGGTCGGCGGGCTCGTGATCCGCCTCGGCGGCACCGATCCACTACTCGCCTATCGCACGCTGTTCGCGGCGGCGTTCGGTTCGATGGAGGGCTGGCAGGCAACACTTACGCAGGCGGCGCCGCTGATGCTGACGGGGCTCGCCGTGGCGCTGCCGGCGCGCATGGGGCTCTGGAACATCGGCGGCGAGGGACAGCTTACGATGGGCGCGGTGGCAGCGACCTGGGTGGCGCTTTACGAGCCCTTGCCCGGCTGGCTGCTGCCGGTTGGCATGCTGCTCGCGGCGTTCGCGGCTGGGGCGGTCTGGGCGCTCATCGCCGCCGTGCCGCGCGGCATTCTCGGGCTGAACGAAATCATCGTCACCCTGTTCCTCAACTATATTGCTGTCGACTTCATGGGTTTTCTGGTAAACGGTCCATGGGGCGATAAGAGCGCGATCGGCTTCGCCTATTCGCGGGCGATTCCGAACCGTGCGGATCTGCCGATGCTCGCGCCGTCCCTTAGCATTGGCGTGCTCATTGCCTTTGCCGTCGCGCTGGTGGCGGGCTGGATCGTCAACCGGACACCGGCGGGTATGACCATGCGTCTTGTCGGCTCGGGCACGCACGTGTCATGTTATCTCGGCCTTCCAATCCGCCGGCTGACCGCGATCGGGTTCGGTGGCAGCGGCGCGATCGCCGGGCTTGCCGGCGCGATCCAGCTTATGGGCGTCACACAGAGGCTGGAGCCGGGCATTTCGAGCAATTATGGCTATTGCGGGATTCTCGTCGCCTTTCTCGCGGCGGAGTCGATTACCGGGGTCGTGGTCGGCGCCATCATCTATGGCGCCCTTATCGTCGGGGGGCTCGCCCTGCAGGGCGCGGGTGTGCCCTTCGATATTTCTCTCGTCGTACAGGCACTCACCATCCTGTTCCTCGTGAGCGGCCAGGCAGCGCTGCGCTACCGCATTGCAATGGGCAGGGGCGCGGGAGCGGCTGCCATCGCCAGGGCTGGCCGATGAACGGGTTCTGGGTCCAGACGCTGCATCAGGCCGTCATCGCCGGCACGCCGCTGGCGCTCGCCGGACTGGGTGAGCTCCTGGCGGAGACTGTCGGCGTGCTTAATCTCGGTGTCGAGGGCATGATGCTGATCGGTGCGGTCACCGCCTATGCGACGGCGCTGGTCACGGGCAATCTCTGGATCGCCCTGACGGCGGGCGCGTTGGCTGGGAGCCTGTTCGGCCTCCTTCATGCGTTCCTGACAGTGACGCTGCGTGTTAACCAGATCGCCATCGGGCTGACGCTCGTCTTTCTCGGCGCCGGCCTGTCCGGTTACGCAGGGCAGTCGATTGCCGGCGCGCCGGTGGCGCAGTCGTTCGAGACAGTGGCGATACCTGGCTTCGGGGCGCTGCCGGTAGTTGGCCCGATTCTCTTTCGTCAGGACTGGGTGGTCTATGGTGCCGGCCTGCTCGGTGTGGCTGTCTGGGTGTTTCTCCGGTTCACGGCGACGGGGCTCAATCTACGCGCGACCGGGGAAGATCCGGCGGCGGCCGATGCGGCGGGCGTGCCGGTGGTTGCGATTCGCTATCTTGCGACGATTGCGGGCGGCGCGCTGGCCGGGGTCGCGGGCGGGTATTTTTCCCTTGCGGTCGCCCATGCCTGGGCCGACCAGATTACCGGCGGGCAGGGCTGGATCGCGCTGTCGCTCGTCATCGCGTCCAACTGGAAGCCGCTCCGTCTGATCTGCTTTTCCCTGCTGTTCGGGATTGTTGACAGTCTCTATTTCTCCTTACAGGCGCTCGGCACGGATTTTCCCAGCTCGATCCTAGCGATGGTGCCGTATGTGTTTACTCTAGTCGTGTTGGCCATCGGCATTGCGTGGCGAAAGGAACTCGGCGTGGGTCCGGCGATGCTGGGACGGCCCTATGACCGCGAGGAACGCATATAGGGGTCACGCCACAGAAGATTATCTTGCGAGGAGACAGGGCAGCTCGCGGACCTGCTCTAGCAGGCTGCTGAAAATCCCCCTGATCTTTCTGACTTTTGCTCCTGGTTTCTGGGGTTCTTGACGTTCCCGGAGCTTTCCCTCGGTTTTGTTGGCTCAAGACCC
>Ga0335075_10016162_pt1 | contig 11163 bp, 12 predicted proteins | sample Lox_Sample_24_FD_206723 | JGI IMG/M metagenome (GOLD analysis project Ga0335075, IMG submission 206723) | Soil microbial communities from Loxahatchee National Wildlife Refuge, Florida, United States - Lox_Sample_2.4 | ecosystem: Environmental > Terrestrial > Soil > Wetlands | place: USA... | reverse complement strand
TGATCCTGGTCGACGTCGTGCCGAGGTTCGAGAAGCAGGGCAGCGCCCGCATCCGCGACTTCATGTTCAGCGGTTTGCACGGCTTCGGCTCCCTGGAAGAGGCCGCCGACGCCGTCGCGGCCTATCTACCGCATCGGACGAGGCCCCGCAGCCCCGAGGGGCTGAAGAAGAACCTGCGGCTGCGCGACGGCCGGTGGTACTGGCACTGGGATCCGGCGTTCATGACCAAACCCGGCGACGACCCCGAGCTGCGCACCGAAAACTTCGAGCGGGCCGCCGCCGACCTGACTATCCCGGTGCTGCTCATCCGCGGAAAGCTGTCCGACGTGGTCAGCCCCGAAGGTGTGCGGCACTTCCTGGACACCGTGCCCAACGCGGAGTTCGTCGAGCTGTCCGACGCCGGGCACACCGCCGCCGGCGACGACAACGACGCCTTCAGTGATGTCGTGGTGACGTTCGCGACCCGACCGGCATGACGCGGTCGGCGTAGGCCGCCAGGTCGGCCTGCTGTGACGTGATGACCCCGATGTAGCCGTCGGGCCGAACCAGCACTGCCGCACCGTCTTTCACGTCGTAGGCATCGTGCACATGCCGGTCGGCGTCGACCAGATCGCCGCCGACGCAATAGGACTGCGCAGCGGGACGGTCGAGGGTCGGCGCGGTTGACCCGAATCTCAGCAGCGTCCAGTGCGGGCCGGCGTAGCTGCCGAACAGCCGCTCCGGCCGGCCGTCGCGCAGGCATGGCGCGTCGGGTGCCCGATCACCCGCGGCGAGCGTGCGACTGGAGCCGTCGTCGAGTGTCAACGGCCCGCCCCGGTAATTCAGGTCGAGTTGACGGGTCTGCTCGCCGCGCTCGAAAGCGTCGTCGGCGCCGCTGACGTGTTTCTCCAGCAGCTGCGTGCTGATGCCCAGCACCCGCGCGGCGACCGGCAGCCGCTCCGCCTGGTAGCTGTCCAGCAGTTCGTCGGGCGCCCCGCCGAGCACGGCGGCCAGCTTCCAGCCGAGGTTGTAGGCGTCCTGCACACCGGTGTTGAGGCCCTGGCCGCCGGTCGGCGGATGCACGTGCGCGGCGTCGCCGGCGAGAAAGACGCGGCCGACCCGAAACCGCTCGACCAGCCGGATGTTCGGGCGCCAGATCGTGCTCCAGGTCATCTCGCGCAGCCGAATGTCGGTCCGCCCCGAGACGGCCTCCAGCGTCTGCTGCAGACCCTCGAGGGTGTCGGGTACGCCCGCGGCGCCGGTGGCAACGACGAACGTGTCGTCGCCCCCGGCCAGTGGGGTGAACCCGAAATACTGCCCGTCGATCATCCAGCCGTGGCCGTAGTCGTGGTCGAGGCCGTCGACGCGGACGTCGGCCAGCAGCATCGTGATGTCCTCGTGGGTCTCGCCGACGAACGGCACCGCGAGTTGGCGGCGCACGGTGCTGCGGCCGCCGTCGGCCCCGACCAGATACGCCGCCCGCAGGATCTGCCCGTCGCCCAGTCGCGCCGTCACACCCTCCGCGTCCTGCTCGAACCCCACCAATCCGGCGCGCAGCTCGACGTCGATGCCGTGATCGGCCAACCGCGAGCGCAGGATCTGCTCGGTCCGCCACTGCGGCACGAACCAGATGTTGGGGTACGGCACATCGGGACTCGGGGCGACCGGCTCGGTCATCCGCTGCTCCCACACCACCTGGTCGCCGTCGTAGATCCGGGTGAGCGGAGCGGCCATGCCGGCCGCAAAGACCTCGTCGAGAACTCCGAGGTCCTCGAAGACCTCCAAGGTGCGCGGCTGGATCCCGTCCCCGCGTGATCCGACCGAAAACCGGTCGGCCGCGTCGACAACACGCACGCGCACACCGCGCCGGGCCAGGTCCAGCGCCACCGTGAGCCCGGTGGGTCCCGCCCCCGCAACCAGCACGTCGACGTCCACGGCGACTCCTTACTGAATTTATTTTCACTGAATTTTGATTCAGTGTTGGCGATGTTAGCTTTTCTGTCAAGGAGGCACCGGAGGTGAAACGCACCGAACAGGCCGCGAGCACCGAGGCGGCGCTGAAGGACGCGGCTCGGCGCGTGTTCGCGCGTCAGGGCTACCTGAACACCAAGATCACCGACATCACGGCCGAAGCAGGCCGCGCCGCCGGATCGTTTTACAACCACTTCACCGGCAAGGAAGAGCTGCTCACCGCGCTGCTGGCCGACGCGTTAGCGGAAAGCGACGCGGCGATCTTCGCGCCGGACTCCCAACACCGCGCCGACTTCAGCGACCGCGACGCCGTGCGGTGGCACGTCGAGAACTACTGGCGGTTCTACCTCCGCCACGCCGTCGAACTGACCGCGCTGCGGCAGGCCGCACAGGTCAACACCGAGTTCGGGGCTCAGCTGGAAGCGATGATGGCCGGCAACGTCGACCACATCAGCGATCACCTGGACCCGATCACGCAAGCCGGCCGCCACCTACCCGGGCCGGCTGAGTTGGTATTGCCGATGTTCGTCGCGCTGCTCGACGGGTTCAGCTACCGCTGGCAGCTCAACGACGGCCGGTTCGGCGGCCGACGTGTCGACGACGACGAGGCCATCGACACCTTGACCGAGTTCATCTACCGCGCGCTCAACGGCTGACCTCATGGCGGCGACCCGCTTCGCCCGGCTCCGCCGCGCTCGCGATCGCCGCTAGCCGCCGACGCCGGACTTCTCCGCGTGGCCGCCGAACTGCTTGCGCATCGCCGACAGCGCCTTGTTGGCGAAGTCGTCGAGGCTTCGCGAGGCGAAGCGGGACTGCAGCGCGGTCGTCAGCACCGGCGCCGGCACGCCCTCGTCGATCGCCGCGATCGCGGTCCACCGGCCTTCGCCGGAGTCCGAGACACGCCCCGAGAAATCGGACAGCGTGGGCGATTCGTGCAGCGCGATCGCCGTCAGGTCCAGCAGCCAGGAGCCGACAACGCTTCCCCGACGCCACAATTCAGCGACGTCTTCGATGTTGATGTCGTACTGGTAGCACTCGGGGCTCGACAGCGGCGCGGTTTCGGCGTCGCCCTCTTGGACTCGCTTGCCGATGTCGGCGTTGCGCAGGATGTTCAGCCCCTCGGCGATCGAGGCCATCATCCCGTACTCAATTCCGTTGTGCACCATCTTCACGAAGTGCCCGGCACCGGAGGGGCCGCAGTGCAGGTAGCCCTTCTCGGGTTCCGCGACCTCACCGGTGCGACCGGGTGTGCGCGGCGCCGCGTCGACACCGGGCGCGATGGTCGCAAACAGCGGCTCCACGTGTTTGAAGGCGGAGTCGTCGCCGCCGATCATCAGGCAGTAGCCACGGTCGCGACCCCACACACCGCCGCTGGTACCGCAGTCGAGCAGGTGGATCCCCTTCTCGCCCAGCAGCTTTGAGTGCTTGAGGTCGTCGCGGTAGTACGAGTTGCCACCGTCGATCACGATGTCGCCGGACTCCAGCGTGGTGGCCAACTTCTCGATCACCGAGGTGGTGATATCGCCCGCGGGTACCATCACCCACACCACCCGCGGGGTCTCCAGCTTCTCGGCGAGCTCCTCCAGCGAGAACACCCCGGTCGTCCGTTCGTCATGCGCCATCGCCTTGACCGCGTCCGGGTTGTAGTCGTACACAACGGATTCGTGGCCGTGGTCGGTCACGCGGCGGGCGATGTTCGCACCCATACGGCCTAAGCCGATCATCCCTAACTGCATGTGCTTCTCTCCTTCAGTGGTGGTTGTCGACTAGCCACGGTTGTTGCCAACCGCGATGACCGCGTAGTAGTTCGCGCGCCGCGTCGGGCCCCGAAGAGCCGGGCTCGTAGCGGTGCACCTTGCCGGGGTTGTCGAGGATGGGCTGCACGATCCGCCAGGTCTCTTCGATGGCGTCCTCACGCGCGAACAATTGGTGATCGCCGTCGAGCGCGCCGAGCAGCAGCCGCTCGTATGGGGTGTGCGGTTCGCCCAGGTCCTGCATGAACGACGAGTCCAGGTGCAGGTCGCGCCAGTGGTCGCCGTCCAGCGCCGTCAACTGCAGCCGCAGTCCGGGGTCGGGGTCGATGCGCAGCACGATCTGGTTGGGCTCGGCCCGCCTGCGGTCGGTCAGGAACGACAGCGAGGGAACGCGGTGCGTGAACAGCCTCACCTCGGTGACACGTTCGGGCAGTGACTTGCCCGCGCGTAGGAAGATCGGCACCCCGGTCCAGCGCCAGTTGTCAATCTCGACCCGCAGGGCGACGAAGGTCTCGGTGTCCGAATCCTTAGCCACCCCTTTAATATCGGTGTAGCCGTCGTACTGGCCGCGCACGCACCGGTCCGGCTGCACCGCCGGCATCGCGCGGAAAACATCGGCCTTGCGGTCGTTGAGGTCGTCCGCACTGCAGCCGACCGGCGGCTCCATCGTCAATCCGGCGAGCACCTGCAGCAGATGATTTTGCACGACGTCGCGCAACGCGCCGACCCCGTCATAGAACTTGCCGCGGTCCTCGACCCCGAAGTTCTCGGCCATGGTGATCTGGATTTCGGAGATGCTGTGCCGGTCCCACAGCTCGGCCAGGGCCAGATTGCCGAAGCGCAGGTATTCCAGTTCGACGACCGGTTCCTTGCCCAAGAAGTGGTCCACCCGGAAGATCTGGTCCTCGTCCAGCAGCGCACGCAGCCGGGCGTTGAGCTCCAACGCCGACTTCAGGTCGTGACCGAAGGGCTTCTCCACGGCGACGCGGGAGTGCTCCAGCAGCCCGGCCTTGCCCAGGTTCTCCACGATCGGCGCGAACAGCGACGGGGGCATCTCCAGGTAGAACAGACAGCGGTGGCCGGGGCCGATTTGCTTGGCCAACGCGTCGTACAGCGTGGGGTCGGTGACGTCGCCGTGCAGATAGGATAGCCGGCGCGCAAATCGCTCGAACACCTTGTCGTCGATTTTTTCCCCGGCGTTGCTGATCGCGTCGCGGGCCCGGTTGACCAATTCCTCCGTGCTGATGTCCTGGCCGGCCACGCCCAAAACCGGGCAGTTCAGCAACCCTCGGCGCTCCAGGCGGTACAGCGCTTGGAAGGTCATCTTGCGGGCCAGGTCTCCGGTAATCCCGAAGATCACCAGCTGATCCGAGGCGTTAACGCCGGACTCGGCCAATCAGGACCTCCACGAAAAATCGACTCGACAGTTGTGGCTCAACACTTGCAAACGCGCCTAACTCGATCCCGCCGCGGCCAGCTTTTACCCTAAACACTGCGGTTCGGACCGACAACAAATAGCCAAGCTCAGGCGTAACCGCTTGCTCCGATGGGTAAACACTGGGCGCTGCGAGCGGCCTGCGCGGACACTTTGCCGGAAATTCCCGGACTGTCCTCTCGCAGTTGGCTTTTCGCATGCCGGTTGGCCGTATTGGGAAGTCACGGTGGGGGGTTACGTCGCCGATACGGCCTTGTCGCTGCGGCAGACAAGACAAATCGGGGAAGATGCATGGCATGCATGGCCCCCTGATGATGGTGATCTACGGCTTGGCCGGCCTGGCGGTGATCGAAAGCGCCGGCCTGGCCGCCGTGGTGGTGCTGCTGATCCGCAGCCGCCGGGAGGCCGACGCGCTGCGCCGTCATGTCGACAACCGCAGCTGGCTGCTGTCCAGCGGTCGCGAGGCCGTCAAGACCGTCTGGCAGACCGCGAACCTGGTGCGCAAGGAGGGCCTCGGCGCCGCGGTGCGCAGCTCGATCGAGGACCTGGCGGATTGGGCGGAGGTCGAGCGGCCGGACCTGGCCCGGGTCACGCCGGACGGCAAGGTGGCGATCCTGTTCTCGGATATCGAGGAGTCCACCGCCCTCAACGAACGGGTCGGCGACCGGGCCTGGGTGAAGTTGATCGGAGAGCACGACAAGCAGGTCCGCACGCTGGTCAAGCAGCGCTCCGGGCATGTGGTGAAGAGTCAGGGCGACGGGTTCATGATCGCGTTCGCGATGCCCGAGCAGGCGGTGCGCTGCGGCATCGACATGCAAGACGCATTACAAAGGGACGCACAACGCAAGCGGCACAACGAAATTCGGGTAAGAATCGGAATCCACATGGGCCGGTCGGTGCGCCGCGGCGACGACCTGTTCGGGCGCAACGTCGCGATGGCGGCGCGCGTGGCGGCCGAAGCCGGCGGCGGGGAGATTTTGGTGAGCGACGCTGTGCGCGAAGCCCTCAGCGACTGCGACGACATCTCCTTCGATGGCGGCCGCGACGCCGAGTTGAAGGGCTTTGCGGGCACGCACCGCTTGTACGCGGTGGCCTGACGGTTAGGCCTCGCCCGCCTCGGCCAGCCGCTGGTGCAACCGGTCGCGGATCTCGTTAGGCGTGTAGGCCCGTCGCCTCCGTTGGTCGCGGACCACCAGCACTCCCCCGGCCGCTACCCCGACGACGCCGGCCAATCCCAGCAACTTCCAAATGGTGCGCATGGGCTCAGGTTATTCGCGTCTGCAGCACGGCGATGTCGGTATGTGCATATGGTGCGTTGGTGGAAAACCATACGGTGAGCCTCAGCCAGGCGCTGGACGAAACCCGGACCGGCGATGTTTGGCTGTTCCGCGGACATTCCGGGCCCGACCGCGCGATCCAGACCTTGTCCAACAGCCCGGTCAACCACGTCGGCATGACGGTGGCGATCGAGGATCTACCGCCGCTGATGTGGCACGCCGAGCTAGGCGACAAGCTGACCGACGTCTGGACCGGTACCAATCATCGCGGCGTGCAACTCAACGACGCCCGGGAAGCCGTCGAGCGCTGGCTGACTCGCTATGGGCAGCGTTGCTGGTTGCGGCAGCTTTCCGACGACGTCACCCACGAGCAGGAGAACCGGCTGCTGCGGGTCATCGCCCGGATGGACGGCACGCCGTTTCCGTCGACGACCCGGCTCACCCTGCGATGGCTGCGCGGTCAGCTCCCCACGCGATACGACTGGGTGCGCGGAATCCCGTTCTTGGACAGAAAGGTTCGCGAATCGACGCGGCGCCGCAGGGCACAGCAGAGGCAGGGCCGGTTCGAGTCCGCCTATTGCGCCGAGACGGTGGCCGTCACCTACGAAGAGATGGGGTTGATCGAAACCGAGAAGCGGTCGAATTGGTTTGACCCCGGCCGGTTTTGGAGCGGCGACGGCCTTCCGCTGCTGTCGCCGTATCAGCTGGGCAGCGAGATCGCCGTCGTCGGAGACTGACGCCGGCCACACCGAGCGCGGCGACCACAAAGCAGGCGGCCGCGTATCCGACGTTCCCTGTTGGCGTTCCGTCGGCCGGGTCGCGCAGGTGAATGAACGCCGGCGCGTGTTGACAGGAGAAGCCGCCGAGAGCTTTCGCGATGGCGTCGAACGACGCGGTGCACTGCTGGGACATCAGGATGCGGCCTGGCCGGTGTACCAGCGCGTCACGTCACCGCCTGCGTTCCACCGGTCAAACCACCGATCGGCGAACTCGGGCAGCGGCTGATGGTCTGGATTGTGAAAAGGTGTCTGGCTCAACAAGACCCGAACGACCGCACGGTACCGCTGAAGACGAGGCACGGTGGCATACGCGCTCGGGACCGTCGAGCGCTTGCGGGTCAGCGCCTGCCGCAGACCGAATGACGGCAACATCGTGCGGGCATCCACCTTCCGGTCCGCTTCGGGCACATGGGCATTCACGCCGTCGGCGATGATCCGGGTGACCGCGATCAGGTGCCGGAAGACCCCGGGCAGCGCCCTGATCCGATACCAGCTGTCGCCCACCGCCGCGTCGTAGATCACCAGGGCCGAACTGCGGTGCTCGACCTCTTCCACGAAGTGCCACATCAACAGCGACGCCACCCGGTCGTCGCCGGGCCGAAACAACGTCGCCTCGTTGTCGAGCATCATCTTGAAGGTCGGCGTGAACGTCGCCTCCAGGTCGGCGATGTAGGCCAGCCGGAATTTCAACGGCGTGGTGTTGGTGACCTCGTCGAAGCTGGCGGTCGCCGCGTCGAAGGTGTGCTGCAGCCCGGGATAGCGCCGGATCAGCGCCGCCACATGCTTGCGGTGCGTACTGGAATGCTGCGCTTCCTGACGCAGGAACGCCGTCGCCTCTGCGGCCACCTCCGGGTCGGTGAGCAGCGGCCTCGCCTCCTGGACGGCAGCAACGATCATCTGCTCGAAGCAGATCGCGATCATCGACGTCGCGTTCATGAAAAACGAGAACTGCGGATTGGCCGGGTTCCACTCCCAAGGGACGTCGCCGGTGAAGTCGAACTTCGGACGGCGGACTTCGAGGTCGGTCATCACGTCTCCACGCTTCTGATTACACACAATGCTCATGCATGTGTCATGTGTGTATTCTTGGCGTAGTCGAGCGGAAGAGTCAAGGCTGATGGGACGCAAAGGGTGGGCCGGATCTCCCCCCACCGACGACGGGGAGGCCCGCAAGCGGATCATCGACACGACGCTGCGGCTGGTGGACCGGCACGGTGCGGCGCAGACCACCGTGTCCGACATCGCCGACGCGCTGGGCATCACCCGTAGGACCGTCTATCGCTACTTCGCCGGAACCGAGGAGTTGTTCACCGCGGTCGCCGACGTGGCACTGGGAAGCTTCGTGGCCCAGATCGACCATCTGGTTGCCGACATGGACGTCACCAGTCAGCTGGTCGAAGTCGTCGCCCACATCATCGAGCGGCTGCCCCACGAGCCGCAGTTGGCCCTGTTACTGGCCAATGACCGATCGAACATGTTCAGCCGGGCCATGCTGACACCCGACGTGATCAGGCGTTGCCGAGTGATCCTGCATCACGCTCAAATCGATTGGAATCAATTGGGATTCGATGATCACACCATCGACGAGCTGGTCGAGTTTCTGCTGCGGATGGTCCAGTCGATGGTGATCGCGCCACCGGACCCGCCGCGATCCGCGGCCCAACTCCGCGGCTATCTGCATCGCTGGATTGGCCCGGCGCTCGCCGCCGCATCGTCGTGATATCGATCTCGACCTGCGGTGTATGAGCGAGGGTGCCAGAATCAGCCATGGCTGTAAATCCGCTGCGCCCAGTGTTGACCGTCGCCGCCGTCTTGGTCATGACGACAGCTACCGCGCATGCCGACGGTCCGGATGATCAGTTTTTGGGATTGCTGTCCAAAGACGGGATAAGCGGCGCGCCGGACCAGCTAATTGCCATCGCGCATGAACGGTGCGACGCCGAAGGCCTGTCCCGCTCCGGGGGATATAACTTTCGATTCGGTGCGCAGCCAAGCCCATTCAATCTCGCGATGACGAAGGTCTACGGCGACCTCGGCGCCCAAGGCGTGCCGCCCGGACTCATGGCCCCGTTCCTGCACGACGCCATCAAGGCCTACTGCCCCGGATACTGACGGGGCGTTTGGTCAGATCGGCGTCCAGTTGCCGTTGTTCCAGAATCCCCACGCAGCCGAAGTCTGGTTCCACATCACGTTGGCCCCTGGTGCCCACGGCGGCGGGGGCGGCGGCGGCGATGCCCACGGTGGTGGGGGACCCCAGGGTCCCCAGCTCGCCGGCGACGGGCCACCCGGGCGTTGCCAGTCGTGGCACTGTCCCCAATTCCAGTCCAGCACGGGACTCCAGCCCGGGTCCCATTGATCACCGGGGCACCAGTGATAGGTCGGTGCGGGCGCCGGCGCGGCCTCGGCGATGCCGCCGCCCAGTCCGAACGCGGACAACGCCAACCCGCCGGCCAGCAGCGCGCTTGCAGCTCCTGTGTGCTTTACCGTCGCCATCTTCCAAGCATTTCCCGTGGACCCAAGTCCAGGCAAGCCCGAACCTCTACACCGCCCGTCGCGCAGGAGGGGGCACCCAGGCTTGCAACGCCCTTCGACCGATCAACTGGCAGCCGTGGGTGAAGGCCAATTGCTTGGCCGCCCGCGTGAATTCCTGATTGCTGATGACAATGCTCTTCGTGCATCCGTGGTGGAGTGCGCCGGCGACCACCTGCTGAACAGCCGCGACGCCGACGGCGTTGCCGTGGCGTTTGCACTGAATCGCCACCGACTTGCCGTCCTTTTCGGCGATCAGGTCGACACCGTAGTCGCCAACCACCGGGGTGAAGCCGACCTGCCAGCCGGCCCGTCGCATCCGGGCGGCGACGTAGTCCTCGAACTGCGTCCCGGTCATCGCGTCAATCGCCATCAAGCTCGCGTCGCGGCGCCGGGTGGGTTCTCGCGACAGCAACACCGCGAGGACCAGACCGACGGCTGCTCCCGCCAACGCCATCCTGACGCCGTGGCCGACGGCACCGGCGACGAGGCCGAAGTAGACCGGCAGGAAGAGATAAACAATCTTCATGCCGGGCCGAGAAGGCTTGGCGCGAAGCGGATTAGAGAGGACACCCTGTGCATGAGCCGATGATAAAGACGACCGACGACAATCCTTGTGACCGCCGAGCGGAAAACGCGATCAGGAATTCCCGTGCGGCGTCAGAGCCGGTGGGGTCCAACGACCGTCGAGTATTTCCGCGCGAGGCCGGTAAAGGCGGATCAGGTAATTCCAGCCTTGCGGCGTCACGATCGCGTTCGGCGGGGTGTCGCCGTCCGCAGATGCGACCAGGCGAACAGTCACCGAGCCGTCAGGGTTGGGCTCACCGGTGACGCTATTGACGGTATAAAGGTTCTTCTCGTTCGGCTCGAAAAACCCTCGTGCGTTGTATACGGATACCGACCAGAAGGCGTCCACGGGAACATCTTTGAACACCAACGCGTAGTCGTCGGGCGGGACGTCCGGCGCCACACCCACATACGTCGCCTCGGAGGTTGGTAGCCCACCCCAGCCTGCAGCGCATCCGATCAGGTGATGAACCGGATCGACTTCGGCGGGTGTACCGAACATCCGGTCGAATTTGTCGAGCCCCCGGGCCAGCGCAAGCAGGGCGTCCCGGGTCGCATCGAGGCTTTCCAGGTCGTAGTCCGGCATGACAAATGTCTGGGAAGAACCGGCATCCAACGCGAGCCGGTCCTGGATGGCCGCAACGGCAGCCACGTCCGCGGGGTCGTTGGGGTCGACCAATATACGAACCCCGACGAGGACATACCGAGATCCGTACTTGTCGCTGGTAAGCGTGTATTCGCCGGATTCATGGAACACGTCGTTCACGAAGTGGCCTTCGTTGACGATCATCGCGGAGATATAGCGACCATCAGCGTCGGGCAACGTAAGTCGGGCGGGTTCGGCGAGATCGACAATCGCAAAGCTGTACAAG
>Ga0335075_10016161_pt1 | contig 11164 bp, 8 predicted proteins | sample Lox_Sample_24_FD_206723 | JGI IMG/M metagenome (GOLD analysis project Ga0335075, IMG submission 206723) | Soil microbial communities from Loxahatchee National Wildlife Refuge, Florida, United States - Lox_Sample_2.4 | ecosystem: Environmental > Terrestrial > Soil > Wetlands | place: USA: Florida... | reverse complement strand
TCAGCCACGTCTCGACCGGCGGCGGCTACTGGTACAACTGCGGCGGCGGCGAGTGCCAGGCGATCACGCCCAACGGCAACTACCGGACCGACGACTACATGTCCGGCTGGGTCAAGGTGCCGCTCGGGGCGATGTACAACCCGGTGTTCTTCATCAGCACCGTGTACGCGATCCACGGCGACACCTACGTCCCCGTCTTCCCCGACTCGCACGGCTGCGTCCGCCTCCCGATGTTCATCGCGAACTTCTTCCACACGCTGGTGAAGACGCCGGGCACCGAGGTCTTCATCTACGGCAAAGCGCAGTGGATGAAGTGAATTAGCGCGGCTAACGATCTGGACGACCCACCGCCGGCCGGGAGATAGTGAGAAGCGGCGCGACCGCGTCGCACCCGGCCGGCGTCCGGGTCGTCTCTGCTGTTTAAGGTGGTTCTATGCTGCAGGCGTTCGTCTTCGAGAAGGTTGGCGTCGTCGTCGGCGATATCTACTTCCTCGACCCCGACCCGCACCCGGGGCAGGAGGGGCCCGAGCACGGGGTCCGGATCGAGCTGCGCGTCTTCGACCGGGGCGACCTCAAGGGGACGATCTACTCGGCCATGCCGATCGAGGTCGGCCGCCCGATCTGGCGGGTCGACCTGCTCGAGGCGGTCGACGGCAAGCCCGGCAGCTTCAACCGGACCCATCACCACCCGAAGTTCCACGGCTGGGACCCGTCCCCCCGTCAGTTCCTGCGCGAGCTCTCGTCCGACCCGCTCGGCTGGCTGGGCGGCCAGCTGGCGGACCTGCCCGCGGTGCTCGAGCGGGCCGAGGTGCCGCCGGAGGTGGCCGACCCGTCCGACGCGGCCTCGCTGCGCGACATCGCCCCCGCGATCGTCGGCGTCACCGGCATGATGCTGGACAAGGTCCGGGCGGGCGAACTCGGCCTGGCACCGGCCGACGACGCGGTCGACAGCATCAGGAACGGCTGGCTGTAACTCTCCGCTCGCGGCCGCGCGCTCTGAGCCACTGCCTGCTCCTTCGTCGGTCAGTGGCCGCGCTCCCTCGCTCCTCAGTCCGCCGGCAGCGGCGCGCGCTCTGGCTCGCGGGGAGGATCCGCGCAGGGCGGAGAGTATGGCCGCGATCACCATGAACGCCACCGATTCGTAGAAGGCGGCGTGCAGCCCAGTGGTGAACGCAGTCGCCAGCGAGCCGTGCAGTGAGGTCGACCCGACGAAGATCGCGAACGCGAGGCTGCGCGAGATCGAGCGCGACGCGACCAGGATCGCGACCGCGAACGAGAACACCATGCCGATGTTGGCGAACGTGCGCAGCATCCCCGACGCGATGCCGAACATGTCGGGCGGCGCCGCCTTCATCACCGCCGAGCTGTTGGCGGGGAAGAACATGCTGGTCCCGATCCCGTTGACCAGGCTGATGGCGACGATCACCCACAGCGGGGTGGAGATCGTGAGCTGCGCGTAGCAGATCAGCGCGATCGCCTGGATGCCGAGCCCGACCGTGGCGGGCAGCACCGGGCCGCGCCGGTCCGCCAGCCTGCCCGCGTACAGGCCGACGCCGCCGGACACGATGTAGCCGGGGACGAGCAGCAGCGAGGCGTGAATCGGGGACAGGCCGCGCGGCCCCTGCAGGTACATCAGCACCAGGAACAGCACCGCGAAGTTGGCCAGCCCCTGGAACAGCGACGCGCACAGCGAGGCCGCCATCGTCGGCACCCGGAAGATCTTGAGCGGCAGCATCGGCGCCGCCACCCGCGCCTCGATCGCCACGAACAGCCCGATGAGCGCGAGGCCGCCGACCAGGAACCCGACCGTCGACGCGTCAAGCGGCGCGTTCGCGAGCCTGGTGATCGCCCACAGCACCCCGAACAGGCCGAGCCCGAGCGAGACCATGCCGAGCGGGTCGAGGCGCTGGCGGGTCCGCTCCCCCTTGTCCCGCAGCACCCGCAGCGCCCCCGCGATCGCGAGCACCCCGGTCGGCACGTTGATCCAGAAGATCCAGCGCCAGGAGACGTAGGTCACGATCAGCCCGCCGAGCACGATGCCGAGCATCGCCCCGATCGTCCAGCCGAGGGCGGTGAACCCGTAGGCGCGGCCGCGTCGCTCGCGCGGGTACAGGTCGGCGATCACCGCGCCGCTGTTGGCCATGATCAGCGCGCCGCCGATCCCCTGCACGACCCGGAACACGATGATCGACAGCTCGTTCCAGGCGAGCGCGCACAGCAGCGAGCCGAGGACGAACACCGCGAACCCGGTCTCGTACATCCGGACCCGGCCGAACATGTCCCCGAGCCTGCCCACCTGGGTCGCGAGCAGCGTGATGACCAGCAGGAAGCTGATGATCACCCAGACCACGTCGGTCAGCGGGACGTGCAGGCTGCGCTCGATCTCAGGCAGCGCCAGCACCACGATCGTGGTGTCGACGGCGGTCATCAGCACGCCGGCCATGATCACGATCATCGCGAGGCCGACCCGCTCCGGCCGCTCGCCTCCTGAATCGGCGCCGTCGTGAGAGGGCGCATTGCGCTGCAGCCGGGGGAAGGTCACTTTCTTAGCCTAACGAAAGGTCGTTTTTCCGCCAGCCGAGACTAGGCTGTGTTTCCGGTATTCCAACGACAGGGGCGCAGGGTTGTGGCTCGCGACGAATCGGCGATTGGCTGCGTAGGCGTGATTACCCTCGCCACCCGCGGCGAGGCCGGTCCCGGCGAGGTCAGGGTCAAGATCCGCGGTGGCTCTGAGAGCCTGATCGCCTGGTCGCAAGCGCCCCTGCCGAAAGGCACGACCGTGCTGATAACCGAGTCCCGTGGTAGGCGTACGGTCGAGGTTATGGAATGGACCGACCCGCTCGGCGAGGCCCCCACCATCCCAGGTTCTACCGAAGTTCCTCGCTCAGGAGAGTGAAACCATGTTCGGTTACCGAGTTCCCGCCCCCGACGAGGCGATGCTCATTTCCGGCGGTCGCCGCGGCATGAAAGACGCGCCGTTCCGCGTCGTCACCGGGCACGGCGCCTTCGTCACCCCGTTCTTCCGCAAGGTCCGCTACCTGACGCTGGCCATGCGCGAGGCCGAGGTCGCCGAGACCTGCGTAACCAAGCAGGGCATCTCCCTCAACGTCCGCGCGGTGATCGCGTTCAAGGTCGGCAACGATCCCGAATCGATCGTCAACGCGGGCCAGCGGTTCCTCTCCGACCAGGATCAGATGGCGGTGCTGACCGGCCGGATCTTCGCCGGCCACCTCCGCTCGATCATCGGCTCGATGACCGTCGAGGAGATCGTCACCGAGCGGCAGAAGCTGGCGACCGAGGTGCTGGACGGGTCCAAGGCCGAGATGGTCTCGATCGGGCTGACCGTCGACTCGCTGCAGATCCAGTCCATCGACGACATGGGCGCGGGCTACATCGCGGCGATGGCGGCGCCGAACAACGCGGCCATCCAGCGGCAGGCCAAGATCGCGCAGGCCGCCGCCGACCAGGCGTCGGCCGAGGCGGTGCAGGCGTCGGCCCGCAAGCAGGCCGAGTTCGCCCGCCAGACCGCGGTCGTCCAGGCCCAGTACAAGGCCGAGATCGACAAGGCCCAGGCCGAGGCGGCCCAGGCCGGCCCGCTGGCGCAGGCCGAGGCGCAGCGGGCGGTGATCGCGGCCCAGACCGAGCTCGCGCAGCACCAGGCCGACCTGCGCCAGCAGCAGCTCGCCTCTGAGGTCATCAAGCCCGCTCAGGCCGAGGCCGAGAAGATCAAGATCCTCGCCGTGGCCGAGGCCGAGCGGACCCGCATCGCGGCCGAGGCGGCCGCGTCCAACAACCGGGTCGCGCTCGACCAGATGCTGATCTCGCAGCTGCCGCAGATCGTCAAGGAGGCGGCGGCCGGGCTGCAGGGCGCCAACGTCACCGTCCTGAACGGGTCCGACGGTCTCGGCGAGATCGCGTCCGGGCTGGTCAGCCAGGGCCTGACGATCCTCGAGTCGGTCCGCCGCGGCGTCGGCGTGCCGCCGACCGACGGCAGCTCCGCCCCGACCGGACCGGCCGCCATCGGCGGCGGCAACGGCAACGGCAAGGCGCCGAACTCCTAACCCGCGAGGGGCGAGCAGGGCCGCGAGCTCGGCCGCGGGCGAGCCCGCGCGCAAGGTCCCGTGCACCAGCTCAATGCGGTGGACCACGCGCGGGCTCGTCACCCGGACCGCGGTTACCCCGGCCGCCGCCGGGACCGTTTCCGGCACCAGGGCGAGGCCGTGCCCGGCCGCCGCCAGCCGCATGAGCGACAGCACGTCCGATCCGTCGTAGCGGACCGCGGCCCGGAATCCGTCCACCCCCGCCACCCGGCGGATCTCCGCCAGCGAGGCGGTCGCGTCGGGCGCCTCGATCCAGCGCGCGTCGGCCAGATCCGACAGTCGCAGCCCCGCCCGCCCGGCCAGCGGGTGATCGGCCGGCAGCGCGATCGCGATGCCCGCCTGGCTGACGCGCACGCCGGTCAGCGGCGCGAATTCCGGGAGCGGATCGCCCGGCGCGGTCAGCCCGTCGGCCAGGCCGAGGTCGAGCTCGCCCCGCGCGACCGCGGTGAGCACCTGCCTGCGCGGTGCCACCAGCACCCGGACGTCGAGCCGTGGTCGCTGCCGGCGGAGCGCGGCCAGCGCCGGCGCCAGCGCGGGCGAGCCCGCCGCCAGCGGGGTCGCGCCGACGGCGAGGGCGGCGGCCGGCGCCTGGGTCATCCGGGTGACGTCGGCCCTGGCGGCGTCGAGGCGCAGCAGCAGCGCCTCGGCGTGCTCGAGCAGCCTGGCGCCGGCGTCGGTCGGCGCCACCGGGCGCCGGCTCAGCAGCGGCACTTTCAGGTCGCTCTCCAGCGCGGCTATCTGCTGCGAGATCGCCGCCTGGGTGTAGCCGAGCTCGACCGCGGCGGCCGAGAACGAGCCCAGCCGGGCGACGGTGACGAAGGTCCGCAGCAGTTGCGCTTCCACCCGATAAGCATCGCTTATCGAAGTACAAGAAACCATCGTTGGCGCTTAACCTGCGGTCGCGGTCATCATGGGTCTTATGACGAACCCCGTGGCCAGGATCGCCCTCGTGGGCGACCGTTCAGCGAACGTCCGGGCGCACGCCCGCATCCCCGTGGTCATCGACGCCCTGCTCGGGCGCGACGCGATCGCGGTCGACCCCTACTGGATCGCCACCGCCGATGTGGCCGGGTGCGACCTCGGCCGGTTCGACGGCATCTGGCTCGTCCCCGGGAGCCCGTACGAAAGCGCCGACGGGGCGATGGCGGCGGCCAGGACCGCCCGCGAGGGCGGTATCCCGTTCCTCGGGACGTGCGGCGGCTTCCAGTACGCGCTGCTCGAGTTCGCGCGCGACGTCTGCGGGCTCCCCGCCGTCGAGAACGCCGAGGTCACCCGCGACGCCGACGAGTACCTGATCGTGGAGCTCGAGTGCTCGCTCAAGGGCCACGAGGAGGCGGTGATGATCGTGCCGGGCACGCACGCCGCGAAGATTTCCGGCCCCGGGCGGCGCACCGAGCGCTACCACTGCGACTACGGGCTGAACGCCGCCTACCTGGAGCGGCTGTCCCAGGGCGGGCTGCGGTTCAGCGGCTTCGACGACAGCGGGCAGGTCAGGATCGCGGAACTGCCGGGCCACCCGTTCTACGTCGGCACGCTGTTCCAGCCCGAGCTGCACGGCGACGGCAGCCAGCCGCACCCGATCATCGTCGCGTTCGCCGCCGCCGCCGCGCAGCACGCGGCCGACAAGGCCGAGGCGACCGCGCTGTCCCGGTAGGCCGGATCAGGCCCGATCAGGCCCGATCAGGCCTCGGGGTTCCTGAGCCGCACGAAGTTGATCGCGGTCACCTTCATCGCCAGGTCGCCGTCCTGGTTGGTCAGCTCGGCCAGCGACCGGACGATGCCGCGATCGGGCTTGCTGTTGGACCGCCGCGCCTCCAGGACCGTCGCTCGGGTGTGCAGCGTGTCGCCCGGGCGGACCGGCCGCGGCCAGCGGATCTCGTCGACGCCCACCGCCCCGAGCCCAGACTCGGGGCTGACGAAGTGCTCCACAAGCAGTCGCATCATCTTGGCCGTCGTCTGCCAGCCGCTCGCGATCACGCCGCCGTACGGACTGTCCTGCGCCGCGACCGGGTCGGTGTGAAACGGCTGCGGGTCGTACTCCTTGGCGAACGCGATGATCTCCTCCTCGCCGAGCGAGAAGGAACCGCAGTCGACCACGAGCCCAGGGACGTAGTCCTCGAAGTAGCGAATGACGCGCTCAGCATGATCAGTCACGTCCGCCAGTATCCCAACTGGCTCCTCTCCCCGTCACCAGCAGCGGAACTCTGTCCTGTTAACGACGTCTGTGTCGGAATCAGATCACGACACGATCAAGAAAAGAACTCGAAATGCCTGCGACCGGTACCGGGCGCCTGCCATAGTTCCATCGAACGGTTCGGCGGGACAAAGTCCAACAAACGGTCCGATACCGCAACATAGTGGGCAGTTAGCCCGATCAGAGCGTGTAGGCCTGCCGAGAGGCTCGAGCAGTCGCGTAGGCAGGCGAGGCATCGAAACATGGGGAGAGCATGACCGCTGGGCACTACGACCGCCGCACCGTGAAGATCAGGCGCCGGGGCAAACACGCGACCCCTTCCCAGGTGGAGCGGGTGGCGGTGCAGGCCGGCAAGGCCGCCCCAGCCGTAGCCATCGCCGGCGCGCTGGTAGCCGTACCCGGCGGACAGGCGCTCGCCGCGCAGGACGCGCCGACCACGGTGACGCAGGCGCACGAGGCCGTCCAGGCCGACACGGCCGCCAGGCCGGCCGCGACGCTCGACTCGATCTCCACCCGGGCGGTCACCGTGACGACCGCCAGCACCGCCAAGCACGCCGCGCAGGTCAAGTCCGGCCACTACACGGTCCGCAGCGGTGACACGCTGTCGAAGATCGCCGAGCACTTCTACGACAAGGCCGCCGACTGGGGCTACCTCTACCACGAGAACGAGAAGACGGTCTCGAACCCGAACATGATCTTCGTGGGGCAGAGCCTGTACATCCCCGCCAGCGTCCCCAGCGACTACAAGCTCGCCGACTACGAGCCCAGGCACGCCGCCCCGGTGGTCACCGAGACGGCCGCGGTCACCACCACCCATACCACCTCGAGCCACACCACCTCGAGCTCGCACTCGAGCGGCGGCTCGGTGGTGGTCCAGTCGGCCGGCAGCGGCTCGTCCGGCGGCCTCAGCGGCACGCTCAGCTGCTCCGGTCTCGAGGACCTCTGGAAGTCGGCCGGCGGCAACCCGGCCGACGCGTTCATGGCGGCCGAGATCGCGGAGGCCGAGTCCGGCGGCAACCAGTACGCGCTGAGCCCGACCGACGACTACGGCTACTGGCAGATCAACGCCAGCAACGGCGCGCTGGCCACGTTCAACGCCTACGGCAACGCCCGGTCCGCGATCATCTTGTCCGACGACGGCAGCAACTGGAACGCGTGGACCACGTACCACTCCGGCGCCTACGAAGGCCGCTGCTAGTCAACGGGCCACGCCCACAGACCCGCACCAAAAGGCCGATCAGGCCGCGCACCTCCCCCGGGCGCGGCCTGATCGGCTTTCTCCATGCCAGTCGGCTTGCATGACCGACTCCAACACCGGGGTACCCGAGCGGCTGATCCGCGTAGCCGCCGGCTACTGGGCCGCCTACCCGGATGAGATCGACGCCGAGATCTCGGCCGCCGATGCCGCCGAGGACAGCGCCGAGCGGGCATGGCGCCGCGAGCGCTAGCTCTTGGGCGGCTGATCCTCGGTGTCCCTTACGCTGCTGCTCGACGAGATGTTCCCGGCGTCGATGGCCGAGCAGCTCCGCGCCAAGGGGCACGACGTGCGGGCCGTCGTGGCTAACCCCGCCGCCGTAGGGCTGCCCGATTTCTCCACCGCTAGTGGCCGCCTGCGCGCTAGCGGGGGGCGGCGAGGACGTCGGCGATGCCCTGGCGGGCGAGTTCGTCGGCGCGCTCGTTGCCGGGGTCGCCGGCGTGGCCCTTGACCCAATGCCAGGTGACCTGGTGCGGCGCCATCGCCGCGACCAGCCGCTGCCATAGGTCGACGTTCTTCACCGGCTGCTTGGACGCGGTCTTCCAGCCGTTGCGCTGCCAGCCCGGCAGCCACTTGGTGATCCCGTCGAGGACGTACTTGCTGTCGGTGTAGAGCTGCACCGACACCGGGCGGCTGAGCGCCTCGAGGGCCGAGATCGCGGCCAGCAGCTCCATCCGGTTGTTCGTCGTCGCCCGGTCACCGCCGTGCAGCTCCTTGACCACGCTGCCGTAGCGCAGCACCACTCCCCAGCCACCGGGACCGGGGTTGCCGCTGCATGCCCCGTCGGTGTAGATCACGGCCTCGTCCATGCCGCACAGGCTAACGCGCGCGGCGACTCCATAAGCCGTTGCGGGGCGCCCGGGGGCGCGCGTCCCGATACGATCCGGACTTATGACCACATGGGGAGACGCCGCCGCCCGGGGCGCCGAGCTCGTCCTCGTCAGCGGGAAGATCCGCACCCCGGCCCACCCGTCCGGCTTCGTGCAGGCGGCCGCGGTCAGCGGCGGCGTCCTGGTGGCGCTCGGCCGCGACGATGAGATCCGCGACTTCATCCGCCCGTTCACCCGGGTGGTGAACCTGCGCGGCCGGCTCGCGATCCCCGCCTTCGGCGACGCCCACGTGCATCCGGTCCAGGGCGGCCTGGAGTCGCTCCGCTGCAACCTGGCGGGCCTCAAGACCAGGTCTGAGTACCTGGAAAAGATCAAAACCTACGCGGACGACCTGCGACCGGGCGCCTGGGTCCTCGGCGCCGGCTGGTCCATGCCGGCCTTCCCCGGCGGCACGCCGGGCGCGGCCGACCTGGACGGGGTCACCGGCGGCAGGCCGGCCTTCCTGCCCAACCGAGACCACCACACCGCCTGGGTGAACACCGCCGCGCTGAACGCGGCCGGGGTCACCGCCCGCACCCCCGACCCGGCCGACGGCCGGATCGAGCGCGACCACGACGGCAACCCGACCGGGGCGCTCCACGACGGCGCGATGCGCCTGGTCGCCGACTACGTTCCGCCGCCGGGCCCGGCCGAGCTGACCGCGGCGCTGCTCGCCGCCCAGTCGCACCTGCACGCGCTCGGCATCACCGCGATCCAGGACGCCTGCGTCGGCGACGCGGGCGAGCTGGGCATGCCCGACGCGTTCGACGCCTACCGGCGGGCGGCGGCCGAGCGGCTGCTGACCATGCGGGTGACCGGGGCACTGTGGTGGGACCGGCTGCTCGGGCGCCACCAGCTCGAGACCCTGCAGGCGCGCCGGGAGGCGGCCGACGGCGGCGGCTACTTCCGCGCCACCTCGGTCAAGCTGATGCTCGACGGCGTCTGCGAGACGTTCACGGCCGCGATGGGCGCCCCCTACCTTGACGGCCACGGGCACCGCACCGACCACTCGGGTGCCCTGTTCATCGAGCCGCCGGAGCTCGAGGAGGCCGTCGGCCTGCTGGCCGACCTCGGGTTCCAGCTGCACTTCCACGCGATCGGCGACCGGGCCGTCACCGCCGCCCTCGACGCCCTGGCCACGCTCCCGGCCGGGCTGCGTCTCAGCGGCAGGCACCACATCGCGCACCTGCAGTTCGTCCGCCCGTCGGACCTCGGCCGGTTCGCGGAGCTCGGGGCGATCGCCAACTTCCAGCCGCTCTGGGCCTGCCGGGACGAGCAGAACGACCAGCTCACGGTGCCGTTCGTCGGCGACGAGCGGGCCGCCTGGCAGTACCGGATCGGGTCGTTCCTCCGGCTCGGGGCGCGGGTCGCGTTCGGCAGCGACTGGCCGGTGTCAAGCGCCGACCCCCTGCAGGAGATGCACGTCGCGGTCAACCGGATGCTCTCGACCAGGCTGGGCGAGCCGGGGTCGGTCGAGACGACCACGCCGCTGCTGCCGGAAGAGGCGATCTCGATCGACGCCGCCGTCGTCGCGTTCACCCGCGGCGTCGCCTACGTCAACCACGAGGAAGACGTGACGGGCACGCTCGAGCTTGGCAAGCTCGCGGACGTGGCCGTGCTCAGCCAGGACGTCTACGCGGTCCGGCCGGCCGCCATCGGCGACACCACGGTCGACCTGACCGTCGCCAGCGGCCAGATTGTGCACGGCGACGAATAGTAAACGGGCGGTGAACCGCCCGCGAACACGGCTGCGGGAGCGGGACCAATCGCTCTTTCGATGAGAAAGGCATTTGAACCGGACGTCGACTGGTCGGTGAACACCCGCCCCCCGCGCGTGACCTGGCGGCATTGGTGTGCTGTATTTATTACGTGATCAACGCGCTGCCTTCGCCCGGCTCGGATGACCCGGCGGACCTCGCCATCTTGGCCGGGCTGACCGTACAAGACAATGAAGACGACGACCCGGTCCTGCTCTGGCCGGACGGCTCGCAGGTCGACACCTGGCGCGAGGATTACCCGTACGACGAGCGGATGAGCCGCGAATACTACGAGCGCTCCAAGCGACTGCTCCAGATCGAGCTGGTCAAGCTCCAGAACTGGATCAAGGAGACCGGCCAGCGGATCGTGATCATCTTCGAGGGGCGCGACGCGGCGGGCAAGGGCGGCACGATCAAGCGGTTCACCGAGCACCTCAACCCGCGCGGCGCCCGCGTGGTCGCGCTGGAGAAGCCGAGCGAGCGCGAGCGGACGCAGTGGTACTTCCAGCGCTACGTCACCCACCTGCCGAGCGCGGGGGAGATCGTGCTGTTCGACCGCTCCTGGTACAACCGGGCCGGGGTCGAGCGGGTGATGGGGTTCTGCACCCCCGAGGAGTACCTGGAGTTCATGCGCGAGGCGCCGGAATTCGAGCGGATGCTGGTGCACTCCGGGATCTCGATGACGAAGTTCTGGTTCTCGGTCACCCGGTCGGAGCAGCGGACGCGGTTCATCATCCGGCAGGTCGACCCGGTCCGGCGGTGGAAGCTGTCCCCGATGGACATCCTGTCGCTCGACAAGTGGGAGGACTACACCGAGGCGAAGGAGGCGATGTTCTTCTACACCGACACCGCCGACGCGCCCTGGACCGTGGTCAAGTCCAACGACAAGAAGCGCGCCCGGCTCGAGGCGATCCGCCACATCCTCGAGCAGTACGACTACGACGACAAGGACGAGGAAGTCGTGGGCAAGCCGGACCGGAAGATCATCG
>Ga0335075_10016160_pt1 | contig 11164 bp, 10 predicted proteins | sample Lox_Sample_24_FD_206723 | JGI IMG/M metagenome (GOLD analysis project Ga0335075, IMG submission 206723) | Soil microbial communities from Loxahatchee National Wildlife Refuge, Florida, United States - Lox_Sample_2.4 | ecosystem: Environmental > Terrestrial > Soil > Wetlands | place: USA... | reverse complement strand
GCCCGACGCGCCACGTCGCGCGCGCCCGCATCGATCCCGCTTCAGGCAGTGTTCGCCTCGAAGTTCTGGACGACCGGGCAACCGAGTTCCCGCGCATCGATGACCGGCGGCTCGGCCTCGCAACCCGCTACGCGATCCTCTCGCATCGGTCCTCCGCGACGGCGGCCGGCGGCTATGACGAGCTGATCCGCTTCGACCTCGCGCGCGGGACGAGCGCGATCCATCGTTTTCCGGGCGCGCAGATCGGCGAGGCGGTGTTCGCGCCCAAGGCAGGACGAACCGAGGAGGAGGCGGGCTACATCCTCACCTTCGCCAGCGACCCCGCCACGATGGAATCGACGTTCGTCATCGTTGATGCCGAGGATTTCTCCGCCCCTCCGGTCGCGGTGGTGAAGCTGCCGCGGCGCGTGCCGCTCGGGCTGCACGGCAACTGGTACGCCGACGAGCCCTGGGGCCGCTGAAGGGAGACCGGAGCCGATGCTGCGCCTGCTGGTGGGCTTCCTGCCCTGGATCATCTTCGGCGTGCTCGGAAACCGATCCTTCCTCCTCGCGCTCGGGTTGGCGCTCGCCGTGGCCCTGCTCGCCACGGTGCGGCAACTCCTCCGACACTCGCTCAAGATTCTCGACACCGTCACCCTCGCCTTCTTCGTCTTCGTCGCGATTTGCGTGGTCGGCTTGCGCTGGATGATCCTCGCGACCTACATGTCCCTCCTTGTCAACGTCACGCTGATGGCGATCGCCTGGGGCTCGCTGCTCGCCGGCATGCCCTTTACCATCCAGTATGCGCGCGAGCAGGTGGCGCCGGAATTCTGGCACACGCCTCTCTTCATCCGCATCAATCAATACATCACCGCCGTCTGGGGGCTCGACTTCTTCCTCTCGGGGCTGGTCTCGGTCTATCGCCACGTTTCGGGCGATGCGGGTCTCGCCTCGCAATACGCGTCGCTGGTGTTCTCGCTCTGCGCGCTCGTCTTCACGCTCCGTTTTCCCGATTGGTACCGCGCCCGCGCCCTTCGGGCGGCGCCCGACCCCAACGGCCCGGAAAAGACCAAGGGGGCTCTGCCCCCTTGAACACCCTGCCAGGGTCCCAGACCCTGGCAGGGGGTTCAGGGGGACAGCGTCCCCCTGGCCTTTTTCCGGGCCCTCGGGGTCAGCCGGCGAAGCGGCGCGGGTCGACCGCGGAGAGGGTGCGATGCGCCGGGCCGGGGTCGCGTTCGGCGATCAGGTCGGCGACCAGCCTTCCTGCCGCCGGCGCCGTTTGGATCCCGTATCCGCCCTGGCCGACGCACCAGAAGAAGCCCTCCGCCGTCCCGTCCCAGCCGATCGCGAGGCTGCGGTCCGGGGTGAAGGTGCGCAGGCCCGCCCAGGCGCGCTCGACGCGGCGCACGTCGATCTCGAGCGCCTGCTGCATCCGGTCGACCGCGATGGCGATGTCCAGCTCGTCCGGCTGGATGTCCTGCGGCGCCATCGGCGTCTCGTCCGCCGGTGAGACCATGAGCCGCGTGCGCGCCTCCGGCCGCACGTACCACGTGTGGCCGACATCGTTGACGAGCGGCCAGCGCTCCGTCTCGTAGGGCGCCGGGTCGATGATGACCCCGGTGCGCCGGCAGGGCGTGAGCCCGAGCGGCGCCACCCCGCCCAGGCGCGCGACCTCGTCGCCCCAGGCGCCCGCCGCATCGACGAGCACGCGGGCGCGGAACACCGCGCCGCCGGTGGTGTCGACCTCCCAGAGCCCCGCGCGGCGCTCAATGCGGGCGGCGCGACTCCGGAGCGCCAGCACGCCGCCATGGGCGCGGAGGGCGGCGAGGAAGCCCTGGTGAAGCGCCGCGACGTCGATGTCGAAATCGTCCTCCTCGATCGCCGCGCCGACCGCGTAACCTGGCTTGAGCGCAGGCACCAGCGCCTTCGCCTCGGCGACGTCGAGCGGCTTGAGGCCCGGCACCTCGCCCAGCATCCGATCCAGCGCCGCCGCCTGGTCGGGCGGAGCGAGGAACAGCACGGGACGGCGGTGCATCAGCTGATGCTCCGCGAAACCGGCGGGCGGCGAATCGAAGAAGCCGCGTGAGAGGCCGCTCAGCACGCGGACATCGGGTGGGCCGTAATTGAGGATGAACATCGCGGCCGAGCGGCCGGTGCTGTGGTAGCCGGCCGCCTCCTCGGCTTCGACCAGGGCGACGCGGCGGTCGGGGGCGAGGTGCGCGGCGGCGGTCGCGCCCGCCATCCCCGCTCCGATGACGATCGCGTCGAAGCTCTCGCTCTCCATCATGCGCTGCACAATCCGTGATGCGGCGTCCTCTCGCAACCCCGGCTCATGACGCGCCCGCGGAAAGGTGTCACCATGAGACGGGCGGAAGCGGAGGAAACGTTCCGTGCTGGCCAGGGCCCCATGACGGACGCGAAGCTTGCCAACCTCGTTGCCGACTGCCTCGACGTCCGGGGCGTCCATCGGCGCGTCGTGCCCACGGACGCGAGGTAGCAGCATGCCGCGGGGCGAGCCCGACATGCCGATCCCGGGCGGCAACGAGCCGCAGGGCTCGCGCCGCGCGGCCCTCCTCGCCCTGATCGTGATCGTGGCCCTCGTCGTTGGCGGGCTCTTCCTGTGGGACCGGCTCTCGCGCATGGCGGCGATCCAGGATTGCGTGGCGCAGGGCCGCACCAACTGCGCGCCGGTCGCCGGCCAGCAAGGGCAGTGACGCGCGTGCCCTCCCGCGCGCTCGGGATCGTCCTTGCAGCCGTGCTCGCGTTGGGTCCGGCGCCGGCAAGCGCCGGCCTGCTCGACTACCTGATCAGCCAGCACTACGGAACGATCGGCTTTTCGGTGAGCCAGCTCGGGCTCTTCACCGTCGATGGCCGCTTCCTGCGCTTCGCGGGAAGGCTCGCGGTCAACGAGCAGCATCCGACGGAGACCCGGATCGACGTGACGATCGCGGCCGGCTCGGCCTCCATGGCATCGCCCGACGCGGTCGCCATGCTCCTCTCGCCCGCCTATTTCGACGCCGCGCGCTATCCCGAGATCCATTTCGTCAGCAGCTCGATCACCCAAACGGGGAGCAAGCAGTTCGTCATCCACGGGATCCTCACGATCCGCGGGATCGCCCACCCGCAGTCGCTCGAAGCGACGCTCGTGCGCGAGCAGGATCCGCCCGCCGGCCCCGTGATCGCCGACTTCAAGGTGACCGGAAGCCTCGAGCGCTCGCTCTACGGAATGACGGCCAACGAGAACTTCGTCGGCAACAAGGTCGATCTCGCGATCTTCATCCGGCTATCCCTCGACCCGTCTGCCCATGGAAGCTGAGCCCGCGGGAAACCGCGGCTGGACGCGCGGGCAGCGGGCGCTGCACTGGTGGAACGCCGGCTTCGTGGTGGCCGCCTTCGCCATCGCCTGGTGGATGGTGGGCGTTCCGCTTTCCAAGCTGCTGCTCAAGTTCATCCTCTTCCAGGTGCACAAGACGCTGGGGATCCTGGCATTCCTCGTGGTGCTCGGGCGGCTCTGGCTACGTCGGCGAAGCGGGCGGCCGGAGCCGGACGAGGCGGTGCCGCCGGCAGAGCGCCGGGCCGCCTCGGCTGCCCAGGCCGCGCTCTACGTGCTGCTCGTCGCAACCCCGGTGCTCGGCTACCTCACGGCCTCGCTCGCCCCACTCCGCATCCCCACCCTCTTCCTCGGCGTGATCAGGCTCCCCGCCCTCACGGGCCCGAGCCGCGAATGGTTCCCGATCATCTTCAACCTCCATCGGGCCTTGGCCGTCACCCTCGTCCTGCTCGCCTGCGGCCACGCGGCGGCCGCGATGCGCCACCATCTCCTCGGGCGCGAGGTGCTCGCCAGGATGTGGCGCGGCTAGATCAATTCTGCGATTCTCGGGCCGCGGAAAAAAAGAAGCTCTCGGGAGGAGGCGCATGCCGGCAGACATCACCCCAAGCGCGGGCCTGTTCGAGCGGGACCTCGCGGCGAACGCGGTCAACCACGCCTCCCTCTCGCCCTTGAGCTTCCTCAAGCGCGCGAGTCGCGTCTGGCCCGCGAAGATCGCGGTGATCGACCGCGAGCGCCGCTTCACCTACGGCGAATTCGCGCTCCGCTGCCGCCGCCTCGCAACCGCGCTGCGCACCGCCGGCCTCGGACGCGGCGAGGCTGCCGCCGTGCTCGCGCCCAACGTCCCGGCCCTGCTCGAGGCGCATTACGGCGTGCCGCTCGCCGGCGGCGTGCTGGCGCCGATCAACGTCCTGCTCGACGCGGCGAGCATCGCCTTCATCCTCGCGCATGCCGAATGCAAGGTGCTGATCTTCGATCGCGAGCAAGCGGAGAAGGTGCGCGAGGCGCTGGCGCAGCTTCCCAGGCGGATTGCGCTGGTGGAGATCGCGGACCAAGCCGTGCCCGACGCCCCCTCGCTCGGTGCCGTCGAATACGAAGCGTTCCTCGCCGCGTCCGAGCCGATGGAATGGCAGCTTCCCGCCGACGAATGGCAGGCGATCGGGGTCAATTACACGTCCGGAACGACCGGCAATCCGAAGGGCGTCGTCTGCCATCATCGCGGCGCCTATCTCGGCTCGCTCGGCAACGTCATCGGATTCCAGCTGAGGCCCGAGAGCGTCTATCTCTGGACGCTGCCGATGTTCCACTGCAACGGCTGGACCTGCGCCTGGGCCGTAACCGCCGCGGGTGCCACCCATGTCTGCCTCCGGCGCACCGAGCCCGGCGCGATCTTCGCCGCGATCGCCGAGCATCGCGTGACGCATCTCTGCGGCGCGCCGATCGTGCTGGGGATGATCGTCAATGCACCCGCGTCGCTGCGCCGCCCGCTTCCCGGGCCGGTGCTCGTCGTGACCGGCGGCGCCTCGCCGCCCTCGGCGGTGATGAGGGGAATGGAGGCGCTCGGCTTTCGCGTCCTCCACGCCTATGGCCTGACCGAGACCTATGGCCCCTCGGTCGTCTGCGAATTCCAGGAGGGATGGGCCGCACTCGCCGAGCCGGAGCGTCTCGCGCGCCAGGCGCGCCAGGGCGTGAGCACCGTTACGATGGAGGACCTCGCGGTGATCGGCTCCGGCGGCGAGCCGCTTGCCGCGGATGCGGCGAGCATGGGCGAGATCGCCACGCGCGGCAACGTGCTGATGAAAGGGTACCTCAAAAATCCGAAGGCCACGGCGGAGGCTTTCGCCGGCGGCTGGTTCCACACCGGCGATCTCGGCGTCATGCATCCGGACCTCTACGTGGAGGTGAAGGACCGCGCCAAGGACATCGTGATCTCGGGCGGGGAGAACATCGCCTCGATCGAGGTCGAGGAAGTGCTCTACCGCCATCCTTCGGTGCTCGCCGCCGCCGTCGTTGCACGGCCGGACGAGAAATGGGGCGAAACGCCTTGCGCCTTCGTCACGCTGAAGGACGGCGCGACGGCCGGCGAGGAGGAGATCATCGCCTTCTGCCGCGCGCGGCTGGCGCACTTCAAGGCCCCGCGCACGATCGTCTTCGGCGAGCTTCCGAAGACGGCGACGGGAAAAATCCAGAAGCACAAGCTGCGCGAACGGGCGAAGCTGCTGTAAGGCCAGGGGCGCTGTCGCGCGCCCCCGCTTCCCTGCCCGCCCCGGCGATCGAGCCTTGCCCCGGCTGCGCGACCGATTGTATTGGGATGCGTCGTAGATTGTCATGATACACTGATCCCGCAAGCGGCCGGCGCGAAAGGCCAGCCCGGAGGAAGGCGATGGCGGACTGGATCCCGGAGCTCGGCGGGGCCCGCAACCAGGGCACGAAGCACCGGCTTCTGACCGACGCGATCGTCGCCGACGTCGAGCGCGGCGCGCTGGCGGTCGGCGTTCGCCTGCCCCCCCACCGCGCGCTCGCGCGCCGGCTCGGCGTCTCGGTTCAGACGGTGAGCGCGAGCTACAAGGAGGCCGAGCGGCGCGGCTATCTCCGGAGCGAGGTGGGCCGCGGCACCTTCGTCTGCCACCGCACGACCGAGCGGGTGGACCGCTTCATGCTCGCCCAGAGCCCGGGCGACCTGGTGGACCTCTCGATCGTCCGCGCCGCCTATACCGAGCGGCACGAGGAGGCGGCGCGGGCGCTGCTCCGGGCGATGGCGGAGGACGAGAACGGCGCCTGGATGCGCCCCTGCCGCCCGATCGCGGGCCTCGACCGGCACCGCGCGGCGGCCTGCGGCTGGCTCGCCCGGCTCGGCGTCCCCGCCGAGCCCGACCGCGTGCTGATCACCGACGGCGCCGCCCAGGCGGTGTTCGTGGCGCTCGCGAGCATCGTCCGCGCCGGCGACGTCGTGCTCACCGAGCAGCTCACCGATCACGGCGTGATCGGGCTCGCGAGCCTGCTCGGCTTCACGCTGCGCGGCCTGCCCACCGACCGCGAAGGCATCGTGCCGGACGCCTTCGCCGCCGCCTGCGCGGCATTTCCGGTCAAGGCGCTCTTCTGCATCCCGACCTTCGGCAACCCCTCGCGCTACCTCGCCGGCGCCGAGCGGCGCGCGGAGATCGCCCGCATCGCCGGGCGCCACGGCGTCCACGTGGTCGAGGACGAGGTCTTCAAGCCGCTCCTCGCCGAGCCGCTGCCGGCCATCGCGGCGATGATCCCCGATCTCGGCTTCTTCGCCACGAGCTTCACCAAGTCCGTGCTCACCGGGCTGCGCACCGGCTATCTCGTGGTGCCGCCGCGCTACGCGCTCCGCGCCGCGAGCATCCTCCGCGTGACCAGCTGGAGCGGCGCGCCGGTGCTCGCCGAGATGGCCGCGCGCTGGATCGAGAGCGGCGCGGCCGAGGCGCTGCTCGCCGTGCAGCGGGCGGAGATGGCGGCGCGCCAGGCGATCGCCGCCGACGTGCTGGGCGAGGCCGTCGCCGGCGCCCATCCCCACGCGCTCTGCGCCTGGATCGCCGTCCCCGACCATTGGAGCGAGGAGGCGCTGGTGCGCACGCTCTTCGCGCGCGGCGTCGCGGTCACGTCGTCCGATCCCTTCGTCGCCGATCCGGCGCGGCGGGAGGGCGGCATCCGCATCTGCCTCGGCGGCGTCGCGCCGCGCGGGCGGCTGCGCGCGGCGCTCGAGACGGTGCGGCAGACCCTGGAGCAGCTCGCCCCGCTCAGCGACGCCGGCCTGGTGGCGTGATCCGGCCTCGGGCCGGAAACATTGCCATGGTACAATGTTGTCATTGACTCGGTTCTAATGCCCCGGCCACCCTGAAACGCTTGCATCAACGCTTGCATCAACGCTTGCGTCAACGCTTGCGTCTTAGGGGAGGCCATGCGCGAGCTGGAAGCCTGGCGAACCGAGATCGACGCCGCGGCCGCCCGCCTCGCCGGGCGCGTGGTCCGCACCGAGCTCCGCCGCGCGGACGCCTTATCGGCGCGCGCCGGCGCACCCGTCCTGCTCAAGCTCGAGAACCGGCAGACCACCGGCAGCTTCAAGCTGCGGGGTGCGACCAACGCCGTGGCGCTGCTCGACCCGGCCGTCCTCGCCCGCGGGCTGGTCACCGCCTCGACCGGCAACCACGGGCGGGCGCTCGCGCACGCCGCCGCGGCCGCCGGCGCCCGCTGCACGGTGTTTGTCTCCGCGCTCGTTCCGCCCCACAAGCGCGAGGGGCTGAGCGCGGCGGGTGCCGCGATCCGCATCCTCGGACGCTCGCAGGACGAGGCGGAAGACGCCGCCCGCGCCGCCGCGGCCGCCGAGGGAGGGCACTTCGTCCCGCCCTTCGACGACCCGGGCGTGATCGCGGGCCAGGGCACGATCGGCCTCGAGATCATGGACGCGCTGCCGGACGCCGAGCTCGTGCTGGTCCCGCTCTCGGGCGGCGGGCTCGCCGGCGGCGTGGCCGCCGCGGTGAAGGCGCGCCGGCCGGCCACCCGCGTGATCGGCGTCAGCATGGCGCGCGGCGCGGCGATGCAGGCGAGCCTCGCGGCCGGCCATCCCGTCGAGGTCACCGAGGAGCCGACCCTCGCCGACGCGCTCGGCGGCGGGATCGGCCGCGACAATCGCTACACCTTCGCGCTGGCGCGCGAGCTGCTCGACGATGTGGTGCTGCTCTCCGAGCAGGAGATCGCCGCCGGCATCCGCGCCGCCTTCGCCGAGGGCGAGGTCGTCGAGGGCGGCGGCGCGGTCGGGATTGGCGCGCTGCTCGCCGGCAAGGCAGACGTGCGCGGGCCCGTCGCGGTGATCCTTTCCGGCGGCAACATCGATCCGGAGCTGCACCGGCGCATCCTCGCCGAGGAATGAGCATGGGCCCGCCCGCGAAGCGCCTCCTCGTCCCCACGCTCCACTTCGCCATGGACGAGTTCGCAGCCCGCCTCGCGCGCACGCGGGCAGCGATGGAGAAGGCCGGAATCGCGGTGCTGATCGTGAGCGATCCCTCCAACATGGGCTGGCTCACCGGCTATGACGGATGGTCGTTCTACGTCCATCAGTGCGTCGTCGTGCCGGCAGAAGGCGAGCCCCTCTGGTTCGGCCGCGAGCAGGACGCGAACGGCGCGCGCCGCACCTGCTGGCTCCATCCGGACAACATCCTCTTCTATCCCGACGATTACGTGCAGTCCGCCGTCCGCCATCCGATGGAGGTGCTGGCCCGCATTCTCCGCGATCGCGGCTGGGACCGGCTCTCGGCCATCGGCGTCGAGATGGACAATTACTGGTTCTCGGCCGCCGCCTTCGCAACGCTCCGCGACGGCCTCGCGGAGGCGCGCTTCAAGGACGCAACCTCGCTCGTCAACTGGCAGCGCGCGGTCAAGAGCCCGCGCGAGCTCGAATACATGCGCCGCGCGGCGCGCATCGTCGAGGCGATGCACGCGCGCATCCTCGAGCGCGTCGAGCCCGGGATGCGCAAGTGCGACATCGTGGCCGAGATCTACGATGCCGGCATCCGCGGCGTGGACGGCCATGGCGGCGACTATCCGGCGATCGTGCCGCTGCTCCCGTCGGGCGAGGACGCGTCGGCCCCGCACCTCACCTGGAACGAGGAGCCGTTCCGTCGCGGCGAGGGCACGTTCTTCGAGATCGCCGGCTGCTACCGGCGCTACCACTGCCCGATTTCGCGCACCATCTTTCTCGGCCGGCCGACCCGGCTGTTCCGCGAGGCGGAGAAGGCCGTGCTCGAGGGGATCGAGGCCGGGCTCGCCGCAGCGCGGCCCGGCAACAGATGCGAGCAGGTCGCCAACGCCTTCCTCGCCGTGCTCGCCCGTTACGGGATCGAGAAGAAGAGCCGCTGCGGCTATCCGATCGGCCTCAGCTATCCGCCGGACTGGGGCGAACGGACGATGAGCCTTCGCCCCGGCGACCTCACCGTGCTCGAGCCCGGCATGTGCTTCCACTTCATGACCGGCCTCTGGCTCGAATCCATGGGCATCGAGATCACCGAGAGCTTCGTCGTCACCGAAAGCGGCGCGGAGTGCCTCGCCGCCGTCCCGCGCAAGCTCTTCGTCAAGGGCTGACCCGGCATGAAGCGCGACCCGCCCGCGCCCTCGCCGATCACCGCGACGGTCGATTTCGCGGCCGACGGCGCGCAGCACGGCGTGCTCCGCCTGCCGTGGAGCCGCAACGATTCGGCCTGGGGCGCGGTGATGATCCCGCTCGCCGTGATCGGCCGCGGCGCCGGCCCGACCGTGCTCTTCACCGGTGCCAGCCACGGCGACGAGTACGAGGGCCCGATCGCGCTCTTCGATCTCGCCCGCACGCTCGATCCCGCCACCATGACGGGCCGGGCGATCATCCTGCCCGCCCTCAACTACCCGGCCTTCCGCGCCGGCACGCGCACATCGCCGATCGACGGCGGCAATCTCAACCGCGGCTTCCCGGGAGATCCCCGCGGCGGGCCGACCGCGCAGATCGCGGACTACGTGACGCGCCATCTGCTGCCGCTCGCCGACATCGTGCTCGATATTCATTCCGGTGGCCGAACGCTCGACTTCCTTCCCTACGCCGCCGTGCACGCGCTCGCGGACGAAGCGCAGCAGCGGCGCGCCATGGAAGCCGCCGCCGCTTTCGGCGCTCCCTGGTCGATGATGATGCGCGAGCTCGATGCCGGCGGAATGCTCGACACGACGGCCGAGGCGCTCGGCAAGGTCTTCGTCACCACCGAGCTCGGCGGCGGCGGCACGGCACGGGCGGAGACGGTGGCGATCGCCCGCCGGGGCGTGCGCAACCTGCTCCGCCACGCGGGCATCCTCGCAGGCCCGCCGCCCGCGCGGCCCGCGCGCTGGCTCGCCATGCCGAGCGCGGAGTGCTTCCACATCGCCGAGGACGAGGGGCTGGTGGAACCCTGCGTGATGCCGGGCGAGACGGTGCGCGAGGGCGAGATCCTCGCGCGCATCCATCCTCTGGCGCGCACCGGGCGCGCCCCGCTCGTTCAGCGCGCCGCCATGGACGGGATCCTGGTGGCCCGCCACGTCCCCGGCCTGACCCAGCCCGGAGACTGCCTCGCCGTGATCGCCTGCGCGGTCGCGCCGGGCGAGGCGAGCAATCGCGCGGCGACGCGGCCCGCGCGCGATCGAAAAACCCCGCCGCGGACGAACAGAGGAGAGAGCAAGGCATGATCGGGAAAATCGGAACCGGACGGATGAGCCGGCGGAGCGTGCTGGCAGGCATCGGGCTCGGGGTTGCGAGCGCCGGATTCGCGGGCACCGCCTGGGCGCAATCGGATTTCGCGGAGATCAAGAAGCGCGGCTACATTCGCGTCGCCACCGCGAACGAGATCCCCTACGGCTACATGGACGCCAACGGCAATGCCGCGGGCATCGGCCCCGACGTCGCCACGCACGTCCTGAAGGCGATCGGGATCGCCGATATCCAGTGGGTGGTGACGCCCTTCGGCTCGCTCATTCCGGGCCTCCTCGCCCGCCGGTTCGACCTCTGTGCGGCCGAGCAGAACATCCTGCCCGCGCGCTGCCAGGTGGTCGCGTTCTCGGTGCCGAACTCGAGCTACGGCGAGGGCCTGCTGGTGAAGGCCGGCAATCCCGACAACATCCACAGCTACGAGGACATCAAAAAGAATCCGGCGCTCAAGATGGCGATCGTGAGCGGCGCCGACGAGCTCGACTTCGCGCACGCGGTCGGCATCCCCGATAGCCAGATCGTGATGATCGACGCCAACGCCGACGCGCTCTCCACCGTGGCCAACGGGCGCGCTGCCGCGTACGCGGCGACCGAGCTCACCGTCGCCCGGCTCGCGGCGCACAGCAAGGCGGTGGAGG
>Ga0335075_10016159_pt1 | contig 11165 bp, 12 predicted proteins | sample Lox_Sample_24_FD_206723 | JGI IMG/M metagenome (GOLD analysis project Ga0335075, IMG submission 206723) | Soil microbial communities from Loxahatchee National Wildlife Refuge, Florida, United States - Lox_Sample_2.4 | ecosystem: Environmental > Terrestrial > Soil > Wetlands | place: USA... | reverse complement strand
CTCGCGTGCTACAACTTCCTTGCACACTGTGGTCATTGATACAGTGAGACCCATTTCCGCGAAAGTTTGTAAAATTTAAAAGTTCTTTGGTTTGTTTTTTTCCAAAATTTTATTGAACTATGTTACATACAGTTTTGCGTGCTAAGAGTTTTTTGCTTATATGGATGAGTGATGCTTGCGTACTATATACATTTCTATATTTCTAAGATAGAATTCTTGTTCTTTCAATAATCATATGATTCTAGGTAAGCTTTGCGAAGGTTGATTGAGGAGGGCATACCTATGTCTAGTCAAAGAGGTTGAGAATAGTCCTTCCACGCTCAGCTTCTCGAACCTTCACAGCGAACCTTAGTTCGCTTTCAAACGTACTTGCAAAGGTTGTATAACGATTGAGGTATACGAAGTACTGATCAGCCAGTCCATCGTCATTTGTAATTCTCACCGGCGCATATTCATCTCTGCAAGTGATTTCGCAACCCTCTTTGATGAATGAGCTGATGAATAATGAAGCGTCGAGAGAGTTAAATAAGTCGAATTCGAAATTGATGAAAGATGAAACAAACTCGAGAGTCCGAAGACGAGAAAAGACTTGTCGTGATCCCTGCAGTTGAGACGTATCGGAGGCGACGACACTGAGCTCTAGGTGCTCTATTCTGAGCCGTACCAATCACTTAAGTATATAGAATTATGTCTTGTAGACGTATTGAACTGAATGGTATGAAGATAGACTGTGTGCACTTAAGTGCTTGAAAAATTAATGAGGATGGGGGAAAAGGGAATCGGTTCCGCGTCGGTCTGGGCCGATATCGGATCGATAGCGGTTAGGTTCTGGCCAAAACGGGTTGGCCCTCATTCTTGATGACGTATCCTATGAAACTTTGGTTCCTGAAAGCGTAGCATTAGGCTTCGATAATGCCTTCGATGGAATTGTACTTAAAAGCGTTGTAGGGTAATTCCCTATATATCCTCGGTCTGGTGCGTCCATTCGACTTGGAGACTCGGAGGCACCTTGCATCATATCACCGCCTCCCTGTACACTTCAAATTCAAATTCTCTCCGCATGCATTTTATCGAAAGTTCATCTGCGAGAGTTTCGAATGTCTTGGAATTTTTTTTTGTGAAGTCACGTGCCAGAAATTACAAAATTCGCCAAGTCGAAATGTAAACATGCATAGATTTAGTCAAAAAAACAAAATTTTACTAAGATAAAAATTAGCCGAGAAGGTGCGCAGGAAGTTTATTTTCCGAAAGCGCCGATAACCATAAGCGACGGAATTTCGAAGCCAGTTTTTCACTAATAGAAGCTTGCTTTCTAGCATATGCCAGACGACCACTCACCACAAGTTCCGAATTGTATCCATCTATCGGTTGGATGTTCTCACGAAGGCGCCACCATGAACTTCTCCATCCGAAAAACCTTAGTGCTCGACGCATTTCCTCCAGAACCAACTCCACCTCCTCATCAAACCGAGTCACACGCGCATATGTCTTCGCCCATTCCACTCTCACCGCTATCAGGGAAGTTAGTTATTGTGAAGAGAATAAAAGGTTGCTACCTTACCTTCCCCGATTTCCGACTCTTCTTCCTCCAACGAAATGACTTCTGCATCGTCCGATCCTTGAATCCGTGGAACCTTCCAGATCCAGCTAATGGTGCGCTGAGCTTCATTCCAGACTTCACGACCACGGGGAAGGATGTCCACATTCTCAACTTCATTCTCCTGAATGCCACGAATGTCTTTCTTTTGCAGCAGTCTCAGCCGATGTCTCCACTCCCCATCTGGGTCAAGTCGAAGAGCCACCTCGCGTTCCTCCGAATAATGGCTTGCTGTCAGCTCGATCTTTGCAGCGAAATCGGAAAGAAGCGTGTTGGATCGAGTTCCGGACTTTTGACCGACTGAGTTGGCCTTCTTATGGAGGATGGCGCCGGTCTTGATTCTCAGAAGTTTCCGAAGTTCAGTCAAATGACCTTCAAGGCGGCCTATGCGAAGACGACGCTCCTTATCTAGAAGTTCTTTTGAGGCAAAGCTGCGAGACAGGGAGATGGAATGAGAGGGAAGGTACAATTCATAGTTCTCCGCATCTAGCGCGATCGAAGAAAGGGTGCTGGTATCCTGAGAATCATCCAGAATATCTTCGCCATCGTCGTCGTCATCGTCGCTAGAGGCGCCTTTCTCGGCTTCTGGAGTGCTTGCGGTATCAGCAAATGGATTCTCGGATGGAGTGGGATGGGCAGGCGACAAGATGGCCTCACGATATAATGAGGCTGCTGGCATATATAAAGATTGGATCGCCTTCCACATAGTGATTTTCCCCGCCAGTGCCACCCTTCTATTCTCCAGTAATTTCTGTTTACTGGCCGCACGTGGACTGCAGCGCATTTTCTCGGCGCGAAGTTTCCTTCTGGGTTTGGGTAAGTCCTCTTATCGACATAAGTAGAATATCACTCACTGTTGATATTCGATATCGACACCCATAATGATAAACTCAGTCATAGTGACAGTAGCCGAATCTTTAGATGAGTCGGCGGAAATTTGCTCCTCATCACGTAGCTCCTTCTCTATATCTGAAATGAGATATTCTATGTATAAGTCAGTAATTGAATTAAAGCAAGGCAGTTCTTCACTTGCCTTGTGTCTGATTACTATAAGGGTCCCGGTGGTTTGCAGGGTCCCGATGATAATCGTGGACCGCTTCTTTCCATCGCTCAACAAGGGCTGGTTCGAAAGAAGACGTGAGCTCCTCCAGTTCTTGCCTGTGGCGCTTCTGGCCCTTAATAGCACTATGAAGCTTCTTTGACAAGGACGAGCCCAAGTCCACCACTTTTCTAAAGTTTTGCGCACCGATCCTTTCCTCGATAAAGTCGTGACGTGCTGCAGTGCTCATTTCACGTGTACTGGTTGCAACGGGATTTAGAGAAGACCAAAAACGTTCAATTGCTTCGCCATCAACCCTAGCGCTACCGCAAATGAAGTTCAAACTGTAGAGGGACCAGCAACCAAAACCATGAGCGGGAAGATGAAACTTCGGGATAGCATACTTCATGAGAAATCGATAAAAGGATTCACGAAGCTTGGGTGTGTATTGAGCACAACGCGTGGGAAAGTTCTTTGACCACTGGCAGACAATGTCATATGATACATAGATATTCTCCAGGCCAATGATGTGCCGGAGAGCGGATAAAAATACGAAATCGGAATTGAAATACCTGAAGATAGAAGCGATCATCAGCAAGTGATAGGAAATATATCAAGAAGAACTCACCGTTCACCCTTCTGCAGATCTGCGATAGCATTTGGGAGAACAAAGCCATGTCGAGAATCAATAGCGGCAACGACACCAGTGACAGCACAGCCATGATTTAGGCGACTATTGGCACGTTCTATCGCAGCAAACGAGGAGTCGCAGGTAGGCTTCTCCTTAAGCGGAATCCTCTTCTCATATTTGATCAACTCGCTGTGGAAAAGTTTGGGCTCCACGAAATACCCTTGGCCATTAACCAACCCACTGTCGACAGGCGGCGCAGAATCACTCTGATCCTTCTCCTTGGTGCAGTCCTTCTTCTTTGTGCGGTCTTTCTGCTTCATACGGAAGTTTGCGTCAAGCGCTATAAATCTGGCTTGTAAATGACTTTCATGATGTTAGAGATCTAGTATAATACAGCAATGTTAGACTTACGGCTTCCCAGCATATTGCTCTCTCCAATCCGGTGGTAGATTAGTTCTCTCATCTCCACATGATGGACATAGAATTGCTAGATCTCCAGGTCCGGCACCATCCATACCACCTGCAGAATGTCCGGAACCAGCCCTTTTATGCAATAAAACATCACGATATTTCCGAACCGCTGAGCTAAGTTCATCATATCGTTTCTACATTTTAGTGAGATACGAAACACATGACTTTGTAGAAATAGACTTACGGGCCAGTCTTCAAGCTCACAGCAGTCAGTTTGCGATCGAATAGCACAATAAAGATCAAAAGTCGAAGTCTTTCCGCGCGCACTGAGAGAAATGAGGTGATCCAGCAGCAGAAAAGTGAAAGCAGTTTTAGGCGAACTAAATGTAGCAGGGAATAGACGTGCAGAAAGGAGTTGGTTGTGTTCCAACCTCTCTTCATAAATAGCAGAGCAGCCACAGAATACAACACGAACATGGTTAAATGTACCGACATCCATAATGAACATATCGCGCGTCATTGGAGTAAGACAGGGATTGCCGTGGTGACCAAGACGGATCTCCAAACCCTGAGTAATCAATTCATCACGAATCCAGTGATCCCCATTCCAAATCTTATGTGAGAGTGAGTAAAAACCTGATTCAAAAGTAGAGTAATGTCCACATACCTCAATATGATGCAATGGATTACAATAATGAAGACGGAGGAGGCAATTCTTGCATAAGAGCGGTGAATATATGCAAGAGATACATCGATGGATGCTAGTGTTTTTCTCAGATAGTAAATTCGAACCACAACCATGGCAAAAAAGTGAGGTATCCGGCGCTCCAAGGCCGTCGAGGGTGAAGATTCGATCCAGGACATGCTGTCGAACCTTCAACCAACTTTCTTTCTGATGAATCTAGTGCAGCAGTTCAGTTAACTATCGAAATAGAAGAAAACAGAAAACACTTACTTTAAGTTTTTTCTCGGGCCGTCTATCTGGGCCACATTGTACCACAACAGTTTCCGAGTTGTTTTCTGCCGAGTCAAAGTAGCAATCTTCCGAATCAAATTCGACGTCAAATTCATTGAAAAGGGGACTTGATCGAAGCGGAGGTGTATCATGAGGGGTATCATCAGTGTTTACATGAGAAGCGGGCATCAAAAAAGGTGGAGGTGGATGAATAGCTGGGGAAGGTTGTTCGTCGGGTGTTGCAGAGACCTTGCACGTTGTGTTAGCCATTTTCCGTTTACCCCTCTTCTGCAACATGGTAAAGTGGCTTCTCCTGGCGTACTGTGGTATGTCTCCTGACATCCTGAAGGACCGCCAGTGACCTTGACCGTCGTGGTCGTCCGAAAACTTTTTTTGCTGTGACTCTTCTTTTGTCACAAGTCTTCTTTTTGTCACACTTGCCTCTTCAGGCAGTCACAAATGAGAGCAAGAGCAAGATCAGCAGTAAGTCAATAGATATAAATTTATTCAAGACTTTTGAATAAGAATTCAAAGACTACAATAGGTAAATCTTACTGCGGCTAATAGACCTGTTGCTGTTTAGTTCATAACCGCGAACTAAACCGTGAACGCGCGAACCGAATGCAAAGTTCGATTCGGCGTTCATTGGATTTGCCAAACCAAACGCAGTGTTCGGTTTCTCATCTAAACCGAACCTTGACAGGCCTAGCAGATAAGTAAATTTGAACACAACGCATGCAGTAGAAGTACATATCATCTTTGTATGCGTTGGTATTCACTCAGAACTAATCAATAAAGTGCCGATTATTCTTAATCTGACTTCTCATATATTACTATTATCCGGACTATGAATATAATTATCTGTTTCACAAATAATCAATGTTAATCAACCATTGTGTCGGTATCCGCAATTGTATATATATACCTATTGACTTGACAACAACTTTGCCGCAGAATAAACAACATTGCAACAAATAGGTTCGCCAAGGAGATATATTTCGTTACTCGCAGTAAACTTCACTACGAGGATCTTTGCAGAACAGCACACTGTTCGAACAATATCAACTCATGCTTATTGGTGCGTATAAATTCGGCATTACCTTTAAATGTTATATGTATTCTAGCAATGTGTAACATCTGAATATCCATGTAAATTATTCTCTGAGACTAACGTGAACATGCAAGGTTGATTATTCTGTTCGCGTGATATTCACAATCACCCTTATTACTCAAACTTCCTGTTCACAACATCGTGCGCTATAGCTCATCAATTGAATATATTCAAATATCAAATATAGTAATATACAACAATTGTTGCACTAACGGATGAATGGAATAGATGTCTCAGGAAACACAATTCCAAATTAAGACATTTCCGAACTAATTTCAAGCTGTCATGATCGGGTGTGGCTCAATACTTTATTGCTACTAGTTGTGGGTATGCACAACATGCCAATTCATGGCACATAAATTAATTAATAAATAAAGGTTCTACCCATGGACGGCAAATATAACTCAACCACCGGGGCACATAAGCGACGTCCATTTGAAGAACCGACACATATGAATTGTAACTAAGATTGGATAGCGTGAACAGACTTAGATAACAAAGCCTTTCTAAAAACAGTTACAGCATCCTCGCGCGACAAATAAGAACTTTGAACACCCGAAACTCCGGTTACAAGTGGCGCTACCCTTGTCCTATTTTGGATTAATTACCATTCTAAATTAAAATACAATTACGTACCAGCTTTGAAACACACCCACAGAAGTTCCACGTGTGACAGCATACCATTTGTCTCTAATGCCATTATCCACCTCATAGATAGGAATTACTTCTAAAAATAGTCAATTGAGTAATTCTACTACAATCCAGAGAAACAAACCTCCAATTTTTGTTCCATTACGATTAAATAAAGGAACAATATCATCTACCTCAAAGGCCTCAGCATCCATAAGACTTGCCTCATTTTCCCAGAATGTTGTAGAATAGGGAGAACGAGAAGCGCCATGAGAAGCAGAAGCTCTTGATGGGGTTCTCGGAGTTCTCGGAGTTCTCGGAACTGGATTAGTGGCATTTGCGTCTAATTTAGTTTTAGTATATTCTATAATATTACTTCTTTGCCAAGAGTACTTACACCGCGGTTGTGAATCACAGGGTCGTTGTTCCGAATCGACCATTTCCTCTCCTAATGAAGTATTAATAAAATGTATTAATACTAGATGCTATTGGACTACTTACGTTTCACAGGTCGAATTGGGGGATTGCAATTTGGATCCTCGAACCGTACGACTGCTTACAAATTCATAAGGACAAGGTGGTACGTAAAAGAATAATAATCATACCTGTTTTCCGGAACGCGCAATCAAAAGCCAACTCAAAGACACCACAAAGCCAATGATAGGAATCACAAAGTGCATCAATGACATGAGGACTAGAAACAGCCAAGGCAAGTCTCCGTAAAAGGGTGAAGAACAGGGTAAGCGTGAAACGGATAAGCGCGATCAGTGCGACAATGAAGAGACCAAGTGCGTTGGCAATCCCGTCGGCAATGTGGAGGGCAGCCTCATCAGCTGGGGGAGCCCTCTCCGACATCTATGAGGCAAAGATCAAAATAATAACATCAGTATCACTGAAATGTTCATAAATAGACCGCTGGCTCACCTATAACATGAAAGTTGTAACAATGGTGGGATGGAAATGCAGAGCGGACGAAGGGAAAGTGAGGTGGCCTTATATGTTCTGTGGATGGATCACGTGAGCGTGAAAGAAAAAAAATGCACTAAAGTTTAATTACCGCTCAGCGGCTGAGGCGAGACTTTCTATCCACTGCTTCTAATTTAACCAAAGAACATTCTGGAAGTTTCAAATAATCAAGGCAGTGTCAAAATGAGACTTGAGAAGCAGTTACCGATATTAGAATCCCAAAACTGCCTTTTTTATTCAGGGTTGGCATTGAGATGCTGAGAGCCGACTGTTCCGCTTCCGAATATTCGACTGTATCATCACATCGAAAAAAAACTCGACTGGCTTAAGACGGACTTCATTTAGTTGAATTTGCTACTCACCTTTCCTCTTCCCTTGCAACATTGCTCGATGGTTGGCATTCCCTGGACAGACAAAAATGTTGATCTCGCATTCATGCAGGAAAAGCTACCTGAATTCAGCACAATTCATTCCCAATCCGTTGCCCGTAGGAAGAATCAGCTAAAGAATGCCTTTCTCGAGCGTGTCTACCAGGAATACGAGCAACAATTTCCCGGTCGCATGGACACTTGGGAACTTGCCGAAGTTGGGACAGGGGGGACTGAAAAAAAACGTAAAGAGAAAATTATAAAGGTAAGTAATCTGTTACTTGCCAAAAAAAAGTACTCACCACTTGATTAGCGTTTCCGAGATTGGTTCACAAACCATCTCAATGCGCGTTCTTCCGAAAAGGGTACTGGAAAGCAAGACATCATTGATCTCGGTAGCTCAAAAGGCTCACGTCGTTCATGCCCATACAATGTATACTACCGCCTTGCTGGATCGCGTCTGGACCAAGAAATCAACGACGACTATGACGCATACATTGTCACGTGTGAAGCCAAAGGTGAGAAGCCGATGAAGAAATTCTCGCGTCGAAATCATTTCCTTTCGAATCGGCTGAAACAAGAACCCATCGAATTTCAAAAGCAGGTCGAGGAAGCGTGTCAAGAAGGAGAGGAGAACAAGTATGCTACCTTTTTTGATGTAGCGAATGCAGTAGATGAGGCGGAGCGAATGCAACTTTCGGCAAAATTGCAAGGGTAAGCACGTTTGTATATTATAATATGGATTTTTGCTCACCTCAGAATAGAAACATAAATAAACTTGTTAGGACGATGGAACGTGCTGGGACAAACATCATGAAGGAAACCGGATGGTGTTTTGCTATGGTGGTAGGAGGTCCTGAGCCAAAGAGGGGTGGCGGAGTGCATGTAATCGGGTAAGTGTTCTTTCAACTCAAAGAAATCGCCACTTACCTCATTTCAGGCTAACAGGTGGCGAGTTGGAGAATGGCACCAAGTTTGAGGACTATTATCGCGGATGGACGCAAATGATTGATTCCTTTACTCGCTTCTGTGAAGTGAAAACACGTAAGTCTAGAATGTATATAAATAGTAAAAACTGACTATTTTGGAATAGCCGAAGATGTCCGTGCCAAATATTCCTTGGCCACAAGTTCTAACTCCGAAACGGCGAAATCACCATCGCCAATTTCTGGATCCCATCTTTCTCCAGAGCCTGAGGCAACTTCTGAGGCAGCCAATGTCACTTATAATGCTTCGATGGATATTGATGTACCAAATATACAGTCACCTCAAGCTGGATCTTCTTCAGAATCCTTGGAGACTTTTGCGTCTTCATTATCACAGCCGGCCATTTCCGAGTCAACAAGTAATACCGATATTGATCCGGGTGAGGTTCTGGAGCCTTTGAAGACAATCCCGATTCCGCCAACAAAAGAACTGTTTCAGGATGCTTCCAGGAACATTCCTCAACCCCTTCCTCAACCCCTTCCTCAACCCCTTCCTCAACCCCTCCTTCAACCCGTTCCCCATTCTATTCCACCCACCTGCCCTGAGGGTGAATCTCCTCTCACAGCTTATGCGGAAGTAATATCAAACTCCAACAAGGATGGCACTCCAGGATCAACATCGGATGCTTTTCTAATTCATCCTCCCACCCCTGCTCGACTCACGCGATCCCAGGTACAAGTATCAGCCACAGAGAAGGAAGTTGATAAGAAGAATTGGACGTTCGATGCTTCGGTGTATCTTGTGGAGAGTTTGGCTTCTTATGGGGGAGAGAAACTGGCTGGGTTTTTCAGGGATTTTGAAAGGGAGCTGGGATACCCAATGAATAAGGTGCGTATTAACTATCTATATTTTATCAAGAATACTCCTAATATTCTTTACTAGGCGAAAAATAGTAGATTCGACATCTCCGAAGCTCCGGAATCTCTCAAGCAGTGGGCCGGAAAGACCAACAGAGAATTTGGCCCCCCGAAAGAGATCCCCCCCAACGAGTTTGAATCTATCCGCAACTGGTACATCAGTCTCCAACCAAGCACACGCGGCACCACTTGGCCGCTTCTTCGCAGCCTTCCCTTCAGGTCAAACCCCACTGACACTCACTGGCTCGAGCTTAAAAAGGGTGGTCCTCGTGGTTTCTTTTTGGTGCTAATGGCGATCTCTTGGACTCCGCTGTGCGCACCCAATCGACCCGAGGAAGTTACGGCACTAGTGCAAGACATTACCTGGCTCCTTCAACAGCTTTGTGGCGACATCGTGGACACGAAAGTTCTCGAAAGCAAGAAGAGAAAAGCTCCTGCTCTTCCCGTCTCTCGACAAAAGAAACTTCGTAGTACCTAATCTGAGGATCACAGTACCTTGAATGGCCTCAGCACCAACGTTTCAACATTCATTCGTTTTTCTTCATTCGTTCTCCTCTCAACTTCAACAGTCACTCGTAGTCATTCTTTCATAATACATTGGCCTCAACGTCGTTTATAAATACCAGCGTCTCTCATTTTCGATAGTTTAAGCTAGTTTCTTTTGGCAAAATAATACGGTCATTTAGTAGCCATGTGTCAACCGCTTTTAGCCGGGCGGGTAAATTGCCCTTTATGAGGTATAAACAATCATATTATTCCAACCATTTGTGGCTCAGCGGTTATGTCGCTAGCCTGTCGGACTTACTCGGAGTAACACTCCGAGTTCGATTTTCCCTCCCGCCAGAAGTATTTCCATATTTCCTTTGGCTTGGCCGCTTAGCCGCTTGACCCCTCTATATAGCGAGGGGCCAGGTGGGCAAGGCCCCCCCCTTGGCCCTTTTCTCAACTAGCCTTGACGTCTCTTAACGCGTCAAGCAGTTGAGTTATGTAGTTATATATTTAACTTGAGTCAATATACATCATCTTCATACAGTTCACAATGTCTTTGATGACGTGAGGCTATATACACCAAGGACCGGTACAGGTGATCACGTCTCGTTCGCCCGCGAACAATCGATTTCCAAATCGAGAGGTGTGACGTCACGCTCTATACATGACGAGACTGACTAATGATTAATGATTCATGATGAGCTTAATGAACTTAGGAGTTTTCTTCCCAGCTATTCACAATGCTCGTTCTACTACCACAACCGTCTCAAAACCAACCTTATTTCAATATAACTACACTTGAGGGTGGATTTCTTTCTTTACCAGAACAAGTGGTTGTCTCCGATCCAAATCCCGATCGAATTGCAACTGTCCCTTCCCTCGCTTTCCTCCTGCGTCACACCTCCGACAATCACAAGGTCTTGTTCGATCTTGGTATCAACAAAGATCTTTCTAAGTACACTCCGGCTACAATTGACTGGATTAAGAAATATTTCCTACCGGTCTCTGCCAACCCTGACGTTATTGACTCTCTCAAGAACTCTGGACATGGTCTGACTCCTTCCGATATTACTCATGTTATCCTCTCTCATGTACATTGGTAATTTACATATCCTCGACAATCT
>Ga0335075_10016158_pt1 | contig 11165 bp, 13 predicted proteins | sample Lox_Sample_24_FD_206723 | JGI IMG/M metagenome (GOLD analysis project Ga0335075, IMG submission 206723) | Soil microbial communities from Loxahatchee National Wildlife Refuge, Florida, United States - Lox_Sample_2.4 | ecosystem: Environmental > Terrestrial > Soil > Wetlands | place: USA... | reverse complement strand
CCAACGTGCCGAGTGTTCACGGCACGTTGGAAACGTGCCGCCACAATGGCCCAGCGAATCTTTGGGAATTCACCGCTTTCTCATCGGCAGCTCTTTACACTTCTGTATAGACGACTCGCTCATCCTGCCTGTGAATGCTGCTGCCGAGGGACGAACCTCGGTAAGGAGGATGCACTCCATGCCGATTCGCTTTGATTGCCCCAGCTGCAAGGCCAATTACGAGGTTGCCGACGACCTGGGGGGCAAGATGATCATGTGCCGGGTGTGCAAGAAGCGCGGCCCGGTGCGGAGCTTGACCGCCACGACGCAGCCCTCGATGGTCAAGTCCGGTACGGCGTCGCCGTCGCGGCGGAATTTCCTGCTGATCGGCGGCGGCGTGCTGGCGTCGCTGGGCGCCATTGCCACCGGCGCTGGATTGGCGCAGTGGCGGCCGTGGCGTCACTGGGGAGATGATCCGAACCAGGATCGCCGCCGTCGCGGCGGTCCGCCGCAGCCCGGAGATGGCCAGAACCGGCCGCCCCGAGACCGCAGGGGGCCGCCTCCTGAGCGCAAGGACCAAGAAGAGACCAAGAGCTAACGCCGGATTCCGCGAACATCCCCTTCGGAGCGATTCTGCCGCTCCCGCGCGAAATTCCTGTCGCGCCGAATGTCGCACATCTCCACCCGGCGGCGCGAGAATCCGCCGCGCCGTCTTCGCCAATCTCTCCCCACCCGCTCGCGCAGAGGACATAGTTATCGTAGCGTTCCCCTTCGCCCTGGCGCACAGCGGGAGGATCTCCATGTTCCGGCGGCTCTCACTCCTTCTCGGCTCGATGGTCCTCAGCGCGACGGTGGCGTCGACGTCAGCGTACTCCCAGCACGGCGGCGGAGGCGGTCACGGCGGCGGAGGCGGTCACGGAGGCTATCACCATGGCGGCTATCATTCCGGCGGCTATCATTACGGCGGCTTCTACTATCCTCACCACGGCAACGCCTTTTACGGCCCCTACCGGGCCGGATTGTACGCGCCCTATGGATTCTATCGGCCTTATTACGGCTATGGGTTCTTCGGGCCGGGATTAGGGGTCGGCGGTCTAGGCGGCCTTGGTCTGGGCGGGCTTGGTCTGGGCGGCTATGGGCTAGGGGGCTATGGTCTAGGCGGCTATGGTCTAGGCGGCTATGGATTGTATCGTCCTTACTACGGCGGCGGCGTGGCGGCCCCAACCGTCGTGGTGGTTCCTCCAGCAACGCCGCCGGCAGTCGCGGGAGGGCTGGCCGGGGCCGCTGGAACGCCGGAGCCGCCCTTGGCGCAGACGCCACCGCCGCCCGATAACGCCGCACACTTGCAGCTGGTGGTGCCACTCAACGCCGAAGTGCTCTTCAACGGCGGCAAAACCACGCAAACCGGAGCGATCCGCGAGTTCGTCTCGCCGACGCTGACGCCCGGCAAGAGCTTCGATTACGCGATCACCGTTCGCTATCTCAATGCCGACGGCAAGGGCGTCACCGATCGACGCGTGATTCACGTCCGCGCCAATGACTGGTTCCGCATCGATTTCACGCGTCCGGCCCCACAGGAGCCGCCCGTGCCGTGACGGTCCGGAGGCGCTTTGTTTTTTTGGAGTGCGGCGCTTTTCCGCCGCTTTTTTTCTTTCGTTTTTCAACAAAAACAAGCAAAATAAAGCGGCGGAAAAGCGCCGCACTCCAAAAATAGCAACCGCGCCTGGAGCGCCCCCCTTTCGTTGCTGCACTGTTCGGCAAAAGACGCTACACTGGAAAAAGGATCCACGTGTAACTTTTTTAGCCAGGTGTCATGTATCCCACGTACCCCTGTCCCAACCCGGTCTGCACCCACGCGTTTTCCCCCGACGCGGTCAAGGGCGCCTTGAGCCTGGTGTGCCCGAAGTGCGGCACGATCTTTTGGTTTGGCTTGAGCGCTACTGCTCCGCCTCTCCCCGCCAACAGCGGGAAACCGCCAGCGCCGCCCAAGCCGCCTCCACCGGGACCGAAAGCTGTCGTGGCTCCACCTCCGCCTCCGCGCCCCGCGTCGCCGCTGCCGAGCGCTCCGCCCCTGAGCGCCGGAAATGTGCCGGCGGCGCCTCCCAACAGCGCGGAGCCGTCGACCGCGGCGCTCGACTTCGATTCCGCGCCGGAGATGGTGGTGCCGCGCGCTCGGCGCAAGCCCGCCGCCAAGGGAGGCAACGTCTCGTGGCCCGTCTTCCTCATCCTTAGCGTGCTCGGACCCACCGTGTCCGTCTGGGGCGGATTGTGGCTGTTCCGTTACGTCCGCAGCAATCTCACCGAACAGGAATCCGCCCGCGTGGCGGACGTGTACAACTCGCGCTTTAGCTGGCCCGACAAACCGTGGACGCGCAGCCGGGATATTGAGCTGCGTCTGCACGTCCACGTCGGCATGATCGCACAGGCGCGCAACGCCGGCATGGGTCTGTCGTTTAAGGATTACAAGAGCCGCCTGCCCAGCGACGCCGAGATGATCGACGACGCCCTGGCCAAGCTGCGCTCCTACTTTCAGGGACTGGAATGGGAGCTGAAGCCCAAAGACAAGAGCGCACGCCTGGCGAGCCAGCCGGCTCAGGTGATCGAGTTCCAGGGCGTCGATGCGGACGAGGTGACGATGAACGGGGAATGCGCCATGGTGGCATTCCGTGGTTACGGCTACTGGTTCTTCACCTGGGCGCCGCTAGGCGACGTGGAGGTCAATCGGGAGTCAATCCGCGCCGAATGGGCGCGGCTGCGGGGCCGCTTGAGCCTGCTCGACGGCCGGAAGGGATGGACGGTCAAGCCGCGCGATTCGGAGAAGATCGCGGGGAAAAAGGCGACTTATTATCTCTCTTATGTCAAGGAATTGTGGACGCACGAGCCGGCCGAGGATTACGACGATCCGCAAGCCGATCTCGTGCTCAAGGGACACGAGCCGGACCCGGAGCGCAAGCCGCTGGCCGGCAAGGATGCCACCGTGCAGGTGCTGGTGCTGCCCAAGCAGGCCAGCCTCAAGGCGGCCGCGGCGGCGGCGCGCGATTATGTGAAACAGCGCGAGATGAAGCTGTATGAGCGGACCACCCTGGAGCCGATCAAAGACAAGCACGGCGCCGAGGTCGATCGCGCCGCCGACATCGGCGCGCAACAGGGATACCTGAGCAAGCTGCACATGAAGAACACCGAGGACCTGGAGCGCTATCTGCTGATCGCGGTGGTGAATCGACCGGAAGGCGTGATCGCAGTGGTCGGCGAGTGCCTGTGGGAGCGCCGCGATTTCTGGGACCAGGAGATCATGGCGATGCTGAAGACGTTCAAGGTCAAGGACTAGCCGCAAGCGGCTTAGCGGAGCCGCGGAATCGCTAAGCCGCAAGCGGCTTACGGCGCCACGGGCCGCGGGGCTGGCAGCGTGTTTTGCGGAGGCGGGGGCGTTGGCGGCGGCAGAGGCGCCGCGGGGGCCGGAGCAATGGGACGCGGCGCCGGAGGAACGCCGATGATCTGCCCGCGGGCACGCAGCTCCTCCGCCCGCTGGCGCACCTCCTCGGGAGGAATGCTTCGCAGAGGCCGCATCGCGTAGGAGAAGCGGCGCACGTCGCGCACCTTGAACGGCCAGATGTTCTCCGTGAGGAAATCGATGCCCGGCCATTCGTACCACGGCGGCGAAATGTCCTGCACGATGTCGCGCGTCTCGTAGCCTTCCTTGATGAGGCGGAATTGTTGCTTGCCGTAGTAGACGAAATAGCGGTCCACCGGCGTGGGGCCGAGGTAGTTGCCGTTGTGATAAACCAGGGCGCCGGTCGGCTCGGAGTAAATGGTGAGGCGTCGCTCGACGCAGCCCGCCGTCCAGGTCATCGTCATCAGGGTTGCCAGGCAAGCGATTCGCTTCATGCTTTCCCCTCGGCTATCGGCTGTCGGCCAAAGCCCTCCGGATGCTATCGGTTGTGGATTATGCGTTTAGTCGGCGATTGATTTCCGGTCAAGATCAATCAGGCTCGTGGCTTGAAAAAATGCGCGCCATGAGGGCATGCGGCATAATAGGATAGCCGATAGCCGATTACCGACTTGCAAGGAGTTGGCCGAGGTGTAGCATAAAGGAACCAGCCCAAAGTGCCGGCGAGGGCGGTGGGTGCGTCGTCGCCGGCACTTTGGGCTGGGTATCCAGCGTCCGAGGGGATGTGGGTGACACGCTTCGATCAAATCGAGCACGCGAGCCTGACGGATGTGGGCGTTCGGCGAAGTCACAATCAGGACAGCCACGCCATTCAGCTCGCTCGCGATGAGGAACAGTGGCAGCAGCGCGGCCATCTGTTTCTCGTCGCCGACGGCATGGGTGCGCACGCCGTCGGCGAAAAAGCCAGCGAACAAGCGGCCGGTCTCATTCCGCACACCTATCACAAGTACGTCGAGCAAGGCCCCAAGGCGGCGCTGCGCAAAGCGTTCGCCGAGGCCAACGCCAGCATTCACGCCTGCGGCCAGGCCAACCGCGAGTTCCACGGCATGGGCACGACGACCACCGCTCTGCTCATTCGTCCGGAAGGGGCGTGGATTGGACACGTCGGCGACAGCCGGGCTTACCGCATCCGCAACGGCCTGATCGAGCAGCTCAGCTACGATCACAGCTGGGTCTGGGAGTACGCTCGGCTCAAGCGCATCGATCCGTCGGAAGTGCAGGACATTCCCAGCAACGTGATTCATCGCTGCCTGGGTCCGGAGCCGCTGGTGCAGGTGGACATCGAAGGACCGCATCCGATCCAGAGCGGCGACATTTTTTTACTGTGCAGCGACGGTCTGAGCGGGCCGGTGACGGATCACGAGATTGGAGCCATCGCCAGCGCGTTGCCGCCGGCGGAGGCGTGCCGGCTGCTGATTGACCTGGCCAACCTGCGCGGCGGGCTGGACAACATCACGGTAGTTATTGTGCGTGTGGGCGGTCCCGCGGTTGATGCCAACGGCGTCGTCCCGACGCTGAGGTCGCGCGGCCGGTCCTTCTTGCCGAAGCTGCCGTGGTGGCCGTTCGCTCTTCTGGCTGGCACCTTGCTGGTCGTACTGGCCATCGTGCTGGAATTTCGGCGCTGGCCGGCGACGGCGGGCTTCGTGTTCGTGCTGGCGTTCGCGGCCATCGTGGCCGGACTCGTCGGACTGATTGTGCATTATCGCCGCGAGCGCCTGCGGGCCGCCAGCGAGGACGACGACGAGCCGGCGGCGCCGCGCATCCATCGACAGACCACCTGCCGTATTCAGCAGCCTTTGCTCGATCGCCTGGTCCGAGCGGTCAAGACCTTGCACCAGCATGCTCAGGAAAAGCACTGGTCGCCGGACTGGAAAAGCTACGAAGAACACGTCGCCGCGGCCGAGTCCCTGCTGCACAAGAACGATCTGCCGGGCGCCTTTCGTGAATATTGCCGGGCCTTGCTCCCCTTGACCCGCGCGCTGCACAAGCAGCGAAACAAGGAAGAGAGCTTCCAACCGCTGTGGGACAAGACACAGTAACATAGGGCCGCAGCCGCTTGCGGCTTAGCGATCTCCGCGCTAAGCCGCAAGCGGCTCAGGATTGCGGCACCCATCCGCGGCTGCGCCAGAAATACCAGGTTGCGATGCTGCGATACGGCCGCCATGCCTCGCCGCGCTCGCGCAAGTCGGCTCGACCCGGCAAGTCCGGCAGCTGATACACGCCGCGCACGCCGGCGCGTAAGCCGAAGTCATCCACCGGCAGCACGTCGAGCCGGCCCAGCGAAAAAATGAGGAACATCTCCGCCGTCCAGCGGCCGATGCCGCGCACCGGCAGCAACACGTCTATCACTTCTTCATCGCTCATTTCGGCCAGTCGAGCGAGCGGCAACGCCCCGCTCACCGCGCGCTCGGCCAGGTCCTTGAGCGCCAGCGCCTTGGTCCGCGACAGACCGGCGCCGCGCAGCGCTTCCTCGCGGGTGGACACCACGGCGGCGGGCGTCAAACCGTGCGGCTGCAACGCCAGCTCGACGCGAGCACCGATGGCCTGCGCCGCTTTCGTCGAAATCATCTGCGCGATGATGGCCCGCGCCAGAGACGGAAACGCTTCCGCGCCCGGCTGGAGCGTGCAGGCGCCGACATGCTTGATGAGCTGAGCGAGCAACGGGTCACGGCGGCTCAGGTGTCGCCGGGCCTTACGGCACGCGCTCGCAAACGAATCCGGGACGGACGCGGTCCTCGCCATCCTGATTTCCTCCGACGCCGCCGCGTCCAACCATGGACGCGTGAATCATTAGCCACAGATAAACACGGATGAACACAGAAAACAATCGGAAATCTTATCTGTGTTCATCCGTGTTTATCTGTGTCTAATTGCGAATGTATCAGCTACGCGGCGGCGTGATCTCCACGTTGCGGTACGTCAACGCCTTGGAGCCGGGCTTGCGGATGTCCCAGACCAGACCGAGCCAGCTCATCATACGGATGATGTAATAGCTGATGTCGATCTCCCACCAAAAGAAGCCCTGATTGGCGGAGCTTTGGTAGTGATGATGATTGTTGTGCCAGCCCTCGCCCAGCGTCAACAACGCCAGGAACAGGTTATTGCGGCTGTCGTCGTCGGTGGCGTAGCGACGCTTGCCGAACAGATGGCTGAGCGAGTTGATCGAAAAAGTCCCGTGATAGAGCAGTACGGTGCTGATGACAAAGCCACAAACCAGTGCGCTCCAGGCGCCGGCCATGCCGCCGGTGAGATAGCCGATTGACCAGCACAGGACGGCCAGGAGCAGGCCCGGTATCCAGTGCCAACGATCCAGCCAGCGCAGCTCCGGATAAATCGACCAGTCGCGGATGGCTTCCCAGGGCGTATCGACGTGCTCCTCGGAGAGAATCCAGCCCAGGTGCGCCCACCAGAAGCTGGTGGCGTGCGGCGAGTGCGGATCGTCCGGCGTGTCGGAGAAGCGATGGTGCTGGCGATGGTGCGACGCCCACCACAACGGCCCCTTCTGCAAGGCGCTACAGCCGAGACAGGCGATGAGGAATTGCATTAGCCGGCTGGTCTTGTAGGAGCGATGAGCGAAATAGCGGTGATAGCCGGCCGTGATGCCGAACATGCGGACGAAATAGAATACGCCGCACAGAATGACGGCGGTGGTATCGACGCCGGTGAACAGGACAGCAAGGCAAGCCAGGTGCAGACCGATAAACGGACCGCTCTTCAGCCAGTTGGGGATCTTCGAGGCGGAGAGCTTCGATGGCTGCTTGCGTGAAAGAGCAGAGGGGCGGATGGGGGAAGAGATGATCGTGCTAATTGAAGCGCTCCTTCTGAGCTGGTGAATCCTTGGGCCGTCCGAAAGACGGTTCGATGTTAGCGACGCTTCCCGGAAGCGTCGCTAAAAGAGATTATCGGTAACGAATCCTCACGGCTTGCGTATGCCGCCGTTCTTGGCCTTGCGAATGGCGCTCTGCTTGCGCAGCTCGGCACGGCGACGCGCTTCACAGGGTTTTTCGTAGTATTTCCGCTTGCGCAGCTCTTTCTGAATTCCGCTGCGTTCAAGCAATTTCTTGAAGCGGCGCAGGGCCAGACCAATCGGCTCTCGTTCGTGGACACGCATCCGTAAGGGCATACATTCTCCTGACAGGTTTCTCCGGCTGCTAGACTCTAGCACACACGAGGACAGTTGACGAAACGTCCCTAGTTTAACAGGGACAATAATTTCACTCAATCTCGTTGTAGCAGATCCTCGGGGCAGTGAAAAGCCCCAAACGCCGCTTGCGGCTTAGCGGCTCAGCGTGTCCGCAGGCCCGTGAAGCCGCAAGCGGTAATCCTTTTGTACCGGAGGCGATGAACATGCGTGTGGGAGCGATCCGTTTCACACTGGCGGTGTGCTCGCTGGGCCGAGTGCTGCTGGCCGGCACCGAGCGCGGCATCTGCGCGGTGTACCTTGGCGACGGCGATGCCAAGCTTGAAGCCGAGCTGACGCGCGAATTTCCCGCTGCCGCGGTGCAGCGCGATGATGAGGGGCTTTGTGCCTGGGTCCACGCGATTGTGAATCATCTGAGCGGTCAGCAGCCGCACCTCGATTTGCCGCTGGATGTGCGCGCCACGGCGTTTCAATGGCGCGTCTGGCAGGAGCTGCGTGCCATTCCCTACGGGAGCACGCGTTCGTACAGCGAAGTCGCTCGCGCGCTGGGTCAGCCGAGCGCCGTTCGCGCCGTGGCCCGTGCCTGTGCTACCAATCCGGTGTCGCTGGTCATCCCTTGTCATCGCGTGGTGCGCGAGGATGGCGGTCTCGGCGGCTATCGCTGGGGTCTGGAACGCAAACAGGCACTACTGGATCAGGAGAAGGAAAGGAAGAAGGAACAGCCATGAGCAAGGCACGTCCGAGCCGGGAGCGTAAGCGACCGGAGGGCAAGCGACCCTTCGACATCGAGGAAGCGATGCCGCGACTCCGCGAGGCCGTGGCATCTTATCCCAGGGCGGCGCTCTTCGAGCTGGCGGCCGAGGGGCATACCTCGGTTTTCGAGATCCTCGTCGCCTGCATTATTTCCATCCGCACCCGCGATGAGACAACCTTGCCGGTCGCCCGCGCCCTCTTCGCCCAGGCGCGCACGCCGAAGGAGGTTGCCGACTTATCCGTCGCGCAGATCGATCAGTTTATTCATCTGTGTGCTTTCCACGAACCCAAGGCCAAAACGATCCACGACATTGCCACCCAAACCGTGCAGGCGCACGGCGGAGAATTGCCGTGCGACCGCGAGGTGCTGTTGTCCTTTCACGGCGTCGGTCCGAAGTGCGCCAACCTGACACTGGGTATCGCCTGCGGTCTGCCGCTCATTGGCGTGGACATTCACGTCCACCGCGTCACCAACCGCTGGGGCGAGGTGCGGACGGCGACGCCGGAAAAGACGATGGCGGCGTTGCAGGAAAAGCTGCCGCGGGATTACTGGATCGAGATCAATGCGCTGCTGGTGCCGTTCGGCAAGCATGTCTGCACAGGCACGCGGCCGAAATGCTCGACGTGTCCGCTCCTGGAAATGTGCCAACAAGTGGGCGTCGCATCGCATCGCTGAGGATGAGCCGGCCAAAAAATTGTGAGAATGGGATATTGACATGTCTCGATCAGTAGGCAAAATAAGTTGAAGTATTTGCCAAGTCTTGGCGGTGCGCCCTTCAGAGGTGTTGAGGATCCGGTAAATCCGGCGCCTCATTCCCAATAATCCCCAGAAACCCAGGCCACAGCGTTGTCGGCCGACTGCCGTCACGGGAGGCAAGACCGTCTCCGAGCGCTCGCTCGGAGGGTTCCGCGCCACGGAAAGTGCGTCCTATCGGAGATGACATCATGCCTGAGGTCGTTTGTTCCCACTGTCACAAGAAGATCCATCCCCCCGATCGTCTCGCCGGCCGGCGGGTAACATGTCCCCGCTGTTCGGCTGTGCTAATGGTCCCTCTGCTGCCGGATTCGTCGGAGGAAATCGCGACGGACAGTCCGGCTGCGGAGATCGAAGTCCAGGATCCGCCGATACCGTCGTCGGCGCGCATGGGCATTGTCGCACTGGTCCTCGGCTGTGTCTCGGTCCTGATTATGTGTCTACCTGTTATCGGCTACGGATCGATCGTCCTGAGTGGGATCGGCTTGCCGGTGGGTCTGTGGGGGCTGTTCCGCGCTCGGATGGAGGGCGACGGCATGCTCTGCCGCTCTCTCACCGGCGGTACCGGGCTAGCGGGCAACTTCGGCGCCCGGCCGCGCGACTACGCCCTCGCTGGGGTTGTGGCCTGCTTGCTGGCCCTGACCCTGGCTCTCTTGCCCCTGCTGATGCGCGGATCGCCGAATCGCTGATGGGATTGTTTAGCCGCTTGCGGCTTAGCGCGCGGCGCGCTAAGCCGCAAGCGGCTAAACTTCATCGCCGCGCCAGCTGTTCGCGGCGGGCATGTTCGAGAATCTCGTTCAGCTCCTGCAACAGATAATCGATGATTTGGCGCGTTTCAGCGTTGGTATCGACGGCTTTCTGCAAGGCGTTCTGCAAGGCATGCAAGGTAGGATAATGACTACGCTTGCGGATGGGCCGGCTCAGGTCGCGTAGATCGGCGACGCGCGCCAGCCAGGTGACATTGAAATGCTCAACCAGATCGCGTATCCGCTTCTCGGCGTCGGTCAGCAGATCGCGCAAGGGGAGTCGGCGAAATGAACGTTCGGTAATCATGGCGTTACCCCTCCCGCCCTTGGACGGAGATCGCAAGCCAGGGAGACGTGTTCTTTGAGACGCGACGGAGCGGCCGGACGTTCCACGGGATCTCGTCTGTTGCTCAGTCCCCGCGAGTCAAGGGGTTGAGCGTAGGCGGGTACCGAGCTGTCCTGGGGTTCGGCCGAAGGGGCGAAAAATGGGTCGCGCGTGTTCCCCTCAACCCATCTCCTTGTGTATACTCCACGTAGAGCATCGGCGTCAAGCGGGACCTTCCGAATTTTTTCATAATTCTCTCATGCGCATTCTTGTCATCGCGGACGTTCACGCGAACTGGCCGGCCCTGCAAGCGGTGGCCGCGGAGACATACGACGTTTGCCTGTGCCTGGGCGACCTGGTCGATTACGGCGTGGAGCCGGCACCGTGCGTGGCCTGGGTGCGCGACAAAGCCCAGCACATCGTGCGCGGCAATCACGATCACGGCGTCGCCCAGAACGTCGTGGTCCACGGCCGCACCGGCTTCAAGTATCTGACCGGCATCACCCGGCCGGTAACGCGCGAACGGCTAGGCGACGGCGACCTGCGCTTCCTGTCGCGTCTGCCGGTGACGCGGCTGGTGACGCTGGACAACACGCGCTATCTGCTCGTCCACGCCACGCCGCGCGATCCGCTCGACGAGTATGCGCCGCCCGACGTGGACTTCTGGTCGCGGCGCCTGCAAAACGTCGAGGCCGACGTGATCTGTGTCGGCCACACCCATCAGCCCTACGTTCTGGAAGTCGAGGACAAGCTGGTCATCAATCCCGGCAGCGTCGGCCAGCCGCGCGACGGCGATCCCCGCGCCTCCATCGCCGTCATTCAGGACTACACCGTCGATCTCAAAAGGATTGAATATCCTATCGAGGACACCATCGCCGCCGTCCACGCCAGCTCGCTGCCGGATAACGCCAAGGACATGCTGGTCGATGTCTTTCGCACCGGAGCGCCGGCGCCCAACGGACAGAAATGAAAACTGGCGAGCGGGGGGCGTCAGCCCCCCGATTCTCGCCGGAACGAAG
>Ga0335075_10016156_pt1 | contig 11167 bp, 11 predicted proteins | sample Lox_Sample_24_FD_206723 | JGI IMG/M metagenome (GOLD analysis project Ga0335075, IMG submission 206723) | Soil microbial communities from Loxahatchee National Wildlife Refuge, Florida, United States - Lox_Sample_2.4 | ecosystem: Environmental > Terrestrial > Soil > Wetlands | place: USA... | reverse complement strand
ATCTACCTCACCGCAGATGACGCCGGACAGCTGCTCACCGGCGTCAGCCAGCTATCAGCACCAGGCAGCCAGCTCTCATTCGAGCACGACCCCAAGGCCAGCGCCGCACTCACCGCCAGCACACAGCAGATGCCGGCGATGCAGGAATACACCGCCATGTGGAAAGGCGGCCTGGCGACAACGCGCCCGGCTGGCTCACCCGGCACGGCTGGCAACCTCAGTTCCACGACCGCAGCGCGCTCGCCGATTCATACGACCGCCCGGCACCAGGCACTGATACCGGCGGCTTTCTCACCGCCGCCTTGCTTATGAGTCCACAGAGCAACGGCACCTGACCAGTTACAGGCCGGATTAGGCCTCATCGGCTGTCAGCTCCCGCAGCGGCCGTTCGCCGATCTTGTCCAGGAGCGGAGCTAGCCCGTCGCGGTAGATCGTGTGCGTGCGTTCGGACCGGCCCGGCAGCCCGTGCTCGAGCCAGTCGCTGGCCGCTTTGCGGACGGTGTAGGCGCGGGACGTTTTCAGCCCGGCGTCCAGTTCTTCGTTTTTACGTTTGAGGGCGTCGAGGACGTCTTGCTTGCTGCGGCCACTCACCTTGTAGCGCCTGCGCCTGCCGTCGGGCCAGTAGCCTTTGCTGATCACGTCGCGCCGCCGCCCGGAGCAGTGCCGGTGGTACCTGCTGTCTCGGCAGTCGCTGCCCGCGAGGTGTGGGTGGGTGGACGCCCGCAATGGGCTTGATCCGGGCGGGCGGCTATGTTGCCCGCAGGTCACAGGCCGCGCCCAGAGTTCTGGAGCGGTACAGGGTGCTGTGCCGTCAGGGGATCAGGCCGAGCTGGCGGGCCCGGGTGACGGCCTCGGTGCGGTTGGCCGCGCCGAGCTTGCTCAGCAGGTGGCTGACGTGTTTTTTCACCGTGTCCAGGGTGAGCACCAGTTGCTCGGCGATCCGCGGGTTGGGCATGCCCGCGGCCAGCAGCACCAGCACCTCCTGCTCGCGGGCGGTCACCTGGTCCACCAGGCCCGGCACCGTCACAGCGGCGTCCCGCCCGGCATCTTGCCGGTTGTCCTGGCGGCCGAATGCCCGCAGCGCGTTGGCCAGGCATTCGGGCGGGACGCGGCGAGCGGCGGCGCGTTCTGCTTTCTGGGCGGCACCCAGCCGGGTCAGCAGCGCGGACATCGGCGCGCCCTCGTCGGCGAACACCCGCACATAGCCCTGCGGGCAGCCCAGGGCGAGCGCCCGGGCCAGGGCGTCCACCGCGGCGTCCGGGTCGCCGCAGGCGCCCAGCGCCAGGGCCCGCAGCGCGCCGATTTCGATGACGCTGCCGGTGCGGTCCCGGGCGGCCGCGGCCGCGAGCATTCTGTCCAGCAGCATAAGCGCCTGAGCCGGCCGGTCCTGAGCGAGCAGCACCCGGGCCAGGACCAGATACTCCGGTTCGCGGGGGTATCCCGGTTCGTCGCCTGGGCCGAGGCCGCGTTCTTCTGCCCAGCGGGCGGCCGTGGCGACGTCGCCCTGGGCCAGCAGCAGCCGCGCCCACTGCGCGGGGACGGGGTTGATCAGGCTGGTCACGGCCGGGTCCAGCGCGGCCCGCCTCGCCTCGTCTATCGCCTCCAGGGCCCCGCCCGGATCACCTTGGGCCTGCCGGATCCACGCCAGGGTCACCAGGCCCGTGCCCAGCGGCGCGGGGTAGAGGAACCGCCGGCACAATGCGATGCCCTCGGTGACCTGCCGGAGGGCGCTGCCGAGTTCGTTCCGCTGGTAGGCCACCTCGGCCAGGCCCACGTACGCGGGGCCAGCGGGTGGCGCGGGCGCCGCGCCCGGCACTGCGGCGATGTCCAGTGTCTTGCGGTAGGTCTCGGCCGCCGCGTCCAGCCGGCCCTGGGCGCGCTGGACCTGGCCGAGCTGGTAGACGCCCCAAGACAGGGGCTGGCCGGCTCGCCAACCGACGATGCTGGACGCGAAGGCCTGCTCGGCGTCTTCGAGCCGGCCGCGGAGCCATTCAGCCGCAGCCAGAGATCCCTGGATTCGTGAACTCAGCAGCCGCTCACCACCGCCCAGACTGGCCAGGGCCTGGGACGCGAACGCGGCTGTGCCCTCGGCGTCACCGCGTAGCTGGGCGAGAAAGCTGCGATGGATCGCGATCAGCGCGGGGATATTCACCAGCAGACTGGCGGCCTTCCCGGCCGAGGGCTCGAACGGCTCATCAAGCGCGGGCGTGGCGGCTGCCAGCGCCAGTTCGGCCGCGTCCAGCGGCGGCTCCATGTCCTCCGCGCGGCCGAGGGTGGCGGCCAGCAGTGCCTGCGCCAGCAACAGCCGGGGCCGGGACCGGGCCAGCTCAGCGGGCAGCGCCGCAAGCCACCGCTGCGCCGTCGCTCCCTCGCTGCGCAGGTACAAGGTGGCGTCGAAGTGCTGCTCGATCAGCCGGGCGACCGCGGCGGTGTCCCCGGCGGCCAGGGCGTGCCTTACCGCGTCATCGGCTAGCCCGTGCTGCTGGCACCAGGCGGCGGCCTTGCGGTGCAGTACCGGAACCCGGCCGGGCTGCTGCTGGCGCAGCCGGGCGCGGAGCAGGTCGGCGAACAGGTGGTGGTAGCGCCACCAACCGCGGACTTCATCCAGCGGCGCCAGGAACAGGCCCGCCTGCTCTACCTGCTCCAGCATCGCCTGGCCATCGTCGCGGCCGGTGACCGCATCGCACAGCCCGCCGCTGAGGCGTTCCAGCACCGAGGTTTCGAGCAGGAACTCGCGCACCTGCTCGGTCTGGAGGTCAAGCACTTCTGCGGTCAGGTAGTCCAGGATGTAGCGGTGGCTGCCGCTGAAGGCCGCCACGAACCCGGCCGGATCGGCCTGTCCCCGCAGCGACAGGGCGGCCAGCTGCAGGCCGGCCGCCCAGCCTTCGGTGCGGGCCGCCAGCGCCGCCACCGCTGCGCCGGGCAGGCCGGGCCCAGCCGATTCGCGCAGCAGGGCCGCCGCCTCCTCGGCGGTGAACCGAAGGTCGCCGGTGCGCAGCTCAGCCAGCCGTCCGCGGGCCCGCAGCCGTGCCAGTGGCAGCGGCGGGTCGGCGCGGCTGGCCAGCACCAGGTGCAGTCCCGGCGGCAGGTGCTCGAGCAGGAACTCAAGCGGCTCGTGCACCGGCTGGGCGTCGATCAAATGATAGTCGTCGAGGACCAGCACCTCGTCTTCAGCAGGCTGGGCAGCCAGGTCGTTGATCAGCGCCGTCACCAGCCCCTCAAACGACCGCGGCGCGGGCGGGCCCAGCAGGGGGTCGGCCCGCCCGGCGATCCCCGGGCGGACCCGGTCCAGCGCCGCGACCACGTGCCGCCAGAACCGTGCCGGGTCATTGTCGCCTTCGTCCAGCGACAGCCACGCCACCGGCCGGCCGCCCCGGCGGACCCAGTCGGCCAGCAGCGCCGTCTTGCCGAACCCCGCGGGGGCACAGGCCAGGACCAGCGCCCGCGCCAGCCCGTCATCCAGCGCCTGCACCAGCCGCGGACGGGCCACAAACCCCGGCTGCGGGCCGGGCACGTGCAGCTTGGTGGCCAGCAGGGCATCTTGCTCAGCCGCGGCAACCACGGACCGGGTCGCCGCAGGCGGCTCAGCCATTGGCCACCTGCCATTCAGCTCATCCAGCGATGACCACGATCGCTGCCAGGTCGGGTCAGTCTAACCGCGCCGGGCGGCACCATCGTGCCCGTGTCTGTTCAGAAGACTCCACCCGCATCGGCACCTTCGGGTGACGCGCACCTGTGCCGGGCGTTCGTAGCGTGCGGGTGAACCAGGCACGCACCGGCAGGAGAACAGCCATGGCCGTCTTCGGGCTCGACCGCTTCGTGACCAGCCTGGCGGGCACCAAGGAGATGCTCACCAGGCACGCTGCCCTGGCTGCCAGGCGCGAGGGCGGACAGGGGTGAGCGGCTCGAGGTGGCCCGCCCGCTACGAGATCCGCGTCGACAGCGTTCTGGACGGCCAGTGGGCGGACTGGTTCGGCGGCCTGCAGCTCGGCAGCGACGGCACGCAGACGGTCATCGTCGGCCTGCTCACCGATCAGCCCGCACTGCACGGGCTGCTGGCCAGGATCCGCGACCTTGGGCTGTGCCTGATCTCGGTGCGCCGGCTCGACCCCGGCGACGGCGAAGACCAGGCGCAGCAATGACGCGCGATCCCGATCCCGGACTGGCGCGCCGGTCACCAAGCCCGCGGCACTGTGGTGCCCGGTCCGGCCCGTGAAAGATTCCACCGGTGCCGGCACCTTCGGGTGACGCCCACGGCCGCCCCCGGTTCGTACCGTCTTGGCAGAATCCGCCCTTCAACACGACCGGGGCCCGGCAGGGCCGGCAAGCCAGCCAGCCGCCCCCGGCAGGAGTCACCATGCCTGTTGACCGCACCGCGCCGACCCGAAAGAACACCATCGCATGTGCGGGTTCCGCTTCAGCGTCCGGCGCGGGCTGATCGCCGGAACCCTCGCCGCGATGACCCTGGTACGGGGACCGCGGCGCAGTCCTGGCCGGAGCTGAGCTAAAGGAGCCGTCATCATGTCCACGCCGACTGTCGTCACCAGGCGTCAACGGAGACGCCCGGCCTCGAACGACCCGCTTGCACGCGCTCTGCGCTGGGTGCGGTGGCCCGTTGTGGTCATCTGGCTGTTCGCCATCGTTGCGCTGAACCCGCTGGCCGGCAGCCTGTCCAACGTGACCAGCAACAGCGCCTCGGCCTACCTGCCGTCCTCGGCCGGCTCCACGAAGGTCGCCGAGCTCGAGCAGGCAGCCCTGCACCGGCCCGGCCAGCCCGACGTTGATCCGGTGGTCGTGGTGTTCGCGCGCGCCGGTGGCCTGACGGTCGCTGACCGGGCCGCCATAGCTTCCGCGCACGCGACCGTGACCCGCCTGGCCAGCACGGTCACAGGGCTGAGCGCACCGGCCAAGGCCGTCCCTTCGCCCGACGGCAAGGCCGTCTACTTCGCGTCGGACGTGACGACGCCGTCGAACACCGAGACGGCCAGCGACATCGCCGCCGCCCAGCGGATCCGGCGGGCGGCAGCGGCCGCCGTGAACCGGGCACACGACGGCCTGCAGGCCGCGGTCACCGGTTCGGCGGCAATCGTCGCCGACAGCGGCGTCACCAGCACGGTGCAGGCCGACCTGCGGCTCACCGCCCTGACGGTCATCGTGGTGATCCTGCTGCTGGTCTACCGCCGCCCATTGTTGTGGCTGTTTCCGCTGCTCGGCGCGGTTGGGGCGATCGTCGTGGCCGAGGCTGGCGCGCACGGCCTGGCCAGCGCCGGGCTGACGGTGAGCTCACTGTCCGCCTCGATCCTCATCGTGCTGGTGCTCGGCGCGGCCAGTGACTACGCGCTGCTACTGGTCCACCGCTACCGGGAGGAACTGGGCCAGCACGCCGCCGCTGAGGACGCGATGGCCGTCGCCGTCCGGCGCACGTTCCCGACCCTGATCGCTTCTTCGGGCACGGTCACCTGCGCGATGCTCTGCCTGCTCGCGGCCCAGTCGGCGTCCCTGCACGGCCTCGGCCCGGTCGGCGCCGTCGCGATCGTCTCGGCGCTGCTCGCCCAGACCACGTTCCTGCCCACGCTGCTGCTCGTCTTCGGCCGAGCGGCGTTCTGGCCGCGCGCGCCGCGCCCGGGCATCGGCGGACGTGACGAGTCCCGCATCTGGTCCTCGATAGCAGCGCGTGTCTCGCGCCGTCCGGTCCCGGTCGCGCTCGCGGCCGTCGCGGTGCTCGGTGTGGCTTGCGTCAGCCTGGCGGCGCTGCACACCGACAACTCGCCCGCCAGCAGCGTCAAGGGCCATCCGGGTAGCGTCACCGGCCAGCAGTTGCTCGCCGCGCACTACACGGCCGGCGTGTCTGATCCGGTCGACCTGCTCACCCCGCGGCGCGAGGCGGCAGCCGCCGTGGCCGTGGCACGGGCCACCCCGGGAGTCGCCTCGGTCACGTCGGCCGCGCCAGCCGGCAGCTACACCCGCCACTCGGTGACCTTGTCCGTCGCCCCGTACGGGTCCCGCGGCGGTACCACAATCGCCGATCTGCGCAACCGGCTGGCCGCCGGCGCCCCCGGGTCGCTGGTGGGCGGTGGCCCGGCCATCGCATACGACACCACCCAAGCAGCCCGGCACGATGCGCTGCTGCTGATCCCGCTCGTGCTGCTGGTGATCCTGGTGATCATCGCGCTGCTGCTGCAGGCCATCGTGGCCGCGGTCGTGCTCGTCGCGACCACGGCGCTGAGCTTCGCCGCGTCATTCGGGCTGGCCAACCTGGTGTTCCACGATGGCCTGGGGTATCCGAGCATCCAGTCATCGATTCCGATCTACATCTTCATCTTCCTGGTCGCGCTCGGGGTGGATTACAACATCTTCCTCAGCGCCCGCATCCGCGAGGAGTCCCGGCACGGTGGTCTCCTGCAGGGCACCCTGCGCGGCCTGGCGGTCACGGGCGGCGTGATCACCGCCGCCGGAATCGTGCTCGCCGGCACCTTCGCGGCGCTCACCCGCCTGCCCAGCGCCCCCGTCTCTGAGGTCGGAATCACTGTCGCGCTGGGAGTCCTGCTCGACACGCTGCTGGTGCGCACCGTGCTGGTGCCGGCCGTTTTCCTGTCCATCGGTCAGCGTGTCTGGTGGCCCACGCGGCCAGCACAAGTGCTGGCCGAAGCGCATGTCTCCGGAAGGCCTGCGAAGGGAGGTGCGTGATGGTTGTCTCGCTGTCAGGCCGCCGGATCAAGATCCTGGCGGGCGCGGTGGTGGTGCTCGGGTGTCTCGCGGCGTTCGCGTCCTGGCTGTATGTCCGGTACGTGGATGTCGTGCGCTTCAGCGCCGAGCATGGCCGCATCACGATCGACACGGTCCGGGTGGGCAGGCTGGGCACGGTGCTGGTGACGAACAAAGGTTTCGCGCTGTATGTGTTCGCGCCCGACGCGGCCCGCCGTGTCACCTGCACCGGCGGCTGCGCGACCGCCTGGCCGCCGCTGCTGGTGGGCGCCGGCCAGACCATCGCGGCAGGCCCGGGCGTGCGGCCAGGCCTGCTCGGCACCGCGCCGGACCCAGGCGGCGGGCGGGTCGTCACCTACGATCACTGGCCGCTGTACACCTACCTGGGCGATGCCGCCCCCGGCCACGCAGCCGGGCAGGGCGAAGACGACGACGGCGGCTACTGGTACGTGATCCGCCCCTCGGGCCAGATCGTCGCCAGCTGACCGCACCGGCATCAGACAACCGGACGGGCCCGGCAACCCAACGTTCAATCAGAGGAGCACTGAGCATCCGATGTCCAGCGCCGGATACCCCGAGGAAGTCCTCTCCTTCAACCACGTCCAGGCGTCCCTGCGCCAGGCCGGGATCGACGTCACCAAGGCCGACCACGACCAGACCGGATCAGCACCACCGAATCGCCGAAACTAGGAAGAAGGCTCTGCCATGGATATCCAGGAGTTCACCGCACGCCGCCGGACGCTGAGCACCGCCTCCGGCGACATCGCCTACACCGAGTCCGGCACCGGGCCGGCGGCGGTGTTCGTGCACGGGCTGGCCACGAGCGGCGCGCTGTGGCGGCACGTCATCGAGCAGGTGGACGGCACGACCCGGTGCATCGCCGTCGACCTGCCGCTGCACGGGGGCACCCCGCCGCGCGAGGACCCGTCGGTGACCGCGATGGCCCAGGTGATCGTCGACCTGTGCCAGGGCCTCGGGCTGGACCAGGTCGACCTGGTCGGCAACGACACCGGCGGCGCGGTCACGCAGATTGTCGCGGCCAGCCACCCCGAACTGCTCCGCTCGCTGGTCCTCACCAACTGTGACACCGAGGGCAACTTCCCGCCGCAGTCGTTCATGCCGGTGATCGAGGCCGCCGGGCGCGGCGAGATCGCCCCGCTGCTGACCGTCGCCGCCGCGGACCCGGCCGCAGCCCGGATGAGCCCGCTCGCGACTGGCTACGAGCACCCCGACAGGGTCCCGGACCAGGTGTGGCGGGAATACCTCACGCCGATCGGCGAGAGCATCGAGCGAGCCAGGCACTTCGAGCGGATACTCACCGCCCTGGATCCCGCCGAGCTCGAGGCCGTGGCCGGTCGGCTGCGCCAGCTCGACGTGCCAGTGCTGCTGGTCTGGGGCACCGCCGAGGAGTCCCTCGGCTTGGAGTGGGCCTACCGCCTGCGCGATCTGATCCCCGGTGCACGGGAGGTCGTCGAGATCGACGGAGGCAAGCTCTTCTTCCCAGAGGAGCGGCCCGAGAAACTGGCCGTCCAGCTGCGCCGCCACTGGGGACGCTGACCGCAGGTGGGCGGCATGGAGCAGAAAGACGTCCTGATATCCGGGGCCAGCGTGGCCGGCCCCGCCCTGGCGTTCTGGCTGGCCCGGCACGGCTTCCGCCCGGTGATCGTCGAGCGCTCAGGAGAGCTGCGCGGCGGCGGCTATGCCGTCGACTTCCGTGGCCCGGTGCACCTGGGGGTGCTGGAGCGGATGGGCCTGCTCGAGCAGGTCCGGGCCAGGCAGACGCAGTTGCGCAGTATCCGCTATGTCAACGGCAGCGGCCGGCCGGTGGCCAGCATGCCGCCGGTGTTCTTCGCCGGCGACGTCGAGATCCTGCGCGGCGACCTGGCCGCCATTCTCTACCGGGCCACCAGGGACGGCACCGAGTACATCTTCGGGGACTCTGTGGCCGGCCTGGCTCAGGACGAAGGCGGAGTGCACGTCACCTTCGAGCGGGCTGCCCCGCGCGCCTTCGGCCTGGTCATCGGCGCCGATGGTGTGCACTCCAACATCCGCCGCCTGGCCTTCGGCCCGGAGCACCGGTTCGCCTGCGACCTGGGCCTGTTCGTGTCGATCTGCACGGTGCCGAACTTCGCCGGTCTGGACCGGGCCGGCCTGCTGCACAGCGTCCCGGGGCGGACCGCGGGCCTGTTCGCGTTAGGCGATCCGGGCCGCGCCATCGCCCAGTTCTACTTCAGCGCACCCGGCCTGCGCTGGGACCCGCGCGATGCCGCCGGGCAACAGCAGATCCTCACCGAGACGTTCGCCGGGCTGGGCTGGCAGGTCCCGCGGCTGCTGGCCGAGATGCCCGCCGCCGGTGATTTCTACTTTGACACGACCAGCCAGATCCGCATGGACACCTGGTCCGCCGGGCGGGTGGCGCTGATCGGCGACGCCGGGTACGCGGCCGGGCCCGGCGGGAACGGCACCGGGAACGCGGTCGTCGCCGCCTACATCCTGGCCGGGGAACTCGCCGAAACCGGCGACCACCGGGCCGCCTTCGCCCGCTACGAACAGCGGCTGCGCGGCTACGTCGCAGGCGGGCAAAACCAGGCAGTCGGCAGCCAGGCATTCCTCGCCCCGCCGACCTGGAAGAAGATCCGCCAGCGCAACCGGTTCTACAAAATCCTGCCCTACCTGCCTATCAGCGGCCTGATCAGCCGCGCCGCCACCAAGACCGCGACCGCGATCACCCTCCCCCATTACCCCCCGGGCCCATCCTGACCAGCACCAGCACAGCCAGGCCGCGTCCGCTACTCGGACATGCGCACCGGCACTCCGCCGACGCGCCCGTCGCCGCCGGCGGGCCGCTTGACCACCCCTGAAGCAGCTCAGCGGGAAATCGGGAGTGACCGCTAGCCGAAAATGCCAACGGCGCCAACGCAGCAGGCCTTGAGGTGGGTGGCGCCGCGCTCGGTCATCTCTCGCCGGTTTCGCTGGCCCGCGGCGTCAGCCCGGCATAGGACTTGAACCGGGTCCCGTCACGGAACCGGCCGGGGCGGCCCATCGCGGCGACCAGGACCGGGGCGCTGATCTCGGCGAACCCGGGCAGCGACCGCGCCAGCTGTCCCGGGTCGACCTGGAGGTAGTGCTGCTCACGGGCCGCGGCGTGGACGGCCAGTTCTGCCTGGATGGCGCGCAGCAGCCGGATCTCGGTGAGCACTTCCGCGGCCAGCTCGCCATAGGGCACGGCCGGGTGGTCACGATACAGCTCGACCGCCGCGGCCGCGGCGGCCCGCCATTGGCCGGCCCGCTGCGATCCTTGTTGACGCCCGGACACCGTGGTGATCAGCCGGGTCAGCTCGGCCGCGCCGGCGGCCAGCAGCACGCGCGGGTCGGCGTAGCGTTCCAGCACGGCCAGATCGGCCTTGCCCAGATCACCGGCCAGCGGGGTCATCGGCATCAGCTGCCGGACCAGGTCTTTGATCCGGACCTTGTGCTTGCTGGCCGCCTCGGTCAGCCGCCCGCAGGCCCGCACCCGCCGGTCCAGCGCGGCCGTCGGGCTGGCCGGGCTGACGAACGCCGGCATCAACAACACCCGACGCCACGGCACGCCGAACACCTCAGGCACCGCCACGCTGGTCTGGGAGATCGCCAGCGGCGAGATCCCGCCATTCCAGATGTTGATCAGGGTGGCAGGCCACTGCGGCCGGGCGGTACGGGTTCGCGGCCGTGTAAGTAATCGGTGATCCCGTGGGGCGGGGCCGCGCTGGGGTCGCGACACGCCGGGTTTGGTACGTCACGTGGCTGTTGTAACGGTGTGTGGCGGACCAGGTGTCTCCCGGGCGGTTCACCAGAGTTGTTATTTCTTGCGCGTCCGGATGTTCTTCCCCAGCGAGCCCCAGTTCACTTTGGCCCGCCTCGCGACCCGCATGCGTTAGAAGGCGGAGATCACCCGGGTGCGCTCGCGGCGGGTCAGTGCGCTGATCACCGCAGACTGGCCGTGACGCTCGACGGCCAGGCGCACCAGCAAGTCGCGCACCGGCGCAAACACCTCGGCGGGAAACTCGGGCGTGCGGACGCCAGCGCTTAGCGCGAGATCATCGGTATGGACCACGATCTCGGTCATCCGGGTGAGCAAGAAGTCGTCTCGGCGCAGGGACCAGCCCTGCCAGGGAATCGGCACGACATCATGTGCCGTGCCATCCGCGAGCAGGCGGCGCACGGTCTCCATTGCCTCGGCGCTTCGGCTGGCGAGGGCGGTTGCGCCAAGCGCAGCCTCAGCGTCGTCGGTGCTGCGGTCGTTCGGCGGGTCATCCGGCGAGGTCGACATCACCCAGGCGGCTCGGCGGTAATGCGCGTCGGCAGACTCCAGCGGGGGGACGTCCGTCGCCACCGGCAGAAGCTCCGCGGCTCGGGCTACCTGACGTCCCAGGTGACAGGCGAGTGCTCCGATCGACATCCTTGGCAGGGCGCTCGGCAGTAG
>Ga0335075_10016155_pt1 | contig 11167 bp, 8 predicted proteins | sample Lox_Sample_24_FD_206723 | JGI IMG/M metagenome (GOLD analysis project Ga0335075, IMG submission 206723) | Soil microbial communities from Loxahatchee National Wildlife Refuge, Florida, United States - Lox_Sample_2.4 | ecosystem: Environmental > Terrestrial > Soil > Wetlands | place: USA: Florida... | reverse complement strand
GCTTGGCCACGGGCATCCCGGGCGAGCCTCCGAAAGCCAGCCCCTTGAAAAACCTTGATCAGGGCATCAGCGATACCCTTCAAGCCCTCGGCGCGCATATATCGCGCCACGAACCAGCTCAGGCCACCCCGTGCGGCGTCCAGATCGAGGCAGATCGCCTCCGGTTGAGCCGTTTTCGCGCCGATCAACTCCGCCAGTCTGTAGAATTGCCTGCGTGCCAACCCTCCCTATAACGCTATCCGACCGGCAGCGCCGACATCTGCGCGGGCTCGCCCACGAGCTGCAGCCGGTCGTGCGGCTGGGCAATGCCGGATTGACCGACGCCGTCGCCCGCGAGACCGACCGCGCGCTCACCGATCACGAGCTCATCAAGATCAAAGCACCCGGCGGCGACCGGGGGGCCCGCGATGCGCTCTTCGAGGACCTGGCCCGCCGCACCGGCAGCTCGCTGGTGCACCGGATCGGCAATGTGGCCGTGCTCTACCGGCCCCGCCCGGACCTGCCCCGAATAGTCATACCCGACGCCTAGAGGCGTCGCCGCTACTCGAAGCGGACCGTCACGATCTCGTAGGAGCGGATGCCCCCTGGCGCCGATACGTCGACGACATCGCCCTCGGACTTGCCGACCAGGGCGCGCGCGATCGGGGAAGTGATCGAGATGCGGCCGGCGCGGATGTCGGCCTCATCCTCTCCCGCCACCTGGTAAACGACCCGTGTGCCGTCGTCCTGATCTTCCAGCTCCACCACTGCGCCGAAGACGACCTTGCCGGTATTCGTCAGCTTGCTCGGATCGATGATCTCGGCGTTGGCGAGTTTCCCCTCGATCTCACCGATGCGGCCCTCGATGAAACCCTGCTGCTCGCGCGCGGCGTGATACTCCGCGTTCTCCGACAGGTCACCGTGACCGCGCGCTTCAGCTATCGCCCTGATCACGTTCGGGCGCGCCTCGGTCTTCAAACGTTTCAGCTCGGCCCGCAGCGCCTCGGCGCCGCGCAGGGTCATGGGCGTGCGTTTCATGCGCTCAACCTGAGCGCTTCGTTGTGCAGGTCCTGCAGGCGGTTGACCTCGACCTCGTCGAGGTGATCCAGCGCCTCGCAGGTGGCGAGGCCGGCCGCGAGCGTCGTGTAATAAGTCACCCGATGGTGCACGGCCTCGCGACGGATGGAGTTCGACTCCCGTATGGCGAGCTTGCCCTCGGTTGTGTTGACGATCAGGTCGATCTCATCGTTCTTGATCATATCCACGATGTGCGGGCGTCCTTCGCGTACCTTGTTCACCCTGCGGCAGGCGATGCCGGCTTCCGTCAGCGCGCGCGCCGTGCCCTCTGTCGCCACCACCTCGAAGCCGCGTGCGATCAGCCGCCGCGCGAGCTCCACGGCGCCGGGCTTGTCGCGGTCGCGGACGCTGATGAAGCACACTCCCTTTCTCGGCAAAGTCACACCCGAGGCGGTCTGCGCCTTCGCGTATGCCTCGCCGAAGGTGCGGCCCGTTCCCATCACCTCGCCGGTGGATTTCATTTCCGGACCGAGGATCGGGTCGGACTCCGGGAACTTCACGAACGGAAACACGGCTTCCTTCACCGAATAATACGGCGGTTCGCGACCCGCGGTCACGCCCTGATCGCGCAGCTTCCTGCCGGTCATGACCCGTGCCGCGATCTTGGCGAGCGGCTGACCGGTCGCCTTGGAGACGAACGGCACCGTGCGTGAGGCGCGGGGGTTGACCTCCAATACGTAGATGACGCCGTTCTGAATGGCGTACTGAATATTCATCAGGCCCACGACCGAAAGCGCCTTCGCGAGCTTGCGGGTCTGGTCGCGCAGGCTTTCCTGGGTCTGCGCGGTCAGGCTGTTTGGCGGCAGGCAGCAGCCGGAATCACCGGAGTGCACGCCCGCCTGCTCGACGTGCTCCATGATGCCGCCGATGAGGACTTCATCGCCATCGCACGCAGCATCGACGTCGACCTCGATCGCGACATCGAGAAAACGATCGAGCAGCACGGGGCTGTCATTGGAGACCTGCACCGCGTGGCCCATGTAGGTACGCAGGTCCTCCTCGTTGAAGACGATCTCCATCGCCCGTCCGCCGAGCACATAGGAAGGACGCACCACCAGCGGGAAGCCGACTTCGCGCGCCAGCACCACGGCCTGTTCTTCCGTGCGCGCCGTCGCGTTGGCGGGCTGCTTGAGGCCGAGTTTGCGCACCAGGGCCTGGAAGCGCTCCCGGTCCTCGGCGACGTCGATCGAGTCCGCCGAGGTACCGATGATCGGCGCGCCCGCTTCCTCCAGCGCGCGTGAGAGCTTCAGCGGCGTCTGGCCGCCGAATTGCACGATGACGCCCTCCGGCTTCTCCTTGGCGAGGATCTCGAGCACGTCCTCGAGCGTCAGCGGCTCGAAGTACAGCCGGTCGGAGGTGTCGTAGTCGGTCGAGACGGTCTCCGGGTTGCAGTTGACCATGATGGTCTCGAACCCGTCCTCACGCAGACTCAACGCCGCGTGCACGCAGCAGTAATCGAACTCGATTCCCTGGCCGATGCGGTTGGGGCCACCGCCCAGGATCATGATCTTGCGGCGGTTGGTGGGCTGCGCCTCGCACTCCTCCTCGTAGGTCGAGTAGAGATAGGCGGTCGAGGTCGCAAACTCCGCGGCGCAGGTGTCGACGCGCTTGTATACGGGCCGCACGCCCAGGTCGTGGCGCTTGGCGCGTACCGCCTTCTCCGGCAGGTCGAGCAGCCGGCCGAGGCGGCTGTCGGAAAAGCCCTTGCGCTTCAGTACCCGCAGCCGCTCCGCGGTGAGGTCGCCGAACCCTTCGGCGGCGATGCGCTTCTCCTCCGCGACGAGATCCTCGACCTGCGCCAGGAACCACGGGTCGATGCGCGTGAGGTCCGCGATACGCTCGAACGTCCAGCCGGCACGGAACGCGTCGGCAACGTACAGCAGTCTGTTGGCGCCGGGCGCACGCAGCTCGTAGGCGAGCTTCGTCTCGCCGTCCTCGTCGAGAGGCAACTTCAGGATGGGCGAGAGGCCGTCGAGACCGGTCTCGAGGCCGCGCAGCGCTTTCTGCAGCGACTCCTGGAAGGTGCGGCCAATGGCCATGACCTCGCCCACCGACTTCATCTGGGTCGTCAGGCGGTCGTTCGCAGCCGGGAACTTCTCGAAGGTGAAGCGGGGGATCTTGGTGACCACGTAGTCTATCGACGGCTCGAAGGAAGCCGGCGTAGCGCCGCCGGTGATGTCGTTCTTCAGCTCGTCGAGCGTGTAGCCGACAGCGAGCTTGGCGGCGATCTTGGCGATCGGGAAGCCCGTTGCCTTGGAAGCGAGCGCGGAGGAGCGCGACACGCGCGGATTCATCTCGATGACGAGCAGTCGCCCGTCCTGCGGGTTGACCGCGAACTGCACGTTCGATCCGCCCGTATCGACGCCGATTTTGCGCAGCACGGCGATCGAGGCGTCGCGCATGCGCTGATATTCCTTGTCCGTCAGAGTCAACGCCGGCGCCACGGTGATGGAGTCGCCCGTGTGCACACCCATCGGATCGAGATTCTCGATCGAGCAGACGATGATGCAGTTGTCCTTGTGGTCGCGCACCACCTCCATCTCGAATTCCTTCCAACCGATCACCGACTCCTCGAGGAGCACCTCGGAAGTCGGTGACGCATCGAGCCCGCGCGCCACGATCTCCTCCAGCTCTTCGCGGTTGTAGGCAATGCCGCCGCCGCTGCCGCCCATGGTGAACGACGGACGGATCACGATCGGGTAGCCGATTTCCGCCGCAATGGTGAACGACTCGTCGAGGCTGCGCGCGATCTGCGAGTGCGGCGTCTCGAGCCCGATCTCGCGCATGGCGTTGCGGAAGAGCTCGCGGTCCTCGGCCATGTCGATCGCGGCCCTGGAGGCGGCGATCAGCTCGACGCCGTGCTTATCCAACACTCCCTCACGGACCAGGTCGAGCGCGGTGTTGAGCGCAGTCTGTCCGCCCATGGTCGGCAGCAGCGCGTCGGGACGTTCCTTCTCGATGATGCGCGCCACCGTGCGCCAGTTGACCGGCTCGATGTAGATCGCATCCGCCATGCCGGGATCGGTCATGATGGTGGCGGGGTTGGAGTTGACCAGGATGACCCGGTAGCCCTCCTCCTTCAGCGCCTTGCAGGCCTGGGCGCCGGAATAATCGAACTCGCACGCCTGACCGATGATGATCGGGCCGGCGCCGATGATGAGGATGCTCTGAATGTCAGTCCGCTTGGGCATGTCAGCGCGTTCCCGCCTGGCGGCGCGCCTGTTCCTCCGCCTGGCGGAGCTGGGTCTGGAGCCGGCGCAGCATCAGATGATTGAAGCGCTCGAAGAGCGGCTTCAGGTCGTGCGGGCCGGGGCTCGCCTCCGGGTGCCCCTGGAAGCCGAACGCCGGCCGGTCCCTGAAGGCGAGGCCCTGCAGAGAGCCGTCGAAGAGCGACCGGTGCGTGGGCCGCACGTTGGCAGGCAACGTCGCTTCATCAACCGCGAAGCCATGATTCTGGCTGGTGATGAACACCCGCCCGGAATCGAGATCCTGCACCGGGTGGTTGGCGCCGTGATGGCCGAATTTCATCTTCATCGTGCCGGCGCCGCAGGCAAGTCCGAGGATCTGGTGGCCGAGGCAGATGCCGAACACCGGGATGTCGGTCTCGAGGAACTTGCGGGTGGCGGTGATGGCGTAGTCACAGGGCTCGGGATCGCCGGGGCCGTTGGAGAGGAAGATGCCGTCGGGCGCGAGCGCCAGCGCCTCCTCGGCGCCGGTCTGCGCCGGCACGACCGTCATGCGGCAACCGAAGTCCGCCAACAGGCGCAGGATGTTGCGCTTGATGCCGAAGTCATAGGCCACAACGTGCAGCCGCTGATGCGAGCGGATCGGCGGCCGCGAGCTCTCCGGCCAGACGCTGCCCTCGTTCCACTGGTAGCTGCGCTTCACCGTGACGACCTTGGCGAGATCCATGCCCTTGAGACCGGGGAACTTGCGCGCCAGCTTGATGGCCGCGGCGGTGTCCACCTGCTCACCCGTCATGATGCAGCCGGCCTGGGCGCCGGTCTCACGCAGGATGCGTGTCAGGCGCCGCGTATCCAGGCCCGCGATGGCGACGACGCGCCCGCGCTCCAGGAACTCGCTCAGCGGCTCGTTGGCGCGCCAGTTGCTCGCGCGCGGCGGCAGATCGCGGATGACGAGTCCGGCCGGGTAGATCTGCGCGGACTCGAGGTCCTCGGGCGTGCAGCCGGTGTTGCCGATGTGCGGACAGGTGAGAGTGACGATCTGACGGGCGTACGACGGGTCGGTGAGGATCTCCTGATATCCCGTCAATGCGGTGTTGAAAACGACTTCGCCCGTGGTGTTGCCCTTGGCACCAATCGACTGGCCGCGGAAGATGGTGCCATCCGCGAGCGCCAGTACAGCGGGTTGATTCACTGCAAAAACACCTCGCTAAGTTGTAATCCGCCCAGTCGAAAGCGATTGAGTGAGCGGCCCCGGGCCGTTCCCGGGGCCGCGGGATGTAACCCGTTCATGCAGCGCGCTCGCGCAAATCGCCGGGAGCGATTTGCGCCCATACACAAAGCGGGAGGAGTTCTTGTGGAACATCCTCCCGCCCTGCATGGACTAATCCGTACTCGGATTACGCGGAAATTTTACGATCCGTAGGCCTGGGTGTCTACGGAAAATTCCGCAGCCGCGACTGCGCAAACCGCCGCAGACAATCAGCTAAGCTCATGATCTAAATCGACAATATCGCTCATGCCATAGCGGCCCGCCGGCCGGCCTCGCAGCCAGATCGCCGCCCGAAGCGCTCCGCGCGCGAAGATCGCCCGGTCGCCGGCCCGGTGACTCAGACGCAGCTCCTCTCCGGGACCCGCAAAGAGTACCGTGTGCTCCCCGACAATGTCGCCGCCGCGGACGACGGCGAGCCCGATTTCCCCCTGCCGCCGGGGCCCGATCCGCCCGGCGGAGCTGCGCGAAACGGCTTCCGCGGGCGCCAGGTCCCGCCCCTCGGCAGCCGCCCGGACGAGCGCAAGCGCGGTCCCCGAGGGCGCGTCCCGTTTCATCCGGTGATGCGCCTCGACGATCTCGATGTCGAACTCGGAGGGCAGAGCACGGGCCGCCCTGCGGACGAGCTCCGACAGCAGCGCGATGCCGAGGCTGGTGTTCGGCGCGATGAGCAGCGGAATCTCGCCGGCCGCCGCCTCGATCTCCCGCTCCGTCAGCTCGGCCGCGAAGCCGGTGGTGCCGATGAGCAGCGGCCTGCGCGCGGCGCGGCAGGCTGCGATGTTGGCTCGGGTGGCATGCGGCCGGGAAAAGTCGACCGCGACGTCCGCAGCTGCGAGGGCGGCAGTCAGGTCGCTCGTGACCTCCACACCGAGAGGCTGCACGCTTGCGAGCACTCCGGCATCACGGCCGAGGCTGGCGCTGCCAGCCGAAGCCACCGCCGCCGTGATTCGCACCTCGGGGAGCTCGCCTGCAACGCGCACGAGGGCCTGCCCCATGCGCCCACTCACGCCGATGATGACTACCCGCGTCGGCGCCACTGATCCAACTCTCATGCGCCCGAGAAGAAGCGCTTGACGCCCTCGAAGAACCCCTTCTCGCGCGGCGCGTGACGGTACCGGTCCTTCTGCAGCGATTCATGAAGCTGACGGACCAGCTCCCGCTGCTCGGCGGACAGATGCACGGGCGTCTCCACCACGACGCGACAGAAGAGATCGCCCCGCGAGGTGCCGCGCACCGGCTTCACGCCCTTGTCGCGCAACCGAAAAACCCGTCCGGACTGGGTCTCGGCCGGGATCTTCAGGGTCACATCGCCGTCGAGCGTCGGCACGTCCACCGTGCCGCCGAGCGCGGCGGTTGCGAAACTGATCGGCACCTCACAGCTCAGGTGCTCGCCGTCCCGCTCGAAGATCGAATGCTCGCGCACGTGAACTTCGACGTAGAGATCACCGGGCGGACCGCCGTTGCGCCCGGCCTCCCCTTCGCCGGCCAGACGAATGCGGTCGCCGGTGTCGACACCGGGGGGAATCTTCACTGACAGTTGCCGGGTTCGGCGCACACGACCCTGCCCGAGGCAGGTGTCGCACGGATTCTTGACGATGGTGCCCGAGCCGCGGCACCGCGGGCAGGTCTGCTGCAGCTGGAAGAAGCCTTGCGAGATGCGCACCTGGCCGGATCCGCCGCAGGTGTCGCATGCCGCCGGCGAGCTGCCCTTCGACGAGCCGGTGCCATGACAGGTCTCGCACTCGGAGAGCTTCGGCACCTCGATCTCCACCGAGTGACCGAAGACGGCCTGCGGCAGCTCGAGCTCCATCTCGTAGCGCAGATCGGCGCCGCGAAACACCTGCGAGCGGCCGCCGCGGCGCGCCGATCCGAAGATGTCGCCGAACACATCGCCGAAAATATCGCTGAAGGCATCGCCGGGGCCGAAGCCCCCCGCCCGGCCGCGGGCCTGCGCGGCGGCGGCCTCCACGCCGGCATGGCCGTACTGGTCGTACGCCGCCCGTTTCTGCGGATCGGTGAGCACCTCGCAGGCCTCCTTGGCCTCCTTGAAGCGCTCCTCGGCCTCCTTGTCGTTGGGATTGCGGTCGGGGTGATACTTCATCGCGAGGCGGCGATACGCCTTTTTGATCTCCGCCTCGGTGGCCGTCCTGGGTACGTCGAGTACCTTGTAATAATCAGCCTTTGACATTTATGTAGTGTGTCATAGGTCGCACGCGGCTCGCAGTGCGAAAGCAAGTCAGTAAGAGGCCCAGGGCCGCTCCCTGGGCCTCGAGATTGAAACCTGTCCCGACTGGCCGGCAAAAGCGCCGCAGGCGACTTTTGCCCAATCTAACTAGCCTTACGATCCTTGTCCTTGACCTCTTCGAACTCGGCATCGACGACGTCGTCGCGCCCGGGCTGCCCGGAGGTGCCGCCCGCCGATCCGGAGGAAGGCTGCTCGCCGCCGCCGGCCGCCTCGGGGCCCGCCTGTCCGGCCGCGTAGGCGCGCTGCGCGATTCCGGCAGACGCCTGCGCGAGCGCCTCGGTCTTCTTCTCGATGACGTTACGGTCATCGCCCTTGAGCGCGGTGCGCAGATCCGAGATCGCGGATTCGGCCTTGGCACGCTCGCCCGCATCAACCTTGTCACCCAGGTCCTTGAGGCTCTTCTCGACGGCGTGGATCATGCCGTCCGCCTTGTTGCGCGTCTCGACCAGCTCGCGGAAGCGCTTGTCGTCGGCGGCATGAGCCTCGGCGTCACGCACCATCCGCTTGATCTCTTCCTCGTTGAGTCCGCTCGAGGCCTTGATCACGATCTTCTGCTCGCGCCCGGTCGCCTTGTCCTTGGCGGAGACGTTGAGAATGCCGTTGGCGTCGATGTCGAAGGACACTTCGATCTGCGGCATGCCGCGCGGAGCCGGCGGAATGTCGCTGAGGTCGAACTTGCCGAGCGACTTGTTGTCGGCCGCGCGATCGCGCTCGCCCTGCAGGACGTGAATGGTGACGGCCGTCTGGCTGTCGTCAGCCGTGGAGAACACCTGCGATGCCTTGGTCGGAATCGTCGTGTTCTTCTCGATCAGCTTGGTCATCACTCCGCCGAGCGTCTCGATGCCGAGAGACAGCGGCGTCACGTCGAGCAGCAGAACGTCCTTGACCTCACCGGCAAGCACACCTGCCTGGATGGCCGCACCGACGGCGACCGCCTCGTCAGGATTGACGTCCTTGCGCGGCTCGTGCCCGAAGAAGTCCTTCACGTACTTCTGCACCATGGGCATGCGTGTCTGACCGCCGACCAGGATGACTTCCGCGACATCGCTCGCCGAGACACCGGCGTCCTTGAGCGCAGTGCGGCAGGGTGCGATGGTCTTCTGCACCAGGTCCTCGACCAGCGACTCGAGCTTCGCCCGGGTCAGCTTGATGTTGAGGTGCTTGGGACCGGAAGCATCCGCCGTGATGTACGGCAGGTTGATATCGGTCTGCTGAGTGGAGGAGAGCTCGATCTTGCCCTTCTCGGCCGCCTCCTTCAGGCGCTGCATGGCGAGCGGGTCCTTGCGCACGTCGACGCCGGACTCCTTCTGGAACTCGTCGGCCAGGAAGTTGATGATCCGCAGATCGAAGTCCTCGCCGCCGAGGAAGGTGTCGCCGTTGGTCGAGAGCACCTCGAACTGGCGCTCACCATCGACCTCCGCGATCTCGATGATCGAGACGTCGAACGTGCCGCCGCCCAGGTCATAGACGGCGATCTTGCGGTCACTGCCCTGCTTGTCGAGACCGTACGCGAGCGCGGCCGCCGTCGGCTCGTTGATGATGCGCTTGACCTCGAGACCGGCGATGCGTCCGGCATCCTTGGTCGCCTGGCGCTGGGAATCGTTGAAGTAGGCAGGTACGGTGATCACGGCCTCGGTCACCGGCTCTCCGAGGTAGTCCTCCGCCGTCTTCTTCATCTTCATGAGGACGCGCGCCGAGACTTCCTGCGGCGCCATCTTCTTGCCCTGCACTTCGACCCAGGCGTCGCCGTTTTCCGCGCGCGCGATCTTGTAAGGGACCATCTTCACGTCGCGCTGCACCACGTCATCGTCGAACTTGCGTCCGATGAGGCGCTTGATGGCGAACAGCGTGTTCTGTGGATTGGTGACCGCCTGCCGCTTCGCGGGCTGGCCCACCAGCACCTCGTTGTCCTTCGTGAAGGCAACGATCGACGGGGTGGTACGGTCGCCCTCGCTGTTCTCGATCACGCGGGGCTTGCCGCCCTCCATGATGGCCACGCACGAATTGGTCGTGCCGAGGTCGATGCCGATTACCTTTGCCATGTGTCTACTCCGCCAGAATCTCTTTCTAAAGGGGGACGATATCGTTGCACTTTGTGGGTGTTCGCCGGGGCCTTTTCAAGGCGCCGGATCCGGGCTCTGCCCGGCCCAGCGCTGCTTTGGGCAAAAGGCGTGGTTTTTGCCCAAAGCTCCGCCACCTGCGGCGGCGGGACACCTCCCTGTGTCTGAGTCACGGGTATTCCCCTCACAACCACTGAGCCTAAGCCCTGGCCACGATCACTCGCGCCGGACGGACTACCCGGCCGTTCAGCTCGTAGCCGGTCTGCACCACCTGGAGCACCGTGCCGGGCTCTGCGGTGGATGGCTGCGCCAGCATCGCCTCGTGCCGGGTGGGGTCGAAAGCCTCCCCTACGGGATTGATGGGGGTGAGGCCAATCCGGTCCAGCGCCTTGGCGAGCAACTGGAGCGTTGCCTGCTGACCCTGCTTCAGGCTGCGGACGTCGAACTCTCCCTGGTCGGCGCTCTGCACGGCCAGCTCCAGGCTGTCGCGCACGGGCAGGAGCTCGGCGGCGAACTTCTCCAGGCCGTAGCGATTGGCCGACTCGATGTCGCGCTGCGCACGCTTGCGCACGTTGTCGAGCTCCGCCACCGCGCGCAGGTACTGCTCCCAGTGGCTGCGGCCCCGCTCCTCGGATTCGGCGAGGGCCTGCTGCAGACGCTCGATCTCCGCCGCCGGCGAAGCCGATTCCGCCAGTCCGGACCTTCCGGTATCGCCGTTCTCCCCCATGCCCATCTAATACCTCCCGTGCGAAAGCAAATAAATAAGCTGCCCAGGGCCGTTCCCTGGGCCGCGGGATCGAAGCGGCCACAGGGCTGGCCGCGCAAAGCGGCAGCATGCCGACTTTGCGCCAAATCAATAATACTTACCGGCGGGAATTCAAGGCGGCGCCGAGAAGCTTGGCGGTCATGTCCACGATCGGGATCACCCGCTCGTAGGCCATCCGCGTCGGCCCGATGACGCCGAGGACTCCGACGACCGAGTCCGGCGAGCCGTAGGGGGCCGTCACCACGCTGCAGTCATCGAGGATCTGATACCCGGACTCGTGACCGATGAAGATCTGCACGCCCTCGGCCCGCAGGCTGTTGTCGAGGAGATGCAGGAAGTCGCGCTTCTCGTTGAACGCCTCGAAGAGGCGGCGCAGCTTCTCCACGCTCGAGAGCTCCCCCACTCCCATCAGATTCGTCTCACCCTTGATGACATACTCGAGCTGGTCGTCGGCGGTGGCGCCGGCTTCGAATACGTGCTGCGCCATCGATATGGCGTCCAGCATGACCTGATTCATGTGGGCGCGGGTCTCGCTGAGCTGGCGCAGGATCTCCTGGCGCACTTGCGCCAGCGAGCGGCCGCGGAACT
>Ga0335075_10016154_pt1 | contig 11168 bp, 10 predicted proteins | sample Lox_Sample_24_FD_206723 | JGI IMG/M metagenome (GOLD analysis project Ga0335075, IMG submission 206723) | Soil microbial communities from Loxahatchee National Wildlife Refuge, Florida, United States - Lox_Sample_2.4 | ecosystem: Environmental > Terrestrial > Soil > Wetlands | place: USA... | reverse complement strand
GAGCTGTCCCGGGCGCTCACCAACCTGGTGACCAATGCCATCCGGTACACGCCGCGGGAAGGAAGCGTGTACGTCGAGGCGCGGCCGGACCGCGAGGCGGCCCTGCTCACGGTGGCCGACGGTTGCGGAGGCATCCCAGAGGCCGACTTGCCGCATGTGTTCGACCTGGCCTGGCGCGGCACCGACGCGCGCAGCCCCGCACCCGACAGCGGCGCAGGGCTTGGCCTCGCCATCGTGCGCGGCATCGTGGAAGCTCACCGGGGCAGCGTGCGCGTCCTGAACACCAGGGACGGGTGCCGTTTCGAGATAAGGCTGCCCGTCTCCCGCTGAACGGCCAGCGCCAGGCCCCAGCACGGAGGCGGTCAGCACGGCGCAGCCGGCACCGGGCGGGCCGGTGCCGCCGCGAACTCGGCAACCCCCTCGGCGAACGGCACGGCCGCCCGCCAGCGCAGTTCCCGCCAGATGCGTTCGCTTGACGCGGTGACGTGCCGGACGTCGCCAAGCCGGTACTCGCCGGTCACAACGGGGGGCGGGCCGCCGTAGGCGTCGGCGAGCGCCGACGCCAGCTGGCCGACGGTGTGCGGGGTGCCGCTGCCCACGTTGTAGGCGCGCAGGGTGCCCGGGCCGCCGGGGACGCCGGTCCCGGTCACCGTGTCAAGCGCGGCGGCGGTCGCGCCCGCCACGTCGCGGACGTGAACGAAATCGCGCCGCTGTGCCCCGTCCTCGAAGACCCGGGGCGCGCGCCCGGCCTCCAAGGCGGAGCGGAAGAACGACGCCACCCCGGCGTAGGGTGTGTCGCGCGGCATCCCCGGGCCGTACACGTTGTGATAGCGCAGCGCCACCGCCTGGCTGCCGGTCGCCCGGGCCCAGGACGCGGCCAGGTTCTCCTGAGCGAGTTTGGTGGCGGCGTAGACGTTGCGCGGCCCGAGCGGCGCGTCCTCGGGCACCAGCCGCGGTGACAGTGGCTGGCCGCAGCGCTCGCAGCGCGGCTCGAACCGGCCTGCGTCCAGGTCAGCGGGCCGTCGCGGCGGCGGTGTCGCGGCCAGCCCGTGCTCGGCGCACGAGTAGGCGCCCTCGCCGTAGACGACCATCGACGAGGCGAGCACGAGCCCGCCGACTCCCGCGCGGGCCATCGCGGCCAGCAGGACGGCGGTTCCCAGGTCGTTGCAGCCGGCGTACAGCGGCGCGTCGTCGAAGTCGGCGCCGAGCCCGACCATCGCCGCCAGGTGGCACACCGCGCCGACGCCGCACAGCGCCTGGTCCACCGCCTGCGCGTCGCGGACGTCACCGCGGGTGAACTCGAAGCCCTGGTCACCCTGGAACGGCCGGGCACCTCGGCGGTGGACAAGCGGCAGCAGGGCGTCAAGCACCCGCACCTCGTGACCGGCGCCCATGAGCGCCTCGGCAACGTGGGGCCCTATGAAGCCGGCGCCGCCCGTGACAAGTACTCGCATGCCCCGAGGCTACGCACGGTCACGTCCGGGCAACCGCGAAGCGGCGCGCTATCACCAGTTTGTAATGGGTCAACTCCTTGCCGTGCCGGGGGGCGGCTGAATGTAATACACAGCGTGACCTTTGGCAGCAGCCCGGGTACCCAGTCACGCCCGCCAGATACCGCCAGGCTGGCCGTGGCCGGCCAGCCCTGGCCTCACCGCGTGCTCCACGCCGCGCCGCAGTCCTTGGCGCGCGCCGTGCGGCTCGCCGCGGCGCTGGCTGGCCTGGCCGCGATCACCACATACCTTTATGTCGCGTTGAGCCGGCTGGGCTACCCGTTCCCGGTTGAATGGCTGGAGAGCAACTCGCTCGTCGAGGTGCATCGCATCCTGGCCGGCCAGCCGCTGTACCCGGCGCCGACCGTCGGGTACGTTCCCGACGGCTACCCGCCGCTGTATTTCGCCGTGTCGGCCGCCACGGCCCGGGTGCTCGGCGTCTCCTACCTCACGCTGCGGCTGGTCTCCCTGGTGTCTTCGCTGTCGTGCTTCGCGCTGCTCGCCCGGCTGGTCCAGCGGGAAACGGGGAGTGTCGCGGCCGGGGTCGGGGCCGCGGGCCTGTTCGCCGCGGCCTACTCCGTCACCGACACGTGGTTCGACGTCGGCCGGGTCGACTCGCTCTTCCTCGCGCTCAGCATCGGCGGCCTGTACGCCGCCCGGTGGATGCGCGGCCCGCGCGGTGCCGTCGCCGCCGGGGTGCTGCTCGCCGCCGCGGCGCTCACCAAGCAGACCGGGCTCGCCGAAGGGGCCGCGGTGATCGCCGCACTGCTGACCGGTCCGCGCCGCGGACTCGCCTGCGTCGCCGCGCTCGCTGAGATCACGGTGCTGGGTGTCAGTACGCTCGCGCTCGGGCTGGCCAGCGGCGGCTGGTACGTCTACTACGTCTTCGAGCAGATGAGCGAGCACGCGCTGACGGCCAGCAGTTTCGGCTGGTTCTGGACGGCCCTGGCGACCGCGATGGGCCTGGCCGCATGCGCCGCCCTGATCGGCGCGCGCCGGGTACCCCGTGTCCTGGTGGCCGGCTGTGCCGCGCTGGCGGTCGAGGGCTACACCGCCCTTGTGCACAGCGGCGGCGTCATCAACGACGTGCTGCCCGCGTATCTCGCCGTGGCGCTGCTGGCCGGCCTGGCGCTCGGCCGCGGAGCCGAATCCGGTTGCGGATCCCGGCCCGGCAGCGCAGCGGTGTGGCGGGTGGCGGTGGCGCCGGCCGTGCTCGTCCTGGCCCAGGTGGCCGTGCTGCTCACCGGGTTGCACCCGACCCAGGCGATCCCCACGCCCGCCGACCGTAGCGTTGGCGAGCGGCTGCTGGCCGGCCTGCGGGCCATCGGCGGAACCGTCGCGGTCCCCGCGGACCCGGCCCTGAGCATGATGGCGGGGATGGCGCCGGTCGCACACCTGGACGCGGCGGCCGACGTACTGCGGGCCTCGGACCAGACGGCGATCGCCAGCTTCCGGCGAAGCGCGGCGCGCGCGGTCGCCGAACGCAGGTTCAGCGCCATCATCACCGACAGCCCCAGGCCGCCGTTCGGGAACCCGGCCTCGCTCAGCCGGTACTACCACCGGTGCGCGCAGCCGCTCCTGGCCGGCATCCCGCCCGGCGTGTTCCTCCCGGTCGCGGGGGCCGACGGCCGCCCTGAATACGTATGGCTCCCCCAAGGCCGCGGTTCCTGCACCGCCGCCGTCCGCCTCCTCGACGGCGCCGCCGAGGAGGGCCGCCGGTGAAATCGCTCCTTCCCTCCGATCCTCCCCCTGGGCCGTTCCGCCGGTCCTTCTGGCGCAGCGCCGTCCGAGGCCCGTGGCTGACCTCGGTGTTCGGGCTGCTGCTGCTGGCGTCCATCCCGGTGATGTTCGCGACCGGCCTGCTGTCTTACGCCGCTTACAACCCGGACCTGAGCCGGGTCAATGACGAGACACCGGGCAAGGGGCTGCTGGGCTTCTACCTGTTCTCCTGGCCCACCCATCCGGTCTGGCTCTACCGGCTCAACCAGGGCGTGCACGTCACCCTGGGGCTGGTGCTGGTGCCGATCCTGCTGTTCAAGCTCTGGTCGGTGCTGCCGAAGCTGTTCGAATGGCCACCACTGCGCTCGCCAGCCCACGCGCTGGAGCGGCTGTCGCTGTTCCTGCTGGTCGGCGGGGCGGTGTTCGAGTTCGTGACGGGGATCTTGAACATCCAGACGTGGTACAAGTTCCCCGGCTCCTTCTACCCGCTGCACTTCTACGGCGCCTGGGTATTCATGGCCGGTTTCGTCATGCACGTGGCCCTCAAGCTGCCGGCCATGATCAGGGCGCTGCGCAGCCGCAGCTTCATCGGGGAGCTGCGCACCAACCTGGCCAGGACGCGCCCCGAGCCGCCAGAAGCCGGGTACCTGGTACCCGTGGCGCCGGCCGAGCCAACGATCTCCCGGCGCGGCGTGCTGGCCTTCGCCGGCGCTGGTTCGGCCCTGATCGCCCTGCTGTCCGTGGGCCAGTCCGTGGGCGGCCCGCTGCGGTGGACGGCGCTGCTCGCCCCGCACGGCGGGAACGTCAGCGGTCCCGACGGCTTCCAGGTCAACCAGACCGCGGCCAGCGCCCGGATCAGGGAGTCGGAGACCGGGGCCGCGTGGCGGCTCACGCTCGGCAGCGACGGCCAGGCCAGCCGGCCACGCGTCGTGCTCAGCCGGGCCGACCTGCTTGACATGGAGCAGCACACCGCCAGCCTGCCGATCGCGTGCGTTGAGGGCTGGTCCACGGACAACCAGGCCTGGACCGGGGTCCGGCTCAGCGACCTGGCCCGGCTGGCCGGCGTGCCACACCCGTCGAGTGCCCTGGTCAAGTCGCTGCAACGCGGCGGGGCATTCAGCCAGGTGGTGCTGTCGGCGGGACAGGTCATGGATCCAGACTCGCTGCTGGCCCTGCGGGTCAACGGCGCGGACCTCACGCCCGACCATGGCTACCCGGCCCGGGTGATCCTGCCCGCCAGCCCGGGCGTTCATAACACGAAGTGGGTCGCCAGCCTGACCTTCCGGAGTTGACATGCGCCGACTCTTCCAGCGGCCTGACCTGCTCCAGCGGTTTGACCTGCGCCGACGGTTTGACCTGCTCCGCCGGTTCCTCCGGCGGTTTGATCCCCGCCGGTTCCCGCGCTGGTACGGTGCCGGCCCGCTGCATCTGCTCACCATGCTCGGCTGCTTCGCGCTGGCCGGATACGCCACGGCTGAGCTGCTGCCCAACAACGCCGTCGGCATCCCAATCTGGTTCGTCGGCGCGGTCATCGGCCACGACCTGATCCTGATGCCGATGTACACGGTCGCCGACCGGTCCGTCATGGCGGTCTTCAGGCACCGCCGGCCGCAACTGCCCGCCGTGCCGTGGATCAACTACCTGCGTATCCCGGCGGCCCTTTCCGGCATGCTGCTGCTCATCTGGTTCCCGCTCATCTTCCGGCTGCCGCGGCGGTTCACCGCCACGACCACCCTGTCACTCGACCCGTTCCTATGGCACTGGCTCGCCGTGACCGGCGCGCTGTTCCTGCTGTCGGCCACGGCGCTTGCCGTGCGGCTGCGCGTAGGCAGCGGCCGGCGGAAGACGCGCGATGGGCGACGCCGGTGGCGCCGGTGGCGCCGCGTGCGCCTGGCCAAGCGGCTCTCCCGGTGACGGTGCCGCCACAGCCCTCTCAGCTTCGGAGAGCCGGTTTACACCGGCTTCAGCGCGCTGACTGACGGAACAGCTCGGCCGCAGCGTCGGCTGCCGGTTCGATCAAGCCCGGGTCGTCGTAAAAGTCAATTTGCCCGGCGGACTCCAGCCACAGCTGTGCCTTCTCCGACGTTACGGCGGAGTAGAACTCACGGGCGAGCGAGGGGGCCAGGGCGTGCTCGGAGTGCACGAGCAGGAACGGGACCGCGAGCCGCTTGGCCGCCTCCTGAGCATCGACGCCGGGCTCTGCATGCGACCCCCGCGCAGATCGCCGGGTACTGCGTGGTTCGTCGCTGCCGGCCCGTGACGGTCTGCGACGAAAACATGGACTGGCGTTCGGCACTCATGACGAGTGACGCGACGGATGGCTTGGTCGCCAGCGGCGACAGGTTTTGCCTTCATCACTTCCCCTTGACATTTACGTCGGTCATCCGCCGGCAGATCGAGGACGAGTCCAGTCCTGAGCGGAACGTCGCCCGGACGGCTTCGTCAGCTGTCAGCGGGGTGCGCGGCGGCTGCGGCGAAGTCCAGTAGCAGGTTGCCGGTTGTCTGCGGGTCTTCCAGCATCGGGGTGTGTCCCACGCCGGGCAGCAGCTCGACGCGGACGCCTGGCACGGCGCGGTAGGCGGCAGCCGAGGACGATCGCCATCGCCGGTCGTCGGTGCCGAAGATCACAAGCACCGGCAGGCCCAGCGCGGCCAGCCGGTCGGGAAGGCTCCGCTGTCTGAGATAGTCCTCAGACGCGCGACTTGTCGCCGCGAGGGCGCGGTGGGTCATCCCCAGTGTGGCGTCGACGAGGGTGTCGGGGATGTCCACGGGGCGGGTGAACGCAGTGGCCATGGCCTTGCGGATGATGGCCTCGGTTCGCAGTGCCCACAGCAGTCGGCCGGGCAGTGGGGCCAGCAGGAGCCGCCCGGCCAGGCCCTGGCCGATGAAGGCGTCCAGGGTGGGGCCGATGTCGATGAGCGCCAGCGCGGCCACCGCGCCGGGCCGCTGGCCGGCCAGGGCCGTAGCCACCAAGCCCCCCGTGGAATGCCCGACCACCGTCACCCGCCCTGCGCCGAGCCGGTCCAGCACGGCGCCGACCCGGCGGGCCTGAGCGGGGATGTCGTAGCCGCCGGCCGGGCTGGCCGACCTGCCGTGGCCGGACAGGTCAACGCGGATGACCCGGCAGGCGCCCGCCAGCCGTGGGACCACTGGGTCCCACCAGGCCGCCGAGGCCGCGAGGCCGTGGATCAGCAGCACGGCGGGGGCGCCCGGCTTGCCGTCCTCCACGACGTGCATGTCACCATCGTCAAGCCGGACGAATCGGTCGCCGGCCGGATCACCGGATGTGTGCTCTGCCATTGGAGTGTCCTTCCTGCGGTGATCTTTCATCTGCTGGGTTGTGGTGCGGCGGTGGCCGACCTGGCCGGTCGCGGTCGTCGTGCTGCCCCGTGGCGGCGGCATTGGCTCAGTGGGGTCCCTGCGCTGGTCACTCTTGCCTGCCGTAGAGGTGGAGGGTGAGCGGCGCGAACACGAGGGTGACGGCGGCGGTCGCGATGAGCGACCACACGACAGGACCGCAGGCGCCGCCGGCGCCGTTCATCAGGTCTCGTGCTGCGGCGGTGAGGTGGCTGACGGGGTTGACGTTGACGAAGGCCTGGAGCCAGCCGGGCATGGTTCGGGGCTGGACGAAGACGTTGCTGGCGAACGACAGCGGCATGAGCACGACGTTGGCGACGCTGATGACGACGGCCGGGTCGCGGACCAGCAGGGCGACCGCGGCCCATAGCCAGGACAGGGAGAGCCCGAAGGCAACAACGAGGGCCACCGCGGCCAGCACACCCAGTGCGCCACCGTCGGGCCGATAGCCCATGATCAGTCCGAGGACCACCACGATGGCGGAAGCGAACAGATAACGTCCGACATCGCTGAGCAGGCCACCGAGCACGAAGGCGCCGCGCCAGATGGACAGAGAGCGGAAGCGGTCGAACACGCCGGTGGTCACGTCCTGGGCGAGGCGGGCGCCGCCGTACATGGTGACGAGGGCGATGCTGATGCTGAGCGTGCCGGGCAGGAGGGTCTTGAGGTAGTTGCCGGGCGAGCCGCTGATTGCACCCCCGAAGAGATAGGTGAACAGCACGGTAATCAGGACCGGGATAGCGATCACGTCGGTGAGCTGCTTGGGTTCGTGCTTGATCTTGAGTAGGGCTCGCCATCCGAAGGTCGCCGAGGCGGTGAGCGCTCCGGCACGGCGGGGCGGCCCGCTGGGGGCGAGCAGGCCGTCGAGGCGGCGGGCCTGCGGCACGGCGGGACAGGTGGTCGCGGCTTGGGTGCTCATGGGTTCGTGTCCTCCTGTCTGGTGGCCGCTGGGCTGGCCGTTTGGCCGGTGAGGGCGAGGAATGCCTCGTGCAGGCTGGGCTGGCCGAGGGTGACCTCGGCGATCGCCACCTGGGCGTCGGAGAGCCGGGTCATAGCGTGGCCGACCAGGCGGCCCGCGTCGGCCGGGGCGGCCGGGGCGCCAAGCAGCACCGACAGGGTGAGGGGGTCGGCGCCGAGTCGGACCGGGCCGTCCAGGATGCCGGCCAGGACGGCCCGGGCTCGGGGTCGCTGCTCGCCATCGAGGAGCCGGACGTGCAGGGTCCCGGAGCCGACCCGGGCCTTGAGCTGGGCGCTGGTCCCCTGGGCCACGATCTGGCCGTGGTCGATGACCGCGATCTGCTCGGCGAGCTGGTCTGCTTCCTCCAGGTACTGAGTAGTGAGCAGCACCGTGGTGCCGGCGGCGGCGATCTGGCGGACCAGCTCCCACACCTGGTTCTGGCTGCGCGGGTCCATGCCCGTGCTGGGCTCATCGAGAAACAGCAGGTCGGGGGTTACGATCAGGCTGGCCGCGATGTCCAGGCGACGGCGCATCCCGCCCGAGTAGCCACCCGCAGGCCGGCTGGCCGAGCCGGCCAGATCGAAGGCGGCGAGCAGCTCATCGGCCCGCCGTACGCTGGCCGCGCGGGACAGGCCGCGCAGGCGGCCGAAGACGGCCAGGTTCTCGTGCCCGGTCAGGTCCTCGTCGATGGCGGCGAACTGGCCGGTCACGGCCACCCGGGCCCGGATCGCGTTCCGATCGCTCACCACGTCGAATCCCAGGACACGGGCGGTGCCGGCGTCTGGCCTGGTCAGGGTAGCCAGGATGCGGATGGTGGTGGTCTTGCCCGCCCCGTTCGGGCCGAGGAACCCGAACACCTGGCCGCGCGGGACCGTGAGGTCGATCCCGTCCAGCGCCCGGGTCTCGCCGTAGACCTTGACCAGACCGCGCGCCTTGATCGCCAGGCCGTCCCTGACCGCTTCGCTCTTTGACATGCTGTAAGACTTACAGATAACGCTTACAGCTTGTCAAGTATATTGTTGGTCGGGTATCTTCGCCGTGATGACTGACAGGCTCGCTACCGCCCCGTCGGCCCGTCGCCGCCGGTCCGACGCCCGGCGCAGCATTGACGCCATCCTCAGCGCGGCCCGGACCGTGCTCAGCGAGCGCCCCGACGCCAGCATGGAAGACATCGCCACCGCGGCCGGGGTCACCCGCCAGACCGTCTACGCCCACTTCCCCTCACGCGACGCCCTCATCGCCGCCCTCCTCCAGGCCGTGGGAGCCGAAACCGTCGCCGCCATGGACGCCGCGGGCCTCGACACCGCCCCGCCCGCCGACGCGCTGCGCCAGTACCTAGACATCGGCTGGCAGCTCATCGGGGGCCACCCCTTCCTGCTCGCCCCCGCCCTCGGCCGGAGCCCGCAGCCCGGCGACAGCGCGGCCCACCAGGCCGGCACCGCCCGGCTCGAACAGATCATCCGGCGAGGCCAGCGCGTCGGCGACTTCGAGAACATGCTCGGTGCCGACTGGCTCGCCGTAGCCGTCGTCGGGCTTGTTCGAGCCGCCGCCGAGCAAGTCGCCGTCGGCCGCCTTACCATCAGCCAGGCGGCGCCCATAGTTCTGGATAGCGCACTGCGGCTCTGCGGCGCCGCAGACGCCCGCTGACCGGCAAGGGGCGCCCCGCCTGGCGAGCGGCACCGCGGCCCGCGGCGCGGCTGGCATCATGATGACGTGCGCAAGGGGTCATCCTCGGCCAGGCGGCGCATGCGCGCTGAGGGCCGTGATGGAGCGTCATCCGGCACTCGGGTCGCCGGCTGGGCTGGGAAACTGGTGGCATGCCGGATCTGATCAGGCCGTTCGCGATCGGCGTGGACGCAGCGGCGCTAGATGACCTGCGTGACCGGCTGCGGCGCGCCCACTGGCCCGAGCGCGAAACGGTCGATGACTGGTCACAAGGCGTGCCGCTGGGCTACCTACAAGACCTATGCGGATACTGGGCCGGGCGATACGACTGGCGGGCCACCGTGGCGCGGCTGAACCAGATCCCGCAGTTCACCACGACGATCGACGGCCTGGACATCCATTTCCTGCATGTCCGCTCACGGCACCCGGGCGCGATGCCGCTGATCATGACGCACGGCTGGCCTGGGTCGTTCCTGGAGTTCGAACGCGCCCTCGGCCCGCTGACCGACCCGGCCGCGAACGGCGGCGACCCGGCCGGCGCGTTCGACGTGGTCGTGCCGTCGCTGCCCGGATACGGGTTCAGCGGGAAGCCAGCCAGCGCTGGCTGGGACATCCACCGCATCGCCCGCGCGTGGGCCGAGCTGATGACCCGGCTGGGCTACGGCCGGTTCCTGGCGATGGGCAGCGACTGGGGCACCAGCATCACCACCAGCCTGGCGCTGCAGCACCCCGGCCGGCTGCTGGGCATCCACCTGGTACCGCCGCTGGCACCGCCCGACCGGGCCGCCGATGACCTCACCGATGACGAGCGCGCCGCGCTGGCCGATCTCGACGAGCGCAGCCGCACCGATTCGGGCTACTCAGCCATCCAGGGCACCCGGCCGCAAACCGTCGGCTACGCGCTGGCCGATTCACCGGCCGGGCTGTGTGCCTGGATCGTGGAGAAGCTGTGGGCCTGGACCGACCACAACGGCGATCTGGGGCAGGTGCTGTCACCCGGCCAGGTACTGGACAACATCACCTTGTACTGGCTGACCGGCGCCGGCGCGTCCTCGGCCCGGCTGTACTGGGAGAGCATCGCCCAGGTCACCGAGTGGTTCACCACCACCACCGGCGACAGCATCAGCGTCCCGGCCGGGTGCAGCATCTTCCCCAAAGAGGTGCCCCGGCCCTCCCGCCGCTGGGCCCAACGGCGCTTCAAAAACATCGTGTACTGGAACCAGCCCGGCCGCGGCGGCCACTTCGCCGCGTGGGAACAACCCAGCCAGTTCACTAGTGAAGTCCGCGCCGTCGCGCGTCGCTGCGCCCTCCACGTCCGATAGTCTCGAATGGTCGCAGCGAAGGCGGGTCGGCGCGTGGTTGTTAGGAGCTCTTCGCACGATAGGCAATCCCGACCACGGCTGCGCAGACAGCGGCGAGGTCGTATTTTTTATGCATCGCCAGCGCTCGTCCGGATGATGCGCGTGAGGAAAATATCTACTTACTGCGTCTGGAAAGAGCGCTTGGCCAGGCCGATCTGGTAGCCCTCGATCGCGGTCTTGACTGGGCGGTCGGGGGCGCCGGACGCACCCAGGGTGACGAACAGCGGAACGTAGTGGTCCGGGGTCGGGTGCGCGTAGGGCATGCCCGGGGCACGGGAGACGTAGGCGGACAGCTCGTCCACGTCACCGCGGGCCAGGGCGTCAGCGGCCCAGCCGTCGAAGTCGGACGACCAGCCGGGTATCGCGGCCTTGCCCATCATGGCTCCCCTCAGGTCGATGAACGGCGTTCCATGTGTCATGAACCCCGAGCCGATGATCATGACGCCTTCGTCGCGCAGGTCACGCAGCCGGGCGCCGATCTCGATCAGGCTGCCCGGGTCGTCCGTGGGCATGCTGAGCTGGACGACGGGGATGTCTGCCAGCGGGTACATCGCCATCAGCGGCACCCAGGCGCCGTGGTCCAGGCCGCGGCTCGGGTGCTGGTAGACGGGGTCGTTG
>Ga0335075_10016153_pt1 | contig 11168 bp, 13 predicted proteins | sample Lox_Sample_24_FD_206723 | JGI IMG/M metagenome (GOLD analysis project Ga0335075, IMG submission 206723) | Soil microbial communities from Loxahatchee National Wildlife Refuge, Florida, United States - Lox_Sample_2.4 | ecosystem: Environmental > Terrestrial > Soil > Wetlands | place: USA... | reverse complement strand
GGAGTGGGTTACACCTCCTTCGCCTACGCCAACCCGGTGCGCACGGTGCTGTCCAACGTGCTGTTGACCAAATCCGAACTGATCGATAGCTCGGCAGAACCCAGCGGCGAGCAGGCGGTCTCCGGTGTGCTCACCTACCGCGTCGACGTCGTCGACATTGTCGAGCGGTATTTTTACCGGCCACTAATCATTGCGTTGATGGCGGTGTCCCGGGCGGCCCGCCGGTTGCAGTCGGGCCGGCTTGACGCCTACATGACCTACATGCTGATCGCGGTGCTTGCCGTGTTGGCGGTGGTGATCGCGACATCATGAGGCTAAGTACATCAATGACCCGGCAGGCCGAACGCCAGATTGGGTGTGACCGCAGCGATTTCGAGCAGGCGATTGTATTTGGCCACCCGTTCGCCACGGGCCGGGGCGCCCGACTTGATCTGACCGCAGCCCGACGCCACCGCCAGATCGGCGATGAACGCATCGTCGGTTTCACCCGAACGATGCGAAATCATCGCCCCATAGCCGGCATCGCGGCACACCTTCAGCGACTCAAGGGTTTCGGTCACCGTGCCGATCTGATTGACCTTGATCAGCGCGGCATTGGCGATGCCGGCGCGTACCCCGGACGCGATGATCTCGGGGTTGGTCACAAAATTGTCATCGCCAACCAACTGCACCCGCTCACCCAGCGCCGCAGTCAGCTTCTGCCAGCCGACCGTGTCGTGCTCGCCCATACCGTCTTCAATGCTGCACACCGGGAACCGCTCCACGATGCTCGCGTAAAAATCGATCAGCTCGTCGCTGGACAACGACTGCCAGCCCAACTGGTAGCGGCCATCGCGGTGGAACTCGCTGGCGGCCGGGTCGATCGCGATGGCAACACCATCACGCCCGGCGGTGTAGCCCGCATCGCCAATCGCCTTGGTGAGCAGCGCCAACGCCTCCTCGGCTCCGTCGACAGCGGGCGCGAAACCACCCTCGTCACCCAACCCGGTGGCAAGATTGCGGTCAACCAATGTCGATCGCAGCCGCCGATACACCTCGGCCCCTGCCCGCACCGCTTCCTGCAGAGACGGCGCCCCGAGCGGAGCGATCATAAACTCTTGAAAGTCGACACCGTTGATCGCGTGGGCCCCGCCGTTGAGAACATTAAAATACGGAACCGGCAGCCGCGGAACTACCCCCTGGGGAATCAGCCACTGCCACAACGGTTGTCCCGCCTCCAGCGCGAACGCTTGCGCCGCAGCCATCGAGACGCCAACGATCGCGTTGGCGCCCAGCCGCGACTTATCGCGTGTACCGTCCAGCTCACACAAAGTCTGATCAACCTCGTCGAGCCTGCTGAACGGTCGGCTGGTCAAGGCCTCGGCAATCGGTCCGTTGACGCCCTCGACCGCCTTCTGCACGCCCAGCCCGCCATAGCGTTGGTCATGGTCGCGCAGCTCCACCGCCTCCCGGCTACCGGTCGAAGCGCCGGACGGCACGCCGGAGCGCACCTGCCTTCCGTCCGACAGCCTCGCCCACACCGACAATGTGGGCCGACCGCGCGAGTCGAGGATTTCGATTGCCGAGATCGACGAAAAGGTGACGGCCACTTGAGTTCCTCCGCGTCCGGGATCGATCCGGCGCAGCAGTACGGCGGCGGGCTCGACCTTCATCACTTCGCAGGGACCGTTGGCCGTCCATGTTGGACGCGCATTCGTGGCGAGCCCCACCGCCCTCCTCACAACAACTTACCAGGAAACCCGGCCGATCGGCACGGTTTCCATGATCGAAAACACCGTCAGCGACATGCGCTGAGAGGCGACAACGTGAAAAGGCCTGTATCGCAACGGAGGTATCGGTGACAGACGAGGAATGTCTCAAACTCAGCGCATACTTTGGTGAGCGTCAACGCGTCGACCGCCAATTCGTGGCCGAGACCATGCTCGATACATATGAACAACAGCGCGTCGCCACTAGCATCGTGCTCCGCGGGATCGCCGGCTTCGGGTCGCGCCGCCATTTCAGAACCGACCGGTCCCTGACCTTGTCAGAGGACCCCCCGGCCGTGGTGATCGCGGTGGACACCAAACCGGTCATCGAAGGATTGCTCGAATCCGTACTGGCCGTGAACAAGCGCGGCGTGATCAGCCTGGAGCGAGCGCGCTTGCTGCAGGACGACATCCACAGCGTCGAACTGTCGGACGAACATCACGAGGCCACCAAACTGACGATCTACGTCGGCCGCAAGGAGCGGGTCTATGGCGTACCCGCATACCTTGCGGTGTGCGATCTGCTCTACCGGCGCCAACTCGCCGGCGCATCGGTCTTCCTGGGAGTCGACGGTACCGTTCGTGGACAGCGGGAACGCGCGAAGTTCTTCGGCCGAAACCCCGACGTGCCGATGATGATCATCGCCGTCGGCAGCGGCGAGCGGATCGGCCGGGTGCTGCCAGAGATCGGCGGGCTGCTCAGGCGCCCGCTCGTCACTTTGGAACGGGTCCGGGTGTGTAAGCGTGACGGCGAACTCTTCGAACGCCCGCACGCCCTCCCCGGAACTGATGAACACGGCTTGGCGCTGTTTCAGAAATTGATGGTCTACTCGTCGGAATCCGCGCGCTACGAAGGGATGCCAATTCACCGTGCACTGGTCCACCGGCTCCTTGAACACGAATCGTCACACGGCGCGACCGTGTTGCGCGGAATATGGGGCTTCCATGGCGATCACGCCCCGCACGGTGACAAGCTGTTCCAGTTGAGCCGGCATGTGCCGGTAGTGACCGTCATCATCGATACGCCGAACAACATCGCCGCGTCCTTCGATATCGTCGACGAAATCACCCGCGAACAAGGTTTAGTGACAAGCGAAATGGTGCCCGCGCTAGCCGCCGAAGACGACGACGGCAGTGGAGGACCGCGCATCGCAGAGCACCGGTATTAGCGCTGTCCGCCGCGCGCCGATGCTGAGCGATGGGCTTCCTCGCCCTCGGCTGGCGAGAAGTGCTGTGAGGCATCAGACTCGGCCAAAGGGGAACGAGCCGTCCCAGTGCATGGATAATAGTAATTATCCATACGCGAATACCGCATATTCTCTATACTATCGCGCTGCAACGCCTTCCGATCAGCAACCGCCTATGTGTTGGGCGTAGCCGACGGAATCACTCTCTGTCGCACCACGATTGAACACGTCGCGATTTCCTGGTAAGAGATATGGTTGAAAGCGTTGCAGTGTCGGCGTGCAGGTGCTCAGAAAGGTTGGCGGTCAACGCAAGGGTTGCGAACCCATGGCACGCCGACCAGCCGGCTAACACGCCGGGGAATTTGAGCTCCGTCGGCGCCCGCTACTCCCCCGGCGGGGGACCGCGATGGCACGGCCCTCAGCTAAATTGACAACTGGCCGATCACAGCGATTCTCAAGAATCACGACAAGACATTCGCAGCTGTGAAAAGACGCCGCGCACTTCGTGGTCGATAAGCTCAACGCACTGCGGCGCTTCTGGAAATGAGAAACCACGGATGAACTCGACCAAGCTCTCCGGTTTCGCGATGGCGGCAGCGCCGATCGCGGCCGCCCGATGACGTCTGCATGGTAAAAGTTCGAAGCCCCTGCGATTTGAGTGAGTGAGTGTCGGCATCGGCTGAAGACTGACCCCAGGCGCCGACGAAACGCGGTCCGGATTCGGCCGCGGCGCTTCCGGTTGAATACTGACCTCTGGTTCCGGGGTGAGTTCTGACCCACCCTTAGCAGCACCCATCCCCGCGCCAGGATTGGATGCCCTCCCAGACCGCAAGCGCGGCGATGCCCAGCGCGACGATGGGGTCCAGTGACCACCACCCCCACAGCGTGTTGGCCAGCAGCCCCGCTAGCACGGCCACGGCGAGGTAGGCGCACAACAGGTTCTGCTGACCTTCACCGCTGGTGGCAGCTGAGCCCAATCGCACGCCCAAGCGCTTTTTCGCGCTACCTAGCAGCGGCATCGCAATCAGGCTAGTAATCGCCAGCCCGATCCCCACCCAGCTGGTCTGTGGCCGATCCTGCTGGGCCAGTGCGGCGGCCGCGTCGTAGGCGATGTAGGGGGCAAGCAGAAAAAACGTGAGCGCCACGGCCTTTTGGGCACGCTCCTCGACGGTTGGTGACAAGGTGCGGGTCCCAGTGAACCGCCAGATGACAATCACACTGGCCAAACTCTCGATTGCCGAATCCAGTCCGAAGCCCAACAGTGCCACCGAACCCGCCACGACGGCCGCCACGACGGCAACCAATCCTTCGATAGCCATGTAGCCCAGGGAAATCCACGACAGGAGCCGCGCCCGCCGAGCCGCCTCATGCCAGCCGCTGTCACGCTCGACGGTCGTCAACGGTCCGCAACAGTCATCGCCGCTGCACCGATCCCCGCCCATGCCAGTCGGCTCGGGCGCCTGCCCGGCCGAACTCACGACAGCTCCGCGGCCGTGCTCGCGGCGCCGTAGTTCGGACACAGTGCCACAGCAGAGCCGGTGGCCGTCAGTAGGTTCTCAGCCGCCGCCAAAACATCGATCAGCGCCGGCTGAGCGAGCCGGAATACTGAGGCCCGCCCGACCGGCTGGCAATCAACCAGTCGGCAATCACGCAGACACGCAAGATGTTTCGACACCGTCGACTGAGCCAACCCCAACGCCGCCACCAGATCGGCCACCCGAGCCGGCCCTTCCGCTAATCGCCGCAGGATCGCCAACCGGGACTGATCACCTAACGACCGAAACAACGCCGCCGCCGGCGCCAGCTCCAACCGGGCGAGCTCAACGTCGGACACACTCATCGCCATCTGGCGATGATATCGCTTAGTGCGAATGTTGTCATCGGAGTGGGTCAGAATTCAGTCGGAATCCCAGGGACCCGAGTCGACAACCCGACCTTGACAGTCAGAGATTCGGCGATCTGGAACCGGTAGTCGTCGCGGGGCGTCATGGGTTCGAGCAGCGGGAGAATACGCGGAAATCGAGTATGCAGGTTTACCGGTAAACTAGCGCATATTCTCTAACCCGTTGTGGTGCAACGTGTTTGAGGCATGTCCGTTCCGGATTTAGTTGGCACTTTCCGCGCTGCGCTGTGTCTCACGTGCGCCGCTAGCCGTGGAGTGCGCTGCTGCTCGGGAGCGCGCCGGTGGCCAGAAAGATCACCCGTTTGGCGATTTCGACAGCGTGATCGGCGAAACGCTCATAGAACCTGCCCAGCAGGGTCACGTCCACCGCGGCGGCCACACCGTATTTCCAATCACGGTCCATCAGCTCGACAAACAACCGGCGATGCAACTCGTCCATATCGTCGTCTTCGTCGTCGATGAGGCGGGCTTTGTCGGGGTCGCCGGTACGCAAGACCTCCTGGGTCGCGTTGCCCAATTCGACAGCGACACGGCCCATCTCGGCGAAGTAGCCGTTGACCTGTTCGGGCAGAACGTGTTCGGGGTGGCGGCGGCGAACGATTTTGGCGACATGCACCGCCAGACCGCCCATGCGTTCAGCATCGGCGGAGACCCGGATCGCGGCAACCACGCCTCGCAGGTCGCTGGCCACCGGGGCCTGCAGTGCCAGCAGCACGAACGCGGCGTCTTCGGCCGCACCGCTCATCTGCGCGAGCTCGCCCTGATCGGCGATGACCTGTTCGGCCCGCTCCAGGTCGGCCAGCAGCAAGGCCTCGGTGGCCTTCTGCATCGCCGCACCGGCCTTCCCGCACATGTGACCGAGCTGCTCATGCAGGGCGGCTAACTGCTCGTGATAGGTCGTGCGCACCGCCCCACACTACTTCCGAGCAGGTCAAGACGCCTATCCGGGATTCAAACTGGCGTATCTCGGCCTAGCTCGTCGCGGCCACCGGCGATCTCAGACACGGGCGCACCGAGGACGACCGCTGAAATATGTGCTTGGGCTACAGTCTCGACATCCTCGTAGGTCCGGATTTACATGGCTTGAGGAATTGGACGGGCGGCGTGATCGTTCAGCCGGGACGTTTCCAGAACCGCCGACTGCGGTCGCAGATGTCGGTATAGCCGCTGCGCTGGTAAAAGGCGCAGGCATCGGTACGGTGCCGCGAGCTGGTGACTTCGACGGCCAAACAACCCCAGCGCTTAGCGAGGGCTTCGGCGGCGTTCAGCAAGGCCTTGCCTACGCCCCTGCCGCGCAGGGCCTCGTCGACCACCAGGCTTTCAATGCGTGCCCAACTGCCGGTGCGTTCGAAGTAGGGCACGGCATGGACCGACAGGCAGCCCAGGGGCCGATCATCCTGGTCAGCCACAAGCACCTGGCTGTGGGGATCAGCGGTCCAGTACCCAAGCCGGGCGAGCACATCCTGCTCGGTCGACGGGTAACCCAGCTGGGTCACTAGGCATGCGAGTACGCCAGCATCTTTGGGCGTTGCGGCACGGATGGTGACTGCCATTTCTCACCTTATGCAGGAACGACATTGACCGGACCCCGTATCGGTCCACGTTTCGCGAGACTCGGTTTGGTAGTGCCGGTCGCAGCGTATCGAGCGAGCTCGGTCGCTACGAGCAGCCCTGCTCTAAGTACGCACATGCTGTAGGCGGAAGTCGCGCTGCATGAACGTGGAATCTGGTGCGGCGAAACCAAATTTGGCGTAGAAGGCATGCGCGTCATCAGTGTGCAACATCCACCGAAAGCCGCGGCCTGGCCCTTGGTCAATCATGACGCACACAATTCCCGAGCCGATGCCACGGCCGCGCTCGTGGCGATGAACGTAAACATCCGCCAGATAGGCAACGGCCGCACCGTCAGAGAAGGCCCGCGAAAAACCCACCATCCGGCCATCAACAGTGTCGTAGGCGCCAACCACGCGCCACGCAGCGTCAAGTTGTCGTTCGAACATATCTCGGGTGCGGTATTTGGCCCAATAGGCATGCTCGACCAGTTCACGCCAGAGCCAATCGCGATCCACGCGGTCCACCCTGGTGCAAAACTCGACGTCCACAGTTCAGCGCCCTTTCTAGGATTGACCGGCCCTGGACCCGGACCCCATCAAAAGCCACTTCGCGCACTGTAGCGACACCAACGCACGAAGCCCTACTGATTTTCGACGTGTGCTACCGGCGGCCCACAGTGTCTCGGATGTAGAGAGCGCGCACCCGCGCAACGACATCCCTGCTATGGATTGGACGACTGTTTCGACGTGGAGTAATAGTCATCAAACCCGTGGATGGCCCGCACCGACCCAGCGCTGATAGGCCTCGCGGTCGACGTTGCTGCCGCACACGATGGTGGCTACGTGTCGACCGGCGAAGCGGCCACGGTCCTCCAGGATCGCCGCGATGCCCAGCGCGGTCGATGGTTCGACGACCAGGCCAGCGTGGTCGAGTAGCATGCGCATTCCGGTGATGATGGACGCGTCCTGGACCAGGATTGCGTCGTCAGCTACCAGGAGGAGGTCATCCAGGACGGCCGGGATGGGACGGCGGCCGGCGACGCCGTCAGCGATGGTGTCGGTTGAGTCGGTGGTGACGACGCGGCGTTGCTGCCACGAGTGTGTCATCGCCGGTGCACCGGCCGGCTGGACGCAGATCACCTCGACACCGGGGCAACAGGACCACGCCGGTGTCTTCCGGGCGAAGCCGCGGAGTGACGACCGCGGCATTGTGCTCGCGCATGTGGTTGAGCAGTCGGCAGACGAAATTGCCGACAAGGTCGACTCGTAAAGTGTATGGGGCCGAACGGAAATAGCCGACAACTCACGTGACGTTGGGTGTATCGGAGAACAGGACGCCGCGATATGTCACCGTGTCGCGCATGTCGAGCGGCACGCCATCCTGGGAGATCGCGATGTCGCCGAACGCGGAGACGTCAAACCGGTCGCGGTTACGATCACGTCCGCCTGCAGGACCGCACCCGACAGCGTTCCCCAATTATATTTCGTTGCAGCTCCGAACGAGAACGAACTAGCGGACAACGAGTAAGTACGGCGCTAGCCTGATAGGCCGGACTTTTTCGACCCGCGGCAGCCCACGTGGTGGCGTCTCAGATGTAAAGACTCCGATGCATTTAAGCTGACCGAGGAGTTTGTTGAACAGGTGCCGCTTGGCGGCCGCGTGGCGGTCGCTGGGCTCGCGCCGATGACGATAATGCTGGCTGGTCGGTTCGTACGTCGCAGTCACCGAGAACGCCTACAGCCAGCCGACATTCGGAAGCCGATTATTCAAATATGTTGCAGAACAGTAAAATTCGGTTAAAGTCCGACTGTGGGACTAGCGGCTGCGCATGCACCGCTGCCAGACGCCGAGACGGTAGGCCGCGTGCTCTCGTTCCCGGCGTCCGCGGTCATGCTGCACGCGGGGCAGGCTGATCGGGCGAAGGAGGGGGCGGCTGATCGCGCGGAATGTCACCGGCGCAACCGCCAGGCGGTGGCGGACCTGGCAGTGGTTCGTCGCCGCCCACACAGTCGTAGTAAAACTGGGGGCCGGTTATGTAGCGAGTCATCCATTGGTGCCAATATGAGCCGTCGGGATACTTCTCGCCGTCGCACACACCCAATCTGCCAAAACCAAATCGACCACCCGGACAATAGCCCCTGGTCATGTCCGGCTGGTGCGGGTCCTGGGGGCCGGGCGGGTCTGCGCTTGCAACTGCGGGATTGAATACGATCGCCGCAGCAGAAGCTATCCCTACAACGCGCAGGCACATAATCCTAGAGTTCACTTGCCTCCTCACCTGACCTCCGACGTTAGTCGCGGCAGCCTAGCGGCGGCGGATCGCCCAAGGTAGTTCACAGCCATGTCACAGTCGTTACGGTGCAGCGCAACCTGGTGACGCTGCGGCATCCCGCACGATTCGCTTGATTCTCAAAGATGCGGCAACAGCGGGCTCTACCGGACCGCTCGATGTCGCCGGTGTGACGTTGAGACCGAGTGAGATGGCTACCAGCGCGATCGCGGTCACCGTTGTTCACCGCCAGTGACCGGGAACCGACCGGAATCGCCCGGTTGCTATCGGGGACCAAAGATAGTGAACTACTTTGTCGCACAAGGCCAAACAGGCAACAGCAGGTATTGTCAGGATCAAAAGATTAGTAATCCGTTGATCGCGGTCGCACTTCCTCGGCCCCAGGTCAAGCCGCTTTCAAGGTTGCTGCGCTTAGCTGCTTTTCGTTCATACCGCGTGATCGAAGCCGCGGCGCGCGACAAGCCCGGCACTGTTGATCGGGGTTTTGTCTCGACGGAACAACTTGCTATCAAGCGATGCTGGAAGCCCTACTGATTGCCGCAACAACCCACGTCGGATAGCCGATCCAACTGTTCCAGCAATCGGTGGGCCTCGACGTAGGCGCTAGCCGCCGAGGAGTTGTGACATGGCATCTTCCCGAGCATCTTGGCCGCGATTCCGAGCCGTACGAGCACATCACCGACGTCAGCTTCAGGGATATCGACCTGGGCACCCCGGTAGTTGCTCAAGATGCATTGGATAGCTTTCGGCAGCCGCTTAGCGTCTGGCGTGATGCCGTCGGCTAATAGATAAGGCAGCTTCCAAGTGTGCGTGTCATTTGCGGCACCGACGTATGCGAAGCACTGCAGGGCGAGCTTGTATTTCGGGTGCAGCTCGTCGGCGGCGAGAATTTCCCCACCCGAACGACGGATGGCATCGCGGTCGGGCAGCGTACCGAGTTCGACTATCAGGTTCGGGCAGGGCCGGTAAATGCCATGCACTGACAACCACCAGAGATCGTCTGGCGCTTGTTCGGTGTGGAGGGTCAACCACGCTCGATGACGTAGCCCGCCACCAACAACGTCGGCCGCATACAGCATGGTCGCATCGCTGACCGCGACGGCCTTAACATGCTGATCCGCGGCGTAACGACGGGCTTGCGCTAGGGCCGCATCGATCGCCGATCGATGCCCGATCAGTGAACCGGGCCGTTTTACCTCGAGTACGAGCCACTTAAGACCCAATCTGGTCAGGACGATATCGGCTCGGTCGACCTGCGGCTTGACGTTGGCTACCGGCCAGTCGAGGACGGTCGTGAACAAGTCTTCAAGAATGTTCTCTGCAATCTTTTCAACTGCCGGACCAAAGAGTCCGCCTTGTTGGAGTCTTTCGTGCCTGCGCGCAGCGAATGCCGGCCACGCCGCGCAGATCCGTGCGACGCACTTTTGGTACGAAGCGAGGTGCCGGATGGCATCGTCTCCGATCGCGTCGCCGGCTGCCCGCTCAGTCCTCATCGAAGCCCCTCGTTTGTGTGGCTGGAGAGTGCCAACGTTCATCGATCGTCGGCACGCGCCTGTATGCGTTGAGGGTACGAACAGTGCGGTGGACTAGTTGGTCGGTTGAAAGAACTTGGGCGCCGAACATTGTCACGACGTAGTCACAACTACGCGTGGACGGGCTGAATCGCAGCGACACATCCTGGGACTGTCTGCCCACGTCACGGGCTACTTCGGGGTCAGTGTGCAACACCAGAAGACGGGTCAGGGCTGACGCCTGATTTTCCGCGGAAAAGCAAGCCGACACGTCGTCGAATGCGCCTGAAGTTTGCCACGTTGGCCATCGATCGCCCTTTATCGGCTCAGGCCGCGCCGGCGCGCGCGGTCGGCAAAGGCATCGAGTGCGGCGATGACCTCTGGCGAGCGCCAGACGCGGCTGCGCGGACCCGAGCTGGTCTCGATGATGATGCCTGCTTCCGACAGGGGTTCGAGGTATCGGCGCGCGTGTTTCGACTCGATGCCTAACTCGTCGGTCAGCAGTGCCGTATTGATGACCGGACGGCGCAGTAGAAGATCGGCGATCTGCCAGACGGCGGAGTCGCTACGTGCGGTGATCTTGTCGTTCCATTCTGCGCGCATGGCGTGAAATTCACCGACCAGCTCACGACCGTTGAAGACAGCCGCGACAGCCGCCTCCGACACGCGGCGGACGATCGGGGCGGGGTCCCCCTCGCGGTAGGTGGTCAGGGCGGCGAAGTAGGAGTCGGTGTCGGTCAACAGCCCAGCCGATACCGGGACGGTGACGTTTTGCGTCAATCCTTTGCGGCGCAACATCGCCTGGATCAGTGCCCGGCCTGTGCGACCATTGCCGTCGGTGAAGGGGTGGATCGTCTCGAATTGCGCGTGTGCTAACGCGATCTGGGGTAGTGCGGGGATGTCGTCGCGGTGTGCGAAGCGCAGCAAGTCGTCGATAGCTGCTAAAACACGGCGGTGGTGTGGTGGCACGAACAT
>Ga0335075_10016152_pt1 | contig 11169 bp, 14 predicted proteins | sample Lox_Sample_24_FD_206723 | JGI IMG/M metagenome (GOLD analysis project Ga0335075, IMG submission 206723) | Soil microbial communities from Loxahatchee National Wildlife Refuge, Florida, United States - Lox_Sample_2.4 | ecosystem: Environmental > Terrestrial > Soil > Wetlands | place: USA... | reverse complement strand
GGCTGGACATGCAGCGGATCATGCAGGAGGACGCCGCGGTGTTCCGCACCGCCGCGACCCTGGACAGCGGCAAGCGGCGGCTGGCCGAGGCGTTCGCCTCGTTCAAGGACGTGCAGCTGACCGATCGCTCGCTCATCTGGAACACGGATCTGATCGAGACGCTCGAGCTCGACAACCTGCTCGGTCAGGCCGTCGCCACCATGCACTCGGCGCACAACCGCACCGAGAGCCGCGGCGCTCAGGCGCGCGAGGACTTTCCGAATCGCGACGACCAGAACTGGATGAAACATACGCTGTGCTGGGTGGATTCCCGCGGGGACACGACATTCGACTACCGGCCCGTGCACCTGAATACGCTGACCGACGACGTCGAGCCCATTGCGCCCAAGGCGCGCACCTATTGAGCCGCGCAAGCATCGAGGAGCATGACAGATGGCTGAGCTTCTACTTCCCCGCAATTCCAAGGTGCGCAAGGATGGCCGGGTGTTCAAGGCGCCGGCCGGCGCCAAGCACGTGCGGGTGTTCAGGATCTATCGCTTCGATCCCGAATCGAGCGAGAACCCGCGCCTCGATACCTACGAGATCGACATGGACGGTTGCGGGCCGATGGTTCTCGATGCGCTCATCAAGATCAAGAACGAGATCGATGCCAGCCTGAGCTTTCGCCGCTCCTGCCGCGAGGGCATCTGCGGCTCGTGCGCCATGAACATCGACGGCAAGAACGGCCTTGCGTGCATCAGCGCCTGTGCGGACGTCAAGGGCGAGGTCAGGATATATCCGCTGCCGCACCTGCCGGTGATCAAGGATCTGGTGCCCGATCTGACCAACTTCTATGCCCAGTACGCCGCGATCGAGCCGTGGCTCAAGACGCGCACCCCTGCGCCGCCGGACGGGGAGCGGCTGCAGTCCAAGGAGGACCAGGAGAAGGTGGACAGACCCTCGGCATGCATCCTGTGCGCCTGCTGCTCCACCAGCTGCCCGAGCTACTGGTGGAACAGCGAGCGCTATCTCGGACCCGCGGCGCTCCTGGCGGCCTATCGCTGGATCGCCGACAGCCGCGACGAGGCGGCCGGCGAGCGGCTCGATCAGCTCGAGGATCCGTTCCGGCTGTATCGCTGCCACACCATCATGAACTGCACCGAGGCGTGCCCCAAGGATCTGAACCCCGCCAAGGCGATCGCCGAGATCAAGCAGCTGCTGGCGCACCGGCGCCATTGACGCCGTCGGCTCCGGTGGGCGCGGCATCGCAAGATCTCGGCAGGCTGCGCTGGCGCTGCCGGCGCGGCATGAAGGAGCTCGACGAGCTGCTCGCCCGCTACCTCGAGGAGCAGTTCTCGGCAGCCCCGGTCGAGGACCAGCGGGCCTTCCTGGCGCTGCTCGAGACGCCGGACCCCCTGATCCATGCTTACTGCCTTGGCCTCGAGCAGCCGCCCAGCGCGGCGCTGTCCAGGCTGATCGAGCGAATCACGCGAGGCTCCGCGGGCGGCGCCGGTTGCCGCTGAGGGCGGCTGTTAGAATTCGACTGTGCGCAATATCACGCTTGCCGCTGATGCAATACGGGGGGAATCGTCGAACTTTTCCCCGCCCGGTCGGTCTATCGCGACAGGCTGGCTCGCGGGCTCGCCGGTTTGGGTTCACGAATGACCGTTGAAGAGAGTGACCTCAAGCTGGTGGAGCGCGTCCAGCGCGGCGAGCGCGCGGCGTTCGATCTGTTGGTCCTGCGATACCAGCACAAGGTGCTGAAGCTGATCATGCGTTACGTGCACGATGCAACCGAAGCCGAGGATATTGCACAGGAGGCGTTCGTGAAAGCGTATCGTGCCCTGCAGTCCTTTCGCGGCGATAGCGCGTTCTATACCTGGCTGTATAGAATCGCCATCAATACCGCCAAGAACGCCCTCGTCGCCACCAAACGCCGGCCCATGGATTACGATCTCGACCTGCAGGACCCCGATCAATACGATCTGCACTCGCGGCTGTCCGAATCGGAGACTCCGGAAGGGCTGCTTCTCACCGACGAGATCCGCGACACGGTCAATCGCGCCATCGAGAACCTGCCCGAGGACCTGCGCACGGCGATCGTGCTGCGCGAGCTCGAGGGCTTGAGTTACGAGGACATTGCACAGACCATGGATTGCCCGGTCGGCACGGTGCGCTCGCGGATCTTTCGCGCGCGCGAGGCGATAGACAAGAAGCTGCGACCCATATTCGAGGGCGGCCTGGGTCGGCCCGAGGACACATGAGCGAGCAAATCCGCGAACAGATTTCGGCGTTTCTCGACGGCGAGCTGCCGAGCTCGGAGACCGAGCTGCTCTTGAAGCGGCTCACCCGCGATTGCGAGCTGCGGCAGAGCTTCGGCCGCTACGCGCTGATCGGCGAGACATTGCGCGGCTCGAGCCAGACTCGCCTGAGCCGCAGCTTCGCTGCGCGCCTGAACCGCGCCATCGACGGTGAGCCGGTGGCGCCGGGCGTCGCAGGGGTACGCGTGCATTCGTCGCGCTGGTGGAAGCCGATTGCGGGCACCGCGGTCGCCGCGGGTGTCGCGGCCATGGCGGTGGTTGCCCTGCAGCAGCGCGCGCTGTCGCCGAGCGTTCACGCCGCGCGGCCCATGGTCGCGCAAAACGCCCGCGTGCTGCCTCCCCGGGAGGCGATCTCCTATACGGTGCCCGCCGCCGCCCCCGCCGAGACCATGGCCGCCATGCCCGCTGCCCGGCTGACCAGCTACGTGTTTGCGCACAGCAAGTACTCCTTCGGGCTCGGCCAGGGAAACCTGCTGTCGGCGCTGTTGAGCGATGACCAGCTGCCCGCGGCCGATGCGCACCCGGTGAACGCGGCCGGCGCCGGCCCGGCCGCGCACGCCGCCCGGGTCAACGGCGTGTCCCTGAGTGACCTACCGGCGCAACAGCCGCAGCGGGACACGCACATCGCTCCATGACGAACCGCGACCGTCGCCGGGCCCACTGGCTCATCCCCTGCGCCGCGGCCGGCGTGTTGAGCCTGGCGCTCGGGCAGCGCTCGAGCGCGGCGGACGATGCGCGCGAGTGGCTCGAGAAGATGAATCAGGCGCTCGCCAGCCGTAATTACGACGGCACCTTCTTTCACCTGAGCGAGGGCCGCGTCGAGACCATGCGCATCGTGCATCGGGTCAAGGCGGGGCGGGTGACCGAGCGGCTGCAGTCCCTCGACGGATCCGGGCGCGAGTTCATCCGCAACAACGACGAGCTCACCTGCTATCTGCCCGACCAGCACACGATCCTGGTCGAGCCGCGCCAGGACCGCGGGCCGTTCCTCGGGTCGCTGCCGAGGTTTGGGTCCGACGTGGAGGAGTTCTACCTCATCCAGTCGCTGCCGCCCACGCGCGTGCTTGGCCGCCCGGCTCGGGTCATCGCAGTCACTCCCAAGGATCAATATCGATTCGGGTACCGGCTGTGGCTCGATGCCACCACCGCCATGCCGCTCAAGACGCAGCTGTGCGACGCGCGCGGCCAGGTCATCGAGCAGATTCTGTTCGCCCGCCTGGAGATGCCCGAGAGCATCGCGGACTCCGATCTCGCCCCTGCGGTGCGCACCGAGGGCATGCGCTGGGTTCGGCAGGGATCCTCCAGCGAGGCCGCCTCCGCGGGGCTGTCCGCCTATCGAGCGAGCGAGTTGCCGCCCGGATTCCATCTGACGGTATCCGGTGCTCAGACGCTGGGCGGGGCGTCCGAGCCGGCTGCGCATCTCGTCTACTCGGACGGGCTGGCCACCGTCTCGGTGTTCGTGGAGGCGCAGACGCCGGCGAAGGCAGGCGCCGCCGAGGCGCTCAGTGCGCCGCCCGCGCCACCGGTGCAGGGACTTGCCCGGATGGGGTCGGGTTTCGCCTTCTCGACCGTGGTGCAGGGCCATCAAGTCACCGCCGTCGGCGAGGTGCCGGCGCAGACGGTGGAGTTCATCGCCCATTCGGTCAAGTCATTCGGCACCGCCCTGCCTCAGCATTGAGCGATGCGGTTCGTGCTGTACTCCCGTCCGGGCTGCGGCTTGTGCGAGGAGCTGCGCGCGGCGCTCGAGCGCGAGCCGGCGGCACGCGCCTACCCGCTCGATGTGATCGATGTGGACACCGATCCCTCCGCCCGTGTGCGCTACGGCCACAAGATCCCGGTGCTGCTGTTTGCCGGCGAGCTCGTCTGTCATGGGCGTCTGGACCTCGAGGAGCTGCGCAAGGCGCTCGCGCACCACGGCTGACCGCTCGCATGGCGCGCCCTACCGGTATACTCGGAGGTTTGTCCGAGCGCCAAGCCCTTGATGAAGAACATCCGCAACTTCTCGATCATCGCCCATGTCGATCACGGTAAGTCGACACTGGCCGATCGCTTCATCCAGGAGTGCGGCGGCCTCGATGCACGCGAAATGCAGGCGCAGGTGCTCGACTCCATGGACCTCGAGCGCGAGCGAGGCATCACCATCAAGGCGGCAAGCGTCACCCTGCGCTTCAAGTCCTTGAGCGGCGAGGTGTATCAACTCAATTTCATCGACACCCCGGGGCATGTCGACTTCTCCTATGAGGTGTCGCGCTCGCTCGCCGCGTGCGAAGGGGCGCTGCTGGTGGTGGACGCGGCTCAGGGGGTCGAGGCCCAGAGCGTCGCCAATTGCTACACCGCGCTCGAGCAGGGCCTCGAGGTACTGCCGGTCATCAACAAGATCGATTTGCCTTCCGCCGATCCGGCCAAGGTGATCCACGAGATCGAGGAGATCATCGGCATTCCCGCCGACGATGCGGCGCTGGTGAGCGCCAAGACCGGACTTGGCGTCCCCGAGCTGCTCGAGCACCTGGTCAAGCGCATCCCGGCACCGCAGGGCAACCCGGACGCGCCGCTCCAGGCCCTGATCATCGATTCCTGGTTCGACAATTATGTGGGCGTCGTCTCGCTGGTCCGGGTCATGAATGGTGCATTGCAATCAGGGGCCAAGATCCGGGTCATGTCCACCGGCCGCAGTCACGTCGTGGACAAGCTCGGACGCTACGCACCGAAGCCGGTGACGCTCGATGCGCTCGGCACGGGCGAGGTGGGCTTCGTGGTGGCGGGCATCAAGGAGATCGACGGGGCGCCGGTGGGGGACACCATCACCCTGGAGTCCAACCCGGCCAAGGAGCCGCTGGCGGGATTCAAGCAGGTGCAGCCGCGCGTCTTCGCCGGCCTCTTTCCGGTGAGCTCGGATGACTACGAGCAGTTCCGCGACGCCTTGAAGAAGCTCAAGCTCAACGACTCGGCCCTGCATTTCGAGCCCGAGGTGTCGACCGCGCTCGGGTTCGGATTCCGCTGCGGATTCTTGGGCCTGTTGCACATGGAGATCGTTCAGGAGCGGCTCGAGCGCGAGTACGATCTGGACTTGATCACCAGCGCCCCGACCGTGATCTACGAGGTGCTGCTCACCGACAGGACGGTGGTGAACGTCGACAATCCGACCAAGCTCCCCCCTCAGGACCGCATCGCGGAGCTGCGCGAGCCGATCATCACCGCCAACATCCTGGTGCCTCCGGATCACGTGGGTGCGGTGCTCACCCTGTGCAGCGAGAAGCGCGGCACGCAGCGCAAGATGCTGTTTTTGGGCAGCCAGGTCTCGCTCCAGTACGAGCTGCCGCTTGCCGAGGTGGTGCTCGATTTCTTCGACCGGCTGAAGTCGGCGAGCCGCGGCTACGCCTCCTTCGACTACGAGTTTCACTCCTTTCGACCCGCGCCCCTGGTGAAGCTCGACGTGCTCATCAACGGCGATCCGGTCGATGCCCTGTCGCTCATCGTGCACCGGGACAACGCCTATGTGCGCGGCCGCGAGCTGGTCGACAAGATGCAGGAGCTCATCCCGCGCCAGATGTTCGAGGTTGCGGTGCAGGCGGCGATCGGCAGCCACATCATCGCCCGCGCCAGCGTCAAGGCGATGCGCAAGAACGTGCTCGCCAAGTGCTACGGCGGGGACATCACGCGCAAGCGCAAGCTCCTGGAGAAGCAAAAGGCCGGCAAGAAGCGCATGAAGCAGGTCGGCCAGGTGGAGATACCTCAGGAGGCGTTCCTCGCCGTGCTGCAGGTCGGCAAGAAGGCCAATTGAGCTCGATCTTTTCTACAAGCCATAGGGTGGGGGTTCTTCGTGAATGACGGCGACAGCCTGTTTGTAGCCTTGTTGTGCGGAGGCATCGCCTGCGTGCTGGTGATCTTGATCGACGGCTGGTTCCTGCGCCCGCGGCGTGATCCGGGCGCGACCAGCGTCGAGGAGCCGCTCGTGCCGCGCATCGCGGGCTACGCGCTGGTGGTGCTCGCCGTGGGGATGCTGTGGCGCCTGTTCCGCTACGAGGCGGTCGATTTCAGCTTCATGCTGGTGCTGGTCGGCGCCATATCCGGGGCCATCTGGGGACTGGACAAGGCGCTGTTCGCCGGCCGGCGCAAGGCGGCCGCGGCCGCCGCCGGCACCCCGCCGGAGCGGGTGCGCGAGCCGATCGCGGTGGAGTACGCGCGCTCGTTCTTCCCGGTGATCTTGCTGGTGCTGGTGATCCGCTCGTTCCTGTTCGAGCCCTTTCGCATCCCCTCCGATTCCATGATGCCGACCCTGTACGACGGCGACTTCATCTTCGTCACCAAGTACGCCTACGGGCTGCGCTTGCCCATCACCAACACGCTGATCATTCCCACCGGCAGTCCGCAGCGCGGCGATGTGATCGTGTTCCGCTTGCCTCCGAACCCGAAGATCAACTACATCAAGCGCTTGGTGGGCTTGCCCGGTGATCGGGTGCGGGTCGACGAGAGGAACCAGGTGTACATCAACGGCGTGCTTCAGCCGCAGACGCCCGGCCCGATCTATACCGGGCCGAAGCAGAACCAGTGGAACTACGCCGGTGTGCCGACCGCCTGGGAGCTGCTCGGCACCAAGCGCCATAGGATCATGTTCGCGCGGGGCAGCGTCACCAGCGGCGAGTGGGTGGTGCCCCCCGGGCACTACTTCTTCATGGGCGACAACCGCAACAACAGCAAGGACAGTCGCTGGACCGACGATCCGGAGGCCCCGGGGTTCGTTCCCGAGCAGAATTTGGTCGGTAAGGCGGTGCGAATTTGGCTTAATCTTGATACTCGTGACGGACCTCTCTGGAATCGGATCGGAACTGCGATTCAATAAGGGACCTTTGGCAAGGCACCCAGCGGGGGGCAGTTTTATGCGTCAGCGCGAACGAGGCATGACATTGATCGGGCTACTCTTCGTCCTGGGGATGGCGGGCGTCATCGTCTACGCCGGTATCCGGATTCTGCCGCTGTACCTCAATTACATGAAGGTGGCGCGCAGCATGGATGCGACCGCTTCGGAGTTCAGGGGCGACTCGGTGGACCAGGCCGCCTTGCGGCGCACGCTCGAGAAGCACTGGCAAATCGAGGATATCGACAGCGTCGACGCCAAGGACGTGGAGATCACCAAGGATGACAGCGGCGCCATGATGCACGTCGCCTACGACGACTCGGCTCCCTACATCGCCAACGTCTCGATATCCGTCCACTTCGACAAGACCGTGAAGGTGCAGTGAGCCGCGGCGCATCGCAGCCCCCAGGCTGGATCGAGCGCGCCTTCGGCCATACCTTCGAGAATGAGGCGCTGGGGCGCGCCGCCCTCACGCACCGCAGCGCCGGCGGGGACCACAATGAGCGGCTCGAGTTCCTGGGAGACTCGGTTCTCAATTGCAGTGTGGCGCGCTTGCTATACGATGCGCATCCGGACGCCGACGAAGGGGCGCTGTCGCGGTTGCGCGCCGCCCTGGTGAGCGGCGATACGCTCGCGCAGATCGCGGGCGAGCTCGGGATGGGCGAGCATTTGCGGCTCGGATCGGGTGAATTGAAATCCGGCGGCTACCGCCGGGCCTCGATCCTGGCCGATGCGCTGGAGGCGATGGTGGGGGCGATCTTCCTGGATTCGGGCTTCGACGCGGCGGCTGCGATAGTCGCCCGCCTGTTCGGGCCGCGCCTCGAGCGGCTGCCCGCGGCGGATACCCTGAAAGACGCCAAGACGCGCTTGCAGGAGCTCTTGCAGGCGCGTGGCCTGGGGCTGCCGGTGTATGTGCTGACGGCCGCCGCCGGAGAGCCGCATGCGCAGTCCTTCACCGTCACCTGCGAGGTGCCGACCTTCGGCCTGGTCGCGGTGGGCGAGGGAGGGAGCCGCCGCCGTGCCGAGCAGCTCGCGGCGCGCAAGCTCCTCGACCTGCTACCTCCCGAGATGCGCAAATCCCCATGAGCGAGTCCCCCTTCCGCGCCGGCATGGTCGCCATCGTCGGCCGTCCCAACGTCGGCAAGTCGACGCTGGTGAACGCCCTGGTCGGGCGCAAGATCACCATCGTCAGCGCCAAGCCGCAGACCACGCGGCACCGGATCCTGGGCGTGGTGAACCGGCCCGATGCGCAGCTCGTGCTGGTCGATACGCCCGGATTGCACGAATCCACGCGCCGGGTGATGAATCAGTACATGAACCGGGTCGCCATCTCCTCTACCCGGGATGCGGATGTCATCCTGTTCGTGATCGAGGCGATGCGCTTCACCGAGGAGGACGAGTGGGTGTGGGATCGGGTGCGCGGCCTGAAGCAGCCGCTGTTCCTGGTGGTGAACAAGGTGGACCGGGTGGTTCCGCGGGAGCAGTTGCTGCCGTTTCTCGAGCAGATGACACAGCGCATCCCCGCCTCCGGGATCGTGCCGATCTCGGCGCTCCAGAGCGACAACCTCGAGCGGCTCGCCGATGCCGTCGGCGCGCGCCTGCCGATCGCCCCGCCGCTGTTCGCGCCCGACGTGCTCACCGACCGCGACGAGCCGTTTCACGCCGCCGAGATCGTGCGCGAGAAGCTCACGCTCAAGCTGCGCGAGGAGCTGCCCTATGGCATCAACGTGCAGATCGAGCGCTTCGCCGATGAAGACGGACGGATCATCATCAACGCCGTCATCTGGGTGGAGCGCGCCGGTCAGAAGGCGATCGTGATCGGCCAGGGCGGAGAGCGCCTCAGGGAGATCGGCCGCCTGGCGCGCATCGAGCTCAATGACCTGTGGCAGCGCTCCGTGCACCTGGAGCTCTGGGTCAAGGTCAAGGAAAACTGGGCGGACAGCGAAATGGCGCTGCGGCAGTTCGGATACGAGGCGCTGTGAGCGCGCCCTCCGCCGGCCGGCGCGTGTGGCTCGCGCCGGCGTACGTGCTGCATCAATACGCCTACCGCGACAGCAGCCGCATCGTCGAGGTGTTCACCGCCGAGCACGGGCGTCTCACGCTGTTCGCCCGCGGGGCTCACGGGCCGAAGTCGGCGCTGCGCGGTGTGCTGCGGCCGTTCCAGCGCCTGCTGCTGTCCTGGTCGGGCCGCACGGAGGCCTGTCAGCTGGCGGCGGCGGAGATCGACGGCGCGCTCACGGTGCTTGCCAAGGAACGGCTCATGAGCGGCTTCTACCTGAACGAGCTGCTGCTGAAGCTGACCGAGCGCTGCGATCCGCATCCGCAGATCTTCGCGGCCTATGACGCCTGCATCGAGGGTCTGTGCCGCGGCGACGGCGAGCAGGCGAGTCTGCGCCGCTTCGAGAAACGCCTGCTCGACCATCTGGGCTACGGACTGGAGCTTTGCAGAACGGTCGAGGGCGCGCCGATCGCCGCCGACGCCTACTATCGCTTCGCCGCTGAGCGCGGCCCCCAGCTGTGCGTCGCGGAGGCGCCGGGCGCGGTGTACGGCCGCTCGCTGACGGACATCGAGGCCGAGCGCTTCGTCGACGAGCGCTCGCTGCGCGATGCCAAGCGCGTGTTGCGCGCGGCGCTCGAGGCGTGCCTCGATGGGCGGGCCCTGAAATCGCGCGAGGTGATGCGCGCCATGCGCCGCCATGCGCTCGGCGAGCTGCCGCCGGAGCAGCCATGAGCGCGCCCGGCAGCATCGCTCTGGGCGTGAATATCGATCACGTGGCGACGCTGCGCCAGGCGCGGCGCATCGATTATCCCGATCCGGTGCACGCGGCGCTGCTCGCCGAGCAATCCGGGGCCGACAGCATCACCTTGCATCTGCGCGAGGACCGCCGCCACATCCAGGACCGCGACGTGACGCTGATGCGTCGGCTCCTGAAGACGCGCATGAACCTCGAGATGGCGGTGACGGCGGAAATGATCCGCATCGCGAGCGAGGTTCGGCCGCAGGACTGCTGCCTGGTGCCCGAGTCGCGCCGGGAGGTGACCACGGAAGGCGGGCTCGACGTGCAGGGGCTGAGGACCGCCATCGCCGACGCCTGCAGGGCGCTCGCGGCCGCCGGTATCCGGGTGTCGCTGTTCATCGACCCGGACGCGGTGCAGATCGAGGCGGCGCGCCAGGTCGGCGCTCCGGTCATCGAGCTGCACACCGGCGCCTACGCCAACGCCACGGGAGCGGCGCGCGCGCTCGAGCTCGAGCGGGTGCGCTCGGCCGCCAGGCTCGCGGCCTCGATCGGCCTCACCGTGAACGCGGGCCATGGACTGAATTATCACAACGTCGAGCCGATCGCGGCCATACCGGAAATCGTCGAGCTGAACATCGGCCATGCCATCATCGCGCGCGCCGTGTTCGACGGATTGGCGCGCGCCGTGCGTGAGATGAAGGATCTCATGCGCGCGGCGCGATGATCTACGGCATCGGCATCGACGTGCTCAGGATCGAGCGCGTGCAGCGCGTATTCGACAAGCACGGCGAGCGCTTCGTCGCCCACCTGCTCATGCCGCAGGAGCGCGCACAGCTCGCGCGCACCGCGCGCCCGGTGCGCTTTCTCGCCATGCATTTCGCCGCCAAGGAGGCCATCGTCAAGGGAATGGGCACGGGGTTCGCGCACGGCGTGTGGATTCGCGACGTCGGCATGGTGCAGAACGCCTGGGGCAGGCCCGAGGTGGTCTACTCCGCGCGCGGCGCCAGGGTCCGCGACGGCCTCGGCATCGGCGAGGGGCACGTCACGCTCACCGATGAGGCGGGATTGGTGGTGGCGGTGGCGGTGCTGATGCGCCGCGACGCGCAGGCGCAGGCCTGAGGCGCGCGCGGTGAACACCCTGGTGTTCGATATCGAGACGGTCCCCGATACCGACTTCGGCCGGCGCCTGTACGGGCTCAAGGGGCTCACCGACGCCCAGGTCGGCGAGATCATGGTCACCAGGCGGCGGCAGCAGGCCGGCAGCGAGTTCCTCTCG
>Ga0335075_10016151_pt1 | contig 11170 bp, 12 predicted proteins | sample Lox_Sample_24_FD_206723 | JGI IMG/M metagenome (GOLD analysis project Ga0335075, IMG submission 206723) | Soil microbial communities from Loxahatchee National Wildlife Refuge, Florida, United States - Lox_Sample_2.4 | ecosystem: Environmental > Terrestrial > Soil > Wetlands | place: USA... | reverse complement strand
CAGTCAAATATCCAAACCCACCAATTTCCGTTTTCACCGTAGAATTTTGACCGACGTAGGACGCCGTGCCTTTATCGGAACGAGTACTTATCCACCGCATAATACAACACCATCCCGTATCGAACTCTTGCTTCTCCATCACCGAATTCACCCTCTGTTCGTTCCGCCTCGGTCAGCGGCCCACATTACTACAACAGTCACTATTACCCGGTTCCCTTGACACCACCACACCATCCACTACCTTGCTCTTGCACGAATGGCGTTGCTCCTTACCGCGTCGGGCGTACTTCGCTCCGAATGCGGCTTTGTTGCTTTGCTCCGGCTACTTGCTTAGTATGCTGCCCGTCCTCGCCGGGGTTTCGCCGGCGGGGCAGATTTGCTTTGATTCTGCGCTTTGCGGAGGCGATTTGTTTGAAGAGAAGAGTCAGTTGCCATATTGTTGCTGGGTTGGCTACCTACAGTGGCGACGCGGAAGATGATCAGAGCGATAAGAGATGAATGACAAGGCTTGGTGACTGATTTCACGGGCGTAGGCCAATGCAGCCTGCCGTCCCGGATACCCTTCTTATTTTACTATTTTAGTTTCTTTTCACGGAATGTGAATGAAGGAAGGGCTTCGCCCAGTTTACCCACGCCGTCAGCCAAGAGTGCCCGATTCTCGCGTGCGCCCATTTCTCAATGAGAGCATTTTTGACCGTGATATGTTTTCCGAACTAAGTCACAGCACCCATGTGACAGCTTCCCAATTCCTAAACGGAAAGGAACGAGGTGGGCTGAGCCAGTTCTTATCTGCAGCCACCTCCACTTTAACCCAAGAAATCCCTGACCTTCACTGGCCCTGGTTTAATATCCCGAACTTCGGTTGCTTTTGGCTATTCTCGATCCAGCCGGACGGTTGAAAGAGCCGCATGACGCTGATCTCCAAATAAATTACGGGCGTGCCCGCTCCCAGGCTGTGATAAGTAGCTTTGCTTCCCACCGATACTTCTACCATGACAGCCACCCAAGCTCGCCATGCGCCTCCTCGACACGAAGACGCTAGAGCTGGAGGACTTCCGCGGCGAGCCTCCTCCCCGCTACGCCATCCTGTCGCACACCTGGGGCGACGATGAAGTCGTCTACGAGGACATGCGCAGTCCCGTCGCGCCCGCCATCGAATCCAAGGCCGGCTGGGCCAAAATCACCGGCGCGTGCGCCACCGCCCGCCGCGACGACCACCCGTACATCTGGATCGACACCTGCTGCATCGACAAATCCAGCAGCGCCGAGCTCACCGAAGCAATCAATTCCATGTACAAATGGTACGAGAAGGCGGCCGTGTGCTACGCCTACCTCGAGGATATGCAGCCCACGCGCGAGCGGACGCCGTCGCTGGCGAAGTGCCGCTGGTTCACCAGAGGCTGGACGCTGCAGGAGCTACTGGCGCCCAAAGTCGTCGAGCTGTTCGCCGCCAATTGGTCGCTGATCGGCAAGAAAACGGATATGTTGAAGGAAATCAGCCTCGTCACCGGCATCGAGGAGAAGTTCCTGCTCGGCTCCTCGCCCTTGTCCTCGGCCAGCATCGCCAAGCGCATGTCGTGGGCTTCCGAGAGGGAGACGTCGCGCAAGGAGGACACCGCCTATTCTCTGCTTGGCATTTTCGGCGTCAACATGCCGCTTTTGTACGGAGAAGGTGACAAGGCGTTCCGGCGATTGCAGGAGGAGATCATGAAGACCTCTCATGACCAGTCGCTGTTCGCCTGGGGAGAGCAAGTTCGAGAGGAAGATTCGTCCGATGAAGAATCGTCGGATGGAGAATCATCCTCTTCCGACGAAGAGTTCGCGTTCGGATTCCTGGCCGATTCCCCGGCCGCATTTCGAGACTCGGGTTCCATCGTCCCCTATCCCAGCTGGCAGCCCAAGAATCCAACGTCGGTCTCGAGCTTGGGGCTTCAAGTCGAGGTTGAGCTGTCACTGCCGGATGGACCACCGCGTCCGGTGTCCTGGGCGGACAAGTTCGCGTATGCGAAAGGCAGCGCGGAAAGCGTGCGAGGTGCGGCCGCGGCCGCCTTGGCCTGCCACTACGAGGACAACTTCCGCGACGTCTTGGTCATATATCTTTCGAGAATCAAAAACGGCTACTTCAGAGTGAGTTCGAGGATGCCGCGGCCCATCGCCAGGCACGACTGGGTGCGCGGATCTCCCACGTGGACCAGCATCTCCGTCGTCGAAGAAACCTCGTCAGATATAACGTGGAACCTTAGGTATTTCCAGTTGCGTGTGTGTCCGCTGAGCCCGCCCACCATGGTAATGGATTGCATCAAAATTGGCGGTGAGCCGGCCGGGCTCGTTCGGCGGGAGTCGATACATAACATCAAAAAGTTCATCAGTAAGGAAAAGTCTCTGCCGTACTCATGGTCGGGTGTTTTTGGGCTCAAAAGCGCCGGCCCAAATGCTGGATTTAAATTTATCTTGAGTTTGGACGCGACATTTCGCGAGGAGGAGGTGCGTTTGAGCTTATGGAAAGGCGGTATAGACGCACTTAAAACCTCACCTCAGTGCGATGCCGAGCGCCTTATATCTATCAAGCAGCCAATGGATTCCTGCGTTGTTGGTAATGATACCTTCGACTTTACCCTGCATACCAGTAAAGCAGAGAGAGGGTTGGCCTTGGACGTTGACATTTGGTCAGAGGATGATTTGAAGGTTGCAGAAATCTCGACCATCAGACGGTCGAGGCTGACAATATTTGAATACGGATCGCTACCATAGTGGCACGGCCGAAGTGAATATGATAGCCAAAAATTGAAGTAGCCATCTTAATCATCTTGTTGTTTCTGCGTCGAATTTGTCTGCGTTGGATACCTTGCCTTAGTTACCTTTTCCGTGCTATGGGAAGAAACACCTCCACCTTCGAAAAGGAAGCTCTAGTTCCCCTTCATAGCTTAAAACAATCACTAATAACCCGTGATTGAACTGAAGGAATATTTCAGAGTGAATGCTACACACAACCCAATACTTTTATACAAGGAAACCGAATCAACGACGTCGAAGCTTTCGCTGTAAGCTGAGGTCAGCCTTCTTTGCTGTCTTCGCTACTCTGCTCTACCATTTCGAAACATCCACAGTCCAACCATGGATTTCTTCTCAACGTAATTACAATCAAATTTTGACATTCTCTCGTTCAACTATTATCAATTCGGCGCTGTTTCGTCAATGAAAATGGATATTTTTGCCGCCATCGCTCGTTCCGACTTGGAATCTGTGCGGAAAGTCTGCGAACTCGACGCCAAAAGTGTAGATATTCGAGACTTCGTGGGCCGAACGGCCTTACATCTTGCTCTTACGACTGCCTCAGAAGAAGTAATTCAATATCTCCTGGGCGAGGGTGCTTCAGTTCATGCATGGACAAATCGACGGGAAACCGTCGTCCACCTTGCAGTGGCCAGGGGAGACACCGAAATTCTTCGAATTGTCATGAATGCCTTGGAAGCTGCAACCGTTGCAGATGGAGAAGAGAGAGTTGGTGTCAATTCTTTGGCACGAAAACCGAGAGTCTCGGCGCTACAGCTTGCCATAGCCTATGGTGAGCTAGGACTCAAAACGTCTCTTAAGCCTGCCGTCGATTAATTTGCATATAGGAAATATCGAAATTGTAGACCTGCTCTCCGGGGCTTATGGAGCGGATGTTGAGCTGTATGCGGACGGATTCATGCCACCGCTCACTATTGCAATTAAACATCCGCAGCATATCATGCGTCCTCTAGTCAATCTTTTACTTCGTCGCTCTCCATCCTTCGCTCAGAGCGTCAAAGATTCTGTCCGGAATGCATTTTACTTTGCATTGTCTAGAGGAGCAACTGTCTTCGATTTATTCGCAAAACATGATCCTCAAGGTTTCTTTCAAGCTGCCACGGCTGTTAGATATAACTTTCTAACATACGATACCGCATTGACGTCTGCCATTTACAACGGAATGGAAGCTGCCGCTATGCAGCTCGTCTCTCTGGACGTTCCAGTGGAAACGACCATCGACTCGGAAACGATCATCATGGCGCAGTATGGAAATGTCACTCCTGAGGAGGCTCAAAAGAAGTTTTGGCAACCTATCTTACTTGCCGCTGTACGAGAGATGCCAGAGCTCATTCGAGAGCTATTGAACCGTGGCGCTAACCCAGCATCGCCTTTACCTCCGCAAGTAGACCAAGAGTACGAAGATTGCAACACAGTCTTGGACATAGTTCGAAAGAAGCTTGTGGAGATGCGCCGTTGGAGCAAAGATGGTGAACCGAAAGGTTTTATTCTACCTGGACGGGTTGACACAAATGAAGAGCGACTTCAGAGGAAAGCGGATGCATTGGCAGCGATGATAGAAGCTTTCGAATCTATTGAGGCCGATTTGATCAAGCGAGGCGTCAAACCTTCCGAACAGCTAGACTTAGAGGAGCTGCGCCTTCAATCGGAGACGAAAAGCAAGAAGCGTCGCATAATTGGAATCAGTTCTGAAAAGAGTGACCAGAGCGGTGCTCTTGAAGGCTCCTTGAAGGAAGATCTGCATTCTCTCGACATAGGCCAACTGGAGACAATGGAAGACGGCCGCGGGGTTTTGTAAGTTCATCCTTAGTGCAGATGATGCCGAAGAGACTGACGTGAAAATAGGCATAGCGCGATTAAACTGAACGACATATCGACAGTGAAGAGATTAACACTTGCTCGCTGGGGGAAGCAGTCCTCGTTATTGCCCGTTCCCGTTGCCGACATAGACAATCCATCAACCACATTTAACGCCGCGGTATCAGCAGGCTACTATGACCTTGCCGAACAAGTATTGTACATCGTTGCGGTGCAATACAAGAACCCTGAAGAATTGATACCTCAACTTCACGGTGTCGACATTTATGCCAAATTGGCTGATGAAGTCTTTTCTGTGGATGATATCAGGAGTGTTCACCAGCTCGTTAACAGCCCAGTCACTCCAATGAAGATGTTCCGAGATTCCGAACTAGTCACTGGGAGGTTTCAAATGAATGAGCCAGATCAGGCGAAGTTTACGTTCCGATGTCTTTCGTTGCTTCCCATGGTCGAAACGGATATAAGGCGGCAGGCCAGTGCGTTTCAATCATTCATGGAAAGAGGTTGGACTTCTATCCTAGAGGAGCAGATTAAATCACTAGGTCCTCCATTTGAGCATATGATTCTTCAAGGCAAGTTGGAAGTGAGGAGCAAGATGGAAAAGCAATACGGCGCCTCTCCCGTGCTGCAAGCTGCCCGTTTTGGAAGCATCAATTCCGTTGAGTTCTTTCAGTCTGACAAGCCGATGACTGCATATAAAGAATTTGCGGCCACACACTCATTCGACACACGCAGAAGAAGTCTTGAAGCTGGACGAAATGACTTTTTGAAGGCGGTTGATAGGTGGCTGAAGCAGAGAAGTATGACCCAAAGTTCCTTGAAAAGTAAAACGTCGATGGTTTACTGACTCCGACGCCAGACAATCTTGTCTTGCATTGTGCTTTGATAGCACGAGAACCAGACTTATTCAAACACCTGCTAATTTCACGGTCTGACCTGCTAGAGGTGCGGTGCGCGGATGAATGGACGACTCTTTTGACAGCAGCGTGCCTTAGCAACCTTGACGCAATAGAAGCCATTCTCGCGGCTGGTGCGGATCCACTCGCGAGTGACAACTTAGGCCGGAACATCGTACACCTATTCCTTTGGCCTCCTAACGGAACAGTGAATGACTCAAAAGAGAAAGTGAAGAGATTGATGGATCTATTCGATGCTCCCACGCGCCGTCGCCTGCTTCAACAGCGTTGCTCCGAGCATCCCGGTGGACTTACTCCGCTCACACGGTGGCTCTATGGCGTTGGCATCGTTGAGACTTATCGACCTGATGGCGACGGAGCGTTGAAAGCATTACTCGAATTCTGTGAGGAGTCAGATCTGGACGTGATAGATAACAGAGGGATGACACCGTTGCATCTAGTAAACTTCCCCTTCCCAAATATTTCCTTGATTGAATCTGCGCTCATCACTATCTAGGTGACGAAGTTTTCACTGGACAGCTTAATTACTCCTCTGGTCGAGCCGAATCCAAGTGTTCTCTTCCGCGAAGGACCAGAAGGAATGACGCCACTTGATTTGGCAGCACAGACACACGTGAAGAATATGTTTGAAGGAGTAGGCTACCGGCGGTATGAACATGCGCTCGCCAAAGGTCGCATGACTCTACTGGAACAAAACCTCAGTTGGTATTGGCCTGAGGATCGTGGTCCAGATATACCGCGAGACTCTTGGGAAACGTGGAACATCTGTTGCTCAACTGTTTCGAAATCGAAAGCAAACAAGTCTTTCAGCAGACGATTGGTGACAGCAGAGGAGTTGAAAGAGTATTCAGCACAGTAAGCAGAGAGCAGATTCAACGAATGCTACCGCTGTAGGCTGGAACGGGACCGACTGACTATAATCACAGGTCAAAGACGAAGAAACCTAGAAGGGAAGGTCGGCCGAAGAACGATGATGAGATATCACTTGCCATATATCGGCCAGGTGATCTGTATTGAGATGCTAGAAACGAGAAATCGAGATGTGGTTGATAAGACATGCTCTTGCTCTATTCCTTGCTGGCCTGCTAACAATTCAGAAAAAATGGTTCCACGCTTCAGGCCTAAAGCAGTTGCAATTGTATACCGATCTATGACATCTATCGTCGAATCATTCCTACTCATTGCGCATGAAAAATATATTACGCACCGATCATCCTATCCTCACTAGGAACCTTGCGATCCAAAATTCGTCTATGCGCATCTGTTTCCACCCTCCGGCTCTCCTCTCTCTGCCTCTCCAGCCTCTCCACACCAAGCTGTATGGTCTCGATGTGTTGCCTCAGCGGAACATCATCACCAAGGAGCTCGGGTAAGCCGACCCTCTCGCGCAGGTCCTCCAAGCCGGCAGCAATGCTCTGCAGCTTGAGGATGGTGGCGCTGACGTGGGCCCACGCGGTCTTGCGATAGACGGCGACCTCCCTGAGCAGGCGCAGCTGGTCGTCGAGGCGCGCGACGGTGCCGCGGTTGCCGCCCAGCCGCGTCCACAGCAGCGCGAACAGCTCGTCGCGGCTGCCGCGCACGTTGACGCCGTCGCGCGTCACCACCCCGTGGATCACGTCCAGCCGGTCGTCCAGGTTCTGCAGGATCGCCAGCAGCGCCTGCGCCTCCGCAATCAGCCCGTGGATCTGCTCCTCCACCGCCCCCGTGTGCCGCAGGTACTGCCGCAGCAGGTCGCCCTCCGTGAGGTCGCGCCCCCAGAGGACGGGGAGGTAGGTCTGCATGAGCCGGTCGAGCGCGCCTCTGGAGCCTTCGACCAAGGCGAAGCCGTCCAGGACTTGGAGCGTGTGCCGGTTCGTGCTGATGATGTGATCTACCGCTCGGCCGATTCGGGAGTTGAAGCGCGTTAGATCGCCGCTGGCTTGTCGCGCTGTATCAACAAATCCTTGGAATTCGAATACCAGTTCGTTCTTTGAAGGAAGGCTTGAGTAGAGAACGATGGACTTGAGGTCTCGAATGCTAGCTTCGGAACGTTTCATGTCCAAAGGCAGAGTGGTGCCTGCAGCCGTGGAGGCAAGAACATCTTCGAAAGCAGATTGGATGGTGATGAGCTGGTCGAACTCGGGTCGACCAACGGCTTGCTGCTCTTGAACGCAGAACGGCAGTAGGTTGATAATGGGTATCGAGCATGGGGATAGCGCGCCAACGATGGAAATTGCAGAAGTAAATGGTTTGAGGAAAGGTTGACTGAACAGGTACTGGAGGACAAAAATACCAACAAATGCAGTAATTACTAGTGCGATGAGTGGTCGAAGATGGTTCATTACCATCCCGAATAGGGAGACCAGGTAGCCGAGTACAGGACTAATAATTCCGTTCCAGGCGAACACCCAAGATGAAGACAGATCGCTTTTAGTGCTTGCAGATACTGTCCTCTTCTTCTTTCCAGGTGATTGAGGAGCTTTGGGTGGCATCTCATCGCTCTTTCGAGGAAGGTGCTGCGATCTGCTCAGTACTCTTTCTTGCTCGCACCTTGGGTGGAGTAGTCTTGACCCATGACGCTCCAAGGCTGGAGTGATCTAGAGAGGGCATGATAAATTCAGGCTCAGTTGTTCCAGCTCCTGAGCTCTGTCTTGTCGCTCTCTTCGGCGTAGATGGCGCTTGCTTTGGTGCCGGTATGGGTTCGACCGATGAGTATCGGTTTGATGTTCTACGAGAGGAACGTCGCACACCTCCGTTTACTTCTGCGTCCTCCACACTATCAAAATTATCCTCCGAAGCTGGTGCATCTGACGTCGGCGTCGGTATAGGCTTTTGCATCTCCTCTGGATCGTAATCGAAATCGTCAACTTCTTCCACCGGGCTGTTTGATTCTACGGTTGCCCATGAGGACGTGAGTTGAGGTTTTGGCCGCCTTGATGGGCGTGCCATGGCTAGAGGGACAGTGTTTTGTATGTGGATACTATACATTGTGAGTTGGTCGTATGTGGCGAAAGGATTAATAGCTATCCTACTCTTTGTCTATCGCATATGCTAGTAGAGAGTGCTTGCAGGAACGATGTTGGCAGAATAGGCTGCCGTCAACCAGGAGGAATAAGCGGCCAATACAAGACTTCAGGTGATTGGGAGGTCATGGGAGGCCGAAAGTGTGAGGTGTTGATTCTTAGGATTGCAGGCGACGCGATGCGCGGATGATGTGGTTGTCTTTCACTGACTAGATGACGGTAAATTACGCAGCAGGCTTCTGCTTTCCAGCGCGTGACCGCCCGTGTTCCTCGCGTCTGTCCAATCCCAAACCTCCAAAGTCGAAGGGTGAATATTTGCATCTCGAAATCTCCATGCCTTTGATCGCGCGCCCTCCGCTCCATCGGCTTTTCTTAGCCAGACGTCCAGCCATTTTCATCAATCATGCACGTGTGGCATGGTCAATTTTCGGGCGGCCATGCTCCTGCACCGCAGCTCTATCCGCAGAGCATGGAGACGGCACACAATTTGCGGTAGCAAAGAGCTTGGAAACTACCGACAGTGGCATTATTCAACCAACAGCAGATCATCGAGATCTTGCCGTCAAGCAGGATTTGTTTACGACTTCCATCTACAGCCCCGGTTCTCCACTGTTTCTTCCCAATGGCGCCGATATGCTTAACAAGCTCTCGGCATGCCTTCGTGCTCAGTATCCACACTTTGGATTTAGGGAAGTGATTTCTCCTAACATTTACAAAAAGTCACTATGGGAGAAGTCTGGACATTGGGACAAATATGCCAAAGACATGTTTGAAGTTCGTGGCCGAGGAGCGACCGGTGAGAAAGCGGGTATGGAAATCGGTGAGGACGAAGCTTTCGGTTTGAAACCCATGAACTGTCCTGGCCATTGTCTGCTCTTTGCGAGCGAAACCCGAAGCTATCGGGATTTGCCTATTCGATATGCGGATTTCAGTTCTCTCCATCGCAACGAGATCAGTGGAGCACTCAGCGGTCTGACCAGAGTCCGTCGATTTCATCAAGACGACGGGCACATATTTTGCAGACCATCGCAAATCGAAGACGAGATCAAACAGACCATGGCTTTCATCGATCTGGTGTATCGGAAAATATTTCACCTTGGACCCTATCGACTTGTTCTCTCTACCCGCCCTGATGACTACATTGGGGAGATTTCGGAGTGGGACAGTGCAGAGGAGCAATTGAAGGCCGCTCTTGACCATAGCGGTCTCGATTGGAAGTTGAACGAAGGGGACGGGGCTTTTTATGGTCCAAAGATCGATATCATTCTGAAGGATTCAGACGGCAAAGAGCACCAAACGGCAACCATTCAATTGGATTTTCAACTTCCGCAGCGTTTTAATCTTACATATGACGAAGAGAGCGGCTCTGAAACTCCGGTCATGATTCATCGTGCCGTCCTTGGCTCTTTGGAGCGATTTCTAGCTCTCTTGATAGAGCACTACAATGGTTGCTATCCATTCTGGATATCTCCTAGACCACTTGCCATCCTTAGTGTTGCACAAAGCCAAGATGAGCTTACAGCTGTTGAAAACGCAAAACGGCTGCTTTCTGGGATGTCAGAAAAGGTGGAGATTGGAAGCTTTTCGAAGGCTCCCATACTGCGTCCCCTCATCCACGCTGATATCGACAAGTCAGCTAGGTCGCTATCGAAGAAAGTGCGCGAGGCAAATACGAAGGGCTACAACTTCATTGCTGTTATTGGTCCAAATGATGTGAAGGAGAACACCATATCACTGATGGTGTCGAGAACCAGAAATCGTCCTGAGACACTGGACTTTATCGACTTCATGAAACAAAGATACAATCTTCCCGAATCGCAAGGGAATCTCAAGCTCACGGCGCGTCAAACACGCCAAATATTTGAGCACTTGCAGGATAATTATCTATAGCGTTCAATATAATAATGCGTATTCTTTGTGTTTCCTAATCACAGATGATCAGAATGGATGGCTTAGGCGCCGAAAGTACATTGTTCCAGAAGAGCCTGCAACGTATGCCCTTCGATTGACTGAGTTGTTCTCTGGATCCATATTAGTTCATCTCGAGAGCAGACATATTATCAAGAACGCGGTTGCCGGCCTACAAGCTGGCGGCTAGAGCAGGCACAGTGTTGAGACCACTAGTTGTATGTGCGGTTGACTGATAGAGCTTACTTTGGAGGAAAATAGAGGGATTGGTCTAAGAGAGCCGAGGATGAGACGAAGATCCTGTTGCCCGGCAAGATCAATCAACACTATGGAGGAGAGAATTAAGGGAATCGCAAGTAAACAGATGATACCAAGGCGCTCATGTGGGGGGTATAATTCTTCATTTGATTGATAGCGTTCTTTGCACACACTACAGTCTTGTCTAGGCAAATAGCAACCTGTCTCCCTCTGACTGATCGCCCTTCGCAGCCGGACTTTTGTGACTAGTTTTATGTTAGTAAAGAGGCCAGTGGAGGTCAGCAAGGCCACTTACGCGAAGCAAAGAATCTTGATCGCAATTGCAAATCCAGCGTGCAATGCAACAACGAGGATAAGAAGAATCTTAGAGGTGCGCACATCTGTGGCACTGAGAACAGGATACCTGTGAACTAGGTTAGATTTACCTTCAAGTCGAGCTCAGTCAAACAAACATACAGATTCCGGAACAAGAAG
>Ga0335075_10016150_pt1 | contig 11170 bp, 10 predicted proteins | sample Lox_Sample_24_FD_206723 | JGI IMG/M metagenome (GOLD analysis project Ga0335075, IMG submission 206723) | Soil microbial communities from Loxahatchee National Wildlife Refuge, Florida, United States - Lox_Sample_2.4 | ecosystem: Environmental > Terrestrial > Soil > Wetlands | place: USA... | reverse complement strand
GTTCCTGGTGCGCCGGTGCGTTCGCGAGGGCAGCCTTGGCGATCACCCCCGACCCACCCCTAGAGCACCTTCGGGCTCACCGTGACTGGTGGCACGAGGCGGCGTGGACACTCTGGGAGCTTCGAGCCGCGTGGGGCCGCTTGAGGTTCCCAGAGTCGCGCCGGCGCTCGGGGTGGGTGCCCGGCTCAGCTCAGGCCGAACAGCGCCCGCGCGTTCTCGGTTGAGACGGCGGTGCGTTCGGTTTCGGTGACGTCGGCAGCGGCGAAGGCCGCGATCTCGGCGGCCATGTCCTCGAACGGGTGGTCGGCGGCGAACATGATGCGGTCGGGCCCGAGCTCGTCGAGGCAGAAGCGCAGCGAACGGGGGGCGTGGTTCATGCCGCTGGTGGAGACCCAGAGGTGGTCGTGGACGTATTCGCTGGGGAGGCGTTGCAGCGCGGGGGCGCACTGGGCCTTGGTCTGGAGGTGGTGGGTGTCGAGTCGCGGCAGCGAGAACGGGATGTGCTCGCCGAGGTGCCCGAGCACGAGCCGGGTGCCCGGGAAGCGATCGAAGGTGCCGGCGAGGATGATGCGCAGCGCGTGCAGGCTCGCCTCGGCGGCGTAGCCCCACATCGCGGCCATCAGGCCGTAGTCGAGATATGGCTCGACGGCCCCCGCGGGCAACAGCGACGGGTGCAGGTAGATCGGAACGCCGAGCGATTGCGCGGCTTCGAACAGAACCGCGAAGCGCGGCGCGTCGAGGTACTCACCGCGGATGTGCGAGTTGATCACGACGCCGACCAGTCCGAGATCGGTGACGGCGCGCTCGAGCTCGGCGGCCGCGCCGTCCGGGTTCTGCGGTGCAACGCATGCGAGTCCGGCGAACCGAGCGGGATGATCACGCACCGCTTGGGCGAGCTCGTCGTTCGCATCACGAGCGAGCGCGGCACCCTCGGCGGGCTGAAGCATCTGCAGGTTCGACACCGTCGAGACCGACAGCACCGCGAGCTCCATCCCCGCGGCGTCCATCGACGCGATCCGGCCCTCGCCAAGGTCGAGCGCCTGCCGCATTCCGCGCTCCCGGAGCTCATCGGAGAGCGCCACCCCCGCCTCCCGCCAACCCGAACCGGCCGCGGCGTCGCTCGCCAGATAACGGCCGGCGGCCTCGGCGAGCGCCGGCGTCATGAAGTGCTCCTCGACGGCGATCAGACCGGTGGTCACGCCGCGGACACCCTCACCCCTCGACGGTCCTCAGCGTGCGGGCCCCGTGCGTGCCGCCGTAGACCGCCTCCTCGATCGGGCCGTCCTCGCTGATTGCCCCCCAGCCAAGTGGCTCGCCGTGGACGAAGCGGCGAACGTCGTCCTGGATCGCCACGGTGACCGCTCCAGTTTCGGTGCTGTCGCCCGCGAGCCGGCGCGGGACGCCGCCCTCTCGCCAGCTGCCGAACAGCAGCGGCACGCTGATCGTGTGCAGCGCGCCCAGGTCGTCCGGGTCAGGTGAGGGGTGCTCGATCCGGTAGCGGTGGACGGTCGCCCCGGCCGCGGCTCGGGTCGTGGCGTAGCGACGGACCGGACCGGCGAACCAGGCTTCGGTGACAACGGCGCAGAGGACGTCGTTGGCACCCGGGTCGGCGGTGCCGTCCGCGGCGAGCCGCCCGCGGGCGGCGTCGATCAGCGCGGGGACCGCCTCGGGGTCGGAGTGCGTGATCCGGGCCACCATTGCCCGGAGCTGTTCTGCACCAGGGTCCACGCGGCGGCCGCCGGCGCGGAAGAAGAACGTCCCCTCCTGGGCGTTGGTGCCGATCAGCAGCGGGATCTCAGGCGCGGCACCGGGCACGGTCGCGGGGTCGGCGGGGAGCGAGTGCGGCTCGGCGATCGGCAGCACTCCGCCGCGGCTGCCCTTGAACTCGCCGGCGAGGAGCTCCTCCTGGGCGGCGACGATCGCGTCGACCGGTCGGGCGCGCATTGCGGGCAGCGCAGCGGCGACGTCATCGCCGAGCCCGAGCGCCGCGGTGAGGGCCGAGGTCCAGCGCTCGCCGATCGCGTGGTCGATGACCAGCTCGTGCAGCGGCGGCGAGAGCGTGATCGCCCGCCCGAAGAGGCCGCGCGCTCCCGGGTGGCCGACCAGGTGCAGGACGCTGCCAGCGCCGGCGGACTCCCCGCCGAGCGTCACCTGCGACGGGTCCCCGCCGAATGAGGCGATGTTGTCCTGCACCCAGCGCAGCGCGGCAAGCTGGTCGAGCAGTCCCCAGTTGCCGGCGGGGGCGTCGAGCGCGTCGGCCGCGTCGGGCGCGGCGGCGAGCGCCGGGTGGTAGAGCCAGCCGAGCGAGCCGAGCCGGTAGTTGATCGTGACGATCACCGCGTCGAGCGCGGCCGCGAGGTGGCGGCCGTCGAGCAGCGGGTTCGAGCCCCAGCCGATCGCCCACCCGCCGCCGTGCAGGAACACGAGCACCGGCCGATCGGCTGCGTCGACGGGGCGCCACACGTTGAGAGTGAGGCTGTCCTCGGCGGTCGGGGCGAGCGGGCCGTGCGCCCACTCGGAGAACGGGCGCGCCGGCTGCGGACACACTGGGCCGGGTTGTGAGGCGTCTCGCGTCCCGGTCCACGGCTCGGCCGGCGCGGGCGGTGCCCAGCGGCGGTCGCCGGTTGGCGGCGCGGCGTACGGTATGCCGAGGAACGCAGCGACCTCGTCGTCCAGCCGGACCCCGCGGAGTTCGCCGGCCCCGAGCGTGAGCGTCGGCGCCTGACTCACCGCGGACGTCCTCCCTCACGGCGGCAGAGTGAGTGCACGACGGTAGAGTGTATCCAGCATGAGTGCGACGCGCAGCCTCGACCCCGACCCGCCGTCGGGGCGCTCGCCGAGCTTCGGCGACGTCGCGCACCTCGGGCATGTCGAACTGCTGACTCCTGAGCTCGAGGCGAGCGCTCGCTGCTTCACCTCGGTGCTCGGGTTGCGCGAGGTCGGCCGGGACGCGACCCACGCATTCCTGCGGGGTGAGTCGGAGTACGAGCTGGCGGGCCTCACGCTGACCGCGGCCGATCAGGCGGGCATCGGCCACCTCGGACTGCGCACGAGCAGCGCCGAGGCACTCGCCCGGCGGGTGGAGGCGGTGCTCGCCGCCGGCCTTCCGGGACAGTGGGTGGAGGACGGGTTCGGTCACGGTCCCGCGTTCCGCTTCACCGGACCGAGTGGTCACCCCACAGAGCTCTACTGGGAGACCGAGCGGTACGCGGCGCCGGAGGCGGATCGCCCGCCGGCGAAGGACCGCCTCGGTCGCCGCGGCACCGCCGGCATCGACGTGCGCCGCCTCGACCACATCAACCTGCTCGCGCCGGATGTGAGCGCTGCCGCGTCACTCGCCTGGTCGGCGCTCGGCGCCACCCTCCTCGACGAGATCGTCGACGACGTCGGTGTGATGGCCGGCGCCTTCACCACGTTCGGCCAGCGGCCACTCGAGCTCGTCTACACCCGCGACCCCTACGGCGCCGCCGGCCGCCTGCACCACGTGGCCTTCTGGGTCGACACGCGCGAAGAGGTCCTGCGCGCGGCCGACATCTTCGTCGACCACGGGATCCAGATCGAGGTGCCACCCGCCCAGCACACCATCGGTCGCAGCTTCTTCCTCTACGGCTTCGAGCCCGGCGGCAACCGCATCGAGATCACCACGGGCGCCGACCTCGTGCTCGACCCCGACCCGCCGACGCGCACGTGGACGGCGGCCGAGCGGCGGCGCGGGGTCGGGTGGGGAACGACCTTCCCGGCAAGTTGGGGGGCGTACGGGACGCCCGACGTCCGGGCGGAATAACGCCACCGCTCGGCTGTGGGGTGGACGCCGGTCGGGTCTCGCAGGCTGCCTGGGCGCCGAAACAGCCCTCGGAGCGACCGATGAGAGCGCGGTTGGGCAGAAATGGCTCCTGGGATGCCGAAAGGGCCCCCCGCACCGATCCGCCAGAGCGCGCTTGGGCAGAAGCGGCGTCTGGGAGGCCGAAACAGCCCGCGCGCCGATCCACCACAACACGCTTGGGCAGAAGCGGCGTCTGGGACGCCGAAACGGCCCTCGGCCCGGTCGGCGGCGGCACGCGTGGGCGGTTTCGGCGCGCCCCCCGGCCACCCACGCGGCGCTCGGTCGACCCGCGCGGCGCTCGGCCGACCTCATTGCCCAGGTGCGCGCACGGCGACGGCAGTCACGGCAGCGCCACCCACCCCCCACGGACGCCCACGCAACTGCGGGCCCTGCTTGACGGCCGGCGACGGGCGCGCTACCTCGCGAACGCGCCGACGCGCTGCCCGGGAACGCGACGGCGCACGACGCACGACGCCGCAAACGCCTCAGACCGCCACAGACGTGACCGTCACTCCCGCGCCAACGCAGCCGCCAGCGCCCGCATCGGCTCCGCGCACTCCAGGATCCGGACTCGTTCCTCCTCCCCGACCGCCGCCAGCCGCTCCTGCAGCGCCGTCGCCCACGCCCGCTCGCGCAGGTCGCGGTAGCGGATCGCGAGCGGGGTCGGAGTCAGGCGGGCGACCCGGCCGTCGAGTGGATCGCGCTCGGAGGCGAGGAGGCCGCGGCGCACGAGGGCGCGGATGCCGGTTGAGGCGTTGGTGCGTTGCAGGCCGAGCTCGCGAGCGACCTCGCCGACGGTGAGGCCGGGACGGCGAACGAGCAGGCGCATGATCTCGAGCTCGGAGCGGGGCAGCGAGTCGAGCCGGGGGTCCTGCTCGGCCTGGGCGTCGATCGTGCGCGGAAGCAACCAGGCCAGATCGTGGAGCGCCGCGATCAGTGTCCGCTCGATGGCGCCCGCCTCCCCCAGCTTCGACTTCGATCGGCCCATCGAAGAATCACGGTATCCGGGTGGCGGACAGATCCAGGAGGCGGTAGAGTCCGGCTCAAGATAGGTATAAGTCTATACGCTTCGTCCGCCCAAGGGAGCTCGATCGCCGTGCCACTGCCCGCCACCTCACCGACCATCCCCGGCTTCGCCGGCACGATCACCACCCCCGACGATCCCGGCTACGACGAGCAGCGCGCGGTCTGGAACCTGATGCACGACCGCCGGCCCGCCCTGCTCGTGCGCCCGCGGTCCGCCGACGATGTCGCGACGGCGCTCGCCCATGCCCGGGACAACGGGCTGCGGATCGCCGTCCGCGGAGGCGGCCACTCGCTACCCGGCCACTCGACCGTCGACGACGGGATGGTGATCGACCTGCGTGAACTGTCGACCGTGGCTGTCGACCCGGCCACACGCACCGTCCGCGTGGGGGGCGGTGCGGCGCTTGGGGACGTCGACGCCGCCGCCCAAGCCCACGGCCTCGTCGTGCCCGTCGGCGTCGTCTCCCACACGGGTGCGGGCGGGCTCACGCTCGGAGGCGGCGTCGGGCGGCTGATGCGCCGCTTCGGGCTGACGATCGACTCGCTGCAGTCGGCTGAGGTGGTGCTGGCCGACGGGCGGATCGTCACGGCGAGCGCGACCGAGCACCCCGACCTGTTCTGGGGGCTGCGGGGCGGGGGCGGCAACTTCGGCGTCGTCACCGAGTTCACCTACCGTGCGCACCCGCTCGGGCCGCTCACCGTGCTGGCGACATTCCACCCACTGGAGCGGGCCGGCGAAGTGCTGAAGCTCGGCGAGGAGGTGATCGCGGATCGCACGACACCCGACGCGCTGCTGTGGACGAGCTTCCTGCGCCGCGGGCCGGAGATTGCGCCGTGGCTCCACCCGAGATTCGTCGGGGAGCGCGGGATCATGTCGCTGATCGAATGGTCCGGCGATCCCGCGGAGGGTCGCGAGCGGCTGCGGGAGATCGAGCGCCGGCTCGCGCCACCGTCCGGGGAGCTCGCCGAGATCCCGTACCTGGCGATGCAGACCGTGACCGACGAGCTGCTCGCCCCGGGAACGCTCCGCGCCTACGTGAAGGCGGGGTTCGCGGCCGAGATCACGGACGACCTGTTGGCGGTGCTGGTCGAGCGCGGAGCTCTGGTCGGCTCGCCACTGTCGGTGATCGAGGTGCTGAGCATGGGCGGCGCGATCGATCGGGTCGACCCGGCGGCAACCGCCTTCCCACATCGTGGCGCGCGCTGGCTGGTCAACGTTCCCGCGCAGTGGGCGGACCCCGATCCACGGGCCGCCGGTCGGGAGACGGCCTGGGTGCGCGACACATTCAGCGCACTTGAACCGCACCTCGCGGGCGGCGCCTACTCCAACTTCATGGAGGACGATGAGGGACCGGACCGGGCCTACGGACCGACTCTTGCCCGGCTCGCGCAGCTCAAGGCGACCTACGACCCCGCGAACGTGTTCTCGCTCAACCAGAACATTCGGCCGCTGCTCGCGAGATGACTGTACACAGATTGAGTTTCTGTATAGAGTTGGGTCGATGGCTGTGACCGACCTCTCCGACCGCGCGCGCTGGGAAGCCACCCAGCGCGGCCTGTGGGGTCAGCGCCCGGTGGACTGGGCGACGCTCGCCGAGCCCCAGAACATCGGCCTGATCGACGCCGCGCTCGACGGGGCACTCATCGGCCGCGGCACGCGGCTGCTCGACGTCGGCTGCGGCTCGGGACTCGCGCTCCAGCGCGCCGCCGCGCGCGGAGCGCATGTGAGCGGGATCGACATCTCCCCCGCCCTGCTGTCGATCGCCCACGAGCGGGCCGGCGAGGCGGCGCTCGCCGAGGGCGGAATCGACGAGCTGCCGTTCGCCGACCAGAGCTTCACCGCGGGCCTGGCGATCAACGCATTGCAGTTCGCGTACGACCCGACGGCCGCGCTGGCCGAGCTGGGTCGCGTGCTGACTCCAGGCGCCCGGCTGGCGATCGCCGGGTTCGCGGCCCCGGAGCGGTGCGAGTCGACCGCCCTGCACCTGGTGATGGAGGCGCTCGTACCGGCCGACACCCATCGCGACCACTCCCCGTACGCCCTCGCCGCACCCGGCGCTCTGGAGCGTGCACTCGCCGACGCGGGCTTCTCCGTCGATAGCGACCGCGAGCTGCCGGGCGATTGGCGCTACCGCTCGCTCGAGGAGGCGCTGTGCGGGCTGCTCTGCTCGGGCGGCGGCACCCGCGCGATCCGCCTGGCAGGCGAGGAGCGCGTGCGCGCCGCGCTCACCGAGGGCCTCGCCCCGTTCGCGCAGGCCGACGGCTCCTACCTGATGCACAATCACTTCCGGCTGCTCGTCGCCGTCACCGGCGGCGCCGCTCGCTGACCCGTGCGACCGTTCCACCACATCGGCTATGTCGTCCCGGACCTGGCGGAGGCGGCGGAGCGGTTCGCACGCACGCTCGGCGCGGGGCCGTTCCTGTCGATCGGCCACGTGCCGCTGCCGGACGCGACCTGGCGCGGCGAGCCGGCGCTCTACGACCACTCGACCGCCTTCGGGATGTGGGGCGAGACAGTCGTCGAGCTGAGCCAGATCCACGAGGCCGCGCCCTCCGACCTCGGCGCGTTCATGAGCCGCTCCGGCGGCCCGCACATCGGCCACGCCGCCTGGCTGGTCGACGATCTCGAGGACGAGACCGACCGGCTCGAGCAGCTCGGCCTGGAGCTCGTCCACACCGGCAGCGCCGGTCCGGTGCGCGCTCACTGGTTCGACGGCGGCCCGCTGTTCGGACACCCGATCGAGGTGCTCCGTCGCTGCCCGGAGAACCTCGCCCTCTACGCCTCCGTCCGAGACGCGGCGACGGGCTGGGACGGGATCGGGGCCCTGCGTCCCGCATTCGCCGCGGACGCGGCATGACGGGACCTCGGGTCGACCCGCTGCGCGGGGCACGCGCCCACCACGTCGGCCTGTCGGTCGCCGACCTCGACGCGATGATCGCGTGGTACGGCGAGGCGCTCGGGTTCGGTGTGGAGGTCGCGTTCGAGCTTCCAGGCGGCCGTTCGGCGGGCGCGATGCTGCGACGCCCGGATGGCACCGGCCTCGAGCTGCTCTGGCACGCGGACTCCGCCGGCGACGCGCCTGCCGATCCACCCGCCGCGATGCAGCGACGCGGCTACGGGCACTGGGCGCTCGCCGTCCGCGACGTCGCGGACGCGCACGCGCAGCTCCTGGCGGCGGGGGCACAGGAGGTGTGGTCACCACGACCGGCGCCGCCGCCCGCCACCGGCGCGATGTCGTACCTCGCCGACCCCGAGGGCAACCTGATCGAGCTTGTCGGCGGATGAGCGCGGTTCCCGAACCGACCCACACGAGGAGAGAGATGACCGAGACCACCACTGAACTGCCCGGCCAGGCGACCCCGTACGTACTCGGCGACGGCGGCGGCCGCGCATTCCTGCTGATCGACCAGGTGGGCCGCTGTCTGGCAGGCGCCGAGGAGACCGGCGGGGCGATGGCGATGATGACGCTCGAGGGTCCGGCCGGTCGCCCGATCCCGCTCCACTTCCACAACCAGGAGCACGAGTTCTTCTACTGCCATCGCGGCCCGATCCAGCTGTGGCTGAACGACGAGAGCCGGATCCTGCAGCGCGGTGACTTCGGGTACGTCCCCCCGAAGGCGATCCACGCCTACGGCCTGCACGCCAACCATGCCGGCTTCCTCGGCCCGATCACCCCCGGCGGCTGGGAGCGGTTCTTCGACCTGACCGGCATCCCCTACGACGGCGCGGCGCCGTTCCCGGTCGGCTTTCGCCCCGAGATCCCGTTCGCCAAGTTCGGCCAGGCCGAACACGACTTCGACATGAAGTATCTGCCCGAGCACGAGTACGCCGCCCCCACCGCCGACGCACCGGACGACACGCTGCCCGCCTCCTCCGAGCCGTACTTCCTGCGCGCGGGAGAGGGTCCCCGCTTCCTGTTCGCGGGAGGGCTCGTCACGGTCCTGTGCGGCGCGGCCCAGACCGGCGGGCAGATCTCGATGCTGACGCTCGAGCTTCCCCGCGGCGCTGGGATGCCGGCCCACCGCCACGCCACCGCCCACGAGGGCATCTACGTCCTTGAGGGATCGCTGCGGGTGACGCTCGACGGCGCCGAGCATCGACTCAGCACCGGCGACTACGTCTCGATCCCAGCGGGCGTCGAGCACAGCTGGGAGGGCGATGCGTTCTTCACGAAGGCGCTCCTGAACTCGGCGCCGGGCGGTATCGAGCAGCTGCTCGAGCGGGCCGGTGAGCGGACCGAGTTGCACATGTTCTCGCGCGAGTCACCAGCGCCGCTGAGCGCCGACGGTCTGCGCGATGCAGCCGACGGGCTCGACGTCACGGTCGACTGATGCCCGACGAGCGGGTGGACGTGCTTGTCGCGGGCTTCGGGCCCGCGGGCGCGAGCGCCGCTCTCGCCGCCCAGCAGGCCGGCGCGACCGTCCTGGTCGCCGAGAAGACCCGGGCGGGCGGCGGCAACTGCCGCCACTCCGGCGGGTTCCTGTTCGCGGTCGATGGCCCTTCGGCGATCGACCACCTCGACGCGCTGTGCTTCGGCAAGACCGACCGCGCGGTGCTCGAGGCCTACGCGGACGGAACGACCTCCGTCGCGGAGTGGATCACGAGCCTCGGGGGTCACGCGCCGGTCTGCGACCCTGACGCGTTCGGCGGGCTGCTGCCCTCCTGGCCGTCGTTCCCGGGCGCCGGGCACGTCACCTATCGCCAGTTCGACGGCGGCGACACGCGCCCAGGGATCGCGCTGTGGGAGCTCCTGGAGTCGGCCACCCGAGATCAGCGCGAGATCGAGGTGCGCACCGAGACGCCGGTCACCGCGCTGGTGATCGAAGACGGCGCAGTGCGAGGTGCCGTGCTCGGCGGTGAGGGCGGCCCGCGGACCGTGCAGGCCGGTGCGGTCGTGCTCGCCAGCGGCGGGATGGAGTACGACGCGGACATGCGCGACGGCTACCTGCCGCTGCCGCTGACCCCGGTGGGGCACCCGGGCAACACCGGCGACAGCGTGCGCCTGGCCGCGCAGGCGGGCGCGTCGCTCTGGCACATGGCCGCCTACTTCGGCTGGTTGGCGTTCGCGCACCCCGACTTCCCGGCGGCATTCACCATCAACGTGCACGCACCGAGCTTCGTGCTGATCGACGACGACGGCCGGCGGTTCGCCGACGAGCTGGGCTGGGAGGTCCACGACCAGATCCGCTCCTGGACCACGTACCAGCCGCGGCGCCCCAATCGGCCGCGTCCCCGGGGGTTCGTCGTGTTCGACGAAGCCGCGCGATTGGCCGGCCCGCTGAACGGGCTCGTCGGTACGCCCAACGATCATCACTGGAGCGCTGACAACTCCGCCGAGCTGGACGCCGGGTGGATCGCTCGGGGAGACTCCTCACGCGCGCTCGCGCGCGCGATCTCGGTCGACCCCGACGTGCTCGAGGCAACTCTCGCCCAGTACCGGGAGTCGGTCGCCGCCGGCCGTGACCAGCTCTTCGACCGCGCGGCCGAGACGCTCGTCGCGCTCGAGCCGCCGCTCTACGCGCTGCCGATCGTGCCAGGGGTGGCGACCGCGTCCGGCGGTCCGCGCCGCGACGCCCACGCCCGGGTGCTGCGCGCCGCAGGCAACGGTTACGCCCCGATCGACGGCCTCTACGCGGCGGGCGGCGCCGGCTCGATCTGGGGCCACCTCACCGAGCACGGCGGGGGCCTCACCGACGCGATCGTGTTCGGCGGAATCGCAGGGACGCACGCCGCGACGCTCTGACCGGCCGGTCAGATTCCGGCGGTGGATTGTCAGAATTCTGTCATAGCTGGCTCTCATGCTGTCGGTCTTCCTGCCGACCACCGGCATGTGTCCGCATTCAAACTGCGTGCCGGCCCGCCCCTCCCCGACGCCGATTTCGCCTCGCGTCACCGAGGCCTGCTGTGGCTGCTGGCCGCACATCTGGTCGCGCTGCCGGTCTTCGGCGTGTGCATGGGGTGGCCGATCTGGGAGGCGTTCGCCGTGTGCCTACCGGCGGCAGTCTTCGGCGGGTTTGCGCTGCCTGCGCGGTTCGGCAAGACGGCACGGGCGTCGGCCTGCGCGCTCGGCCTGCTGTCGTGCTCAGCTGCGCTGGTGTGGCTGTGGCACGGCACGACCGAGGCGCACTTCCACTATTTCGTGATCGTCGGCGCGCTCGCCCTGTACGAGGCCGCCCTCCCCTATGCGATCGCATTCGCCTTCGTCGTCCTGCAGCACGGCCTGATGGCGATGTGGGTCCCCAGCCGCGTGTTCGAAAGCATGGCGGCGATGCACGACCCGTGGCTGTGGGCCGGGATCCACGGCGGATTCGTCGCGGCGC
>Ga0335075_10016148_pt1 | contig 11170 bp, 13 predicted proteins | sample Lox_Sample_24_FD_206723 | JGI IMG/M metagenome (GOLD analysis project Ga0335075, IMG submission 206723) | Soil microbial communities from Loxahatchee National Wildlife Refuge, Florida, United States - Lox_Sample_2.4 | ecosystem: Environmental > Terrestrial > Soil > Wetlands | place: USA... | reverse complement strand
TGAGCGAATAGGATACGTAGGTTATTATTCTATAGATGTGTAACGGGAGACATCTCAATTGTTAGGTATTTTATTTTACCCGTGACATGTGTAACGGGCACATGGCATGTGCGCTACAATTGTACAGTCGCCCGTGACAGTTAAACTCAAATGTATGAAACTCGACCAAGCCCCTTTAATATCAACACGCCCGACCTAGACCGGGCGAGTTTGCGATCACCAAAGCTCGATTCGATCGACATTTGAAAACTGCAGGGCCAGTGCTGACTGACGGAAGCGGCACATACTTCTCGATGACTGTACGAAATTGGCCGGATATCCTCATAGAATGGATGATCTCCACCGTATGCCAACCCTGAATCGGTCGCATCTCAGAGCCAAGTGCCAAGTGCGATTGACATTCGACATTTTCCGAGTCGAGTCTGATGCACATGTTGTTAGTCGATCGGCGCCCATGGGCCATCCTCGGATATATGTCATAAATAACTGAACGGTGTGATTTCAATTTCGACTGGACAAAAGAGAAAAAAGTGGATGGTTTGATCGGCATCAAGAAGTTCAATTTTCAGTCACGCTTTTTAGTGCCACATCTTTCTACAACTCTTCTTGCCTTTGTAAATCCCCGTTTTGGCGAATTTTACTTTAAATCAACGACACCCAAAGTCTCCGATCGGAGACTTTCAGCCTACAGTATTTGTGCCGGTCACGTGATAGACATATTCTAATTTCATTCTGGCATACTTCGATTTTTACTGAACCTTATCGTAGTAGATATCATCTTAACAGGAACGGTCGGCCGTGAACCTCACCAATCGGGTTCTGCAACTGAACCATTATGGCCCGTCCAGTGAACCCGACATGAAGACTGCCAAGGGGCTAAGGCCACACAATGGCGATGACTTCAGAACGCCCTTAGTCACCGCCTAGCAGAAAGATATACATGATCTCGATGCCTCGACTGTGTCTGATAAGGGCCAGCTCACAAATCGCGTAAAATCGCGGTCAAATATGGGCCAAAGCGTGACCGAAAGGAGCGAACGAGACACGGAAAAACTCGCAGCCAATGGTGTGACTGGTGGAGAAAAAATAGAACGCGGAACTTTTGTATGGTGGCCTCTGGCCCATGGCTTTATTAGTACAGTACGTGGCCACATTCTGCCAATCGTCCCAAACGGTCTCCGACAGCACGGAACAGATAGCGACAACCTTTTTTCTTTAAAGCCAATTTCTTCGCAGTGCACGGTAGCCATCTCCATCTCCTTTTTGCAGATTGGGTTTTTAAGGTATTTGCTGAATATCTCAAAGTTAACGGTATAAGCAGAACCAACCGTGTTGAATGGCCCAAGTTTACCTGCCCCATACGGGAGTTCTTCTGCGAGACATAGAGGCGGTGGAAAGAGAACGAGAGCTACATGAAGAAGAGGAAGATGACTGGGTGTATGAGTCGGAGTTGGAAAATCTGGAAGACTCGGATCTTGATGAATTGGACCGACGATTCAGAAGTGAGATTGAAGAGGGAGAGTCTGTGGATGACGAGGCCAGACATATGGTCAATGGGAGAAGGCGTAGGGTGTTTGGAGCGCCTCTCGACTATCATGAGATGGAAGATCTCTTTGATGATGATGAGGTGACGGCGGATAGAGTGAAATGGTGCGAGGAGCACTTCAACAAAGCGTAAGGGTTCCTAGAAGCAGGGGGTGGTTTTTGTCGAGTTTGAGGCTGACGAGAGACAGACATAGTTTCGAGTGGACTTTGGCGGACCATGGCCAGTTTAAGTTTGGAGAAGAGCAAGAAGGGTCGAACACTCGGTACGAATTCGAGACGTTCGACTTTGTGGATCTTGTGCATATAGAAGGGAAGACAGGACGAGGGGTGGCTAAGGGAGGGGGAATCAACATGATAAAATTGGCTTGTTTCCGAGGCTGGTCCAGGCCTTTCCCGATGAGTTGTAGCATTCGAATCGACTATGACATCCAAGGATGCAGTCTTTATATGGGTTCGAGTGGGGGGATGCATTGGTTTTTGATCCTGAAGCGAATAGGACACATGGCGAAGGAGCCAAAGCGAGGTAGTGAAAAGTCTACGATCGGTGATTCTGACTACGCAGGAACGAACGTGTCTGTCGGGAGAGCGGCGGTTCTCATGCGGTATTTCCTTTCGATTCTTGGAGAAGAAGGCTTCCATGCTCTGGGGGTGAACGAATTCAACTATAAAGTTGGATGGCAACACGATTTGTCTACGACTCAGTTCAGTGAATTTCAGAAGGAGATCGCAAGACGGTGGGGCGATATCGAGAGCGACGATGTGTTTTTTGAATCTCATGTGCCGACGTTCCATTGCATTTTGATCGGGAACAACTTGTCGATCGGTAGGATGTTTTTTTTGGGGAAGAGCGCTGATTTTGGTAGGGGAAGATGGAGATAGCGCGGAGGAATTGAAAAATACGCTGTCTAGCCATTTCGACGCCTCTGCAGTATGTCGAGTGACGTTTGCGTTGACGACTGAGGTATCGATTTTAGGGTATAATGTTATTGAAGGGTTTGATTTGCCGTTGTCTGTTGTTGGACTTGGAAACATTGCGAAGATAGATGTCCAATACGCGAATCAAAAGAAGCCGAGGGTGTTTCCGATAGCGTTTTCGAGTGTGGCGTGCAGCTGTCAAGGAGAAGGGGTCCCGGAGATATACCGAGAACTTACGACGGACTTGCGAGACAGGCTTCGAGAAGAGAACGAAGAGGAAGAGATTGTTAAGCTGGGTACGTTTCAAATCTACACGACTTTGAAACAACAAATCAGACGAAGCGAGAAATCGTTCTATGGGGGTCAATCTATCGTGACTGGGGCGACATGTCCGAGCTCTGACCTTGGAGGGGCGAAAGACCGGCGAACGAAAAAGAAGTTTGAGAAGTTGTTGAGGGACGAGGAACCGTTTCGCCAGATCATCGAGGGGGTTGCGACTGCGGAGGAACAAAAGCATTTCAACACTCGATTCGAACCTGTTGTGTCTATTGAGATGGGGAATATCTTAGGGACGGAGGGAGAGGGGTTGTGGGAATATGTAGTGAATCGAGTTGTAGTGGATCTGTTCCAAGTGTTCAGGGAGAATGTGGAGGAGATCTGTTTGGCTACGGTGGACATTTATAGCCCTGTGGTATGGTGCCATGAATTGAAGGGCGAGAGACTGATTTGGCAGTTGTTCCCCGGCATCTATCGTTTGTGGGCGAGGATGCTTCGATGCTTTATCGAACCGGGACTTGATTTGCTGAAGAAGGAACGACGACTGTCTGGCACTGAAATGCTTTATGCGACGGAACTTGTGGCGAACGGAGAAAGGTTGCTGGTTGAGATGTTTTCGGGCAACGAGACGATTGTTCCGGGTCGGTATTGGACTCATTTCGACGTGGTGGATGGGATATATCACCGAAGCTTTCCGAGTTTCGACAAGACGAAGATCGATTTCCAAATGAAGCGGATGCAGTTGGAGACATGGCCGACGACGAAAGAAGAAGGGAAATACATGTTCATCCAATCGGCGGGGGTTCGATATCACTACAGTCAAGAGGTGTACGGAAAACAGATTGGAGCTTTAGAAAAAGTGATCAAAGAGGAGACTCGGAAGGAATTGACGAAGACGGAACTGCTTCAGGGATGCAAGGAGGTGGTGAGGTTGATGAAGGGAGAATGGAGGGAAATAGTTAGGGAGGCGTTTCTCAAGGATATCAGCAGGGAGTTGGCGGAATTGCGAGAGTTTGTTGACCGTACGATGGACAGAGATAGACGTGTAGCCCGTAGCACTGAGTTGAGGGGAGCGCAGTTGACGGTGGAAGGGGACGACAACGTGTTTAGCGAGGGGTGAGTTATCCTATGGAAGGCGGTGGGGCTGATTTTTCAGTGTTTTGTCAGCATTGTTCCGAAAGATGGTCAGAGGGCCGATCGCTGTTTCGGGTCCGGGAATGGAGATAGGGAATTTAGCGAAGACGATGATGAAAGTTGCGAGGGAGGAAGCGACGGATTGGAAAATCAGCAACAAGAGGATGAGGTGGCCGAAAGAATTGCAATCGATCTTGGAAGAAGGCGAAGAGAGAGGTATCAAAGAAGAGATGTGGGAATACACTTTGAGCAAGGAGTTGAAGAGCGAGGGGATAGATTACACGATGTCCAACGACAGAGGGAGACTGAACGGACACCGATTTCGAAAGATCGAGGAAGTCAACGTTGCTAGGCTTGCGTTGTATGGACGTGGTGTTTCGAGCGGATTGAGGTCGACGATGAGAGCAGACGTGATGAAGGAGGTGTTTGGAGAAGACGCATTTCCTGTTCGGGGCATACCTAAGATTGTTCAACAAGGGTACGATGCCAGCATGAAGGGCGCTCAAACCCCGATGCAGAGGATGCAAGCGCTAGCACAAGTGTTTTTAGGAGCGATGTGGGAGATTCCCCGAGTGAGACTTATCTACAGCCTGGCAATTATCATGACGGCACATCCTCTATTGGTGAGTCCGGGTGGTGATCTAGCAAGTCTGAGCAACAAGGTGTGGTCGAACCCGGCGCCAAGCAGTAAAGTGAAGAGCCATGCATTGTGGGCTTTGGCGTTTTGCTTCTGTGGCCTATACTACAGTGGAAAAGTGGACATCGAAGGGATTGATATAAATTCGCTAAGAAAAGGAATGCTGGGTAAGGATGTGATCAATGGACGGGGCTAATTGAGACAGAACCATTCAAAGTGGGGTCGAACTGTTTCGTGAAGCTGGGACTGGTCAAGACAGCGAGTCGATCTTCGAAACCGAGGTGGACGGACGTCCAGTGGATATCGGATGCGGATGTGATTATGAGGTTGCAACACATCGATGCGCTGGCGGCTCAAAAGAATTGTCTGGCGCTTCTGGAAGAGGTGTACGATTACGAAACCAGCCAGAAAATCATAAGCAAAGAAATTCTTCTTGGAACTTGAATGAGCACTTTATTCTACTGGAGGACGGTTTTCTTTAATCATTCAAGTCGACGACCGGGGACTTCAAGGGGGTTACTCCCGAGGGGTATGTTTAATAATGGTATACTTTCGTAGAGATTATCAAGTTCAAGCCTTTATATATGCACGTTCCACGGGCCAGAGCTCTCTGATGGGACAGGGTCCTGCATTTCAGAATGGGGAACTCGTTTTCCTGCATATTAAAAGTCTCCGATCGGCGACTTGTGGTCGCGCATATTGAAAGTCGCCGACCGGAGACTTGTGGTCACGCATATTAAAAGTGCGCGGTCGGGGACCGGAAGAGAAATTGAGGCATGGAGTATCGCGAAGGCTTCCTTCCTTGGGATGAAGAACTGGACGACGATTCTCATATGCAAAAAATGTTACATGATATGCGGACTCGTATTGCAATTTTAAACTACGAAATGCCCAACTTATGCCTAATGATACAAGTAACAGAACTCTAGAACATCCCCAAAACATCGCCAGACAACATCGCTAATTGCTAAGCTAAGGAGAGGATTCAGGATAAGGAGACGATGCGTTGGGTCCTTCTGCATCGGTTGTTTCGTCGAGACCCTCAACCACGTTTTGGGGACTAGAAGAACCCTCAACTATGTTCCGGAGACTAGAAGAATTAGCGAACGGTCAAGGAAAGGAGAGATACGGTTCAGGAAAGGGCGCCCAATTCGGCGAGAGGATATCGCGGAATACTTCGAATTCCGCGTCAGTGACAACTTGAATGTCGTTCAATAAATTTACCAAGTGGTACAAGGAGCGACGAGGGCTGGTAGAAACATTTCCGAGAAAAACATCGTTGGTGAGATCGGTGCCGGGACGTGGGGGACTGACGGATTCATGGATAATGATTTGCCTCCCTGCAGTGAATTGGCAAGTGATTGGGAAGCGCCTGGCGAGGCGATTGGATGAGTTCAAGGGTGTTAGACTATTCTCAGGGACAAAGGTGGCTGGATACACGGGAATGCGCTTCAAAGCTTCGACGAATTCAGACAAGTAACGATTGAAGGTGTGACGATTGATCACAGTCTCGGGATAGGGATTGGAAGACATTGAGGAGAAGAAGCGACGAGAAAGCGAAGGACAAATGCGACGAGACTAATCGAGAGTAGAGAAGTACGATGGATGAGAGCTGATGGATGTAGACGAGGAGAAAGGGATAGAAGGGATCTTATATAGCTATGGCTCTGAACCATTTGCTTTTTGTTATCGATAGATCAAGGACGATCAAATGATCAACAAAAAGGGGGTAAACCCAATGGACTGGAAGGTGTAAGCGAGCAACAAAAGGAATCTATTGGTGCGCAGAGTAAATGACGCGCCCCCTAATTTCCTGGAGCGTTGCAGGAGAAAGGCAAAAGGGCCAATGCGCTATATGATTGGCGGATAATTATTCTGGCTTCCTCAATGACACACGCCAAGCTCATTTAAACTTTGCCTCCCACTCTCCAGATGATCAACCACCCACTCTCACAGCCTCAAAAATGAACCGTGCACCAGCAATAAGGAAAAATCCTATTCAGCCCCCTGAAACACCGTGCGCAACGAAAATTTTTCTCGTATATCCAGCCCATCCCCCATTTTGTTGTGCTTGCATCGCTCCTCTACCGATATTCATTTGGATTCCATTCGACTCTGTATTACAGGTATATCTCGGAAGGATCGAGGTGCTAACAGTAGACTGTGCATTCGATTCTCATCACTATCAAGTCTACGATCGTTGATTCTGTACTCTGCGTATTTACAATGTCCCAAAGGTCTCAAAAAGCAACCCGAGTCAAAGCTCCCAAAGCTCCAAAGGAGACGGTATCACCTCCCAAACGACCTTCATCTAACTGTTGTAGAAAGAAGTCAAAACGCTCACCGCGACGGAACACAAGCAATCATCTGCGATCGAAGCGGAACTCAAACGAGCGGAAGTCGGAACGATCATAGTTTTCAAATCCCACGTTACCTTCGACTGGGCAATCGATGGAGAGAACGAGACTGAGAACCGTCCTATCAGCGATAAAGGGGTTCAACAACTCATGGAAACCTTCTCGGTCAGTCTCAACCGCAACAATCAAGTCCACTACATGTCTGGCACATCGACCCGCGAAAATATCATCTCAATCTTGAAGGCGATCAAGCACAGCCCAGAAGTCGCAAAATTCACGAAGGACGAGGATTGGGAAAGTGCGGGTATGGATGAATTCGATCGTTTGAAACATGGACTTCTTGAATTGAATCGTCAAGGATGCAATCCGAAATTCACTCGTGAAATGTTCCAAGAACTTCGGTGCAAGGAAATCGTCGGCCAAGCCGGACAGCACAGATTCAAAGCACTTGAGAACCTATTTCCTGATCAACCGGAACAGCTCTGGTGGCCCATGACTATTTATTCGAGTCCTTTGTCCATCGGTGCACTCAATCGACTAAGGGACAACGCCAAAATCACTATTCTGCCACTCACGGACGGCCAACGATTTCGCCTCCTTATGCAACACCGGAAACGTCGATTCCGTTTGATGAATGAGATCGGCAACTATCAGAAACAAGCATTGGCAGTCCCACCGGAGTTGGAGGACCAAGCTGACGCTGCCTTGGCCGCGTACAATGAAACCCTTGGAGGATACGTCGGCCACAACAACCGCGTCGTCGGTCTTCTCAACAACGTTGCTCTCTCCGACTCTCTTTATGAGACTCTCATTCTCAACGGATTGGCGGAAGATTTCACTTTCGGAAAGATGGGAGACTTGTTGTCGATGAGAATTCCCGAGGTACTTTGCATATCGTTTTGTAAGCTCACCGTAGTTTTTCCAATCGTTATACGCAAACATGATCAGAGACTGGAAGAATGTGTTCGGCAATGAAATCGAAACATTCAGTTTGCCTACTTTAAGGAAATTGGCCGGTCTGGACCCCAAGGTGGAATCCCATCGCGTGGCTTTCGGAAGACACCTCGGCATATCTAAGGATGGTGTGGAACGTATCATGACGGAGTATTACGGTAAACCTGAGCGTGATTTGGATGAAATGTCGGACGATGAGGGACCCGGACTAGATGCTGCCGATGATGTGAATGATCTCGACCTCGAAGATGAAGAAGATGAAGATGAAGATGATGATGACGATGAAGATGACGAGGATCAAGATTCAGATTACACCGACGACGATGGAGATCAAATGAACAATTCACTCCTAAAACGCCGCTCAATTCCTCGGAAGGCAACAAAACCGGAAAAACGCTCAAAGGGCTCCCTACGCGTCATACCTGAAAAGACCAGTTCCGATAAACCAGTAAACAAGTACCTCACAAAGTTTACTATGGAAGGCAGATTTGCAACACCGAGAGATCGAGCGAAAGCATTCCATCGATGGGCTACCTACGAAAAGCCTTTGTTGACTCATTCAACTATCTCTGCCAAGCGACGAGTCTATAATACCCTGAACATCTTGATTTCAACGGTACTGACACCCTTCTCTTCCAACCAGGCTAACAGATTGTCAATAGATTGCCTCATGGGCGAAGGATTCTACCATCGATAGTGTCAAGACAAGATCTGGACAAGGCCAAGGAAGAAGGATCTCCGCCTTCGCCACCATCAAAGGAGCTGTCAATCACAGGGAAGTCGACAGCAACGGCATCATCTCCATGTGCATCGCCATTCTTCCGTTTTTCAATCCCGATGAGAATGCACTGAAAGCATACAGGAACCTAGTCGTCCCTATCGCCTTGGGAAATAATGTGTTACAACCATATTTCGAGACTCTGTCAGAAGAACCAATGTTTTCGATATTGGCATACTACCTTAAAGAAGTGAACTTCTCCTTTCGACCTAACTTGCGGGACGGACTGCATCAAATGGCACAGAGTGTCGCCGAAGGTACAACTGTTGTTGGAGTTGGCAACGAGGCAGCTTTGAATAAAATCAAGCAAGCAATCCTCGGGTTCCGGCCAGTCTTGTCAGTGGGTAAGGCGAAGAAGAAGAAACTCAAGCATGAAGACGCTGCCGCAATGGCCACGAAGTTGACGAGGATTATGTTGGTGGAATATGCTTCTTTACATTTCGATGAATTTCGAGTAAGATCATCTAACGACGGCAAATGCTGATGAACAGAAAGAAATGTCGGTAAGCGATGTGCCGCAGGATGACCCAAAATGGAGTGAAAAGGCAAAGGAACTTCTTAACATCGGCCCTCAGAACTATGTCGCTGAACTGTTGTATTGTCCTTTGGAGTTTCAAGGCGACCAATGGACAGTCCCTCTCCAGAAAAGCACTTCATCTCCAACGCCGATCGAAGTGATCAGAAGTAGACTCCCGTTTAATCGCATTCTACATCCCGGCGATAACCCGACACAAAACGCCCTCAATCAGGTAAAAAACAAGGTTTTCGCTTTCGTCGACCTCACCGTCGATGACGACCAAGCACCTCCTCCTTCCATCATTCCAGAGAAAAGGAAGGTTCAATCTATCCAATCGGAGTCGCTTCTTGAATCATCTCAGACTGCCGTTACTTCCTCTCAAGCGCCTGAACCATCGAGTCCACTGGTGCTGTCACCACTTCGACATCGTTCTCCCACACCACAGCGTACTCCGGCGATCGCCAAATTTATCAACGCACCTGAAAGCCTTCAAAAGTTTTTCGAGAACACTCAGATCGTTCCAGACACTCCTATTTCCGATTTGATTCCAAATACGGTGGAACCGACTCCAGTGGCCACAAGAATCACGCGTCAGACCGACAGAGCGAAATCCGCAGAACTTCTCGGTGGAGGTAAGTTTCCGACACAAGAGAAATCTGCTCCCGTCAAAGACGTCAAAGATAAAAGTGTTAAAAGCAAGAAAAGTAATTCGGGAGATGGAAGTAATGACGAATATAGCATCAACTGGTCTGACAGTGCTGAAAAAGAGTTGCAGCGATACAAACCCCCTACCGGACCGCTGTCTCCTACACCTCATCCGAAGAAGAAACAGAAGACGGAAGACAAAGCCAAAGGACCCTCTGGCACATCAAGAGGAGGTGCAAGCGACACGCGTTTAAATAATTTCCTGGCAAAGAAATGAGTACAAAGCAGTAAGGCGATCGCTGATCTAGGTCTTGGTGTCAAGCTTAAGTATTTTTGAATAGTCAAATATAATTAGAAATGAATACATTACTATAAACAATCGTGTGTGCGGTGGACCTCTAAGTCTCCGATCGGCGACTTTGCACCATGATGAAATTGAGTAAGTACATCTGTAGAAAATGTGCATAAATAAGACAGATCAGACGGAGGAATCAACGATATAATGAAGAAAATGAATTGCGTCCAAGTCCCAAATCTGTAACTTACGACCTCAATGCAATTGACCCTGAACCCAATATGCTCATATGAATCCAATGCAAACTCCGAAGAATAAAAAACATCCGTCAATCTTTGCGTCTCCTCATCTTCTGCGACGTTGAACCAAACGTGGCCTCATCTACAATAAGAGGATGCAGGATATGGAATGATTACGATAATACAGTAGAGGGCCACGGGGATCAAGTAATTATTGATGGTTGACGGAGGTGAACCGAACCAAATCAAGAGAAGGAGCACGACGGCTATTTTTTCGTGGAACGACGGAATGTGAGGAGGAATGATCAAGTCTAGAATGGTATCCATACTTGAAGCAGAAGAAATAGAAAGTGGGCGGGGTAAGCTATATAGTGAAAAGTTTTCGTTGTGCATGGACCTTCGTGCATGGAGCATGGACCGAAACGCGTTTCCGTCACGATTCTGAGTCTCCGATCGTAGACTTAACCCCTGAATGAAATTTGATCTGCGCTCTGACAGCAGACGTTTCATTACCCACGAAGTCTACGATCGGAGACTTGGAGGTATATAGGATCCCGAGTCAATTGCGTGAATGGGATATCTTTTGAAGTTGCTTATCGTAAACTCCAGATGCCTTCAAAACCATAAGCCTCCAAGTCTACGATCGGAGACTTTTATGTGTCCACAATCGTGACAAGTGATCGGCTGACGACAGCCAGACACCGGGAAGCACAGGCCTCTATGACTCCAATCATAATCTCCCACCTTAATCTCCCGCCCACCTTCAATCACACGACACTCCTTGCCAATATGGTATATCATATTCTATATATATACCTTCAAAGTCTCCGATCGGAGACTTTACACTACTCTGATTCACGTACTTACCTTCAAATCCT
>Ga0335075_10016146_pt1 | contig 11171 bp, 11 predicted proteins | sample Lox_Sample_24_FD_206723 | JGI IMG/M metagenome (GOLD analysis project Ga0335075, IMG submission 206723) | Soil microbial communities from Loxahatchee National Wildlife Refuge, Florida, United States - Lox_Sample_2.4 | ecosystem: Environmental > Terrestrial > Soil > Wetlands | place: USA... | reverse complement strand
GGAACCGCCGCCATCCTCCTGGCACGGTCGGCCAAGTGCTTGTCGATTCCTGCTTCGGCGAGGGTAGGGCGCTTGTCACGCGGGTCTGAATAGGACCCGCGTGGCCCGTCCTTAGAGCCCCCCGTAGACGCCCCTTGCGCAAGCCCAACCGTCTTCCGTTGCGCCTCCATTAGCTCACCCAGGCGCCGTTCGGCGCGCCAGCGGATCTCTGCGGCATCCGCCTCCAGAATTTTATTCCCAAACCCCAAAGAGAACTGAAAGCATTTCTAACGTAACTTTTAGATAGCAGAGCTTGCCTTTCTCCGCTTCGATTCTATTTTCCCTTTCGCTTTCTGGAGGCTCACGCCAATGGTCACCACAAACTACCCAGAATCGCTTCTGCTGCGGTTGACCGCGAAAGGCGCCCGCAACCTCGATCTCGCCCGTGCTGACCGGTCTCGCAACAGTGGGCATATCCTATCCCGCGAGTCCTATGCGAGATGGGCGTTGAACAAGCACCTCGACGCTTTGTTTACAAGCCGCGTCGCCGCGGTGCGCACTCCCGAAGACGAAAAGCCGCGCCGCAAGCCAGGCAGAAAGCCGCACCAGCAGGAAGAGGCATCGCCATGAGCCGGCGACGCGAACGCATGCAGGTGATGATCGAATTAACTTTCGAGATGTTTAGAGAGATCGACCATGAACGAAAACTCGATCGGCCGCAGAGGCCGTTCACGCTGAAGGAACAGATCCAGCGTATGCTCCATCAGCAAGCGCGCCAGCACAAGGCCGCCCGCATCGCCATGGCAAGAGCCTTCGCCGCATGCGCCGCTTGCGCCGAGGCCGATGGCGCGCCGGAGGTAGATCAGCGGCAAGAGGTCGAATTGCTCGCCGCGGCAAACAGCGGCGACGGCTCGAAAGTGGTAAATTAGATGGGCGACACTGCATGGTTCGTTATCGCGCGCTGGGCGCCAATTGAGCCGGCCCAGCCGCACGGCACGTGGCAATGGCGCGAGCTACCCGACTCACCTGCGCCGCTCGCCGCACTGCATTCGCTGCGAGACGCTGGCGCACTCTATACTTGTGTCAGGCGCGCGAGCGACGGTGAGCTTCAATTGGTTGGCCGCTGGCGCGTTTCCCAGCCTCCAGCGATGCCGCACCCGGCCGCGGACGATCTCCGGCCGGCGGAGATCGAGCTACCGCCGCGCCCGGCTGGCGATGCCGAATTCGTCGCAGCCGGCGGTCCCGATATGATGGCGGACGCCGATGTCACTTAATCATGGTGCGCCGCAGAACGGTGTTCGCCGGCCGGATGGCGAGCGTGAATGCCCGAAAGAAACGTTGCCGGCGCTCGCATCATTGCCGCAGAAAACGCCGGATCCGGGAATGGTCGAATTGTCGCGCATTCGGCGATTGTTGCAAGCGGACCTGAATGCGGCGATGCAGGCGTGGGCAGAAAGATTGAAGATCAGCGCAGATTCGCCGATCAAGCGGAAATTCGCGCTTGCTAAGTTGCGCGAAGACGCGCGGCAGATGTCGATGTGTCTATTTCCGGCAAAGCCGCATGTCCACGGCCATGATGCGGAAGCACGACAGTCGCAGAAGGAAACTGAATAATGCCTGGACGCGTCAACGCAGCGGCGCCGGCAGGGCGCGGCCCGGCGGGCGGCACGTTCGGCAATCCGACGCGAGACCCCGCGCGCTTGAACAGCTTGCAGAAAGCGTGGGAATCGTTTCTAGAGGAACCAAATCCCGCGAGCGAAGAAAGGTTGCGAATACTACTAGCGAGCGCTGATCCGCAAAGTAGAATTTTTGGCATTGCGAACGTCACCGGCCGGCGGCCATCCTATGGTCCGGCAAGGCGCCTGGAGGGGCCAGCAAGCCGCCTTGCTGGCGGCGGACAGCCGCGGCTTCCAGCACCGGCACCGGCAGCGGCCAGCCCGCAAGGCGCAAGGCTATCAGCGATCTTGTCGAGGTTGCAGCGCGATCGCCAGCCGCGTGAAGGTGTCGCGATCACGCCGAGCGATTCGCTGCGAAGGCGTTACGCGAGTGGTCATCCGGGCCGGGTGGCCGAGGAGCCAATCGGCACCGCTCCGGTGCTCGGCATGCTGTCGAGGATCGCCGAGAACACGAAGAGCGAACTCGATATCACTCGGCGCGCGTGGGGCAGCAGCAGCACCGGACGCACCGGGGGCGCCGCACCTGGAGCAGGAGCCGGCGGCTTTTCACCGCGGTTCAACAAAGTTTTCCAGCAATGGTTCACGCGAACCATGAACGCCAATCTGAACGCAGCGTTCCGTTGGATGGCGAAGCAGCCGGCCGGCACTTATCAGAACGCGCAAGCATTTCAGCAGCAAGCGACCGCATACGCTGCCGCAGCGTTGAGAGGCGCAGCGCCTTGGCAGCAACGTCCTGCTGCTGGCGGTGGACGCGGTGGTCCGCCACCAGGAGGAGGGGGGGGCGGACGCGGCTTCGGTGGTGGTTTCGCTGGTGGATTTCTTGCTGGTCGCGGCCTGGTCGGCCGCACTCTTGGCGGCATCGGCGAAGCCGGGCTTGTCGGCTGGGCAATCCGACAAGGGATCGACTTAGTTAAAGATGTAATTATGGCGCCGCAAGAATTAGCGGGCATAGCGCAGGGAATCGGACCGCGAACGCAACCCTATGCTGGTCAGCAGATCAGAGCCTACTCGCTGGCGCGCGCGCAAGGCTACGGCGGCCAGGCGCAGCGGTTGACCGATTTGTTCACCGTGCACGCGGCGGGGATGAGCAAGGTCGAATACAATCGATTGAAAGGGTGGTTTGACCGCACCGGCGCGACGCCGGACATGATGCTGCAATTGCGCGAGCAGTATCCATTGAAGGGTGGCCGGGGCGGGCCGGCGAAGGATATCGGAATTGCGATGGCATTGCGCGAATCCCAACTGCTTGGCGGCTTCGGCGGCATGGAAAGCGCCGCTCCCCAGGTTGCCGGCTTCCTGGCGACTGCGGGAATGTTGGGGAAGGGAGCGCCGGCGCAGATCAGCACGGCAATGAACTCGATCAACGCGCAATTGATCGATGCGTATTCCAAAGGTCTTGATCGTTCGCAAGTTCTAAAAACGATCCAATCCGGCATTATGTCTCTCGCCGGCCGAGGGATGGGCGGTTTCAATTGGAATAGCGTCGCCGGCATGATGACGCCATCCATGCAAGTAGCTACGCCGTCGGGGAGGCTGGGAATACTCGGCCAGAACATGATCGAAGGATTGCAGGGTGGAATAAGCCAGATTGGGCAGAACCCGCTTAAGACGCAGATCGCATATGGTGCGATGGGAAGGGTGACGAATTGGGACCAACTTACCGCGGTGCTCGGCAAGGATACGGTCGCGAAGATTCGTTCCGGTCCCATGACGCGCAAAGCAGCGGAGGATATGTTCAATTTGATTAAGTCCTGCCAATCCGCTGCTGCTCTTGCTGGACCGATGCAGACTGTCTTAGGCGCCAACGGCGGGGCCGGATGGTATCGACTTACGACTGCATTCGGCCAGCGTGCAGCCGCTGGGATGGGACTAAGGGGAGCGGCAGCGCAATCTTATGCTAATGTAGCTGGCGCGGCGGCAGGAGGATACAGCTATCAAGCGGGGATAGCTACTCAATTGGGCGGTGGAGTAGGAGGCGGCCTGCAAGGGGGCGCGAGCTCGGATACCGAAGCGCTTCGGAGGATGGGCGTTCCCGCTCAATACATCCAGGCGATCCAGTTAGCCGCGCGCTCGCAGGGGATCGACCCAAAGCTGCTAGGCGCGGTCATGATGCATGAGTCTGGAGGCGACCCCAATGCAATCGGCGCAATGGTTCAAGGCCAAGGGCAAGCGCGTGGATTGATGCAGATCATGCCGGGCACGGCGCAGATGCTTAGCAAGCAAATGGGAGGTAAATTTACCGCGGCGCAGATCATGAACGACCCAGCGGCGAATATGCTGGCGGGCGCTTATTATATCAAGGAGCTGCAGGGACAGAATGCTGGGAATACTGTTGGCGCGATGCTGCAATATGGCGGCTTCAAGAGCGCGGCACAGCCGGGTGCGCAAAGTTACCTGAGCGATGTCGAGCGAAGGATGGAGCGCGTTGGCGCGACAATGGGGCCGGGCGCCGGCGGCATACCGGAGACCGCGTTCGCAATCCAGAGTGGCGTCGCTATCTCGGCAAGCAACGCGGCGGCAGCGAGTATGTTCGAATTGGCCAACGCCGCACTGGCAGCGGCCGATAAGCTGAACCTGGTGGACGCGGCGATCGAGAACAACCAGAACCAGCCGGGGACTAATTTGTATGAGCCGGGCTCGATAGGACCAGGGTTCAGTCCGTAAGAGGAGCAAAGAAGATGGCGACCAAACCCCAGGCCGGCAGCAACTTATCGCCCGATGTTGTCAACCGCATCCGGCGCGAGGTGTTGGACGAAATACTCGATCGCGGCCGCCATGCGGCGCTCGTTACCGGCCATGGGCATGATCTGCTCGCGGTGGCTGGTGCCTGGGCCGCCGGACCGGCCGATCCGCAGGCGAAGCTAGCGGGCCTGCTGATGCAACGCTACGCGAAGGTGTCGGCGGACGTGCACGCGCGGGCGCTGCGGCTGCGCGCTGCATTGGGCGATGGCTAGGCTTAATGTTGACCAAAAACCAGGAGACGACAATGTCAACGCAGACAGTAAAAGTTGTGTCGAAGGCGAACCCGAGACTTAGCGGCGAGTATGCCTGCGATGCGGATGCATGGGTCGCTATCAGCGCGGAGCTCTATGCGACGCAGGGCGCCGAGCCGGTTTGTTATGAGTGGGCGGACGCTGACGGCAAGGTGCGCTCGATGACGCCGGCCGAATTCCGCGCCTTCGCCAAGGCGGTCGCGAAGTGGCGACAGGCGGACCGCAAGCGTGCAATCGGCATCACCGCAAGCGCGCCGGAAAGCGTTTCGCTGGATTGAGGCAGGATGCCGGGTGGTGGACCACCTGCCGCCGGTCAATCCGGTAATCCTCGATAAGCCGACGCCGCGGTCGTTCTGGTCCTACCAAGGGCCGGAAACCCCAGGTCCGCCGGCAGGATGGACAAAGGCGGCGTGGGAAAGCTTTTCGCCTGGGATGCGCCGCGAGATTGCCCGCGTCATGGAGCGGGCGACGCGAGGCGGCTTCCCTGGGGGTTGACCCACAGCGCGCGGCGGACGATCACATTTTTGATTACAAAGCCGCACTTGAGGCATTAAATTCAGTTCTGCGGGGGAGAAGGGCCTGCCTTGGGCGATTCCAGGTTGAGGGGGGGCAGGCAAACCAGGCGTGATCGATGGTTTGGCCTCGCTGGCAGGCGCGGCTTCGAAGACTTCAAGCGCTGGTGGCACCGAGTGGGGAAGGACAGCATCACTGGAGGCCACGACCTTAAGGACAGGCAGGAAGCCGAAGAGGCATGGCGGCAGTGGGAGGCGGAACGGCGCCCCCGCGTTGAGTGAGGGAGTTGGTTGAGATGACCGCAGCAGAGATTGTTCTGAAGGCTCTGAAAGCCCGCACGTTCGACCATAGCGTGCTCAAGCGCCTGGCGCGTTTGACGCCTGCTGACAGATCTGGCCCGCTTGAGGACGCGTTGATCGATACTCTTGACGCGACCGATGACCCCCGCGTCAGGAACGCGGCTGCAAACGTTTCGTCGGACATTCAGTCAACGGCCGCTCTCGGTCACGTCAGGCAATTGCTCCGGTCACCAAAGACCGAGGGCGCGCGGGGGACGCTTCTTTACGCGCTCAAAGAGGCGAAAACCCCTCTTTCGCTGGGCGAACTCACCGATTTGCTGGTTTCCGATAGCCTGGAGGTTCGCGAGGAGGCTCTGTCCTTCCTGGAAGACAAGCTGATCCAATCCTTCAGCCGGTGCGAGCTGGAAGACGCGATCAACCGGCTGAAGGGCGCGCAGGCGCAAGAAAAGGACTCCGACAAGCGCGATCTGCTGGCGGACGCCATCGACACACTCGTCGAGGATCATCCCTGATCCCCAAGAGGGCTGGAAGGGAAGGGGGCGCTTCGGCGCCCCTTTTCATGTGGCCGTCATTGCGGCCATGCAGCCGGAAAGCCGGTTGCTTTGCCCTGAAATGTCCAATCTTTACAATGGGCTTACTTTCAGGAAAGAGAAGGTCCGCCAGCCGGCATCGGCGTGCAGGTCTTCGATCTTGGCGATCTTCATGGCGTTTCTGTCCCCCCAGCTTACCTCAGCGGCGCAGCACGCGCCGCATTGCCGCCAGCGCAGTCTCCACATCCGCCGCGACGACATCGAGGTGGAGGCAGGCCCGGCCGCGGTACGCCCCCGACGTCGAAACCAGCACCCCCTCGCCGCGCAACCGACCGGCGAACTGCTGCGAAGTCATGCCAGTCCCTTGTGTGTCGAAGAAGATCAGGTTGGTCTCCGGTGTCTCGACCTCGATGCCCGGAAGCTGCGCCATGCCACGCGCCAGCGCCCGCGCATTGGCATGATCCTGGGCGAGGCCCTCAACGTTGTGGTCCAGCGCATAAAGGCACGCAGCAGCACAGATGCCGCCCTGCCGCATGGCGCCACCGAGTCGCTGTTTCCAGCGCCAGGCATCGCCGATGAACGCCTTCGATCCGCACAGCACCGCCCCGAGCGGTGCACCGAGCCCCTTGGTGAAATCGAGCCAGACGCTGTCGTAACCCTGCGCCAGTTCGTCCGCCGCCACGCCAAGCGCCACCGCGGCATTGAGCAGCCGCGCGCCATCCATATGCGTCGCCATGCCATGCCCATGCGCGCAATCGGCGACAGCGCGAAGCTGCTCGGCCGGCCAGCAGGACCCGCCGCCGCGGTTGGCGGTCTGCTCCACCGCGACGAGACGCTGTGGAGGCGAATACCGGCTGGGCAGGCGCACCGCCGCTTCCAGCGTCTCGACCGTGAATTGCCCGCGCGGCCCTGCCAGCCCGCGCACCATCACGCCAGAGATTGCCCCGGGGGCGCCGCCTTCGCTGCCCAGGATATGTGCTGTCTCGTGCGCCAGCACCTCGTCGCCCGGCCGGCAATGCGTCGCCAGCGCGACCTGGTTGCACATCGTGCCGGACGGCAGGAATATCGCCGCTTCCTTGCCCAGGAGCGCGGCGACGCGATCGCACAGCGCCCACACTGTGGGATCGGAGCCTGCCTGCTCGTCGCCTACTTCGGCCGCCGCCATCGCCTCCTTCATCCCGCGCGATGGCTTCGTCTGCGTATCGGACGAGAGGTTCACCCGGACAGGGATCGAGAAATCGAATCTCTGCGGCTCATAGCTCATTGAATTGTCTCCGGCTGCCCGTGTCCGTCCGGTGTAGCACCAAGCTCCCGTGCGCCAAAAGTGACGGAACTCGCCGCACCAGCCTGAACGGTGGCAGTCCCGCGCGGATCACTGTCGCCTGCCGAGCGGGACGAGCCCATCCTGCGGGGCGGACTGCTTCCAGACCCGTTACCTTCCAAATCCGCTCTACATACTAGGTTCGGGGGACCGCACCTTTCGCAAGCAAAAGCGCCACGGATTTGTGAAGCGCGATCGGGTGGCAACACAATCATGCCGCGATTTCCACATACGTGGCCCACATTTGTGATGACTACCCTATCCACTGGTGAGCTTGGTGGCAAAAGGTCTTCGTGGAGTCGACGTGCCTGCACCGGCTTCCTGTTCCAAATTCAACGATACACAAGGTGGTAGCTATGGGTCCCGCGATTCTCCTTTGGCTTCTGGGAGTGCCGATTCCGATCATCATCCTGCTTGTGCTGCTCTGGCACTAAGGGGTGGGGGAACTGATGCAAACCATGCCGATGACCGGCAGTGCCGGCGTGTATGCGGATGGCCCTGTGGAGGCGCCGTCCTCCGGGGTCGCATGGCCAGCCATTATAGGGGGCGCCTTCGCGGCGGCGGCCGTGTCTCTGATCCTGTTGGCGCTTGGATCGGGTTTTGGTCTGGCTACCGTGTCCCCGTGGTCCAATTCGGGCGCATCGCTCACCACCTTCACCATTATGACCGGGGTGTGGCTGATCATCGTGCAGTGGCTGGCCTCCGCCCTGGGCGGCTACCTCACCGGGCGGCTTAGGACCAAGTGGGCAGGCCTCCACACTCATGAGGTGTTCTTTCGTGATACGGCCAACGGGTTTCTCAGTTGGGCCGTCGCGTCCGTCATCGTCGCGGCCTTTCTTGCGTCAGCGACGGCATCGGTTGTGGGGGGCGTCACTCGGGTTGCTGCCGGAGCAGCGTCGGGAGCAACTCAGGCAGCCAGTCAAGGCACCAGCAGCATTGCCGATACCACAGGGTACCTGGTCGATAGCCTCTATCGCTCCGATCGTCCCAGCCCCAACGCTACGCCCCAGGAGATCCGGTCCGAAAGTACGCGCATTCTGACTATGGGAATTCGCAATGGCGATGTGCCCTCGGCTGACAGGACATATCTGGCGCAGCTCGTGGCGGCGCAAACGGGACTCTCGCAGGCTGATGCGTCGAAGCGGGTTGACCAGGTTATTGCGCAGGAGAAAGCGGCGGAAACGAAAGTGCGCGAAGCAGCGGATGCCGCCCGCAAGGCAGGGTCCTATATGTCGGTGTTCACGGGACTGTCTATGCTGGTCGGAGCGTTTATCGCCTGTGTCGCCGGAGCTCTGGGCGGCATGCAGCGAGACGAGCACCCCTGAGCTCGGCCGGCCGGCACTCTGCAATTGGGATTCCTTCGGGGCTGCCCTTAGTCGGACGCCCTGCCCGGTTGAGAGACAGGCGGCGGTGGCCTAAACGGCCCCACTGTGTAAATTGTGGCGGACTGCTGTCTGGAGCCGACCACATGGCACTGACCGAGATACCAACCACGGACGCTGGGCGTGACTTCATTCGCGACGTGATTCAGGCCGATATCGAGGCAGGACGCGTGACGAATGTCGTTACCCGCTTCCCGCCAGAGCCGAACGGCTACCTGCACATCGGACACGCGAAGGCGATCTGCCTGAACTTCGGTGTCGCCGAGCAGTTCGGCGGCCACTGCAATCTTCGATTCGACGACACCAACCCCAGCAAGGAAGAGCAGGAATTCATCGAGGCGATCCAGCGGGATGTGCGCTGGCTGGGGTTCGACTGGGGCGAGCATCTCTATCATGCGTCCGACTATTTCGAGCAGCTCTACGACTGGGCCGAACACCTCATTCGCGAGGGCAAGGCGTATGTGGACGACACGCCGCCCGAGGAGATGCGGGCGATGCGCGGCACACTGACCGAACCCGGGCAGAACAGTCCGTACCGCGACCGTCCAGTGGAAGAAAATCTTGACCTGTTCCGGCGGATGAGGGCCGGCGAATTTCCCAATGGTGCGCGGGTGCTGCGGTCAAAGATCAGCATGGTCTCGCCGAACATGAACCTGCGCGATCCGGTGCTTTATCGTATCCTGCATGTCGAGCACCCGCGCACAGGCAATGCATGGTGCATTTATCCGACCTATGACTTCGCGCATGGGCAGTCGGACGCGATCGAGGGCGTCACGCATTCGCTATGCACGCTGGAGTTCGAGGACCATCGGCCGCTGTATGACTGGCTGATCGAAAATCTGCCGGTGCCATCGAGGCCGCATCAATATGAATTCGCGCGACTCAACATCGGCTATACTGTTATGTCCAAGCGTGTACTGACCCGGCTGGTGAGCGAAGGTCGGGTCGCCGGGTGGGACGATCCGCGCATGCCGACACTGGCCGCCATGCGGCGGCGCGGCGTGCCGCCGGAAGCGATCCGCGATTTCGTGCGCCGCAGCGGCATTACCAAGGTGAACAGCGTTGCCGAATTCGCTGCATTCGAACATTCGATCCGCGAAGTGCTCAACCGCACGGCGCCGCGGCGCATGGCGGTGCTCCGGCCGTTGAAGCTGGTGATCGAGAACTATCCCGAGGGCAGGACAGAGGTCCTGAATGCGATCAACAATCCCGAGGATCCGGCTGCGGGTACACGGCCAATCACCTTCGGACGAGAACTCTATATCGAGAGAGACGATTTCATGGAGGATCCACCCAAGAAGTTCTTCCGCTTATCGCCTGGTCGCGAAGTTCGCCTCCGCTACGGCTATTTCATAACCTGTCGAGAGGCAGTGAAGAACAAGACCGGCGAGGTGATGGAAGTACGGTGCACATATGACCCGGCGACGCGGGGCGGCAATGCGCCGGATGGCCGAAAGGTGCAGGCAACGGTGCATTGGGTAGCGGAGGCGGATGCGGTGCCGGCCAAGATCCGATTGTACAATTCACTGTTCACGTCCCCCAACCCGGCCGCGAGCGGCGATATTATGGCCGACCTCAACCCGAACTCACTCGAAGCGATGGAGGGTTGCCTGGTGGAACCGGCGCTGGCAGCCGCACCAGTCGGCGAGGCAGTGCAGTTTGAACGGCAAGGGTACTTCTGCGCTGACATTGACTCGATGCCCGGTCAGCCGGTGTTCAATCGCATCGTCGATCTGCGTGACACATGGGCGAGAGTACAGGCGGGCGGGCGGCAACGTAATCTCTCGCCCTGAACCAGACCTTAACCAGGACGCCCGAGACAGAAGCGCCGGGCAGGACGGGCCTGCCCGGCGTTCACGAGGAGCGAAACGATGCATCACCATCGCAAGCTCTTGCCACTGATCGTAGTGACTTTGGCCATCAAGGTCAAGATCACTATTACTCGGCGGTAGGGGATTGGGCCAGCCCGTTCTCGGGCTGGCCCGCCCCTCGGTCCCTAATTCCGTTCCGCGCGCAGCTTTGCCCACCAGGCGAGGCGTTTGGCTATCTCGCGCTCGAAGCCACGATCCCGCGGCTGGTAATAATCCTGTCGACGCATACCCTCCGGGAAGTAGTTCTGCCCGGAGAACGCCTCTTCCGCCTCATGATCGTATTCGTATCCCACGCCATAACCCAGCTCCTTCATCAGCCGCGTCGGCGCATTCAGGATATGCGCGGGCGGCATCAGGCTTCCGGTCGCTTTGGCGGCAGCCCGCGCGGCCGAATATGCCTCGTACACCGCATTCGATTTCGGCGCGGTGCCGAGATAGACGACCGCCTGGGCGATCGCCAGCTCGCCCTCGGGGCTGCCGAGACGCTCGTAAGTCTCCCATGCCGCCAGTGCGTGTCCCAGCGCCGCCGGATCGGCCATACCGATATCCTCGGCGGCGAAACGGACCAGTCGGCGGGCGATGTAGCGGGGGTCCTCGCCGCCGACCA
>Ga0335075_10016145_pt1 | contig 11171 bp, 9 predicted proteins | sample Lox_Sample_24_FD_206723 | JGI IMG/M metagenome (GOLD analysis project Ga0335075, IMG submission 206723) | Soil microbial communities from Loxahatchee National Wildlife Refuge, Florida, United States - Lox_Sample_2.4 | ecosystem: Environmental > Terrestrial > Soil > Wetlands | place: USA: Florida... | reverse complement strand
GTGCATCGTCGCGCGCACGCTAGCAAAGCGCCAACGCCGGCTCCAGCCCCTATTCCCGTCTGACGCGGGTCCGCCGCTGCTCTCATCGCGCTTGGCGATGCCATTGGCGTAGTCATGTGTTCCTGCCGTATGAGGTATGACATGGCCGATGCGATGCGGAAGGCGCGGCTCCGGGTCAAGGCTCAAATGGTGCTGCCGAAAGCCGTGCGCGAGGTGCTGAATCCGAAGCCCGGCGACGAGTTCGCCTTTGTCATCCGCGACCGCGAAATCCGCGTGGTGCGCGCGCCAGCGTGGGAGAGCCGTTTCGGGCTGCTCAACGATGGAGCTTGCCGAGAACTGTCCGGTTTCCGGCGCTCATGCTCGACAAGGCTGCCGGCAGCCGATTAGCATTCGCCCATGTCTCCCGCCAGTTCGAAAGGTCCCGCGCCATGACCCGCCACTTCGGTGTTCTGATTCCCTCGACCAACACCACGGTCGAGATCGAATGCCGGCTATTGCCGATGGAATACCAGGCGCATGTCGGACGGCTGATGACGAGCCGGCCGGGCGAGCCGTTCTCGTCGCCGCGCGACGACGATCTCGATTACCAGTCGCGGCTCATTGGCACCGCCAAGGTCGAGCTGGTGATCCTGGCGCAGACCTCGGCGAGCGTGTTCGTCGAGGATTATGACGAGGACGTGACCCGGCGGATGAGTGCCGGCGCCGGCGTGCCGGCGATCACCTCGGCGCAGGCGGTGGGCCGTGCGGTCAGGGCGCTGGGGGTACGGCGGATCGGCCTCGTCTCGCCTTATTCGGAAACCGTCAATCGGCGCGCCGCCGATCTGTTCGCTCGCAAGCACGGGCTCGAAACGGTCGCGTTCGAAGGTTTTGGCGCGACCGATTCCTATGCGATCGGCGCACTCGGCCCGGAGAATGCGCGCGATGCGTTCCGGCGCATCGACCGGCCCGAGATCGAGGTCTTTGTCGTCCCTGGCGGCAATTTTCCGACCATGGCTTCGATCGCCGAATGGGAACGCGAATTCAACAAGCCGGTGGTAACGACCAACCAAGCCTCGTTCTGGGCGATGCTGGTCATGCTCAAGACCGGCGACAAGGTGCCGGGCTACGGCCGCCTCTTGGCCGAGGTGCCAGCAGGATAGGCCCCGGGCCCCGCCTTTCCCCTCAATCGGGGCAGCCGGCTACGGCTGGTAATAGGCGAAGACGACCGGCGAGACGAACGCCCAGGTCTCGATAAAGGTCGCGCGGTCGGGCTTGCGGCCGAGCTCTTCCATCGCACCCAAGAGGCAGAACCAGTTCAAGACCTCATGCTGGCCGCTATCCTCGATCTGGTCGGTGGTGTAGCCGTGCCAGGTCGCGTAATCGCCCTTCTCCAGTGCGTCATAGAGATGCCGGTCGGCCGGCACGTCGGGCCAGAGCTGCCAGTTCTTTTCGGTCAGGAACGAATGCGACCAGCTCGACGACGCGACGATCGCGGTGCGCCACGGGCTGCGCGCCATGACCCGTGCGACGGCGGCGCCCATTGCCATGCAGCGCGCCGGATTCGGCGAAGGCGGGTCGAGGTCGCGGATCTGGCCGCGCATCGCCAACGGCAGGCGCAGCCCGCGCGCGGCGTTGACCCGGCGGCCATAGCAATTGACCGAGATCGGCAGCAGCGGATAGTCGAACCCGGTGCGCGCGTCATCGAGCAACAGGATCGTGTTTTCGAAGGCATGGCCGAGCGGATGATGCAGCGGCTTGTAGGCATAGGCCATGTCGATGCCGGCCTCGATCAGACCGCCGGCAAGGTGTTTGCCGGCCTCGCGATGGCCGCGCAGCCGGAACGTCGTATCCGCCGGCTCGCCCCACGGATTATCCGGTGTGCGGCGGTGCTTCCAGGGCTGGATGTTGCGGTCCTCATAGGCGAGCACGGCAAAAGGCGGGACGACATCCTCCTTGAAGTTCTCGTACTGGTCGTCGCCGAACATGACGACGACATCGGGCCGGAACATATCGAGTGCCTCGCGCGCCTCGGCGAAATGCCGGCGGTAGACCTCGCGCGCCCGTCCGGCCGCTGCAGTGCCCCAGTCATTGCCAAGCTCTTCGCGCAGCGGTGCTGGCCAGTTTGCCGGGTCCTTGGCCGAAGCCGGCATATCAGGATCGTCGAGGGCGGTCCGCATCATGAACGTCCAGTCCTCGTCGCGGCGCAGCATCAGCGGCCGATGGGTGCAGCCGAGGCCCAGGATTTCGCCCATTTTTTCCTCCCTGTGACAGACCCCTTCCCGGTGACGGTCTCCCCGACGGTTCGCGGCTCGGTCGCTCGGCTTCAGCCGCGTTCGTTGACCGGACGGTAATGGCGCTGATCGGAACCGGTGAACAGCTGGCGCGGCCGCATCAGCTTGGCATCGGTGTCCTCGATCATCTCGGTCCATTGCGCGACCCAGCCGGTCGTGCGCGCGATCGCGAACAGCACGGTAAACATCGACACCGGGAAGCCCATCGCCTTCAGGATGATCCCCGAATAGAAATCGACGTTCGGATATAGCCGCCGCTTGATGAAATAATCATCGTTCAGCGCAATCTTTTCCAATTCTTTGGCCAGCTCGAGCAGCGGGTCGTCCTTGATGCCAAGCTCGGCAAGAACTTCATGGAAGCTGTCGCGCAGAACATGGGCGCGCGGGTCGTAGTTCTTGTAGACGCGATGGCCAAAGCCGAACAACAGCTCGTTGTCCTCCTTGGACTTGACGTGATCGAGGAATTCCTTGATGTGGGACTTGTCACCGATGCGGTCGAGCATCTTCAGCACCGCCTCGTTGGCACCGCCATGCGCCGGGCCCCACAGCGAAGCGATGCCGGCGGCGATACAGGCGAACGGATTGGCGCCGCTCGACCCGGCATTGCGCACCGTCGCCGTCGAGGCATTCTGCTCGTGATCGGCGTGCAGGATGAAGATCCGGTCCATCGCCCGTGCCACGACCGGGTTGACCTTGTATTCCTCGCACGGCACGGCAAAGGTCATATGCAGGAAATTTTCCGCATACCCGAGCGAGTTCTGCGGATAGATGAAAGGCTGACCCAGCGAATATTTATACGCCATGGCGGCGATCGTCGGCATCTTGGCGATCAGGCGGTAGGATGCGACCATCCGCTGATAGGGGTCATGAATGTCGGTCGAATCGTGGTAGAATGCCGACAGCGCGCCGACCACGCCGCACATCACCGCCATCGGATGCGCGTCGCGCCGGAAGCCGCGGAAGAAGCTCGACAGCTGCTCATGCACCATCGTGTGATGCGTGATATCGCGAACGAATTGCTGTTTTTCCGTCGCATTCGGCAATTCGCCATTGAGCAGCAAATAGGCGACTTCGAGAAAATCGCTCTTTTCCGCGAGCTCCTGGATCGGATAGCCGCGATACATCAGCACACCCTGGTCGCCGTCGATATAGGTGATGCTGGAACGGCAGGCGGCGGTGGCCATGAAGCCCGGATCGTAGGTGAAATGTCCGGTCTGGGTGTAGAGCCGGCGGATATCGATGACCTTGGGCCCGACCGTCCCGCCGATCACGGGAAGCTCGACCGACTTGCCGGTGGAATTGTCCGTAAGGGTCATGGTCCCGGTGGTCATATTGTTTCCGTCCATCGATGCACCTCTCATCGCCATGCCCGCGGGTCAATCCCGGCTTCGCGCAGAAAATAGACGCACCGGGGCCGCTTGGCAAACCGTTCGCAGGTGCGAGATGGGATTGCGGTCAAACCCCGTGCGCGGCGTCGGCGATGCGGCCCAAGGTCTCGTCGCGGCCGAGAAAGCCCATCACCTCGAAAATTCCCGGGGATGCGGTCGAGCCGGTCAACGCCGCGCGCAGCGGCTGGGCGACGGCGCCGAGCTTGACGTTGTTCCGATCGGCGAAATCGCGCACACATCCTTCGAGTGCGTCCGGCCGCCATTCGCTACGGCGCAGCGCCGGGTCGAGCCCGGCCAGCAGGCTCCGAGCCTCGGGCGTCAATAATTTGGCCGCTGTTGCATCCGCAACGATCGGGCGCTCGGCAACCAGGAAGCGGGCGTTGGCAGCGAGTTCGGCGAGCGTTTTCGGACGCAGTTTCAATGCGGGCATCGCGCGCCGCAGGCGGTCGCGCCGGGTATCGCTCAGCTTCTGGCCGCTCGTCTGCTCCAGCCGCTCAGCGACCAGGCCGACGAGACGGGCGTCGTCCGCCGCGCGGATATAGTGCCCGTTCAGATTGTCGAGCTTGGCGAAATCGAAGCGGGCGGGGGCGCGGCCGACCGCATCGAGGTCGAACCAGGCGATCGCGTCCGCGGTCGAGATGATCTCGTCATCGCCATGGCTCCAGCCGAGACGCAAGAGATAGTTGCGCAACGTTTCCGGCAGATAGCCCATCTCACGATAGGCCTCGACCCCGAGGGCGCCGTGGCGCTTTGACAGTTTGGCGCCGTCGGGGCCGTGGATCAGCGGCAGATGGGCGAATTCCGGCACCGGCCAATCGAGCGCCTGGTAGAGCTGTGCCTGGATAAAGGCATTGTTCAGATGCTCGTCGCCACGGATCACATGGGTGATGCCCATGTCGTGATCGTCGACGACGACGGAGAGATTGTAGGTTGGCGTGCCGTCGCCGCGCAGAATGATCCGGTCGTCGAGTTCGGCATTGGCGACCGTGACCTCGCCCTGGACGCGGTCGCGGATTGTTGTTGCCCCCTGTTGCGGCGCCTTGAACCGGATCACCGGAGCGACACCGGCGGGTGCCGTGGCCGGGTCGCGGTCGCGCCAGGTGCCGTCATAGCGCACCGAGCGCTTCTCGGCGCGCGCCTGCTCGCGCATCGCTTCGAGCTCGGCGGGCGTGCAGAAGCAGTAATAGGCGCGGCCGGCCGACAGCAATTGGCGCGCGATCTCGGCATGGCGCGTGGCGCGCTCGAATTGATGGACGATCTCGCCATCCCATTCGAGGCCGAGCCAGGCGAGACCGTCGATGATCGCCGCCACCGCCTCGGGCGTCGAGCGCACCCGATCGGTGTCCTCGATGCGCAGCCGGAACCGGCCGCCGTGATGGCGGGCGAAGAGCCAGTTGAACAAGGCCGTGCGCGCCCCGCCAATATGCAAGAACCCGGTCGGCGACGGCGCGAAGCGGACGGTGGGGATCATCCCCAAAGGATGGGCGATGCACGATCCGATGGCAACGCGGGAAATCGCGGCGCGGGCGGCGTGCAGATCGGGTAGCGGCGGAACCCCGCCGCTCAGCCGGCGATCGGCGGCGGCCCGCAGAACAATTCGCGCAGCTTTGTCTTCATGATCTTGCCGGTCGCGGTGTGAGGCATTTCGTCGATATAGGCAACCCTGTCGGGCAGCATCCATTTCGGGAATTGCCGGGCGAGCAGCGCGATCAGGGCGTCGGGCTCGGGCCGGCAGCCGGGCCGCGGCATCACGATCAGCAACGGCCGCTCGCCCCAGCGCGCATCGGGCACGGCGATGACCGCGGCCTCGGCGACCTCCGCATGCGCGACCGCGGCGTTTTCGAGATCGATCGAGCTGATCCATTCACCGCCTGATTTGATCACGTCCTTTCTGCGGTCGGTGATCTGCATGTAGCCATCGGCATCGATCACCGCCATGTCGCCGGTGTGGAACCAGCCATCGGGCTCGACCGCGTCGGCGGTCGCCGGCGCGTCGGCAAAATAGCCGCGCACGATCCATGGTCCGCGTACCAAAAGTTCGCCCATCGAGGCGCCGTCATGCGGCTGGATGCGCCCGTTGTCGTCGACGAGCTTCATCTCGACCCCGTAAACGGGCCTTCCCTGCCTGGCCCGGATCGCGTTCTGCGCGGCCGGATCGAGCGCCGTGTGCTTGGCCTTCAGCGTCGCGGTCGTGCCGAGCGGGCTCATCTCGGTCATGCCCCAGCCCTGGCGCACATCAATACCGTGGCGCCGGAATGCCTCGATCATCGCGGGCGGCACCGCCGAACCGCCGGACAAGACCCGTCGCAAACTGGTGCAGCGTGCGCCCGATGCCGTTAGGTAGGCCTCGAAGCCGAGCCACACGGTCGGCACGCCGAGCGCATAGGTCACCCCTTCGATCTCGAACAGCCGATAGAGGCTCTCGCCATCGACCCGCGGACCGGGCAGCACCAGCTTCGCCCCGTTCATCGGCGCGGCATAGGGGATGCCCCAGCCGCAGGCGTGGAACAAGGGCACCACCGGGCAGACCACGTCGCCGGCGGAGACCGAGATCGCATCCGGCAGCGAGATCGCCAGCGCATGCAGTACCGTCGAGCGGTGGCTGTAGAGGGCGCCCTTCGGATTGCCGGTCGTGCCCGAGGTGTAGCAGAGTGCGGCAGCGGTGCGCTCGTCGAATTCGGGCCAGACAAATGCGTCGGGTTCGGCCGCGACCAGTTCTTCATAGCACGGCAAAACCGGCAGGCCGGTCGCGAGAACAGCCTCGGGGCCGGTCATCGGCACGATCCGGCAATCGCCCGGCAGGTGCGGTGCCAGCCGCTCGACCAGCGGCAGAAAACTCGTGTCGACAAACAGCAGGCGGTCGGCGGCGTGATTGATGATGTAAACGATCTGATCATCGAACAGCCGCGGGTTGATCGTGTGGCAGACCGCACCGATGCCCGAGATCGCGTAATAAAGTTCGAAATGGCGAAACGTGTTCCAGGCGAGGGTGGCGACGCGGTCGCCGGGCTTGATCCCGAGCCGCAACAGGGCACTGGCGAGCCTTCCGGCGCGCCGCTCGGCCTCGCGATAGGTATAACGGTGGAGCGGGCCCTCGACCAGGCGCGAGACGATTTCGGCATCGCCGTGATAGGTCGCGGCATGGGTGATGATCGACGAGATCAGCAGCGGCCGCTCCGACATCAGTCCCAGCATCGCTTCCTCCCGGACCTTGCGCGGCGATTCGTCGTTGACGAATTTGGTATGGCAAATCCGGCTCACCGTAAACGGCCGGGTTGCTGCGCGACCATCTCGAAACGGCCGGGTCGCTGCGCGACCATCTCGCGCCGACGATTTCAGCGCGTCGAACCGAGTGCCGATGGACGCGCCGGCCGCCTCTCTCTATATCGGCATATCGGCTCTCTATATCGGCATATCGGCGCTGTTCCGTTTGTGTTTTAGTCCGGCCATGCACGACATCAGATGGATCCGCGATCACCCGGCGGATTTCGATCGCGGGCTCGCCCGCCGCGGCTTGCCGCCGCGCGCCGAGGCGGTGTTGGCGCTCGATCAGGCGTGGCGCGGCGCCGAAACCCGCGCTCAGGAGATGCAGGCCCGGCGCAACCGCATCTCGCGCGATATCGGGGCCGCCAAGCGGCGCGGCGAGGACACGGCATCTCTGTTGCGGCAGGCTGCCGAAGACCGGGACGCCGAGACCGCCGCTGGAGGCGAAGCCGCGCGGCTGCGCGACGAAATCGATGAAATGCTCGCGGGGCTGCCGAACCTGCCGGCTGAAGAGGTGCCGGATGGTGCCGATGAGACCGCAAATCTGCTGGTCCGGTCCCATGGCGAGCCGCCGCGCTTCGATTTCGAGGCGCGTTCGCACGAGGCGGTCGGCGAGCGTCTCGGCATGATGGATTTTGCCCGCGCCGGCCGCATGGCCGGCTCGCGGTTTGTCGTGCTGCGGCGCGATCTGGCGCGGTTGGAGCGCGCGCTCGCGCAGTTCATGCTCGACCTGCACACCCGGGAATTCGGCTACGAGGAAATCTCGCCGCCGGTGCTGGTGCGCGACGAGGCGATGTTCGGCACCGGGCAGTTGCCGAAATTCGCCGAGGATTCGTTCCGCACCACCGAGGGGTTGTGGCTGATTCCGACCGCCGAGGTGCCGCTGACCAACCTCGTCGTCGACGAAATTCGCGATGAGCGCGAATTGCCGCTGCGCTTTACCGCATGGACACCCTCCTTTCGCTCGGAGGCGGGGGCGGCCGGCAAGGACACCCGCGGCATGATCCGCCAGCACCAGTTCTATAAGGTCGAGCTGGTCTCGGTGACGACCCCCGAGCAATCGGCGGCTGAGCACGAGCGCATGACCGCCTGCGCCGAGGAAGTGTTGAAGCGCCTCGGCCTCGCCTATCGGGTCGTGCTGCTGTCATCGGGCGACATGGGTTTTGCCGCGCAAAAGACCTATGACCTCGAAGTGTGGCTGCCGGGACAGGGCGCCTATCGCGAAATTTCGAGCTGTTCCAATTGCGGCGTGTTCCAGGCGCTGCGGATGAAGGCACGCTATCGTCCGGCCGAGGGCCGGGGGACGCGGCCGGTGCATACCTTGAACGGCTCGGGGCTGGCGGTCGGCCGCACCTTGATCGCAATCCTCGAGAACTTTCAGCGCGCCGACGGCTCGGTGGTGATCCCGCCGGCGTTGCGCCTGTATATGGGGGGACAGGACCTGATCGAGCGGCCCGATTGAGCCATGCCGATGGCTGAGTCAGCAAAGGCCGACGCCGCCCGCGAGACCGGTCTGCTGCAGAAGAAGCTGCGGCTGCTGATGGAATTGCGCGGTGCCGGGATCGCCGATCCGCGCGTGCTCGGGGCCATCGAGAAGACCCCGCGCGAGAGATTCGTGCCGGCCGCCTTTGCCGATCGCGCCTATGAGAATGTGGCGCTGCCGATCGACGAGGGCCAGACGATCAGCCAGCCCTATGTCGTCGCTTTGATGACCGAGGCGCTGCTGGCCGGCGAGCGGCACAATGTGCTCGAGATCGGCACCGGCTCGGGCTACCAGACCGCGATCCTCGCCCGGCTCGCGCGCCGGGTCTTTTCGATCGAGCGCCACCGCGAATTGCTGCGTGCCGCCGAGCGCCGGCTGGAGGGGCTGGGCTTGCACAACGTCGTCTGCCGGCTCGGCGACGGCGCCAAGGGCTGGCCCGAGCAGCGTCCCTACGACCGGGTCATCGTCACCGCGGCAGCACCGCAGATCCCGCAGGCGCTGTGCGACGGCCTGGCGCCGGGCGGGGTCCTGGTGGTGCCGGTCGGCGCCCATCATCGCGACCAGCAATTGCTGCGGATTCGCCGCATCGACGGCGGCTTCTCGACCGAAGAGCTGGCGCCGGTGCGGTTTGTCCCGCTGATCGAAGGGGTGCCGCGGGCACTCGGCACGAAGGTTGACACGAACCGACCTTAGAGTACCAAGAGCAGCGCCGGCTCCAGCGCCGGGATGACTTGCGCGCCGCAATGCGCAAGGGGGGAACATGGCGAAGGGCAGTGCCGAGGCGTGCCGCGCGGGGCTCGTATGCTCGATCATCATGCTGCTGCTGGCGCTTGCCGGGTGCGTCTCGCGCTCCGGCGGGCCGGCGCCACTGGTCAATGGCGGCGAATCGGCGGCATCGGCGGTTCCGGCGGAGGTCGTCATCCAGCCCGGCCAGACCCTGTCGGGGATCGCCCATCATTATCACGTGGCGATGTCGGAGCTCGCCGCGGCGAACCATTTGGCACCGCCCTACCGCATTCTTGCCGGTGGCACCCTGATCGTCCCGGGCGGCGCCGCTGCGCCTCCGAACGGCGAATTCGCCGGTCCGCCGCCGGGTACGATACCGGCCGCACCAGCGCTGCCGCCGGGACCGGCCGCAACCGGACCGGTGGCGATGGCGCCGCTGCCGTCCCCGGGTCCGACGCCCCGGAGCGCGAGACCCTCGTTCGACCAGGGCCAGGCATACGCGACCCGGGAAGCGGCAGCGCCGTCCACCGAACCGCGGGTTGCCAGCGCTGCGCCGGAACAGCAGGCAGGTCGCCCGATCCCGCTCGACCGGGTGCCGCCGACCGCGGGCGCGAGCCTGACGCCGCCCGCCCCGGTTGCGGCGCCGTCTCACGAAAATCAACTTGGGCTATCGGCTCCGTCACCGGTCACACATGAGCCGGCGGGAACCGCCGTGGCGACAGCCGAAGCGCCGCCCGCAGCGCAGCATCATGGCGGCACCTTCCTGTGGCCGGTGCGGGGCCATATCATCGAGAATTACGGCACCGGGCCGGATGGCACCCATAATGACGGAATCAATATTGCCGCCCCGCGCGGCGCTCCGGTGCAGGCCACCGATGCCGGAATCGTCGCCTATGCCGGCAACGAGTTGCGCGGCTATGGCAACCTGATCCTGATCAAGCATCCGAATGGCTGGATCTCGGCTTACGCGCATTGCGATCTGATTTTGGTCAAGAAGGGTCAGAAAGTGGCGCGCGGCCAGGTCATCGCCCGCGTCGGCTCGACCGGCAACGTCAACGCGCCGCAGCTGCATTTCGAGCTGCGCCGCGGTCAGCGCCCGGTCGATCCTCGCGATTATCTGGCACCGCTGCCAAGTGCCGCGGCCAAGGCCCAGGTGTCCGGCTAAGCAATCCGGCTAAGCAATCCGGCTGAGCCGCCGCGCGGCCTCAGGCGAGCGGCTTGCCGAGACGGCCGGCCAGATCCTGGATGAACTGCCAGGCGACCCGGCCGGAGCGCGAACCGCGGGTGATCGCCCATTCATTGGCTTCGGCAACCAGCTGCTCCGTCGGCAGGTCAAGCCCATAGCGGTCGGCGTAGCCGCGCACGATCGCGTGATAGGTCGGCTGATCGACATTGTGAAAGCCGAGCCACAACCCGAAGCGGTCGGATAGCGAGACCTGCTCCTCGACCGCCTCGGCCGGATTGACTGCGGTCGAACGCTCGTTGTCGATCATCTCGCGCGGCATCAGGTGGCGGCGATTCGAGGTGGCGTAGAGCACGACATTGGCCGGCCGGCCTTCGATGCCGCCCTCGAGCACCGCCTTCAGCGATTTGAAGCTCGTGTCGTGCTGGTCGAACGACAGATCGTCGCAGAATAAGAGGCAGCGTCGCGCGCCGGGCCGCAGCAGCGACAACAGCTGCGGCAGGCTCGGGATGTCCTCGCGATGGATCTCGACAAGGGCTAGCGCGTGCGGCTCTTTGGCGTTGACCGCGGCGTGCGCGGCCTTAATCAGCGAGCTCTTGCCGGTCCCGCGCGCGCCCCACAACAGCACGTTGTTGGCCGGCAACCCGGCGGCAAAACGGCGCGTGTTGTCGAGCAGGATGTCGCGCACCCGGTCGATTCCGCGCAACAGGCCGATCTCGACGCGATTGACCTCGGCGACCGGTTCGAGCCAGGAACGGTCGGCATGCCAGACGAAGGCGTCGGCGCCGCCGAGCTCGACCGGTGGCAACGGCGGCGGGGCCAATCGCTCGAGCGCGTCGGCGATGCGGTGCAGCAGG
>Ga0335075_10016144_pt1 | contig 11171 bp, 9 predicted proteins | sample Lox_Sample_24_FD_206723 | JGI IMG/M metagenome (GOLD analysis project Ga0335075, IMG submission 206723) | Soil microbial communities from Loxahatchee National Wildlife Refuge, Florida, United States - Lox_Sample_2.4 | ecosystem: Environmental > Terrestrial > Soil > Wetlands | place: USA: Florida... | reverse complement strand
AGCAGATCGATGTCCTACTCCGCCGGTTGCCGGGTGCGGCGATGGATCCGCTCGAACTGCAAGCGAACAGCCAGACCGGCGTCGTCGGGCTGATGGCGGCGATGCGGGAGGGCGCGGTTCGCATCGTCAACCACCCCGGGGCGGACCTGCTCGAGGCGCCTGCATTGGCGTGCTTCCTGCCCTCTCTATGCCAGCGGCTTTTCGGTGAGCCACTGCAAGTCCCTTCGGTCGAAACGATCTGGCTCGCCGAGCCCGAGGCACGCGCGCGTTTTCTTGCCGATCCCGATCATTGGCTGCTGCGCTCCGCACTCGATGGCCGCGCGCCAGCGATGGCGTTTGCCGAACTGGCTCCGGAACAACGCGAACCATTACTCGGTCGTCTCGATTATCGGCCCTTCGAGTATGCGGCCACCGCGATCGTTCCGCCTTCCGTGGCACCTGCCGCGGGTCCCCAGGGCTTGACGCCACAGCCGATCGTGCTGCGCCTTTTCCTCGTCTGCCGCTCCGGCGAGTGGCGCGCCATGCCGGGGGGGCTCGCACGCGTGCTCGCTCCGGAAGACCGCCTCACCGGGCGGCTGCCGCGATCCGGTCTTGCCAAGGATGTCTGGGTCCTGGCGGAGGAAGATGCGGATGTCGTCGGTCCGGCTGCGGCCGCTCTTCCTCCCATCTCGATCCGCCGCACAGTCGGCGCACTGCCAAGCCGGGTCGCCGACAACATGTTCTGGCTCGGCCGCTACGTCGAACGGCTCGAAGACTGCGCTCGCCTCGTCCGGGCGGCTCTCAATCGCCTCGAGCGAGGGCGGAGCCTGCCGCGCGAGCATATCGAGCGCCAGACGCTCGACCGCATTCTGATCGAGGCAGGATTGATCGATCAGAACGCGGCAGTCTCACCCGCGGCCCTTGCGGCCCAGCTTCTCGCGGTCGTCAGGAGTGGCGGCGCGATTCATCTCTGCCTCGAAAACCTTGTCAGCCTCACGGAACGGACACGCGACCGTCTCACCTCGGATATGTATGCCGCCTTCACGCAAAGCCAGCGTCTCGCTCGCACCGAGGCGGGAAGGGTCGGCCGCAGCCTCGATCAGCTTGCGCACGCCATGCAGACGGCCCTTCGCTTCTCCACGATCGTCGCGGGCATCGCCGCCGAGAATATGGTGCGTGGCGGCACCTGGCTCTTCCTCGAACTCGGTCGGCGCTTCGAACGCGCCGTCGCGGTCGTCCGGGTCGCAAGCCAGGCGCTTGCGGATCCGCCGGCACGGGTCGACACCGGGCTCTCCCTGATGCTGGAGCTTTGCGACTCGGCCATCACCTACCGCAGTCGCTATCTCACCGTGCTCCAGCCGGCCCCGGTGCTCGATCTCGTCCTCGCCGACGAGGCCAATCCGCGTTCGCTCGCCTTTCAGCTCGCCGCCATCCGCCGCCTGCTGGCGGAGGTTGCGGGGGTCGGCGAAAACAGCCTCGGTGCCGAGGCGGCCGCGCTGCAGGAACAGACGATCAGCCTTGTCGCCCGGGTTTCCGCTGCCTCTGATCAGGCTGTCGAGGCGGCTCTGTTGCCGCCGCAGCTTGCGGACATTGGCGCCCGCATCGCTGCTCTCTCGGATGCCTTGTCACGGCGCTATTTCGCGCTGCTGCCGGCCGCCCAGACGCTCGGCTTCAGTGAATCGGCAGAACTGCGTGGCGCGGCATGAAATACCACCTCCGGCACGTCACCGCGTATCACTATCAGGAGCCGGTCGATCTCGGTACTCACATGCTGCACCTCTCACCGCTTTCCCGTGCGGGGCAGCAGGTCATCAGCGCGAGCATTGGCACCGAGCCCGATGCGGCGCGCCGGACCCAGGCGCCGGATCATTTCGGCAATCGCGTCATCTGGCTTTTTCTCCATACTCTGCACCAGGATTTCCGAATCACGAGCGAGGCCGAGGTCGCGGTTCAGTTCCCGGCACCTCCCGACGCTTCGACAACCCTGCCCTGGGAGCAGGTGGTGGAGCTTGCCCGGCTTGGCATCGAAGAGGCGCGCGGAGCGGCGGAATTCGTGTTCGACAGCCCGCACGCACCGGCGGACGCCTCGGCGCGCGGCTACGCGGCACCGTCCTTCGCGCCCGGCCGTCCCGTGCTCGAAGCGCTCGTCGATCTCCTCGCGCGCTTCAAGGCCGATTTCCGCTTCCGTCCCGGCGTCACCGGTATCGCCACTCCGGTTTCCACCGTGATCGCCCAAAGGGCCGGCGTCTGTCAGGATTTTTCCCATGTGATGATCGCCGGGCTGCGTGCGCTCGGCCTGCCCGCGCGCTATGCGTCGGGCTATATCCGCACGCATCCCCCGCCGGGGGCGGCAAGGCGGTGCGGCGCAGACCAGTCGCATGCGTGGGTGGAATGCTGGCTGGGCCCGGAGCATGGCTGGATTGGACTCGATCCGACCAACGACCTGATCGTGCAGGACGAGCACGTGCTCGTCGCGGTCGGCCGCGACTACAGCGATGTCAGTCCGGTGCGCGGCGTCATTCTTGGCGGCGGCGCCCACGAGCTTAGCGTCAGCGTCGATCTCGAGCCGATCGAATGACGGATCGCGCGCGTGACATTGATGTAACGTTCTGCCCCCGGGAAGGCGGGGTTCAGCCACAATCCCGACCCGACTCACTCCAAACTGGAGGCTGATGTTATCGGGGAGTCTCGCCATGGCCAGGTCTCCTGTTTCTCGTTCAGCCCTGCTCGGATCCGCATTGGCGCTTCTTCCGGCAGCGGCGGTGGCGCAGGCCGTTCCAACCGCGCCTAGCGCAACGCCTCCTGCGGTCGTCGGCTGGCTGGCGCAACCCTCCGGCACTGTCTGGGTCGCACCCGGCTCCGGTCAGCCCTGGCAGCCGGCACTTGCCAATCAGCCGCTGCTGAGCGGTGAGATCGTTGCCACGGCGCCGAACGGAGAGACGACGATTGGTGTGATGGCCTCGCGCGCCATCCTCGGGCCTTCGAGCGAGTTCGCGATCGACGATCTCGGTGCCGGCGGTCTTTCGGCAACCGAGACCTCCGGCGAAGTCGCGCTCGATCTTTCGCAACTTCCGCCGGGTGCGCGCGTCGATATCGCAACTCCGCGCGGCACGGTGGAAATCGCAGAGCCCGGCCGCTACGAAATCGCTGCCGGTGCGGAGGATCAGCCGACCATGGTGACCGCGCTCAGCGGTGCGGCAAGCATCGTCAACGGCAACTCGGTCGAGACTGTCGGTCCCGGCCAGATGGCGACCCTCTCGAATGATCCGAACGGAACGATCGCCGTTGCGATCTCCGAGGCCAGCCCCGATCCGCTGCTCCGCTCCTTGATCGCGAGCGGCGCGCCGCGGCCGCAGGTCGCGCTCCCGCCGGCGGTCGCGGAAATGACCGGCGGGGTGAACCTCGCCGCGTACGGCACCTGGTCCGATGTTCCCGCCTATGGAACGGTTTGGTTTCCCAATGTCGCCGCGGGCTGGGTCCCCTACCGTGACGGCCGCTGGGTCTATGCCGCACCCTGGGGTTGGACCTGGGTCGATGCCGATCCCTGGGGCTTCGCTCCGTTCCATTATGGCCGCTGGGTTCAGGTCGGGCCGCGTTGGGGATGGGTGCCGGTGGCGCCCGGAATTCGCATCGCGGTTGGCGTGCCCGTCTATGCCCCGGCGCTGGTGAATTTCTTCGCTGCCGGCTCGATCGGCGGTGTCGGCGTCACCATCACGGCCGGCGCGCTCGCCGCCGGCCTCGTCGGCTGGGTGCCGCTCGGCCCGGGTGAGTTCTATCGTCCGCCCTTCCCGGTGAGCCCGGCCTATATCCGCCAGGTCAACGTCTACAACGTGCACAACATCAATACGATCAACGTCAACCAGGTCGTCGACAACCGGATCACCATCAACCACTTCGTCAATCATGCCGCGCTGACCACCGTCCCCGCCGCGGTGCTGGCCGATGGAAGGCCGGTTCTGCCGGCATACCACCGCCCGCCTGCCGAAACCCTGGCTGCGCTCAGGCCCCTGCCGGAGGGCGCTCCGGTCCATCCTGCCCCGCACCCGGTCTGGGCGGAGCCAGCGCGGCCCGCATCGGCCCCGGCGCCTCTGCCACGCCGCGCGCCCGAACCCGTTCATACGGCGGCAACGCATCCGCCGGTATCACAGCCCTACCATCCACCGGAACCGCCGGTCAGAACCGCCGCGATGCACCCCCCGGAGCCGCCAAGGCCGCTCGAACCATCCCATCCGGCTTCTCTCCATCCGACCTCCCCGCAGCCTGCCCACCCGCCGGTCGCGCAACCCGCTCATCCGCCCGTGCAGCCGGAACGGACGGTTGCCGTCCGCCCGCCCGAACCGCCCCGCCAGCCCGAGCCCTATCGCCCGGCGGTTGTGCATCCCCCCGCACCCCCACCCAGCCACCCCCCGGCTGAGCCGCCCCGTCCCGCCTATGTCCGGCCGCCGGAACCGCCCCGGCAAGCAGCACCTCCTCGTATGCCGGAGGAAGTACGCGCGCCGGTGCGCCCGCCGCCGGCCCCGCCCGCGCACGAGCAGCACCCGCAGCGCGACGACCACAGCCAGAACTGATCAACCGGGATCACAACTCCGGGTTGCCCGAGCGCTCCGGACATGAAAGAAGAGAATCGTCACATTCCTTGGCCCCGTCTTCGGCCCGCCGGGGCACGTGCCCATTCACCCTCCGCCCGGTCATGCGTCGCTTGAACGCCACAAGGGAAGGATCATGGCGCAACCGCAGAAGGCCCCGGACCGGCCGGTAGACGAAACAAGGGACTGGCGGGCTCTTGCCGGGCGGCTGGCGGCCCTGGGCAGCATCGCCGGCGAGACCGCACATCGCTTCAACAATCTTCGCGCGGTCATCGAAGGCACGCTTGATCTCATCGCCGCCGAGCCTCTCGGGTCGCGCCTTGCGCACCGGCTGGAGCGGATCAGAGAGGCTGCATCGAGTGCCCAGGCGCTGGCGGAGAGCTTCGTTGGAGCGGCGCGAGTGAAGCGGCACGGTGAGCGACGGATCGACCTGGCGGCGTGGCTTGCCGACGCCCGGCCGTGGCTGCTCGACCTGGCGGGTGAGGGGAGGGAACTCGCGATCGAGGTCCCCGCTGAACCGGTGCCGTTCCTCTGCAGCCCGGAAGAGTTGCAGCCGGCGCTGGCCGGGCTGGTCCTCAATGCCGCGGCCTCGCTCGGCCCGGCGGGCAGCGTGCGCATCCGGCTTGAGCCTCGACCTCCGGATGATCCTGACGCCATCCTTCTGTCGATCGCCGACGATGGGGCGGGCATGGCCCCCGGCATCGCCGCCCGTGCGCGCGAACCCTTCTTCACGACGCGGGCAGGGGCCGCCGGGCTTGGCCTGACGGCCGCGGAAGCCTTTGCCACCCGCAACGGCGGGCGGCTCGAGCTCTCCAGCAGCCCCGGTCATGGCACGGTCGTCTTGCTCTGGCTGAAAGAGGCGCCCGAGGCTGCGGCATCCTGACGCGACGCCTGGCAAGCCCACCCGGAAGCCATCTGCCAGAAGCCATCTGAACGCGTGGATTCAAGGGCTCCCGGACCGCTTCGCGATTCCAGTCGCGCGCAATCCGCTCTAAGAGCATCGGCAGCGCCGGGTCTGGCGCAGGGGGTGATCGCTTCGCATGAACGACATGAATGGCGGGACACGCCAGGTTCGGCGCGCAGCCCGGCCCACTGCGCAATGGCCGCGCCGCCGTCCGCTCCGCTTCATGCACAGGAAGGGCTGGCTGCATCGCCGCCACCTCCAGATGTTCGTCATCGCCGCCCTCGTGGTCGGCGTCATCGCTGCGATCTTCAGCATCGGCATCGATTGGGCCACGGCCACTTTCCAGCGAATGGATCAGGCCCATCCATGGTTCGCGTTCGCGGTCTGCCCGGCCGGATTGGGCGTCATCGTGTTGCTGACCCGCAATATCTTCCCGGGCGCACAGGGCAGCGGCATCCCTCAGGCGATGGCCGGGCTCAGAATGCCGAACCCGCGCCAAGTGGACCGGCTGCTCTCCTGGCGCATCGCCATCGGCAAGCTCAGCCTCACTCTGGCCGGCTTCCTCTGTGGTGCCTCGATCGGCAAGGAAGGACCGATCGTGCAGATCGGCTGCTCGGTGATGAACAATATCGGCCGCATTGGCATGCCGCGCACGGCAGGCTTGCAGCGACTTCTGATCGTTGCCGGCGGGGCCGCGGGAATCGCGAGCGCATTCAACGCGCCGCTCGCCGGCGCCATATTCGCGATCGAGGAGATGGCGCATCATTACGATGGAGTAACAGGCCGTTCGGTCCTGGCTGCCGCGATGCTGAGCGGGTTCATGCTGTTCGCCGTGTTTGGCGCAAACTTCTATTTCGGCTCGACGGGCGCCACGCTTCCCATGGGGCCGGCGTGGCTCCTGGTCCTGTTTGCCGGCGTCCTGGGCGGGCTCGCGGGCGGACTGTTCGCCCAGATCCTGGTCAGCCCCACGCGTTTTCTGCCAGGCGTGGTCAACCGCTTCGCGCACGGCCATCCGGTCCTGTTCGCAATCGGCTGCGGCTTCGTTGTGGCCGTGCTCGGTTGGCTTTCCGGCGGCCATGTCTTCGACGCGAGCTATGCCGAGGCCCGCGCGGCGGTGCACGGCACCGCCCTCCTGCCGCTGTCCTTTGCCCCGCTCAAATGGGCGTCGACGACCGTCTCCTACCTGAGCGGGATACCGGGCGGCATCTTTGCGCCCTCACTCGCGGTCGGTGCCGGCGTCGGCTCGGCCCTCTCGCGCATCGTCGTCATGACGCACCTCCTGCCGGGCGCGCCGATGGGGGCGATCGCCATGATCGGCATGGCCGGCTATTTCTCGGGCGTCGTCCAGTCGCCGATCACCGCGGCTGTGATCGTCGTCGAAATGACCAACGATCCGGCGATGACCGTGGCCGTCGGGCTCGCCGCCGGAATCGGCGCCGTCTGCTCGAAGCTCGTCTGCCCGGTGCCGATCTATGAGGCCATGGCGCGGCAGTTCTTTGCCGCGGTCGCCGAGCCGATGCCCGCCAAGCCGCTCAAGCGCTGATCGCCCGGCCTCCTCAGCCGATCCCGTAACTTTTGGCAAGCCCCGCACCCGGATCGTTGCCGGTGCTGTAGGGAAGAATCGGATAGCGCAGTCCTGCCTTGTCGAGACCGCGCAGCCCGACGATTCCCGTCTCGAACTCCTCGGGCGGCAAGGCGATCGCCAGTTCGTCATCCGCCACGCCACCATAACGGCGCTCCGCGTAGCAGGGGATCGAGAGCGAGATCTCCCCGCTTGCCAGCGCACGCCCCCAGGAATCGGCACACGCGGTCTCGCCGGTGACGCTGAAGCCGATGCGCCGGTAATTGTGCCATTGCAGGCCATTGATGAAGAGAATCATCTGCGCCGGGTTGGCATAAAAGAGAACGATATCCGGCGGGTCGAGACGCGCGGCGCGCAGCGGCGAAGCCGCCAGCCCCTGCCATCGCCCCGGTGCGACGTGCGGCATCTCCTGCTGATGCGCGTGCGCTGCTTCCCGATTCTCGAACCACACGCCCGTCATCGTCTCGCCGGAGGCGAGCCGCGGGTCGGGCTCCTTGAGGCCGATCACCGAGGCACAGCCGGTAAAGGGAAGCACGCTCTCGGCAACGATCCCGATCGTCTGGCCACCCAGCCGCGCATTGGTGACAAGCTGGCAGGTGGTAAAGCGCCGCCCATCCGCGCTCAGGCGTATCCCCGGCACCGCGTGCAGGGACTCGCGTTCGGCGAACAGCTTCATCCCGATCGGCAGGCTGCGCAGCTTGAGCAGGGCGGCAAGCTCGCCGGCCAGCTCCTTCAGATCAGCCGCGGAGGTCATCGTGCCAGCGCCCGGCGCAATTCGACCAATCCAAAAACGACGAAGAAGACTCCGGCAACCTGGTCGATCACCCGCCGCGCACGACTGCCGATCGCCGCGCGGAAGAAGCTGATCACCGTAATCAGGCCGCACCACCAGAGAAGAGAGCCGGCGAAAACACCGCCCGCCGTCAAAGCGGCCGCGGCAAGACTGAGCCCGCCGGGCGGTGCAAGAACGGTGAAGAACGCCGCGAACGCGATGATCGTCGGCGGATTGGTCAGCGTCAGCAGAACCGAGCCAAGATAGGTGCCGCGCCCGGCGGCGGGAACAGCCACCGTCGCGCGCGCGCGGAACGCGCTGAACCCGAAATAAAAGAGCGCAATCGCCGCGGCGAAGTGCAGCGGCCGGGCATGCATCAGCAGGAAATGCGAAAGGCCGCTCAAGCCTGCTGCGGCGATCAGGGCGTAGACGCCATCCCCGGTCGCGATGCCAAGCCCCGTCGCAGCGCCCCTCCGCCAGCCGAGTGCGAGGCTCCGGCGCATGCAGAGCAGGGACATCGGCCCGACCGGGGCGGCGACCGCGATCCCGATGCCGGCGGATTTCAGAAACAGAAGAGCCGGATCCATGCGCCTTCCCCTTTCACGTCGTGGCCCCGGCCCATGAATGACTCACTTCCGAAGCAGAGCACAAACCCTTCCCGCCGGCCTCCCCGCTGCCGGCCTCCTCGGGCGATCGCGGGCTGATCGCCAGCCGCCGCATTCTCATCTTGCTCTACAATGCCCTGCCCGCCCAAGGTCCGGAACGGGCGGCCGCATCATCAGCGAGCGAGTTTCCCCATGGCTCCTACCTGGCTTCATCCTGCTCTGCTCTCTCTCGTCGCCCTGCTCTGGTCGGCAGTGGCTTCGCCCACCACGCCGCAGCACCCGGACCTCCAGCAGCCCCCGACCGCGCTCGCCGGAGAACTTCTGGTCGCCTCCCCTCACATCGGCGATCCTCGATTCTGGCACACCGTCATCGCGATCGTGCAACAGGACGATCGCGGGGCCGTGGGCATCGTGATCAATCAACCGGTCGCTACGGTAACCTTTGGCGAATTGTTGCAGGCATTCGGTTTGAACCCTGCGCGAGTCAAGGGAACGATTCGCATCTTTACCGGGGGGCCGGTGGACCCGGCCGCCACCTTCGTGCTGCACAGCGCGGATTATCACATTTCCGGAACGATACCCATCGACGATCATCTTGCCGTGACGACCAACCCGGACATCCTGGAGGACATCGCGCACGGCCACGGACCGAAAAAGAAGCTGATCGCCTTCGGCTACGCCGGGTGGGCGCCAGGGCAATTGCAGATGGAACTGGCACGTGGAGACTGGTTCGTCATCCCCGAAACCACCAGTCTGGTGTTCGACGAGAAACGCGATCACGTGTGGGACGATGCCATGGCCAGCCGCACCACGCAGCTCTGATGACCTTCCGCCCGTGATGCGCTGGCCAGCCTGGCCGACGTGGTCGAAGCGAAATTCCGAGGCAGAGCGCCGAGCCCCTCGATGCATCAGGCGCCGCGGCGCGCGAAGGCAAGGCGTCCGCGCATCACTTCCACACATCGCCCGCCGATCTCGGCCCTCTCCACGATCCCGCAACGTTTGACGGCGCGCGCGGAAAGCCGGCTGCGGCGGCCCATCTCCACGCCTTGCGTGATCTCGAGCGCAAGCTCGGCATCGCGCTCCGCCGCCCGCTCGGCAAGCAGCGCAGCCAGCGCCAGATTGGCGCTCCCGGTCGCCGGATCTTCGAACATGCGCCCCTGGGAGACGAACACGCGCGCATAGACCTCCGCACCTTCGCGAACGAACACATGGATGGCATCCGTGCCGAGGTCCGACAGATGCCGCGCGAAAGCCGATGCTTCGGGCCGGCATTGTGCGAGCACCTCCCGGCTGCCCAGTTCGACAAAAAGAAACGGCAGTCCGACCGAGGCGATGACCGGCGCACCGCTCTCTGCCACGATATCTCCTGAAGCGAGCCCGAGACACTCTGCCGCGATCTCCGGTGCAACCCCGCGCCCGACCGAGAGCGGTTGCGGTGCGGTCAGAAATGCGCCGGCGACAGCCCCGTTCTCCCGGATGATCGAGACCGGAACCAGCCCGGCGGTCTCTTCGAACAACAGCGTCTCGCCCGCGGATTGGCCGAAAATCTGGCCGAACCCGGCCACCACGAAGCCGGTGCCGACATTCGGATGCCCGGCAAAGGGAAGCTCTTTCGATGGCGTGAAGATGCGCACCCGGGCCGTCGCGCGGGAATTGTTGGGCGGCAGAAGAAATGTTGTCTCGGAATAATTGAATTCGGCGGCAATCGCCTGCATCTCGCCATCCGTCAGCCGGTGCCCGTCGGGCACGACCGCGAGCGGATTCCCTCCGAAGGCCCGATCCGTGAAGACATCGAGCGTGATGTAATCGACGCTGACAGACTCATCCATTGGGCTCCTCCCCAAGCGGGCCACTCTCTCACCCACCCCATGCCAGCGGCACCATGGCCAGGACAAGAAGCAAGGCCATCCCACCATTGAAAATCCGGAACTGCCTTTCGGTACGCAGCAACCTGCCCGCACCGTGCCCGAGCGCCGTCCACACGAGCAGGCAGAGGATGGTGACAAGAACGAAGAGGCCGCAGATCAGCGCGAGGCCGGTCCAGAACGAGCCGTGACCGTGCGCATAAAGCGCCACCGCGACGAAGCCGATCGCCCAGGCCTTCGGATTGACCCACTGGAACAGGATCGCCTCGAGGAACTTGAGCGGGCGAGCGGATTTTTCCTTCACTTCGTGCGGCGCACCGGCGGTCGCAATGCGCCAGGCAATCCACAGCATGAAGAGAACGGCGACGATTTCGAACCCATCGCGCACCGGCTTCGATGCCAGGATCAGCCCGCCCAGGCCGGCGCCGATCAAGGCCAGCATCGCCGGGAAGCCGAGCGCCACCCCAAGCACGTGCGGCAACGTTCGCCGCATGCCGTAGCGCGCCCCCGAAGCCATGACCATCATGTTGTTCGGTCCAGGAGTGGCCGACACGACGAAGCTGAACACGATGAAACCGGCGAGGTTTGCAATCATGCGGCGCTCCGCGCCGGCCTGGACCCGGGTTGCGTTACACGAGGAACGGCAATAACGTTACTGTAATCTGGCATGAAGATAGATAACAGAACGGATCGCATCATTCAACACCTCCGTGCCCTCGCCAGCGGCCAGCGGGAGGGCGCGCGCCTGCCTTCGGTCCGGCATCTGATGCACACGCTCGGCGCCGGCCCGGTCACGATTTCATCCGCGCTGCGAAGACTTGCCGAAGAAGGGTTGATCGAGGCACGCCCGGGCCACGGTACCTTCGTCGCCGCGGCAC
>Ga0335075_10016143_pt1 | contig 11172 bp, 6 predicted proteins | sample Lox_Sample_24_FD_206723 | JGI IMG/M metagenome (GOLD analysis project Ga0335075, IMG submission 206723) | Soil microbial communities from Loxahatchee National Wildlife Refuge, Florida, United States - Lox_Sample_2.4 | ecosystem: Environmental > Terrestrial > Soil > Wetlands | place: USA: Florida... | reverse complement strand
TCGTCAAACCGTCCACGAAGAGACACCAGGTCAAGGACACGGAAGAATACTGGAGCATTTCTGAACTGGGTTCCGCCATCTACAACGACATGAAAGCATCCGAACTCTTCCGAAAAACTGACTCTCCGCTCGCTAGCCCATCGGAAGCAGATTCGGGCGAGTCTGCGGATAATGCGTGAAATCGCCCAGATCGCAAGGACACATTCGGATTGGTCTAAGTGGACTGGGAGGAAGCGCGAGCGGGAACTGCCCCACTTAAGCCAATTGAGGGCTTGAATGGGCCACCGTCATTACGGTTGGTTTTGGGATTCGGCGAGGTGGCGCACGTCCGGGTTCGCCAGAGATGGCGCCTCTCCTGGGCGGCGATGCGCTGAGTCCGGGGGCGAGACTGGGGTTGAGTCCACAGAAAAAATAGTGGGCCAGCCCGCTCGATTGCGCCAGGACGCATCACAAGGTGAATGGGTCGAGACTATGATGCCGCGCCGTCTACACGAGACGCCCTCAAAATGTTCTCCGAGGACTTGATACTGCCAGTTGAGAAGCTATCCAACATTGTTTATTTAGCTATCTGCAGCGGGTCTGATACTGACCAGTGTCAACACTACCTGCACGTGGCCGACGTGATGCTCGCTGATTTGCGCGAGGAGTTGATGGCTCATTGCGGCCCGGCATCCAGTTGGAGGCGAAACGTATCTTAAGTGTCTGATCACGTGATTGTCTGGGCAATGTCTGAAGGCAGCAATTGCTTGAAGGAAGCGGGGCAAATCGAGTCCTCTTCGAATGGCCACCTCGCAAGCAATGGCCGTGGTACCCTTTGCAGCAATAAACGTCAGTCGCGATTACATTTTTGAAGATGTCATCGCGGCGTGGCTTGAGGCTATAGGAGCAATCGAACAGAGATTCGGATCATGGGCAATCGAGGCAGTCCTATAAGCACGGGGGAGTTCGCACGTCGCGTCAATCTGGACGGGACGATGGACTCGATTTGCCTATATTGTTTCCGCACCGTAGCCACATCGCACGATGAGTCCACCCTGTTGCTCCATCAAGCTCAGCACATTTGCGACGCCCTCGAACATATCAGGTCGTCCGACGACCACCCGCAGACGACCAAGACTGAGCCACCACCAACTTCAGATTAGTCAGGGGACAAGTTCCGGGTTGCCGTCCGTACTCAGAGAGCGGTAGAGGCTTTCCCGCGATACTCCTGCCTCGCGTGCGATCTCACTCATCCCACGCGCACGCGCCACCACGCCAATTGCGTCGGCCACAAACGCCGGGTCTTCGCTTTCCAGCGCTTCGCTCAGGTACGCAGCAATCGACTCGCTGTCGTCAAGATACTCTGTCGGGCGCTGTCTCTCGCTAAACTGAACTCTGCATGCTCGCCACGATCGTCGAATCCGTAACCACGATCCTTACCTTTGCCGGGATCTTCTACTTCATTGCCGTTCTGTGGAGCGGGCGGTCGTTCATGCGGACTTCCTCACCCAAGCCAACCACGGGCTTGAATGGGGCACCGTTGGAGTTCGCGCCGGCGGTGAGCATCCTCAAGCCGGTCAGGGGACTCGATCCGGGCATGCATGAGGCCTTCGCCAGTCACTGCCGGCAGGTATATGCGGGTGACTACGAGATTCTTTTCGGGGTGTCGTCGCTGGACGACCCTGCCGATGCTCCCGTAATTGATGCTATCGAGCGGCTGATGTCGGAGTTTCCGGAGCGCAGTATCCGGCTGGTCGAGTGTCCGGAGAAGCTGGGGCCGAACGGGAAGATGGGCAACGTGGTCCAGCTGGCGCGCGAGGCGAGATATGACTACCTGATCGTCAACGACAGCGATATCCGGGTGGGGCCGCGGTATCTGCAGAAGGTGATGGCGGAATTTCAAAGGCAGGGCACAGGGCGCAGGGATCAGGGAACAGAAAGGCAGGGATCAGAACAGCAGGGCACAGGGCACAGGGATCAGGGAACAGAAAGGCAGGGATCAGAACAGCAGGGCACAGGGCACAGGGATCAGGGAACAGAAAGGCAGGGATCTGGAGTAACTTCGCTGCGGGACAAGCCTGTGGGGCTGGTGACGGTTCCGTATCGCGGGCGGGCGCATGGGACGCTGGGCTCGAAGCTTGAGGGGCTGGGTATCGCGACGGATTTCTTTCCCGGGGTGCTGGTGGCGCTGAAGATGGATGGGGAGATCCGGTTCGGGCTGGGGTCGACGCTGGCGGTGTCCAGGACTGCGCTCGATGCGATCGGCGGATTTGCGCCGCTGGTCGACTCGCTGGCCGACGACTACGAGCTGGGGCATCGAATCGCGCAGGCCGGGTTTGCGGTCGCGCTGAGCCGTGAGGTGGTCGATACGTCGGTTCCGGCGTACGACTTTTCCGGGTATCTCGCGCATCAGCTGCGCTGGGCGAGGGGGATACGCGATTCGCGCAAGGCGGGCTATCTGGGACTGATCTTCACGTTTGGGCTGCCGTGGGCGATGCTGAACGCGGTGGCCTCGGGATTCTCCCTGGAGAGCCTGGCGCTGCTGAGCCTGACTTACCTGGCGCGGGTGACGGTGGCGCTGGCGGTGGGCGTGGGCATACTGGGCGACCGGCAGGTGCTCCGCGACCTGTGGCTGCTGCCGGTGCGGGATCTGGCGGCGCTGGGGGTGTGGGCGTGGAGCTTTGCCGGAAACACGGTCACCTGGCGCGGGCAGACGTTCACGCTGGAGAACGGCGTTCTCAAAGGCGGAGGTCAGGGAGCAGGGATTAGGGAACAGGATGTAAAACCGGCGCGTTTGGCGGGGTGGTACAGCATTTATCTTGACCGCTGATCGGGCGATCGGCTGTACTGCCGGGTATGCGGATCGTGTTGGTTCTTGCCTGGCTTGCGCTCCTGAGTGCCGCGGTGGCACAGGAGCCCGCAACGACGGAAAGCGGCCCGGAGCCGGCCAAACCGGGTCAGCCGGCCATGATTTTCTTTCAGAAGGAGATGTGGGTGCCCGCGCCGAATGCCTTCCCGCGCGGACTCGACGCGCTCGAGGTGTACGCCGACCGGCCGGGGCGGCATCCCCTGGTGGTGCTGACCCACGGCACGTCGAACGTGGAGGAGCAGCGCGAGCATGTGACTCCGTGGTCGCAGCTGGGGCAGGCGATGTGGTTCGCGCGACGTGGATACGTGGCGATTGTGGTGGTCCGAAAAGGCTACGGCAGGTCGGGCGGCGTGCGGGACGGCACGCATGGCGGGTGCGGATCGCGAGGCGGCAGCTTTGAGGAGGCCGGCGAGGCGAGTGCCGAAGATCTGAAGGCGGTGATCAGGTTTGGCCAGAAGCTGCCGGAAGTCGACCCGGATACGGTGGTGAGCGCGGGTGTTTCGACGGGCGGTTTTGCTCAGGCGGCGCTGGTGGCCGATCCTCCAAGGGAGCTGAAGGCGGCGATCAGCTTTGCCGGCGGCCGGGGCGGCGATGGGCACGAGCACAACTGCAATGTGGATGGGGTGATCGCCGCTTTTGGGGCGTTCGGCAACGGCTCGCGCAAACACGGGACGGTGCCCATGCTGTGGATCTATTCGGAGAACGACCACTGGTTTCCGCCGGAGATGGCGAGGAAATTCGAGGCAGCTTACACGAAGCATGGGGGCGTGGAGCAGTTCGTGCTGGCTCCTCCGGATGGCGACGATGGGCACCACCTGTATTCGCATCCAGGCGTGTGGTCGGCGACGGTGGCGGAGTTTCTGAAGGCGCATAACCTGCTGCCGCTGGGCGACGTGGTGCTTCCGGCGCCGGAGCCAGCGAAGATTCCGCCGCCTGCGGGATTGCCGGACAAGGGTCAGGAGGCATGGAGGCGGTACCTGCTTGGCGGTCCCTTCAAGGCATTTGCGACGAATGGGCAGGGTCAATGGGGCCTGGCGCAGGGGGCGTTCGATCAGGACATTGCCGATAGCCAGGCGATGGACCGATGCAAGCAGGCAGCTGCGGGTGCGGGGAGTTGTTCGGTGGTGGCGAGGACGAGGTAGGGCAAGGGCTCAGGGCTCAGAACGGCAGGGCTCAGGGAACAGGGCTCAGGGCTTAGGAACAGGGCTCAGGGCTCAGAACTGCTCAATCAGCGCTCGGCGATAACTAACAATGGACCTGCCTTTCCCATGCGCAAAAATTTAAGGATGTCATCCAGAGTGAGGTCGCGGCAGCGACCGAAGTCGAAGGACCTGGTCTTACTGAACCAGCCGCAATTCTCAGTGGGAAGCGACAACGCCAGCATCTATACCCTGTTCCCTCTCCCCTGTGCCCTGAACCCTGCTCTCGTGAGCCCTGCGCCCTAACCCCTGTTCCCTGTTTTAGAAGGCGGCTCCGCCGTTGTTGGGCTGGTTGCTGATGATCTCGCGGCCGCCGTCGCGGGCGATGATGTACGTCGGTGCGGTCAGCGGGGGGACGGTGGTGTCAGGCGTCCAGAGAAAGACCCGCGTTTGACTTTGCCACAGCGTGCCCAGATCAGTGTGGTTGAGGAAGATGGTGGGCGCGTCGGGGGCGAAGGACCAGGGAGCAAGAATGTCAGGGCGGCGGTCGAGGAGCTTGACCTGGCGCTCGAGGTAGAAGGGCAACGCGGAGGCGTCTTCGTAGGCACCGTTGACGACGACGATATCGCCGGGATCGACTTCAGGCTTGATGGCTTCGGCGAGAATGGCCGAGGAAACCACCGGCGAGAAGGTGTTGAGCGCGAGGTGAGCGGCGATGAGGACGAAGACCATCATGCCGGCGAGAAAGCAGTTGGCCATGCGCGCGTTGCCCTTGAGGCGGAAGACGAGATTGGCGGTGACTCCGACGGCGAGCGCCGCGGCGGCGATGAGCAGCGGGATGCGGAAGGCGCCCATCGAGGCGAGTGTCAGGTCGAAGAGATAGCCGAAGTAGAACCGGTGCTGGCCGGGATGGAGGTGCAGCAGCGTGGCCACGTCTGTGCCCTGCGCGGGAATGGGCGCGCGGAAGGCCAGAACGACGAAGACGGCAGCTTTGAGCACGCCGGCAACGAAGAGGATCCAGGCGAAGATGCGCGCGAGCCGTGATGGGTGGTGCTCGTCGGCGGCGAGCCATCCAGCGGCGAGAAGGCTCAGGGCGGGCAGGGCGGGCAGAGTGAGGAATTCCTGGCGGCCGGGATAGAAGGTGTAGAGGACGACGACCAGCCCGGCCCAGAGGACGAGGAGAAGGATTGCCTGGTCGCTGTGGTCGAGGTCAATGCGGCGAGTGAAGAAGCGTCCGGAAAGGCGGCTCAGGGCGGCGAGGGCAAAGAGGAACCAGGGAGTGATCCAGACGAGGACAAAGGCCCAGAAAAGCACGACCGGGATGCGGGCCACCGGGTGAGCCGGAGCGACGAATCGCACGGCGGGAGTGGCGCGGAATGCCGCTACCATCCACGGGACGATGATCAGCAGGAAGACGCCGATGCCGGCGGCCGGACGCCAGCGCGCAAGATGACGCAGGTTGTTTGTGTAGAAGAGAAACAGCAGGACGATGCCGACGGGGAGGACAATGCCGGCGAGTCCCTTTGAGAGAAAGCTGAGGGCGCAGGCGGCTCCGAAGCCGACGGACGTTTGCCACGAGTGGGTTCGGAGCGATCGCCAGAAGAAATAGATGGCCAGGGTGAGCCAGAGGGTCAGCAGGATGACCGGAAAAAGCAGGTGTCCGAAGAGAAAGATGCCGCACGAGGTGACCAGGATGAGAGCGGCGTAAAAGCCTGCTACCGGGGTGAGGAACAGGCGCGATCCCAGGGTGAGGGTCAGCGCAAAGAGCGCGAGTAAGGCCAGGGCGAGCGGGATGCGGGCGGTGTGGTCGGATACTCCGAAGACGCGGAAGCAGGCGGCGGTGGCCCATATCAGCAGGGGCGGGGTCTGCGGGGAGCGGACGCCGTTGATGTGGGGGATGACCCAGTCGCCGGTGACGGCCATTTCGCGGGCTGCCTCGGCGTTGACGGCGTCGGGGCCGTCGACGAGCGGGGGCTTTATCAGAGAGAACGATGCGTAGAGCAGCACCCACAGACCGAGCAGCGGAAATACGAAGCGTTTGGCGGTGCGCAGGCTGTTCAAGGTCGCGGCTCCGGTCCTGGCCCAGGTGGGAGGGGCATTGGGCGATTATAGAGAAACGAGGGCTCAGGGCACAGGGCTCAGGGAACAGAAAAGCAGGGTGTAGGGTGTAGGGAACAGGCGGTGGTGCCGGCGTCGTTGCTTCCCACCGGAATTGTCGCTGGTTGAGAACAGCAGGTCCTTCGACTCGTCTTTCGCTTACGCTCCCGGTTCGCTCAGGATGACATCCCTTAAGTTTTTGCATATTGGAGAAGCGGGTCGTTGTCGGTTGTCGCCGAGTGCCGAAGGAGTAGTCCTGAGCCCTGTGCCCTGCCGTTGTGGTCCTGATCCCTGTTCTTCAGCGGCGATATAGTAAGGAAGGCTCAGCCACAACCAATGTCTACCGCTTTACAGGCTCCCGCGACCACGCTGCTTTATAACGACTGGTATCCGGCGATGCGCAGCGAGGCGATGCGCGGGAAAAAGCTGCACACGGCGATGCTGATGGGGATTCCGCTGGTGCTGGGGCGCAAGCAGGATGGCGGACTCTTTGCGATGCGCGACAGCTGCCCGCATCGGGGGATTCCGCTCTCGTGCGGGTGGTTCGACGGGCGGGAGCTGACGTGCAAATACCATGGATGGGCATTTGAGCCGGCCAGCGGGCAGTGCACGCAGATTCCATCGCTGACGGAGAGCGACACGCTCGATCCGCACAAGATTTATGCCTCGGCTTTTCCCTGCGAAGAGCGCGATGGGTATGCATGGGTGTACATTCCGCAACCGGGGTCGGGGCGGGCGCGGGCGGGCGAGCTGCCTCCGGTGCCGGAGGTGCCGAAGTTCGGGCCGCGATTCCGGACGGCGCATCTGACCGCCGATCTGCCGTGCAATGTGGATCACGGCATTATCGGTCTGATGGATCCGGCGCACGGGCCGTTCGTTCACCAGGCGTGGTGGTGGCGCAAAAAGGCGAGTATTCACGAGAAGGAAAAGCACTTCGAGCCGATTCCGGAGGGGTTTCGCATGTCAGCGCATGCGCCCTCGGGCAACAGCGCGCCGTACAAGCTGCTGGGCGTCTACGGAGAACCGATTACGACGACGATCGACTTTGTTCTTCCCAACCGGCGCTATGAGACGATCCGCTGCGGAGACAAGTGGTTCGCCAGCCTGACAACTGTAACCCCTACGGTTGCAAATGCGTGCCGCATCGACGTGTGCGCGGCGTGGAACGTGTTCTATGCGGTTCCCTTCGTTAAATCCATTGCCATGTTCTTTGGCCGGCGGTTTGTTCGCCAGGATCAGGTGACGATGATCCAGCAGGCTGAGGGGTTGAAGTATGATCCGTCGCTGATGCTGATTGATGATGCGGACAGGCCGGCGAAGTGGTACTTCGCGCTCAAGCAGGCGCGGCTGGACTCGTTGAAGACAGGTGAGCCGGCACGGCATCCTATGAGCGGGCCGGTGACGCTGAGGTGGAGAAGCTGAAGAAAGGCAGGGCTCAGGGCTCAGGGCTCAGGGCTCAGGGCTCAGGGCTCAGGGCTCAGGATTGGACGTTGCTACTCGGCGTGGCGGATGGCTTCCTTCAACGTCCGGGTGGCGTTTTCCATGACTGGCTTGCCGTGACCGACGACGATCTTCTTTGGCTCGAGAGCGGCGATCTTGCGCGCGCTCTCGATGGCAGTGGGCTTGTGCCAGGTGGCAAAGTTCGCCAGGGGGAAGATCAGAGGACCATCGCCTGAGACGCGCAAACCGCCGACCGCAGTCAGCGCATCGCCGGCGATCACCGTGCCGGAGCGGGTATCGAGGAATGAGAGATGGCCGGGGGTGTGGCCGGGAGTGGCAATTACCTGGAGCGATCCGTAGATTTCGCCATCGGTGAGAAGGACTGAAGGGATGGTTTCAACTTTAGAGAAGCTGCCCTTGACCTTGTTGGCGGGCTCGCTAGGCTCAGTGTGAAAGTCGCGTGTGAGGAGACGTGATTCGCGGCGGCCGATGGCGACCTCTATGCCGATGAGCCTGAAGGAGAGCGCGTCGAGCGAGCCGACGTGGTCCATGTGCGCGTGGGTCAGGACGATGCGGCGAAGCGAACGGTTCAGTGAAAGAGCCGCCTGAAAGAGCTTATCCGCGGAGCCGGGGAGTCCGGTGTCGACCAGCGTCAGGCCGTCGTCTTCGTGGACGAGAAAGCAATTGACCAATCCGAAGCGGGTAAGCTGAATAATCTCCGGGGTAATTTCAACCTGTTTCATGCAACGTGCGTTCTCTGGGTGGTCATTGCCATTTGATCAGGGCTGCGGTGCCGTTTCGAGTATAGGCGCTTCTTCTTCAATTACGAGTTCATCGACGGATATCCCCATCAACTGGCCGATTTCCTTGAATTCCGCCACCCATTGATCGGCGCGTGCCTGCTCGGCGCGTGCCGACTCGACATCCGATTCCGGCTTCGGCTGTGTCCTCGGCGACTTTGCTCCGTTGGTTGTGGTTCTGGCCTTGATCGCGGGATAGAGCTTCAGGTAGATGTCGTACCAGATGTTCTGCGCCTGCCACAGGTTGAGATCGAAGGGCAACTCGGAGATGGTTCGCGCTACGAACAGGGCGTTCTCGAGCAGAGCGGTCTGTTGTTCGCCGGTTGATGCTACTTCTTCCTGCAGCTGCACCATGGCCTGCTTCATCTGCTGGTCGGCAATGTAACTGAGTTGCGGCTTGTCGAACTCCACGTGGTCGGTTTGCGCGAGGCCGAGATAAACGCGCATCTGAATAGCGTCGATGGGATCGCTGTCGAGAGCGCGGCGCATGCCGGCGTTGATGGCGAAGGTGGCGGCGAGAGTGAGCGCAGGCGGACGTTGCAGACCGGTCGTTCCGAGGAAGTGCAGCAGCGATGCCTGATCCTCATAGATGGACGCGAGGCTCGCCTCGACGCGCTGCAGGCGGGGCTTGAGGATGATCTCGATGATGCGCTGCTGTTCGTCGCGGAAGAGCGACTGGATAGAGTATGTCGTCGGCCCGAAGTAGCGGTCGAAGCCGCGAATCACCTCGGGGAAATCGGCGCGGATGACTGCCGCGCGTGCCGCCCGGGCGAATTCCTCATACAGGCCTTCCTCTTCCGGCTTGTGCCGCTTCACCACGGCGGAGATGTTCTGGTCGCCAAAGTGGACGACGGCGAATACAACGGTTTCCTCCTCGTCGGTGATCTTTGACTGGATGTGGGCTTTGCCGATGGCGAGACGTCCGCGACCGGAATTTTCTACTCCGTATTCGAGGCGGCGGACCAGATAGCAGAACAGATCGGTCTGATCGGGATAGCTGGTAAAGACCGAACTGATGGCGTAGTGGGCTCCCACCTGTTCGAGACCGACCTGCATGCCCTTGACATAGGTGTCGTATACCGCGGCTCCGTTCTGGAGGTCGGGGAGATTGCTGGGCGCCGTTCCCAGCCGCGCCTTAAATTCGTCCTCGAGGCTGGCGGCATCTTCGCCGAAGAGGGTTCGCGCGAGCTGCAGGACGCGCGAGGCGTAGGCGATGACCTGCACTGTCTCAATGCCGGAGATTTCGTCGAAGAACCATCCGCAGCTGGTGTACATGAGCTGGGCGTGGCGTTCGAGCTCCATCAACTGGAGGGCGGCGACGCGCTCGGCCGGATCGAGATCGTGGGCGGCGTGCAGGGCGAGGAATGCGTCGACGCTTTCCGGGCTGCGGTCGAGCACTACGGAGATGTAGGCGTTGCGGGCGGCGTCGAGGTCTTTAAAGAGCCCGGCGGAGCGTTTGCTTACGAGGGGAGCTGCCGAATCGCGGAGCCAGTCGAGCGATTCGCGCAGCGGTTTCCTCCACTGCTGGTTCCATCCCTGGCGGCCGCTGTTGCAGCCGCAGTCGGAACGCCAGCGCTCGACGCCGTGCACGCAGCTCCATGAGGTGTCCTCGAAGATCTCCGCTTCCTGCGTCGGAGGGAATTTCTCGAGAAACTCACCGTAGTTGGTGAGCTTGACGTGGCCCTGGTCTTCGAGCCATTTGAGCGCCCAGGCGAGAGCCATCTCGCCGTAGCGGTGATGATGGCCGTAGCTCTCGCCGTCGGTGGCGACGTGCACCAGCTGGGTGTGGTCGCTCTTCTCGGCGAAGCCGCCGAGGAGCCGGCGGGCAAAGTTCTCGCCGTCATTGAGCAGGCCTTCAAAGGCGATGGCTCGCGAGCGGGGTCCGTCGTAGAAGAAGACGGCGATGGAGCGGCCTTCCTTGAGCTTTACGAGGTAGGGCTGGGTAGTGTCGACGTCGGCGGAGGGAGTTTCCTTCCAGGGGATCTCGGCAGGTGCTTCAGCAGCAGGCGGCGTGGCGGCGGGTGCCGGAGCGCCGTCGGGAGCTGAAACGCCATCGGGCGCTGGGGCCGTGGCCGGCGCGGTGTCAGGCGGGGCCTGGGTTGCGGCGTCCTTTGCCGGCTGTTTACCGCGGCCCTTACCTTTGGCGGCTTTGGGCGGGGTGGGAAGCTTGCGGACGCGAGCACACTGGTGCGGGGCGAGGACGACGAAACGGATGCCGTGCGCGGCGAGGATGTCGAGGGTCTCGAGATCGACGGCGGTTTCCGCGAGCCACATGCCTTCGGGTTTTCGTCCGAAGCGGGATTCGAAGTCGGCGATGCCCCAGACGACCTGGGTGATCTTGTCGCGGGTCGAAGCCAGCGGCATGATGATGTGGTTGTAGACCTGGGCCATCGCCGAGCCGTGTCCTGCAAAGCGCCGCTGGCTGTGGGTGTCGGCTTCAAGGATCATCTGGTAGACGCGGTGGGCGTTGTCCTTGAGCCAGGAGAGCAGCGTGGGACCAAAGTTGAAGCTGATGCGCGCGTAGTTGTTGAGGATGCGGATGATTTTGTTCTGCCCGTTGACCACCCGGGCGGCGCCGTTGGGGGCGTAGCATTCGGCGGTGATGCGCTCGTTCCAGTCGTGGTAGGGCGCGGCGGAGCCCTGGATTTCTACTGCTTCGAGCCAAGGATTTTCGCGCGGGGGCTGGTAAAAGTGTCCATGAATGCAGACGTAGCGATCGGGGGCAGGCATAAATTCCTCTTCAGGGCTCAGGGCTCAGGGCTCAGGGCTCAGGGCTCAGGGCTCAGGGCTCAGGGCTCAGGGCTCAGGGCTCAGGGCTCAGGGCTCAGGGCTCAGGGCTCAGGGCTCA
>Ga0335075_10016142_pt1 | contig 11172 bp, 10 predicted proteins | sample Lox_Sample_24_FD_206723 | JGI IMG/M metagenome (GOLD analysis project Ga0335075, IMG submission 206723) | Soil microbial communities from Loxahatchee National Wildlife Refuge, Florida, United States - Lox_Sample_2.4 | ecosystem: Environmental > Terrestrial > Soil > Wetlands | place: USA... | reverse complement strand
ATACCTAGCCTCATAGCGGCTTGAAAACACTGTTTTTCGCGGGAAATCTTTTCGGACGGCTTCTCAGTTGGTGGTAGTGCTTTTCGCTGCGGCCGCCGCTGTCTTTGTCCTCGGTTGCGGAGGCGGGGTTCGTGAAGCCTCGAAAAGCAGTATGGCGAGAAACGACGCCAGACCAGGGGCTATGCTTCCTGATGGCGAGCCTGCGAAAAAGGAGGTTGAACACAATACCGAGGCCTACGATCACATCGTCGAGAACACCTACCTTGCCGCCGACCGCAATCCGCTATCGACCTTCTCCATCGATGTCGATACCGCCTCGTACAGCAATGTCCGGCGTTTTCTTCTCACGGAGGGCCGCCTCCCGCCGCCCGATGCCGTCCGCATTGAGGAGCTTATCAATTACTTCCCCTACAGCTATCCGCGGCCAAGGGGCGCGCATCCCGTCGCTTTCACGCTCGACATTGCCGCCTGTCCGTGGAACGCCCAGCATTATCTTGTCCGCATCGGCTTGGCGGCCGAGCGCATCGACCCCAGCAAGATGCCGCCGCGCAATTTCGTCTTTCTCGTGGACACCTCCGGCTCGATGGATGATCCCAATCGTTTGCCGCTGCTCCAGCGATCGCTGCATCTGCTCGTCGATCAGCTCAACGAGCGCGATCGCGTCGCCATCGTCGCCTACGCCGGCAGCGCCGGTCTGGTTCTGCCCTCCACTCCCGGCAATCAGAAAGCAATGATTCGCCGAGCCATCGATAATCTCAAGGCCGGCGGCTCGACCAACGGCGGCGAAGGGATCACCCTGGCGTATCAAATGGCCGAGATCGGTTTCATCCAGGGCGGACTGAACCGCGTCATTCTCGGCACCGACGGCGATTTCAACGTCGGCGTCACCAACCAGGGCGATCTGATCCGGCTGATTGAGGACAAACGCAAGAGCGGCGTGTATCTGAGCATTCTCGGTTTCGGCATGGGCAACCTCAAAGACTCGACGATGGAGAAGCTGTCGCACCACGGCAACGGCCATTACGCCTACATCGATTCCGAGGCCGAGGCACACAAGGTATTCATCGAGCAAGGCGCCGCGCTGGTGACCGTCGCCAAGGATGTGAAGCTGCAAATCGAGTTTAATCCGAAGCGCGTCGGCGCCTATCGGCTCATCGGCTACGAGAACCGTTTACTGCAAGCGCACGAGTTCAACGACGACAAAAAGGACGCCGGCGACATGGGCGCCGGCCATACCGTCACCGCCCTCTATGAGATCATCCCACCCGGCGAAGCCATTCCCGGAGCCAAGGTGGACGCACTCAAATATCAGCAAACGCCGAAGCCGTCGAAAGCGGCGGACAACGGCGAATGGCTCACGGTGAAGCTCCGTTACAAGGATCCCGAAGCAGAGACAAGCAAGCTGCTCAGTCAAGTGCTGACCGGAGCGCCGGCGACTCTGGCGCAAATGCCAGCGGATTTTCGCTTCGCCAGCGCCGTCGCGTCCTTCGCTATGCTGCTGCGGAATTCGGAGTATCGGGGTAAGGCGACATATGCCAACGTGCGCAAGCTCGCGTCCGGAGCGCTCGGCGAGGACCGCAACGGCCATCGCGCCGAGTTTGTCCAGATGATCGAGACTGCCCAACGCCTCGCGCCGAAGCAGTAATGGTTAGCGACGCTTCGCCGAAGCGTCGGCGAGCTCCGAAGCTTCCGCGAAGCGTCGCGAAACGTTATTCATACTTTATAGACCCTCAGTGGATTGTCGCGCAGGAAAGTCTCCAGCTCCGCCCGCGTGAACACACCCGTCGTTGTACCGATGGCCCTCACGCAGCTCGCGCCCACGGCGCAGCCGATGCGCAAACATCCCTCCTCATCCAGCCCGCGCAGCAAGCCGTCGATGTAGCCGGCCGCGAAGGCATCGCCGCCGCCGGTGCCGTCCACGAACGGAACGTGATAGCTTTCGGACCGCAAGCGCACGCCCTTCCCCACCAGCACCGAGCCGCGATCACCCATGGTGACGATGACGGTTGCCGCCCCCATCTCGTGGAAGCGCTCCGCCTGACGCAGCGAATCCTTCTCGCCGAGGATCAGCTCCGCTTCGTGATCGTTCGGCAAAAACACATCCACATGCGGCAATATTTTTTCGAGTCGCGGCAGATAATCGGCGGGCCCCGGCGTCACAACATCCAGCACGGTCTTAACTCCCGCTCGCCGCGCTGCAAGGAATACGGGAATCAGCTCGTCCTGCTGAAGGCCGCCCATGAGCAAATAGCCGCCGAGGTACAACACGCGGCAGTTTACCACGCGCTCCATCGGAATGTCGGCGGCCCGAAAAGCTCCGTTGGCGCCGAAGGTGTGAATGAAACGGCGATCCTGCCCGGCCACGTTGACGATGAGCGTTTGGCTGGTGTCCAGGTCGGGGCTGACCTGCAAGGCAGAGACATCGACCCGGCGTTCGCGCAGCATGTCGGCGACGACGCGGCCGAAGACATCGCCGCCAACACGCCCCACCACCGCTGCCGATACGCCGAGCTTGACGAGATCGACGGCGACGTTGGCGGCGCAGCCGCCGATGGTCAGCAGCAGCTGATCCGCCAGCACCAGCTCGCCGGGAGCCGGAAGGTGCGAAATCGGGGAGCTGACGTGATCGGCGACGATGATTCCAGCACACAAGACATCGGTTGACGCACTCATGACAAGCTCCAACGATTGCAACCAACACCGGAAATCCGCGTTGCAGAATAACAGAAACCATGTGTCCGGCCAGTATCGTTTCTTGACAGAAGGCAGGACGCCTAGTGCGAAAAGACCGTTTGAGTTATACAGGAAGCTCGAAGGGAATCGACGGGAGAGAGGTCTTGCCCATGGCCGGATTCTGGCGAAATTGGCTGGAAGGCTTCCAGCTCTACCCCTACGCGCGCCGTCAACCATTGGTGCTGCTCAACGGCCTGGCCGAGCAAGCGGAGAGCTGGTTCCGCAACCTCGCGTTCTGGCGGCGTCATTTCGATGTGTACATGCCCAATCTGCTCGTCTACGACGGAGCGGCATTGCATCAGCGCATCGACGAAGGATTGCCCATCAACGTGAATTATCTCGTTGAGCAATTGCATCATTATCTCGAATCCTTCGTGCAGACGCCGCCCTATCACCTGGTCGCAGCCAGCCTCGGCGGCAAGGTCGCCGTCGAGTATGCCTCACGCTATCCAGAACGCATCGCCCGGCTTGTGCTCCTTTGTCCCTCCGGAATGGGCGATGAGGAGCGTTTGCCGATCGTGGATGGCGTTCGCCGCAACGATCCGCGCTCGATCGTCGAGAGCGTCTTCTATGACCCCGACCGCGTCGATCCGCGTTTGTTGCTCTATTATCGGCGGCAGCTCGCCAATCGCCGCTGGCGGCTGGGACTCCTGCGCACCGTGCGCGGCACGATGAACCATTGCGTCCGCGAGCTGCTCGCCGAGCTGCCGCATCCGGCTCTGATGGTGAGCGGCCGAGACGATAAGATCGTCGATCCGCGAGCGGCGGAGGCGGCGACCAAGATGCTGCCCCACGGCCATTACGTGTGCATCCCGCGGTGCGGCCACGCGCCGCAGATGGAACGGTCGTGGACGACCAATCGTCTGGTGCTGCAATTCCTGACGAGCAATCAGCCCTCGACGCGGACGCCGCTGTCGCACCTGTTGCAGGCGCGGCCCACGTTGCCACAAGGAGCCGGAGAACGAGAACGTTAATCCTTGTCAATCCGTCCCATGAAAGTACCCTCTGTCCTAGAAATGCTTGCAGGCCGCCCACTGGTTCGACGCCTCACCGACGTCATCATGGGTCGATTCGCGGCGCACCGAACGGCACAGCTCGATGGGTGTTCCGCAGCGAAGAGCCAGGAGCGCACCCTGTTGCGGTTGGTGAGGTATGCCCGCAAGACGCGCTTCGGACGGGATCACGAGTTCGAGGGTATCCGCACCGTTTCCGACTATCAACGCCGAGTGCCGCTGCGCAGCTATGAAACATTCTGGTCCGACTACTGGCGCGCTCCGTTTCCCTATCTCGACAACATTTCCTGGCCCGACCGCGTTCCATATTTCGCGCTGTCGTCCGGCACGAGCAGCGGCGCGACGAAGTACATTCCCTTGACGCGGCAGATGCTCGCGTCCAACCAGAAGGCGGCGCTGACAACGCTGTCGCTGTTCCTGGCCGCGCACCCCGGTATGCCCCTGTTCAACGGGCGACATTTTTTCCTCGGTGGAAGCACGGATCTACGCGATCTCTCCGCCACGGAGGGAAAACCGCTCCCTTACGGTCGCGGCTCCGTCAACGGCCCAATCCTGGCCGGTGATCTCAGCGGCATCACGGTGCGCGAGGCTTCACCTCTCTTGCGTCCGTTCACGTTTCCGCCGGAAAAGCTAGCGCTGGTCAACGACTGGGACGAGAAGATGCGCCTGCTCGTCGAGGCGGCCGTGTCGCTGCCGATCACCATGATTAGCGGCGTTCCTTCCTGGTTACTGGTGCTTTTCGATCGCCTCAAGCAGCATACCGGCCGCGAACACATCGCCGACATCTGGCCGAAGCTCCGCCTGGTGATTCACGGCGGCACTAAGTTCGATCCGTATCGATCTCTCTTCCGGAGGATCATCGGCGATCCGGCGGTCCATTTTCTCGAAACGTACCCCGCCTCCGAAGGCTTCATCGCGACAGAGGATCCCCGGCATGGTTTGCTGCGGCTCATACCCGACCACAACCTTTTCTTCGAGCTTGTACCGGTCGAGGATCTCAATGCCGTGAAACCGGCCCGGCACACCGTTGCCGATCTCGAAACCGGCGTGCAATACGCCATTGTCTTGACGACCTGCGCCGGTCTGTGGAGCTACGTTCTTGGCGACACGGTCTGCTTCGAGCGCCGCAATCCTCCGCTGTTGCGGTTTAGCGGACGAACACGCTATTTTTTGTCCGCATTCGGCGAGCACCTCATCAGCGAAGAGGCAGAGGCAGCCATCACGGCAGCGGCGAACGCAAGCGATACCGTCATCGTTGATTATCATGTCGGCCCGCTGTTCCCAGCAGCTCCCGGTCGGCCTGGCCGCCATCGCTGGTTCGTCGAGTTCGCTGAACCCATCCGTCCCGACGACTTGACTTGTTTCGCGCGCGAGCTGGATGCGGCCCTGGAGCGCTTGAACGAGGATTATCGCGCCCATCGTGCGGGCAACCTGGCCATGCTGGAGCCGGAAGTGTGTCCGGTGCCGCGTGGTGGGTTCGTCCAGTGGATGCGCTCCCGCGGCCGGCTCGGCGGACAGAACAAGGTGCCGCGCATGGATAACAGCGGACAAATCACGGAGCAGCTCGCTCGCTTTTTCGCGCCCGTTTAGCCGCGACGTTTATCGTTTCGCGCGAAACGTAAACGCGCTCCCCTTCGGGTCGCGGCGAACAACTTGCTTTCCCCTTTTGACTCAACCGTCCTTGCTGGTTATGATGATGGGGAGGAAGGGAGAAGGAACGGCCGTTCGGTAGGCCCGCCATTTCCGGCCATGCCGCGACTCTCCCTCGCCAATGCGGGTTGGAGCAGCCCTCCACCGCAGCCGTCCTTGCAGGAGTGGACGCGGAACATGTTGCAGGCTCTGGTAGGCTCGGCGACCCGATGGCTCAACGATCTGCAACGTTCGTGGCATCGGCCTCGCCCTTCGACGCTGCCTACGACCCCGGCAACATCAGCGTCCATCACCTACGCCCCGCTCGAACGCGTGCTGCTGACCGATGGGGTCGGCCGAACGCTGTTCGAGGAGTTTGCCAACCACCGTGCGGAAGCGCGCGGCGAGGAGGAAACGGGATGGGTGCTGCTCGGTCTACGCGAGGCGCGAGAAGCAGTCGTGTTGGCCACGTTGCCGGCGGGCGCCATGCGGGACGCCAGTGTCGCGCATGTGCGCTTCAACAGCAACGCGCAGGCGCTGGCCAGCCGAATCGTCCGACAGGCCGATCGGCGGCTGGCAACGCTTGGCGTGGTGCATACCCATCCGGGATCGCTACGCCATCCCAGCGACGGCGACCTGCGCGGCGATGGGCAGTGGGTGGCGAACCTGCGCGGCAAGGAGGGTATCTTTGGTATCGGCACTGCGGATGGACCGGAGCTGGCCAGTGATCTATTCGCCTATCAGCCGCGGCCGAACGTGCAGTGCATGAGGGAGTTGCGCTTCTCCTGGTACTCCCTCCGGCAAGGCGATCGCTCCTATCGCCCCCTGCCAGTGGACGTAACGATTGGCCCAGACCTGGCACGATCGTTGCATGAGTTTTGGGATACGTTGGAGCGTCACGCGGAACGCATCGATCGTTTATGTCGCCAGCAATCGGCGATGCGTTTTCAGGTGTTGTCCGACAAATGGGGACCAGGGCTTCTCCTCACCCTGCCCCTGGCCGAACGCGGTGATGCCGTGCAGGTGCTGATTCGGCCCAAAGAGGTGCGTTACTATTTGCTTCGAGGCGGGGAGCTGCTGGAAGTCCAACATCACGATGAGTGGGTGGACCGCGGCGTTTACCTGCTGCTCGCGGAGCTGGCAACGCGAGCCTGAATGTGTGCAACGCCAGCCGCGGGGCTGGCTCAACTCGTGGAACCCTCCTGCGCGAGGGTAGATTTGCTCTGGGAAGGAGAATTGTCCATGGACTTCCGTCCCCTCAACGACACCGAACGGCGGCAGCTCATCAACGCGCTCCGCGGCAATGCCGAGAGTGATCGTGCCATCCTCATGGACCGCCGAGACACCAGCTTTCTCGGCACCACCGAGGAAGTCACCGATGAAGAGGTGATCTCGGCCATCAAATCGGTCCCGTGCCACTATTAAGCATCAGTTGACAGTTGTCAGTTGTCAGTTGTCAGAGAAAGAATTGTTCTGGCATCGGCAACTGACAACTGGCAACTGACAACTGACAACTGACAGCTGCTTATGAGTCTTCTCGACAGTGAAGCCGGCAAGCGGCGCTTGCTAAGCGTCGAGATCCCGGTCATCGAGGGCTATAATGAAGGGCGTGATCCCGCCTTCCAGATCCGTCTGAGCCGTCTGGGAGGCACTCTTGTATTGCGCTATTGCCTTAAGCCGGGGCACAATATCTATCAGCTGGAGACACGGCTGGTTTCCAGTTATCCGACTGTGCCGCCGGAGACGCGGGTTCTGACCGCACTCAAACATTGTCCCCATTTGCTGGAGGGACAGACGTTGTGCCTCTGGCGTCAGGGTAGTACGCGTGCCAGCAGCCGCTGGGATCCGGCGCGGTTCACCTGCGTCTTTGCCGTGCAGGCTGCCTGGCGCTGGCTGGCGTGCTACGAAATTTGGCACGAAACGGCGGAATGGCCGCTGCCGGAAGCGAAATAGGTATCCTGGTTAGCGACGCTTCGCAGAATCGTTGCTGTTCTCGACGCTTCTGCGAAGCGTCGCTAACCGAGGTTAATTGGCCTGACGCGAGGACGCACGTATGGCCCATCTCATCCAGGTCGGGGCTGGCAGCGGAGGTATGCCGGTGCTCGACATGCTCTGTCGCGATCCACGAATCAGCCGTGTGACGCTCATCGAGCCGGACGTTTACAAACCGCACAATGTCGAGCGGCATTTGTTTCCACTTTCGGCGGTGGGCGAGGCGAAAGCGATATTGGCTCAGCGGTGGCTGCGGGAACGTCGGCCCGAACTCGTAGTGGAGCTGCTGCCCTGCGATCTATGCGATCCGGCCCAGCAAAACGCGATCGATGCAGCCGCAGTTAGCTGTGACATCGGCGTGTGCGCCGCCGACAATGAGCCGGCCAAGTATCACTGGGACGCGCTGATGCGGAAGCACGGCAAGCCCTGGACGCTCGGCGAAGTTCTCAGCGGCGGTATCGGCGGCTTCGTCCACTGGTTCGTACCGGGCGGCCCTTGCTATGGCTGTGTAGCCAGCCACCTGAAGCGCACGGTGACCGTGGACAAAGCACCGACACCCGATTATTCTCAGCCAGGGGGGCCGGTACAGGAAACTGCCATCCCGGCCAGTAAGGCCTCGATCCAGACCATCGCCTCGCTGCACGCCCTGGTCACGCTCGGCCTTCTGGACGGTCCCGCCCAGTATTCTCCCGGCTTCACGAGCATGCTGCTGACGCTCCAGCGCGTGCCCGAGGTGTTTGACGAAGCGTTTCGGCGCTACCGTTTCCGTGTCCCGCGCGCGGCGGACTGCTTGATCTGCCAGGCGCGACCGACTCCTTCCTCGGTGGAGGAACTCGATGTGGCCCTGGATCAAGCGCTGGCTCGACTCGAAGATGCATGACATCTGGCCGCTGTACCGCATCGGCCCCCGGTCGCAGGCCATGCATTTCCGTTACGAAAAAGCCGGCCGAGTCGTGGACGACCAGCCCATCCCCTGGAATGCGGAGGCCGTCCTCGTGCAGGCGATGTTGCGCCTGCCCAAAACCAGCAATCGCCGCAAGGCCGATTTTCAGCTCCGCGTTCCCGGATGGGATCTCGTGCCCGCCGAGCGCATGGAGAACGAGGGCGACGATCAACACCGGCTCACCTTCCGCATCGTGCCGCCCGGTGACAACGTCAGCGTCGAGCTGCTGTGCCGCGACAAGGTGCTCGGCCAGCTCGCGCTGCCGTTTTTGAGCAAGGACGAGTTCCTGCAAAACCTGCGCTTGCAGATGCCGACCCTGTGCGTACAGCTCGGGACGCAAACGGTCGCTTGCCAAACATTCGTTTCCAGCCAGTGTCGCGGATTGCTCGCCAGCGCCGTGCTCACCAGCTCGACAAGCCTGGTGCCGATGCTCGATCTGGAGCTGCAAGTCGAGTTTCGCTGTGAGCGAGGCGGCTCGGTGACGCGGGTGCCGGCTTGCCTGTGCAGCTCGCAGCTGGGAGGCCGGCAGGCATTGGTCACGGTGGTGCCCAAACGCTATCCGCGCCGCATCGGCACCTGGGTGGCCACCTGGCTGCTGGGCGATCGACCTCTGGCAAGCCAGCGCGTGCGCGGGATCTCGCAACGCGCCTTTCACCGCTCGCTTGGCATCGCCGATACGCGCTTTGTGGTCCAGGCCACGCCCGAATCGGTGCGCCTGACGCGCCAGGTGCCGCCGCTGGAGACCGCCAAGCGTATTGGGCCGTGTTTTCTCGTCCGCAGCGGCGAGCCTGGCATGGCCGGTCTGTGCCGTTTACAAATCACCGCTCAAGTGCCCGGGGCGGTCAAGCCCCCGTTATTGCTGGAGCAAGACGTGCTTATCACCGATGGTCCCACGATGGTTGCTCCCGGCACGCTCGATGCCGCCGATCTGGAGCAAGTGAGTGGGTTCGAGCTGAGTATCCGCGGTCAGTCGCTGGGCGTGCTGTCGCTGTGCCCGGCGCCGACGGCGACTTTTACCAATGAGGGCGGCTTCAAGCCGTTCCACGATTACACCTGGTCCGCCGCCGCCGAGGAAGAAATGAACGAACGGCTCAACCGTTTGCTGGAAGGCCGCGGCAGGGTGGAGTGAGCCGCTCGCGGCTTAGCGTCCCGCAAACGCTAAGCCGCAAGCGGCTGCGCAGGTTACTTCAACACTTTGAACAACACTTTGTACTCCGCCCATTCGCCTTTCTTCGCCTTCAACGCGACCATGACCTGCATGACGAGGATTGTGATGCTCATGGCGAACCCAAGGAGACCCACGAGCGAGGTGGTGATCAAGGCCACTGTCTGCGATCCGCTTAGGCCGCCAATGGTCTGAAGCACACCGGAGATGATGCCAAAGAGGAACCCAACCACGAGGAGGTTGATTACCCAGTTCAGCCACGTCTTGCCGTGATGATCGACGAAGGCGGATTCCTTGCGCTTCGAGATCCACATGAAAAGTGAGATCCATGAGCCGAGACCGCAGCACCATCCGAGCACGATGGGCAACAGATGGATCCACATCGCTGTACTGCGTTCCTTGTCGGTCGTTGGACCGCCCGGAGAAGGAGCGCCCGCCTCGTCGCCGTCGGCCTCCGCAGGACGCTTCTTCTTCTTTGGCTGCGGCGATTCGACTTCATCCTCGACTGGCTCCAATTCTTCGATCGGCTCCTCCTCGATAACCGGCGCGAGCTTGACCGGCGGCTTCTTGGGGGCGGCAGCTGGAGCGGGGGCTGGTGCCGACGCAGCGGCTTTCACCAGAACCGGCTTGCCGCAGCCCGGACACTTGACCGCTTTGCCGATCAAGGTATCCGGTGCTTTTAGCTTCGATTTGCATGCGGGACAAACAACTGTGACGGGCATGTTGCACCTCCCCAGCAGCGCAGTGAATGGCAGACCTTGTTCGAGATCTTGGAGCCAAATCGGGAGTCTCACCCAGAGGCTCCCGTATAACAGACGCCGTTCCTGCTGAAACGGACCACGCTTTTCTGGGAAGATGTATCGTACAGACAGACGCCGTAGAGCGGAAGGTATTCTATTACCTGGATTGCCCAGCCTGGCAAGGAATGGGACGCCTGTGTCGATTGTATCGCCGGAGCGCGGCTTATGGATCAGTCTCAACCCAGCCCGGAGATGGCTCCGGATCGCTTTCGCGACTATCTCATGTGCTGTTGCGTTCAGGTAGATCGACGCTGGCTGGCCAAGATTGATACGTCGAACAGGATGCAGCAGACCCTGCTGAAAGCGCACCAGGCGCGGGACCCGTTTCGCGGCGGCGATGCGGTGCAACAGACCGCGCTGCCGCTGCGGAATGAGGGCGAGTGAGTTTTTCATGATTTTTCGTTGACTACCGCCTACGCATCCGTACACAATAGGACGAAGGTAGAGGAATGATCGACAATTTTGATATGGTCATTCCTTGATCGATACTTGTGTAGCAGACAGACCGGATCGTCGCGGCCGTTAGCCATCCTCCCAGCGGGAGAAAGTCCGAGGACTTCCACCCTCACTCTGGACCTTGGACGGTCCTCCGCACACAACCTCCACGGGCTTCGTCGGTTTGCTTCTCGTTAACGCCTTTTTTCGTCTGGGAAAGAATCGAGCATTCGGCGGCAGTAGCCAGCAAATTAGAGTGACTTACAGCAGCTTGTGGTACCCGTACTGCTGCTCGTTTGACATCCTCGCACCCTCCCATTCGGAAGGTCTTCGGGATACTCGCCATGATTCACTTGAAGCGTTCGCGTATCTGTAAGCTCCTTACAGTGTTGATCGTCTTCTCGGGAGCGGCTCCCCTGGCGGCCCAGAACAAGCCGCAGCCCGCGGACATGCTCCTGAACA
>Ga0335075_10016141_pt1 | contig 11173 bp, 10 predicted proteins | sample Lox_Sample_24_FD_206723 | JGI IMG/M metagenome (GOLD analysis project Ga0335075, IMG submission 206723) | Soil microbial communities from Loxahatchee National Wildlife Refuge, Florida, United States - Lox_Sample_2.4 | ecosystem: Environmental > Terrestrial > Soil > Wetlands | place: USA... | reverse complement strand
TATAGCTGCAAGTAACTTGTCGGACGGCTGCTGCACCAATGTTCGCTGCTGAAATTTCACATTTTCATTCGAATCATATTCATTGTGCGACTGACTCGGGGGGGTATTTGCTGACGACAGAGAAGGTCTGCGAAATGGCGCTGCTGGCGGACCCATTAAGGTTGAAGCAGAATACATGCTCGAGGCAGAAGGTGATGAGATTTGCGTAGCATTCGGATTAATGAACGAAGGTGGATGATGGCCATCCGATTGATCTTGCACTGGTGGATGTTGTTGCTGCTGCAGATTGTGATATTCATATGTTGAGTGCTGCTCGTGCTTAAGAGTCGGCGAATGGTGCCGCATATAGTTGGAGCTAGGTCTAGATGGTAGAGATTGGTGGGCGTCATGCCCGTCCATCTGCGCTTTCAGTTCTTCCGGTACCTTGAAAGGGAAGGAGGCTGAGGCCGATATGCGTTGCTCGTGCTGAAATCCATCAGCGGGGTTTTGGTTCGCAGCTGCTCTCACTTGTTCGATTCTAGCCCTTTCGTTTTGGATACGAATGCGATCTTCGTAAGCCCCGACTGGGTCCATTCGCTGAACAGGGGAAGGACTTTGACCAAGTTGAGGATATGGTTGGTCGTGCCCTGTCTGCGTGGGAATAGGTTGGTTCACACTGAGCTGTGATGTCTGGCGAGCCTCTTGTACGGGCTGCGTTGGGCCAGTTGTATTTGGGGATTGACGGTGATTTTGCATCGGAGACTGCGAATGGCTCGATGTATATTGTGCGTGGGGAGAATAGTGAGCGGATGAGGGGCTGTTTGGTGGCATGTGATTTGGCATTGGCGCAAGACCTTGATAATTTTGGTGCGCCGGCAGTGACACTCGTCCTTGCCAGTCAGTATAGCTTCGAGATGATTGCTGGGCTGCCTGAAGCTGGAATTGCCTCTGCCGTTCAACAGCTTGCATATCAATTCCAATGCCTGAAGTGGATTTGAGTGGTTGTGACGTTCCGTATGGTCTCTCTTGCATATCAAGTTGTTGTGCTTTCTGATGCTGCCGCTCCAGTATTTGGCGCTGATCGAGTGAAGGCCGAGGACGTATCCATGGATGTCCAACGCTCGGCATGGAATAAGGCGATCTTTGGATTTGTGGAATTTGCCGGTCTAGCATTTGCTGTCTTTGGCTCACCATCGCGGCATTTCGTGCGGCCATATTCATGTTGGCTGTCATGTTTGGGTAGCTTGCCGCCAATGATTGACGTTTCGGCTGAGAAGGCGGTGCCATGATCGGTTTGGGTGGTTCAACGGTCTGAAGGAAGTTGGATAGGGGGTCATGAATAGGTTTTGATGGATCAGCCGTGTACTGTGCTTTGGACTCCGTCGATGTCTTCCCAAGGAAGTGCCAGAGCTGTTTGGGTTTTGAGAGGTCTACCTTTTTCTGTGGCTTGTTCTTCGGCGAAACACCCAACACAAATTCGGCCCACTCGGTTTTCGGGTCCTCTGTGAAAGGATCACCGGGACTTGGCTTGCGTTCGCTCGACTCTGGCATGGACGCAGTTTGGCCTTGAAGATGTTCAGGCAAAGCTGGAGCATTCGCGGAAGGCCGTTGAAGGCACGAAGTGTTACTATCGACGAAGAGGATCCAGGAGGGTTCGACTTCCCGTAGGATTTTCCTGCTGCTCGTTAGTGAAAAGTCCTTGCAATACAGGGTAACACCGAACACATACAGTGATGGCGCAACTTTAACCATAATTGTCCCTTGCGTCTCATCATAGCTGCCGACCACGACACCAGCTTCGATGTCGTCCAAGTACGTCATCTGCCACTGGATTAGATCATTTGGTTTGAGGTTGCGCAAATGATCTGTGAGTTCCTTTGAGTTCTCGTCGTTCGTAGCGTTGTTGGCCATCACAAGATCGCTGCTGGGCCGTGTTTTCTTGACAGTTCGATGCATCCGGCACCTTCGATCAAATCCAATATCCCGATATTCAACACCTTCATGCCAGACAGCGATGTCACCAGTATCGACTTGAACACCAGCTTGAGCGGCACAAGTCGCGTGGTAGGATCTGGTACATTTTGCTTGTGAGCACTGGAAGCAAGAGCCTTTCTTTTGACGACATTCAACACATTTGAGCTCCCGACGCTCTTTGCTAATGAGCTCGACCCCCATGATCTTCTCTTTACCATCTTCTGTTGCGATCCATGTCTCGGGGGTATACATGGCACATTTGCGGTGAGCCCTCTGGTTATGATCGGTGGGAAGAAGCTCCTCGTAGGTGAAGTCGTTCGGACACAGACAGCACGGCTGGTTTTTGCTAACCTTTCGGACCTTGATGATCTTTTTCGCTTTCTTGTTCGGACCCATATCCTTGAGTGGCTTCTTTCGCTTGCCCGAGATCTTGATTCGGCCTCGGTCACTACCAGGCGGCGTGGGTAGATCCAGTGGCATGTCATCCATCTCGTCCTCGTCGTCTGTTACTTCGATCTCTTCATATTCGGGCGTAGGCTCGCCGTTCATTCGTCGGATAAACCATTCAACATCAATGAAGACGCTGTCTGCCTCACACTGACACTTCTTCGAAGTCTTGCCATACTGTAGCCAGTCCTCTATGGCGAAGTTGACCGATTCCGCACAGTTGTAGCCAAGGTTGTAGCCCGAATGGTATCCGATAGGGAATGTGATCACAAACTGACCTTCGCGATGGATAACCTTGTTCACCCTTACGCCGAACTTTTGCTTCAGTAGGGTTGGAGACACAAGATATGTCTTGTGCCGCAGGAACTGGTCGCAGTTTTTAGCGTCTTGGGCCCAAAGCGTCTTCATTGCATTTTCGAACTTTAGCGCGTCTGTCTGCGAGATGCTATACCATTGCTTAGGGGCGCCGAAATGGATGTAGTTGATGCTGTACAGATCGACATCTTCGAGATGCCAAGCGAACGTCGCGCGCCACATGCCCAGATAGAGATAAGCAGTGTTGACACCTGGTATGGGTTCCCCTAGTAGGTCGAGTAGATTTGGAAGCTTTGCCACGTTCCACTCCTTTGTGCCTTCATCGAAAAGGGATCCGGGCATGTCGGCTCCATACATCGGATTGCTGAAATTGAGGGATTTCCAGTATTTGTCCTCCAATTCATCACACCGCTCAGCGGTCCACTGATCGTTGTCATAGACTCGGTAGTCAAAGTTCTCGAAAGACTCTTCATCGATATCATCGTTGGCGTCCCGAGCATTTCGTAACCGTCTCGCCGCCACTGTGGTCTCAGCGCCTTTGCCCTCCAACGCTCCGCTTTCTTTGGTTGTTGACTTGGCTTGCCGCCCCCTAGGTTTAGATCCTGGTTTGAGACCGGGCTTCCGACCACGCTTTTTCGGTACGGTGGGTTCGGCGGGTTGCCCTACGCCTTCGATATCCCTTTCTTCGCTCTTGACAGGAACAGCAGGCTTTGTTTCCGGACTTATGGGTGTTGGCGGAGCTCGTAAACTGCTATCAGGTGCATCAGAGCCCTGGGGCTCGTTTGAAGTCTCTTTCAACGGCTTGACCCTCGGTCTGCCAGCTTTGCGCTTGACACCCTCGGGCAAAGGAAGGGGCTCGGATTTCCGTTTTGGAGCATTGCGTCCCGCACCTAGTCTGTCTGCATTGAGCCTTCTTTCACCCCGCCTCGCAGGTGGTTGATTTTCTGCAGCTTCACAAAGCGCTTTCCATTGGGGCAAGTTGTAAGTTCGCTGTTTCTCCATGTTGCGCTGAGTATATATTCCCTGAGCGCCGTGGAACTCTTGTGTGATGGGATTCTTGACCTTGATAGTCTTGATCATCTCATCCAGGGGCTTGCGAGCTCGTTTCCTGAGGAGATATTGTCAGTAATGGATGTGAGCACAGGTTACCTTTAGTGTTGGAAGGGGGGTTGAAATGGTGACCATTTAGGGGACTGGGGCTGGATCATGACGTAAGTGATGTGTATTCTTACCATTCTTCTGGTGGGTCGATCAAGACAATGCCTGACTGCATGCCATAGGAGTTTACACCTTTGACATAAGCCTCAAAGTCCTTGAATTCTTCCATGGTCTGCATAATGAGATGTTTAGCATTTAGTGAGCAGGAACATGCTGGGGAAAGGAGTGGGCAGTCGATTGCGTGGATTATCTTGGATTTGGAGTGGGGAAGGGTGAGGAGGAGGAACCACGAACCGGAGTGAAGATCGGTATTCCCCCTTCATAGCGATCGGGCTTAATGTCAGTGCGCCCTTCATCTTCAATACCGGCACCAGCACCAGCAATTCCATCTTCAAATCTTGCATCCGTTTCCATGTCCTCCTCTAAGTCGCTCAAACTAGAGCTGGATGCAGCGTCATCGTCTTTGTGGCTATGACTAGAGCCATCGCTTGCAGGTGGTGTCTGGATGTGACTTGCTGCATTGTTCTTATTGGGCAGAATGTGTTCTTTGTCTGGAGAACGCTCGACCTCCAGGTGGTCGATTGTGGCAGTTGCTGCCATGGGCGGCAAACTTGCCTGAGTACCCACGTTCGGTCAGGCGGCGACTTGGCGACGATCGAAAGAGCAATCAAGAGCGCGTTTATCGGTTAGTATTTGAGGGAGGTAGGTAAGGCAGGTAGAGGGGGTTTTGCGATCCCGGTCCGTGATGTCGCGTGTCTCAAGGTTTGTGTGTCGCTGGAAGTCTTTAGAAAAGCTGAGGTCGGAGGTAGTGGTGAATGCAAAGTGGGGGCTAGGCGATTTAGGTTGGCAGGCCCAAGGAAGAGCAATTGTCTCGAACACCTCTTAGCGAATGACTGCACATGGCTTGCATTGGGACAGGCGAGCAGGAGGTTGTCAGGGTGCCGATGAGCTCAAGACGCACGAGCGAGCCGCAGCATGGGAGGTTGATGCAGGAATGGGCTTCGAGGCTTGCCAAGACCCACTGATTGGTTCGCTAGGCAGAAAAAGTGGAGCAATCGTTCCCGCTAAGTTTGCCAGGGCACAAAATTCCGCCCCACGATACTTCGTGCCAGCATCCTCTAACCATGATCACGTTTACGGGTTTAAGATTGATAGCAAAGGTTCATAAGAATTGCCATAAGCTACACAATAAAGGACTATTCAAAACATCACCACTCTCAGTACTCGCTCAGTGGCAGTTTCGTCCCAGCCCTCCTTTTCTGCGCCGCTACGTCCTCAGACGGCTTGGGCTCGTCTTTGTTCGCCTTCAGCGCTTGCAGCAACATGCCTGCATCGAAGAAGCCATCTGGTAAAGTGTTAGCAAAGCGCCACTCCAAGCAGGAATTTTCAACTTACATCCGCCCAAGCCGTCGTCCTCAACTTCGCCTGCATCCGTGGTCGGGGTCTCCATACCAACCATATCAGCCTTGCCCGTTTCTCCTTTGATTATCCTGCCCCTCGACTTGAGCCGTGCTATGGTCGATGGCCGTCTCGCTTCAATTTCTCGTGCTCGGCTCTGTTTGGGACCGACACCCTCTTTCCTGGTCAACTTCAGGATTCTTCTAATTTCCAAGAGATACGATTCGATGCTGTCAACGAAGCGCTTGGTCTGTCTGTGCTTACTCGAGGCGCAGATCGAAATCGAATCATCTTTGATGATGTAACCGATACCAAAGCCGTCTCCGGAGACTGGACCGAATCCGAAATGCCTCAGCGAAGGATTGCCGCAATTAGACGTGCTCAAGATCGTGTTGTTGATCTTCTCCCATCCACTGTCAGTGAATAAAGTAGGCGTTTGGTGCAATGGCGGCCCCGGAGAGCGGCTGCTTCCGTTCATACCGCCGTTCGGAGAGGTAGGTCGTTCGTCAGAAAATGACCGGCTGTCTGCATCTACTGGGCTGGAATAACCATTGGAGCTGAATCCCGTGCTGCTTGCCGCTTCCGCGCCATCGTCGTTGACAGCTCGCTGCCACACACAGTATAGTGCATACAGATGTCGATCTTGCCCTTCAGCCCTACTGCATTCTTTGGTCATTTTTGCGTGTTTTTCTGTCGCCTTTTTAAGGGCGTCAACCTTTTGCTGGATTGGGTTATCTGCCCAGAAAGTCTTCACAAAATTGACAGACTCCGCTGTCACTGGCCGAACAGCCTCAGTTCTTCCGTGCAAGTACATCTTAGTCATGGCTGGTTCGTAGGTGTTTTCGAGGCGACCGTATAAGCCATAGTACGCGGCTTGAAAGGCCATTTGTACGAATGCATCAGGCGAATAGCCAGCCGAGGTCATGAAATTCTTTCCATAGTGGGAGAAGTCCAGCGTCTGAAACTCGTTCTGATGGATCAAATCTGCCAAGCGGGTCTCGGCAAATCGAAGGGCGATACTCAATTCAGGGAGCATATCCCACTCGAGCTTGTGGGGGGTGGTGCTGACGTCGCCGAAGCTCTCCGGATCTCGTTTGGAGGGGTCAGGGCTGTCTGAAGCCCATAACGTGGGCGCTTGTCCATTAATTGTCCGCGCGTATCGCAATATCGTGTCAGTGTACACGTCGCTAGCAAAGCGCAGTACGGTATGGCCATCCACACCGGTATGCTCAAAATTTATGCCTGCGCTACCATTCTTACAAACGATAATCTGCAGCTTGTCATACCATCGGTTTGTGCACGTTCCGACCTGCACACCTTTGATGACCTCGTTCGTTCCGCAGAGTATGTTCTGGCAGAGCTCTGGAACGGTTGCTGGCTCTGTGTAGTCGAGGCATAGAAGGAAAAGTGCCGAATCAACCATGTTGAGACAATCTGCGTTGTTGGAACCTTCTTCTCTTGTCAAGACGTCTCTCAGGCCCGCCCAAATTTTCCGATTTTCGGTGCTCAGCACGCCCAATGCAGACTTGGCAGCTTCCTGAATTGGAGTATGCTCGGCATCGTCCACGATTGACTGTAAGTTGATGGCGAGATCCTTTTCTGTCATGATGAGGTCGTGGTTATCATCGAGCACATCAAACCAATAGAATTGTCCTCGGCACAAGACTACCATGTGTTTGGCGTCTGAATCTTGCCCGATGATACAGCCACTGTCCGTTGGCACTCTTGCAGTGCCGAACATGCGCGAGAACTGGTACATACACAATGGGCTGCCGCGGACTGTGTCTGGTGGCAGCTCTTCTTTACGGACTGCGCGGACGAAACACAGTGCTGAGATGACCAGTGAAGCTGCTCGAGTGACTTGGTTGTTCCGAGCGGGCGTCGGGTCATCCTCAAGCAGGAAGAAGGGGTTGAGGTTGAGTACGACTGGGTTGTCATAGTTGAGGTATGAATCATACCAGAATTGTTCGATGTAGCTCGATTTCCCCGTTGCGTACTTCTTCAGTTTCTCTTGCAGCTGCTTGCCCTCCCCTGTCTCAAATTCTCGTACGGCTACCTTGGTCTCTTCATGCTCTCGGTCGGACTGTAATGGTGCAAGGGCTTCGAGATACTTTTTCAGCGTTGAGCTTAGGTCAGGTATTGGCAGTTTGGGGAGACTGTCTTGAGCCGCATAGGTGATGCCAGGCCTGATATTCGGCTTTTTGATCTTGATGGGCTCCTGCGAGCTCTTGGGGAAGGAGTCCCTGGCATCGGTCGCTGCCTCGGAGGATCGGTTGTCTGGCTCAGACGGCGCCCTGCCGTCTGATCTCGAGTTGGCCGAACTCATAGACGCGAGAAGGGACGTGGGCTTGGTAAAATATCTGTTGGTTGATCTGGGAAAAGTCATGGTCAATAACCTTTTTCACGCGTATAATGCGGCTAAACAGGTGGGTATGGACAAAAGCCGTAAGGCGGTCCGGTAGAAGTAGTGGCAGTCGTGAAGGCAGTAAGACGGCATCTAGACAACAACCAGGCCGACATCACGGCCGGATGCTGTACGAGTAGTGCGGAGACGCAGTATAAGCTGCGAAAGGAGATGTTTCTCGGAAAGTGAGATTGATAGAAACTCTTTCCGACATTTCCCCCGCGACAGATGGAGCACAGGAAGCATGTGACGCGGGCTTGAATGGAGCGCCCCAACCTGTGTGAATGGCAAAACTTCGTGGTGCACTGAGATTGGAATGTGGAACCAGAAAGTTCTCCAATGGAGCAGTCTAGACGCTCGCAAACATGGGGATGCGTTTCTGCGGCGCTAGAAATCGTTCGGTGGTACGGAACGGCTTACCAAACAGTTCGACCTTGCAGACTTTGGGGGAGCGCTCGTGTGGACGACGCGCAAAGCACACGTGCGGCGAGTCGCATGAGCCTGGCAGGCTCAAAGTGGGAGGGTCTTTAACCGGCGGATGAACTGAAGATGAAGCTTGGATATTGAGAGATGCAGTCCCCTGGGTATGGCCAGCCCGGTCAAGAGGAGCTTCGGAGAATCACACAGGATGAATAAGAATGATGCTACTGCAATATTTCTACGTGGGATGTATGACACGAGATCAAGAGCAGATTTAGAACCAGTTAAACCGCCTGCGTGAGCGAGAAACTGGCGAGCCGTATGATCTGCGACGTCACGCATGAGCCATGCCCCTGCAAAGAGTCCAGGCCTGTCAAACTGAGTCCGCGAAGGAGCCACCTGGTGGTCGTTCGCGCAAGCCCACCCCGGGAGAATTTGCAATTGTTGATGTGTTAACAGGAGATATATAGATAGCGGAATGGCATGTCCTACAACCAACAATGTAGAAAGGGCAGTGTGATGCTTGAAAGTCCCAAAATTTTGCCCCGAGGCCTTGGGACACAACTCGCATTTGTGTGGGGAAGCTCGGACTAAAGGGGGATGTTTTGCCGAACTTGAGGCGAGCTCTCGGAGAATCGGCAAGCCCAAAGGGGCCACGCCACCCCTTAATTTTTACCCGCCCACGGACGGAATTGAAACAACTTTGACGAGTTTACGTTGGCATCCGGAATCACGGCGTCACATAAAAAGATCGTCTCAGCAGAAGCAAGGGTAGATTCCTCTGATCTTCCGTCTGGCTGTATACACACAAAGGGTAGAATTGAAATGTCTCAATACCAGTCGCTTCACTGGAATCGAGGGAGAGTATGCAAGAGTATACCCAAGGAAGAGAAATCTGGTTATTGTACCAGTCTGCACCAACATCAACTCGTGGTCTCGGAACGAGCATCAAGTCAAGCTGAATGCAGCAAGTATGCACCATGACCACGCGTGTAAGAATGAAGCAACGCACGCCTTCAACCACGAACCAAACCACCCCCCACCCCCAACCCCCATTGCATGTCTCACCTAGAATGCCAACCGGCAAAATAGATGGTCTTTCAAGCCAGAGGACAGAGATCAGCTGTTGGAAGCTTTGCATGGTCTCGGTCTAAGAAGATGGGACAATGACGACTGGTTCGCCGAGTGGTTGCGCAATGTTAGCGCCATACTCACCCTCGAAGTTTCCTACAAATGACGGTTAGCATGTTTACTCGGTACCTAAGGCAGGGGGGGGGATAGGCATACCTGGAGGGCTGTAATTGCACACTGTGAACCACGGAGAAACAGCGGCATTGGTATTTGCAAGGCCATTCGGGCAGTTGACCGTGGCACAGCCAACACCAGTGGTCGACTGCCAGACAATCTGCGAGAAGTGGCCCCATGACTCGAAGTTGGTCATATCTGGCTGAGCCTGGCCGTATGGCAAAGGAAAGAAGCCGATCTCATCGTTGTACATTTCGTTTGTGATGAGAGCAGGGACACCATCTGGAGGTGCACCAGCGCCGATGTTTTGGCCATAACCGCCACCACCAGCTTGACTGTTATATGTTAGAAAGGTGGGGAGGGAATGTGCGAATGATGAGTGAGCTTACGTGTTGTGAGCATAGACACAAGACTCGGCAATCTGCTGAGCAATGTTGGCCATGTTATCATCCCAGACCAAGGCTTGCGCAGAGTGATTTTGGCGGTGGTTGTTGTGCTGGTCGAGAATGGCTTGTGCATAGCTGTTGGGGGCGGAGCTACTAGCAGCAGCAGGGGCAGACGACCAGCCCACAGCGGCGGGAGTTGAAGTTGAGGTACTAGCAGGGGCTTCAGAAGTCCAGGAGGTAGTTGTTGTTGGATTGACTGACTGTCCCCAGTTGCTCCAAGTATCTGTGGGATCGGCGGAGGCGGTAGTGGAGCTGGTAGTGACTGGATCGACTGACTGTCCCCAGTTGCTCCAAGTATCTGTGGGATCGGCGGAGGCGGTAGTGGAGCTGGTAGTGACTGGATCGACTGACTGTCCCCATTGCCCCCAAGCTTCAGTGGGACCAGGAGCCCAGCCTCCCGTCTCAGTGACGGTGACGGTGTAGGTGTCGGTCTCGGTGACGTAGTAGCGCTTCTCAAGGGGCTTGGACAAAGCCATCGCCGCCATGAGGGAGGTTGTAACAAGAACGGATTTCATGTTGACAGGTATAGAATGCGGTCTAGGGGATGGTAATGGATGTAGAGCGGTATGACTCGAGAGTGTCAGGTGAGTGGAAGGCTGTGATTAACAGTGGGAATTCGAAGCGATCCGTTTGTAAGAGGAAGAGACCTGGCGCGAGGTGTCTTCACTGCTATTTTGGTCTTAGATCCACTTGGTTACACAACTTTCACTCCAGGTGGATTTTGGTCTTGTTTCGGGGTAAGGATAAAAGGGTCGACGCAGTCGATGGATAAGCACAAAGTCAAAAGAGTGACGAGTCCTGGACACTCTGAATGAATGAAGAGTGTGCAAGAAGGAGCGGCGTTGGGCCAAAGGGTAGCGACGACGAGGTGAGGAAGGAAAAGAAGAAGGGGGCTATTGGCGCAAGCTGAGGGAGGCGAGCCAAGTTTTGTAAGGGCGATCTTGGGACCTGCGGGGATGATGAGATTGGCGCGATCCGCAAGCAATCTGTCTTGAAACAAGACCGGATCAGGACGAAAGGCACTGGAATTACGTGTGCTCCTCAGAACTAAAATGAGGTAAAATTGCTAAGACCAGCTTAAACTGTGTTCACCTCTTTTGCTTATCATTCTTCAGATTCCATTCCTACAGTGCGACGAGAGTTGGATCATATACGGCCAAGTATCAAATATGAGACCTCTCATTCGATGCTCTTTGAGGTCAATTCAGTTCGAGACACAATCACCGGTGCTCGTGCAACCGCATTTTCCCTCGAGGTATGCAAGACCATTATCTGCATGGTTGTCCCACACGGAAGTGTAGCGCCGCTTACTGCTATTGCGATATTCATTCGGCCTGGGCTTGAAGATGGAGAAGGAGATGAGCTGAAAACGGATGCCGCCTTGGAT
>Ga0335075_10016140_pt1 | contig 11174 bp, 8 predicted proteins | sample Lox_Sample_24_FD_206723 | JGI IMG/M metagenome (GOLD analysis project Ga0335075, IMG submission 206723) | Soil microbial communities from Loxahatchee National Wildlife Refuge, Florida, United States - Lox_Sample_2.4 | ecosystem: Environmental > Terrestrial > Soil > Wetlands | place: USA: Florida... | reverse complement strand
GGGCGAAGTACAGCGGTCGCTGGGCTATTTCACCAACACGCACCGCGACGCCCACATCGAATACATGATCGGCCTGGGCAATGCTTTCCGTCTGCCCGGCTTGCAGAAGTTCCTCAGCGAGAAGCTCCAGCTGGAGGTTCGCAAGCTGAACAAGATGGAGCGCATCAACGGCGATCAGGTGGTAGAGCAACAGGCGTTCACCGAAAACGTGTTGACGTTCGCCGTGGCCTACGGCTTGGCGCTGCAAGGTCTCAAGCGAGCGCGGCTGTTGACGAACCTGCTGCCGCACGAGATCCGCATGGAGCGATTGGTCAAAGCCAAGAAGCCGTTCGCCGTGGCCGCCGCCGCCGCTCTCTTGTTTGCCGGCATGGGGCTGGCCCTCAGCTACGGCCTGGAATATCGCACCTACCACGATTCCAGGGTCCAGAAAGCCGTCGATAGTGCCAAGGCTGCCAAGGGCCGGGCCGATAAGGCCAAGAGCGACTTCGAGGCGGCCAAGAAAAAAGCCAGGGACGAAGAGGACGCTGTTCGCACCATCGTCGCCGGCCAATTCGAGCGCGACAATTGGCCGGAGCTGTATAAGTTCGTCAGCGCCGCCATTCCGCAACCGGACGGCCAAAACCGCGAATTCACAGTCCTGGACGATAAAGGCGAGGTGGCGGAAACGCTCACGTTGGACAACGTTCCCGATGTCGCGGAGAGGTACAAGCAGAAGGGCGCGCAAGCCTATGAGCAATACCTGAGACAGCACGTGGTCGCGGATGCCGGCAAGGAAGGCAGCAACGAGCCGAATCCGAGCGTTGTGGATCTTATTCAGTTCAACATCGAGTCGGTTCAGGGCTTTTTCTGCGAAAACCTGAGCAATTACTGGGACTACGTGAAGAGAGACGATCACGTGAGAAAACTCGGCGCGGATCTGGTCCGCCCCATGGAGCATTACAAGAAGAACCCCCAAGGTTCCGGCTGGATCATCGAGATTCACGGCTGGACGTACCATCGCGAAAGGGAAAACTTCATAAGGAACACGCTGCTGGAGAACCTGGCGCGGCTGGGGATTCAGGACAAGAAAGCCGACGCTGCCGCCGGCACTCCGGCTGCTCCGGGCGCGCCTCCCGCCGCGGCGCCGGCTCCGGGATTGGCGGGGGGGACAGGATCGGATCAGAAGGACTCGGATCTTGGCCCAGTCATTAACCGCATTAGCCACGTGATCTTGTACAAGACAGCCACGTCGTCGGCCAATGCTCTCTTCGAGATCCTCAATGATAGCACGCACGATGAAGTCAAGGACATGGCCTTGGGCGGCGCGAGGCCGACCAGAGGCGGCATGTTCGGTATGGGCGGTGGTGTGGGCGGCACCACTCCTGCGTCCACGGGAGCTTCGGGCGGCGGCCCTCCGGCCGGCGGTCCTCCGGGCGGTGGCGGCGGCCCTCCGGGCATGATGTCTGGCGGCCCAGGCGGCGCTTCGAGCGCCCCCAGCCGCGCCAGTTGGGCGCCGCTGGGAGAGGAAGCCTCGGTCGGCAACCGGGGCGGCTTGGGAGGAGGGCTGGCTGCGCCCGGCATGCTGCCGCCGGGCGGCGGCGGCGGCTCCAGGGGCAGTCGCCGACGTGGTGGTATGCCCGGCATGATGCCGCCGGCCGCCGGCGGTAAATCGATGCCCCAACCCGGCATGCTGCCGCCGGGAGTACCGGGGCAAAATCGTCCCGCCGAGGAGGAAGATCGCGGACCTAAGCGCACCGAGTTTGTCATCCTGTTTGTCTGGAAAGAGCCGACCGACTCGGATCGCCTGCGCAATTTGGCAAGCAGCGACCAGGGCGGCGCAACTGGCGGTTCCTCCGTTGGCGCAGGCTCCGGCTCCGATACGCAACCGCGGTTCCGTCGTTCCAGGAGCGGCGGCGGCAAGGGCGGCGGTGGCAAGAGCGGCGGCGGCAAGAGAGGCGGCGGCAAGAGAAGCCGGCAAGATTAGCCGGGCAGACACTCCTGTCTGCCCCACTGGAGCGCTCCAGTGGGGCAGACAGGAGTGTCTGCCCACCCTTAGCGAACAAGCGATTCCCAATCGATCACCTATAACCACCCCGTAAAGGGGGATGAACATGAAGCTCGATCAAGAAACCATCGTCAAGCACCAATTCTGGTTCCTGCTGGGAGGCTACTTCCTCCTTTGGTTCATCGCCGTGCTGTGCTTGAAGTTCATCGCGCCCGGCAAAATCGAAGAATTCCAGAAGGCATACGATGGCGCCGCCAGCGGGGTCAAGACCGCCCAAAGCGGCGGTCCCATCAATACGGCGACCTTCCTGCCGCCGTGGGATAAAGAGGCCAAGACCTTCAGCGATCACAAAAGCGTCATCTGGGGAGATGCCTGGAACTATCAGAAGGACATGTACGATTGGCCGGAAGAATGGCTCACGAAATATGACATGACCAATCCGCAAGCGCCGCTGACGCCGGACGATCGCAACGAGTACAAGGATAAATTGTATCTCAATCAGATCGAAAATCTGCGCGCCTACGCGCCCAAATGGCTCAATCCGGTGGAGCTGAAGGGCAGCTTCAACGACATCTTCAAGCCGATGACCGCGCAGGACTGGAAGGAGCCGCCGACGCGCGAAGAGATCTGGCTGATCCAGGAAGATTTCTGGGTCAAGCGCGAGCTGTTCTTGGTCGTCTATGACGCCATGATTCGCCAGGCCGTCATGCAGCCGGAGAAGATCGACGAGCCGAACCCCGATCCCGAGAACATCAAATACCGCTATCGCTTCAAGAACAAAAATTGGGTCATCACGCTCCATCTCCGCTCCACCGACAAAGGTCTTGTCATCGGCGGCGACAGCACCATTAAAAACATCCATCCCAGCCATCATCCTCAGCCGCTCACCAGCGCCAAGGGCAAGGGCATCTGGTTCAATGTGTTCCAGGACAACGTTCGGACGCTGTTCGAGGTCCGCGGCGAGCCGGTGAGCTGGAGCGAGACCAAGAGATTCAGCGCCGAGAACTATCCAACCCCGCTCAGCGGCATCAACTGGGACGAAAAGGCGTTGAAGGACCATCCGATTGTTGTCAGCCAGGGCTTCGATCAGACCAATAGCCCGATCCGCCGCATCAATGCGATCGAGTTGGCCAAACAGGATTGCCGGTCGTTCATCTGGCCGCTGCAACCCAATCACACGCTGGCCGCGCTCGACCCTCTTGCCGAGGAAGACCTCAGTAAGACGGGCGGAGGCGGCGGCCCTCCCGGCGGCATGTCCGCCCCTCCCGGAATGCCCGCTCCTCCTATGGGCGGCATGCCGCAAGGCGGCCCTGCCGGCGGCATGCCCGGAATGTTCGGCATGCGCGGCAGGGGCCCGACCGGCAACAAGACGCCCAACAATGAAATCGAACGCAACCGCTATTTGCAGTCGAAAGATCAGGACAAGAAAGTGAACCCGCCTAGCCGGCATCTGCCCGTGGCTTTGCAGCTGGTCGTCGAGCAAACGCACATGCACGACGTTCTCATCGCCTTGGCCAACTCGCGGCTGCGCTTTCAGATCACGCAGGTTGACTTCCGTCACGACAAGGAATACGTGCCGCAGAGCGAGGGCGACAAGAAAGACGGCACGGACACAGCCGGGCGGGTCTTCATGGGCGGTGGTATGCCCGGCATGTATGCCGGCATCCAACAGCAACGGCAACAGCAACAGGACGATCGAAACGCGCAAATGCAACGGCAGATGCTAATGCAACGAATGCAACGGCAGATGCAAATGCAAAGAGGGATGATGAGGCAGCCGCCCGGAATGGGCGGTATGTCGACTCCAGTCACCCCTACTGCGCCCAGCACGCCGCAAGGCGGCAGGTCAACGCCGGTCGGCGGGACCGACCCGAAACAAACCGCCTCCACTTCCCAGGACGATAACTTGGTGGAGCTGACCGTCTACGGCATCGCCACCTTGTATCGCGCACCGGATGCGCCCCAGACGACCGGGCAGGGCGGCCAGCCGGGATCGCTGCCGCCGCCAGCGGCCCAGCAACCAGCGGCCACGACGCCAGCGCCCCAGCCACCGGCAGCCAAGACGACGCCCAGCAGCTCGCCGCCGCCAGCTGAAAAACAGGCCGATCAGCCCGTCAATCAGCAGAAAGCGCCGCCGACCGAAAAGCAGCCCGAGCAGAAAAAACCAGCGACGCCGCCGACCGAAAAGCAGCCCGAGCAGAAAAAACCAGCGACGCCACCAGGCGGCAAAAGCTGAAGCAGAGCCGCGACCGTCAGGGAGCGGTAGAGTTCACTCAAAACAAACTGAACTTTCGCGGGAGAGTCCCTTTAAGGATAAGTGCCATGAGCCTCAAAGAATTCGATGCCAAACAGTTTCTGCTGGAAAAAGGCGAACGGGTCGGCCTGGGCGTCGCGGTGACGCTGATGGTGCTGATGCTGATTTTCAGCCTGTTCATGCCGTCGAAGGGGTTCTTCAGCGGCAGTCCGGCGGCCAAGGCCAAAGAGCTGAATCAAAGCACCGATCGACTGGATAACGATCTGCGAACGAGTCAGCCGCGCGACAGCGACCTGCCCGAAAAGCGCGAGGGCAAGCTGATCGCCCTGGATACTCAGATTTTGGACGCAGACAAGTACGCTAGCAATAGCAATTGGTTTGAGCCGCGCATGCAGGAAGACAAGTCGCGGCGTCCGCCCGACATTTACAACGTCGCCGAAGCCGTCGCCGAAGTCGCCGCCGTACCGATCGATACCTATCTGTTTCGATTCAATCCCGACAACGTGAGGATCTTGGTCCTTGAGGACAAGAATAGAAGGAACGCCCCGCCCGGCGGCTTGGGGGGAATGAGGAATCCATTCGGTGGTCTAAAGCCCGGCGGCATGCCCGGCGGCATGGGCGGCGGCATGGCCGGCAGGTCGGGTGGTGGCGGCATGCCTCCCGGCATGGGCAGGAACCCGTTTGGCGGCACTACTCTCCCCGGCGCTGGGTCTCTCTTGGGGGTCGGCGGCGCGGCGGCCAAGCCCGAATACGAAACCAATTGGATTTCCGTCGAAGATTGGAACTCGCAGCAGCCGGCGCACCAACTCCAACCCTTGCGCATGGCCATCATCGCCGGCAGCTTCCCCTACAAACAGCAGCTGGAAGAACACAAGACCAAGCTCCGTCACAAGAGCCTGGCCGAAGTGCTTAATGAACCATTGGGCAAGGGCGAAAATCAGACGGGTGCCTTCGACTTCCGCGGCATGGAGGTGGAGCGCATGGAAGTGGACGCCGAAGGCAACAAGGTCAGCGATTGGGCCAAGCTGCCGCTGTTGGAATCGTTTAATGTCTGGCTGAAAAATTCCTACTACCCCCTTGAAGAAGAGAATCCCAAGTATGCTCTGGTCCGTCCCAACGACGGCATAGGTCTGCTCATGCCGCTGTTGCGGGAATTTCATGCCAGCAAGATCAATGCTCCGGGATTTCTCGGCATGATGCCTGGGATGGGGGCGCTATCGGGAGCGCAGCAGCGGCGCGAGGAACCGCCGGCTGAGGAAAACAAATCCAAGTATCCGGATATCGCCGCCAAGCTGCCGAAAATCCAAGAGACACTGGACAAATTGCGCGACGCCCAGCCCAAGCAAATCGCCGCGTCGAAGTTCCGAAAGGCAGAGTTTCTCAACCCCTTCAATCCCAATGCCACTCTCCCCAGCGACAAAGCCCAAAACCCCACCCTCACTAACATTCAAGGGGGAACTAGCACCGAGCAGAGCGTTTATCCGGATTACGTTCTGGTCCGCGCGGTGGATGTCACCATCAAGCCGGGCAAGCACTACCGCTATCGGCTCAAGATGAAGATGGCCAATCCCAACTACCAGCGCTCGGATGTGGCCTCGCCGGAATACAAGGAAAAAGAGATCCTGGAATCCAAGGACTGGTACGAGTTGCCGCAGACCGTGACCGTGCCGCAGGAATTGTTCTACTACGTCGTGGATGAAGCGCAGGGCATGGACAGAAATGAAATAACTGCGATTCGAAGGACGATTCCGGAGAGCGCCCAGTACCGCATGTTGACGCTTCGCCGCCCGTCTGAGGACCAGGTGGTCATGCAGTTCCAGCGCTGGGTGGAAGCGACGCGGATCAGCCGCAAGGAAACCGATGCGATTCCCGTGGGCGAATGGGCGGTTGCCGAGCGCGTCTACGTCGCCCGCGGCGAATACGTGGGCCGGCCCGTCAACATCGATCTGCCCATCTGGAAGTACAACCAGAACACCTTCATTCTGCCGGCCGAGGAGCAGAAACCCAAGGCACGCGCCGGCGGCAAGGTGCCCAGCGGCATCGACGTGGACTTCGGCCAGGAGGCGCCGGAAAACAATCTGATCCTGGTCGATTTCGAGGGCGGCCGGGTCTCCATTCAGACGCCCAAGGTGGACGACACCTGCGCCATCGAGGTGCTGATGCTCGCACCCGACGGCAAGCTGCTGGCCCGCAACAGCATTAAGGACAGCAGCGATCAAGACCGCATCGATCGCCGCAAGAAAGTGCTGGAACGCATCCAGAACGTCCGCGAAGGCAAAGAAACGGATTAAAGAGAGTCACCACGAATCACACGAATAACACGAATAGAAAATCAGAGCCGGAAGCGTAAGCGAGGGAATGTTCCACGCTTACGCTTCCGGCTCTAATTTTTTGTCTTTTATTCGTGTTATTCGTGTGATTCGTGGTGACTCTCTTCTTGTCACTTCTTCGCCGGCATTTGATGCACGGCCAATCCGTAGAGCGATTCGGCGGCTTCCATGATCGTTTCCGACAGCGTCGGATGCGCGTGCATGGTCATGGCCAGATCGCGGGCCGACGCCGCCATTTCGATGGCCAACATCGCCTCGGCTATCATCTCGCCGGCCCCCGCGCCGACGATGCCGACGCCCAGCACGCGATCCGTCTCCGCATCGACGATCAGCTTCGTCAATCCCTCGGTGCGATCGAGCGTCATGGCCCGGCCGGAGCCGGCCCACGGGAAGCGCACCCGCTTGATTTCGCGGTTGGCGCGCTTGGCCTCCGTCTCGGTCAGGCCGCACCAGGCCACTTCCGGATCGGTGAACACGACCGCCGGCACGGCGCGGGCGTCGTAAACGGCCGGCTCGCCGGAAATGACCTCGACGGCGATTTTGCCTTCATACGTCGCTTTGTGGGCCAGCATCGGCTCGCCGGCCACGTCGCCGATCGCGTAGATGCGCTCCGCCGTCGTCCGCCGCCGCTCATCGACCTTGATGAAACCCTTCTCGTCGATCTCGACGCCGGCTTTGTCCAGTCCGATGTCGCGGCTATTGGGCCGGCGGCCGACCGCCACCAGCACGCGCTCGAAGGTCGGCTGCTTATCGGCGACTTCTTCGCCTTCAAGCGTCGCCCGGATGCCTTGCCGCGTCTCTTCGAGCTTGGCGACTTTGGTTTTGAGATAGATTTTGTCGAACAACTTCTCCAGCCGCTTGTGCAGGGGCAGCACGAGATCGCGGTCGCAGCCGGGCAGCAGGCCGTCGGTCATCTCGACCACCGTGACTTTGCTGCCCAGCGCGGCGTAAACGTAACCCATCTCCAGCCCGATGTACCCGCCGCCCACGACGAGCAGGCGCGGCGGCGCTTCTTCCAGTTTCAGCGCTCCGGTCGAATCCATGACGCGCGAGCTGGCCAGGTTGAGGCTCGGCGGCACGGCCGGCACCGAGCCGGTGGCCACAATGCAGTTGTCGAAGCGATAGCGGCCGCGCCCCTCGACCTCGATGGTCCGACCATCGACGAATTGCCCCCGGCCAAGCACGTAATCGATCTTGCGCGCTTTCGACAAACGGGCGAGATTGCCGGTCAGCGTATCGACCACTTTCTGCCAGTGGCCGCGGACGCCGTTGATGTCGATTTTCGGCTTGTCGAAAGTGATGCCGATATGGGCGGCATCGCGGGCATCGGTGATGAGCTTGGCGGCGTGCAACACCGCCTTGGACGGAATGCAGCCGACGTGCAAGCATGTGCCCCCCGGCCGCTCGCGCGCGTCGATCAGCGTGACCTTCATACCCTTGTCCGCAGCCAAAAACGCCGCGGGATAACCGCCGGGTCCGGCGCCTAAGACCACCAGTTGTGTTTCGATAATGTCAGCCATGTTCTTCGCTTCCTGTTCGTTTTTTCCTTTCGCCGCTACGGCATCACAGCCCCAACCAGCGGCGCACGGCTTCCTCTACCAGTGCCAATTGGTCCGCCCTCAGATCTCCCAGCTTTCGCTGCAATTTGACTTGGGGTACTGTCAGCACTTGCTGAGCATCAAACGCACCTGGCTTCAAGAATGGCGCGCGGACGGCAACTTCAAACCGTGTCCCTTGCACACTGGTAGTGTGGGCTACTACTGTGACCAACACGCGATCCTGCGGGTCGGTCGGCACACTTAGAATCAGGCAGGGTCGCACCTTGGCTGCCAGTCCCAAGTCTACGGTCCAAACCGAACCACGGTCAGCGCTGGGCATGACGCTCCTCTTCAGCATCCAGGGCGCGGAAGAGTTCGTCGGCAACTTCAACGAGGGCGGACTCGGGCAAGTCCCCTTCGCCAAATACCGAAACGCGACGGAGGATCTCGACAGCCACTTGGTGCTTGTCGGCTTCTGGGAGGCTATCGAAGGCGTTCAGGAATTGCTGTACAGCGGTGGTCATTGGTGATCTCCGAACAATAAGAGTCCTTCTTCTCTCGCTTTGGCACATAGAGGCGGCCAAGCTAGGAAGTCCGGTGTGAGTTGCGAGTTCACAGCTGATCGAAGCCTCCGCTCTTGACCCGTCCGGCTCGGATGTCTTCACGCGCTTTCGCGGCCAGGCGCGCCAACTGATTCTGCAAGCGCGCGAAGCTCTCTTGCCAGCGTCGTTCGTCGGCGAGTTCGTCGAGAATCAGTGCCGCAATTGCGTCTTGCTCCGGTTCGGCGAGTTTTTGTACTTCGCTGAGGGCTTGTTCTAACAATTGTGTCATTGCTCGAATCCTCATCGAACAGTTGCCATAAAGTTTGACGGACGGAGAATCCGATTCGTCCATTCCTTAGGACTTCCGCGACTTTTGAGGGTGGTCGGACGGAGGGCGCGGCGGCAAGCTCACGATTTCACGATCGCCGGCGGCATCGCGCGCTTGAGCATCTTTCACGATGGCACGAATGTCATAGCCAAATCGCGCTGCCAGCTGTTCTCGTATCTTCCGAATTTCCTCAACAATGGGATCAGTATGCATCGTCGATCTCCAGTAGTTCCTGTGGAGTGCAAATCACCGGTGGCTCGTAGCCCCTTTCACGGCACAATCTCTCGATTCGCAATCGCAACGATGGATTGGCAATGTGTTTGCAGTTCCAAGTCAAAAGGTATTGTAGCTTGTTGATCGTGGCAACGGAAATATGCAATGCGTCCATTGTCGCTTTCTCAGGTAATGGTACATCGATAACAAGCGATTCGGCTAGGGCGTTGACTTCCTCTGTTATTTGGAGGAGAGGTATACCTTCGAGGTAGACCGAGCGCTCTTGAACAGCTATAGGATCGCCCTTCGAGCATTCATCGATGACGAAGCGCGAGACAAACAGAGCGAATCGCTGGCGATGATTATCCCACCACTCGCGGGTTGTCTGCTGATTTGCCGCCACGCGCAATAAACTACTGACACGCATGGCCAGGTAGCCGATAATCGTTGTTTCGAGGTAAACAGTCGGCTTCATCGTAGGCAACTTTCCATCTTGCTAATGGTTTGCTTCGAGGTGAAATTCTCTTCTCCGTCTTACAGCAACATCATCAGCGGGTTTTCCAGCAATTCCGCCAGCCGGCGCGTGAAGCGGGCGGCGGCGGCGCCGTCGATGACGCGGTGATCGTAGGACAGCGATAACGGCAGCATCAAACGCGGCACGATCTGTCCGCCGCGCACCACCGGCTCCAGCCGGCTGCGCGAGAGGCCAAGGATCGCCACTTCCGGCCAATTGATGATGGGCGTGAAAGCGGTGCCGCCGATGCCGCCGAGATTGGTGATGGTGAAGGTGCCGCCCTTCAGCTCCGCCGAGTCCAGCTTGCGCTCGCGGGCGCGCCCGGCGACGGCGTTCAGCTCCTCGGCCAGCTCGCGGACGTGCTTCTTGTCCACGTCGCGCAGCACCGGCACCAGCAAGCCGCCCTCCGTGTCCACCGCCACGCCGAGATGGTAGTAACGCTTGAGGATCAGCCGGCCGCTAGCCAAGTCCATGCTGGCATTGAAGGTCGGAAATTCGCGCAAAGCAACGGCGCAGGCTCGCAGCACGAACGCCGTCACCGTGAGCTTCGGTCCCTTGCCTTCGGACTGCTGTTTGCGGAACGCTTCCAGGTCGGTGATGTCGGCGAGATCGTGCTGCGTGACGTGGGGGATGAGGCTCCAGGCCAGGCTCATTTGCCGAGCGGTGGCCTTGCGCACGGCGCCGAGCGGCTGTGCTTCGATCGGTCCCCAATCCTCGAAGTTGGGCAAGGACGGCGGCTGAATGCCGGGTGCAGCGGCAGGCGCCGCCATCGCCGTCCCGGAGGCGAGTTGGCGGACGTATTCCTTGATGTCCTCTTCGACGACGCGGCCATGCCGGCCGCTGCCATGCACCTGCCGCAGATCGACGCCCAGCTCGCGGGCCAGTCGGCGCGTGGCGGGTCCGGCGGGAACGATCTTCTCTTGTGCCGGCGGCGGCGCCGGCGAAGGACGCTCGATGACCGGCTGCTGCGGTTTGTGCAGCGGCGGCACGGCGACGGCCGGACGCGACGGCGACACAACGGCAACTTCTTTCTTGACTTCCCTTGCTTGCGCTTCGGGCTGGTCAAGTTTTGTCGGCTCGCCGTTGCCGCTGTCGATGACGCAGTATACCTGGCCGATGTTGATTTGATCGCCGGGCTTGACGAGGATCTTGGCGACGCGGCCGGCCATCGGCGACGGCACTTCCAGCGCCGCCTTGTCGGCCTGCACTTCCAAGAGCGGTTGGTCCTTGGCCACCACCTCGCCCGCCGACACCTTGACGGCGTTGACCTCAACGGTGTCAACGTTTTCCTTGAGCGCTTGCAGCTTGATCTCGCTCGCCATTGATTTTGGACCCTACAAAGATTTCACCACGAATAACACGAATAACACGAATAAAAACAAAAACAAAGATTCAGAGTAGGATAAGCAAGACCATTCTAATTTCTTCTTTTTTTGTCTTTTATTCGTGTTATTCGTGTTATTCGTGGTTA
>Ga0335075_10016139_pt1 | contig 11175 bp, 4 predicted proteins | sample Lox_Sample_24_FD_206723 | JGI IMG/M metagenome (GOLD analysis project Ga0335075, IMG submission 206723) | Soil microbial communities from Loxahatchee National Wildlife Refuge, Florida, United States - Lox_Sample_2.4 | ecosystem: Environmental > Terrestrial > Soil > Wetlands | place: USA: Florida... | reverse complement strand
CTGATGAAACTGAACCGTCAGTACGGCAATCAACACACGGCGAACCAGGAACACACCGGTGAGACCAGCGCCAATGCCCACGATCAACAGAACGCCGACACGGCTTAAGACAAGCTGGGCCACACCGATGCGGGTGGCGCCGAGCGCCATGCGAACGCCGATGTCGCGGGTGCGGCTGGCGACCTCCTGGCTGAGAAGGCCGTAGATGCCGATCGCGGTGAGCAGCGCGGCGATGGCGGCAAACAGCCCGAACAGCCAGCTGAGCATGCGGTTGGTGACCAGTGCATCGGAGAGCACCTGCTCCATGGTTTCCGGCGTACGGAAGGCAACGTTGGGAGCGACCTCATGCAGCGCGCTTCGCAGTTGAGGAACGATGCTGGTCGGCGGCACGGAAGTGCGCACGAACAGATAAAACTGGGGAATGAAAGCGAGCCATGATTCCGGCATCTGGGTCAGCGGAAAGTCGGCTTCCGCAGTCGCCGGGTCAAACAGATCCTGCCGTCCGCTGCGGGCAACGCCGACGATGGCTGTGTTGGTATCTCCGGGGTCGCCTTTGAAGGCCTGTGCGAGCGGATCTTCGTTGCTGCTTAGAAACTCCTTGACCCACGCTTCATTTACGATCGCGACCTGCTGGGATTTCGCGGAATCCTGTGCGGTAAAGTCGCGGCCTTTCAAGATGGGCAATTGCATGGCTGCGAAATAGCCTGGGCTGACGAAACGAATTTCCGTCAACCGCTGCTTATCGAGAGGATCCTCCGGCTTGCCGACCAAGGAAAGATCACTATTCGAACCGGTCTGCCAAATCGGCAACAGGCCGTTACTGCCGACTGCGGTCACTCCGGGAATTTGCTGCACTCGCGCTTCGAGCGGCTGGACCAGCCCCTGCACAAATCCCGTTCCCTTGTAATCTCCGGAGGGTATGTCGACTTCCAAAGTCAGCAGGTTTTTTGGATTGAAACCCACATTTGTCTGGAGCATTTTCCGCAGCCCAAGAAGTAGCAGACCGGAGCACACCAGCAACATCAACGACAATGCCACCTGCACCACCACGAAGCCGGCTCGCAGTTGATGCTGATGCCGCGTGGTCCCGGTATTCGCGCCCGACTTGAGAGCGTGATTAGGATCGATGTGCGCGGCCCGCCAGGCTGGAACCAACCCGGCAGCAACGCTGGCGAGCAGAGAAACGACGAAGGTCGCCGCCAGAACCGGCAGGTTCATGTGGGCGTTTCCGCCCAACGTAAATGCCTTCTCCAGGAACTGCTGCATGGCGATCAGCAACAGTTCGCCTAAAATGATGCCGCCGATTCCTCCGCCAATGCCGAGCAGCACATTCTCAGTGAGTATCTGATTCACGATGCGTCTGCGGCCGGCACCGAGTGCGGTGCGCACGGCCAGCTCACGCTCACGCAGAATGCCGCGAGCGAGCAGGAGACCGGCAACGTTGGTGCACGCAATCAGCAGAACCGCGAACACCGCGGCTAACAGAGTCCACAACTCCGGACGATCGTTATTACCGGTCTGATTGGTATGCAACACGTCGACGATAGGAATGACCTGCGCGGTCTTACCTTTGTCGTGTTCTGGAAATTGCTGACCGATCTCGCTCAGCACATGGTTCATGTCCGCAGTGGCCTGAGCAACCGTGACGCCAGGCTTGAGACGACCCCAGACGGGCATCCAGAAACTGCCGCGCGATTTAATCTGGTCTGCCGACAATCGCAAAGGGATGTAGACGACATCGCGTGTATCGAAGCGGACGCGGAAGCCGGCCGGCATGACTCCGATCACGGTGTACGGCAGGCCGTCGAGATGGATGAATTCACCAATAACATTTTTTTTGCCGCCGAAATACTGCTGCCACACGGAATAGCTGAGGACAGCGACATCGTTCTTGCCGTTTTGGTCTTCGCCGGGAAGGTAGGTGCGCCCCAACAGCGGGTGAACTCCGTAGATCTGGAAGAAATTATCGGTTCCCTGCACCGCGTGCAGATAGATTGCCCGATTGCCCCGCGTGAGCGTTACGCCATCGCCCCTGCCACCGACTCCGGCGAGGGCGCTGAAGGAAGTCGCGAGGCGGCGCATGTCCTGATACTCCGGCCAGGAAGCGGGCTGCTCATAGTTCGCGGCTGCCTTCATTTTGATCCGCACGATGCGGTTTACGTCTCTGAACGGCAGCGGATGCAGCAGCACGGCATCGACAACGCTGAACATAGCCGCGGTGGCGCCGATGCCGAGCGCCAGGGTGAGGATAGCGGTGATGGTAAATCCAGGCGACTTGCGCAGCTGTCGAAGCGCGAAGCGAACATCGTTGATCAGGGTCGTCATCCTTCGTCTCCTATTCGGAACGTAGTGCCTGCATGGGATCTACGGAGGCTGCGCGGCGAGCGGGTAACAGACAAGCGGAAGTACCCGCTAACAACAGTGACGCGGCTGCAGCGGCTGCGATCCAAGGGTTGAATGCGTCCACCTGAAACAGCAGGCTGCCGACCACCCGAGCAAACGCGAAGGCAACCGCAATGCCGAGGACCGCTCCTGCAAATACAGGGGTGAGGCCCTCGCGCAAAACCTGAGCGTAAATGTTGGCGCGTTGCGCACCGAGTGCCATGCGCAGACCAATCTCCTGCCGGCGCTGTACCACCGAGTAGGTGACCACGCCATACACACCGAGGCCGGCGAGCAGCCAGGCGCTGATTGCGAAAAGAAGCAGCAGGTCCATTTCAAATCGCCGAGTCGCAACCGAATCGGCAACCACACCTCCCAGCGTGCGCAGGTTGGGGACGGCAACTGCGGGATCGACGCTCCAGATGGTGCGGCGGATCGTGTCCGCCATCTCCGATGGGTCCTGCTTGGTGCGCACTACCAATCCGGCTGTCATGTCGGCGCGATACCAGTAGGGCACATAGATCATCATGGGGTCCGGCTTCGCAAGCGTAAGCGTCCGCGCATCGGCTACAACGCCGATCACGGTAAGGGGTTTCAGTTTGTGATCTTCAGGATCGCCCCTGTAAACCTGCTGCCCGATGGGGTCTTTCCCCGGCCACAGCGTCTTCGCGGTTAGCGCCGAGACGATGATATCGTTGCGGCCATCATCGTCGTTGCTGAGAAAACGTCCTTCGATCAGCGGCAGATGCAGCGCCTGGAAATAACCTGGGCTGATCCAGCGCCAATGCTCTGTCGGCATCTGGAAAAAGGAACGTGTGTCGCCAGGAACACGCGCCATGTCGATCCAGGTATCTCCATTTAGCGGCAGGATGCTGGCGATGGCGACATGTTCGACTCCCGGCAATTGCTGCAGCTTTGCCAGCATCGTTTTGTAGAGGTCGACGCGCTTGGGATACTCTTTGCCCGGCAATTCGATGGTCGCCGTCAACACGCGATCGGCCTGAAAACCGCGGTCAACATGCATCAGACGGTAGAGGCTGGCGGTCAACAATCCCGTCATCAGAACGAGAGTCACGCTGACGGCGACTTCTGCCGCGACCAATGTTTTGCGCAGCCGTTTCCCGCCACGCGATTCGCTCGCCGAGCGTGAGTCACCGCGCAATGCTTCCTGCGGCTGGGTCCGCCAACTCATCCACGCAGGCGCGGCGCCTGCAAGCAGCGTCGCGATGACCGCCAGCAACACTGCGAACGCAGCTCCCATCCAATCGATATGCAATGCTCCTCGGAAGTTCAGCGCCTGCGGCAAAAAGCGCTGCAGGATCGGCACGATCATCGCGGCGAGCAGAATTCCCAGTGCGCCACCGATTGCAGCTAACACGCAGGCTTCTCGCATGGAAGCTCGCAGCAGGTCTCGGCGACTGGCTCCCAGCGCGGAGGCCACTGCCATCTCCTGGCGGCGGCCAACAGCGCGGGCCAGAAGAAGGTTCATGATATTGATGCAGCCGACGAACAGCAGTCCGGCGACCGCGACGAGCAGCATGACAAGCAGCTTGCTGTTATTGCCGACCAGGTATTGCTGGAACGGAATCAGAATGGCCGACAGCGTCATCTTTTCATCCGCGGAAAGGCCGGCGGAAATGGAGTGCTGCAGCCCATCCAGCTCGGCCTGCGCCTGCGCCATAGAAATTCCTGGTTTGAGACGCGCCAGGCCGGGATAATCGAAGTCTCCGGCAAGTTGCTGCAACTGCTCCTTATTGAAGGCCAGCGGTACCAACGCTTCCGCATATCCGTGGCTATTCGCAGACGCGATTGCGCCCGACAGCGTTTGCGGGCTGGGCAGATGAAACGATTGCGGCATCACTCCGATGACGGTGTGGGGGTAGCCATCGAGCGTGATGGTCTTTCCCAGGATGTTGGGATCACTGTGGAATTGCGTCTTCCACAAGCCGTACATCAGGATGACCACGCGCTCTTGTCCGGGCTTGTCTTCTTGCGGAGTAAATCCACGACCAAGTTGCGGTCGCACAGCAAGCACCGAGAAGATACCGGAGGTGGTGCGCAACACACTGATCTGGAGTGGATGTCCGCCCGTGCCCAATGGAACATTTTCCGGCTGCATCACCGCCATCGACTGAAAACTGCGGCTGTGCTGCTGCCAATTCTCGAAGTGATTGGCGTTCATCGGCAATGTGGGATAGATATCTTTGAATTCCGCCACCTGCTCCTGCATCACGACTAATTGTCCGGGATGCGCGTACGGCAACGGCTTGAGCAGCACATCGTAGACGAGGGTGAAGATGGCGGTGGTTGCGCCGATGCCGAGCGCCAGCGTCAGGACGGCGACGACGGCAAAGCCGGGCGACTTGCGCAGCTGTTGCAAGGCATAGCGGAGATCGGTCCACAGGTTCGACATCATTCTCCCCCTATTCGTCGCGCAGCGCGTGCATCGGGTCGACGGTGGCCGCTCGTTGCGCAGGCATTGCAGAGGCCGCCATGGAAAGCATCAGGATGACAATGGCAGAAGCGATGAGCACCAACGGGTCAAACGGATTGACCTGGAACAACAGGGATTGAAGTAGCCGGGTTGCGCCGATAGCACCGGCAAGGCCAATCGCGCAGCCGATCAAGGCGAGCCTGGCTCCAGACAATACAATCAACTGCCGGATGCCGGAACGAGAGGCGCCGAGAGCGAGGCGAATCGCCATCTCCTGCGTGCGAAGCGCGACTGAAAAGGCGACCACGCTATAGATACCGAGGATGGCGAGCAGAACAGCAATCACTCCGAACGCAGTGATGATGGTGGTGTTGAAACGACGCGGAGCCTCGGTGTTGGAGACTGCCTCATCCATGGTTTGTACCTGCATGATCGCCAGCTGCGGATCGAGTGAATGAAACACCTGTCGCAGTGAATTTTCCATCTCATGTGGCGGGATGGAGGTTCGCAATGCCACGTACATGGAGTTGCCATTCAAATCGGAGGGTGAAGCGAATTGGCCTAGAGATGCCTTTTGCTGCTCAATTGGCTGATAATACTGCTCGTCCGTGTCACCATCGGGGCCGGTCATCTTGACGTTGTCAATTTCACCGACAATGGTCATATAGGGTGTTTTGGTTTCGTTGGTTCCGATGCGAATGCGTTTGCCAACGGGGCTGGTACCCGGCCAGTAATGTTCTGCTAGCTTGCGGTTGACAATTGCAACTAACTGCCCGGTGGCGTTATCGCTGGAGCTGAAGGTACGACCGCGCAGCAGCGAAATGCCCATGGCGCGAAAATAATCTCCCTCGACTCCGGTCACGTCGGCCATATTGACCAGTGCGCCCTTCGGTTGCACGTATCCTTCCACCACGAAGCCATCGGTATTGGTGCCGCCGGTCATGGGCACGGTGTCCGCCAGTCCGATCGATTGGGTGGCGGGAAGCTGCTTCAAGCGAAGCAACAATTCGTGGTTGAAAGAATCCACCGAAGCCTGCGTCGCATATTGTTTCTGCGGTAAGCTGTACATTGCAATTACGGTGTGATCGGGATGAAATCCAAGGTCAACATCGCGCATTTTCTGAAAACTTCGTAACAGCAGACCGGAAGCGATCAACAACACCAGCGCGACGGCGATTTCAGAAATTACAAGAATTGAGCGAAGACGCGCGTGTCCGCCGCCGACACTGCCGGTGCGACCGCCTTCTTTCAGCGCCTCATTCATATTGGTATGCAGCGCCGCGAAGGCCGGCGCCAGGCAGCAGAGGACGCCGGTACCGACAGCGAGCAGCAGGGCAAAGGCAATGACAACCCAGTTGAGATGAATATCATTGATGCGGGGAAGATTTTCCGGCAAGAAACTAATGGAGGCGCGAATCGCAATGGCAGCCAGGCCAATGCCGATGAGTCCACCGGTGACGCTGAGGAGAAGACTCTCGATGACAGCCTGTTGCACCAGGGTTTTCGAGCTTGATCCAAGAGCCAGGCGGACTGCGGTTTCGCGGCGTCGGCGAACAGCACGCACTAACAACAAGCCGGCAAGGTTGGCGCAGGCGATCAGCAGCACGATAAAGACGGCGAGAAACAGAACGCGAATCAGCGGACGCGCGGCAGCGACCGTCGATGCCCGCAGCGGCTGAATCACCGCGCTGATATGCAGCCTCGTCATGAATGCGGGATAGCCGCGCATGATTTCTGTGGCAACGCGGTTCGCGTCCGCCTGTGCCTGGTCGGCGGTGACGCCTGGTTTCAAGCGCGCGATCATATGGAAATTCCAGGACGCGACGCCCTGCGTCAGCTCGCCCTGGGCCAGGCTGAGGGGAACCCATAGTTCACTGCGGTTCAGATGGCCGGGCTGCAAGGGAAACTCGAAATCGCGCGGCATGACACCGATCACGATGTAGGGTTGGCGGTCCAGCAAAACTTTTTGGCCCAGAATATTCGGGTCCGAATGGAAGCGACCTTTCCATGTGGCGTAGCTGAGGACGACGAGATGCTGATCGTGCTCCTCTTCCTGCGCAGTAAAGAAGCGGCCCATCAGGGGAGCGACGCCGAGCGTGGGAAGAACGCTGGCGCCAATACGCGTCGCATTCACATTGACCGGCTGCACGGTGCCTGACAGTTCATAGGTGCCGATGCGATAACCGCCCAGGTTGGCGAAGGCCTTTGTGTCTCGATCGTAGGCAACTACGTCAGGAGCGGTGACACTGGTCTCGTCTTGCATGCTGACCCCGGTCAAATGATCGCCTAGCACGACCAACTGGCTAGGATCCTTATAGGGCAGCGGGCGTAGCAGAACTCCTTCGACAACGGAGAAGATGGCGGTGGTCGCGCCGATGCCGAGCGCCAGCGTCAGCACTGCAGTCAACGTAAATCCAGGCGACTTGCGAAGCTGGCGGAAGGCGAAGCGAAGATCATTGAAGAGAGTTGTCATCATCTGTCTCCTTATTCGGAACGCAACGCTTGCATGGGATCGACGGAAGCAGCTCGTCGCGCTGGCGCCCACGCCGCCAGCAGCACCGCGACAAAAGTTCCCGCCAACGCCAGGCCATAGGTCATGGGATCGAATGCGTTCACACCGTAGAGCATGCTTGTGATCCAGCGGCTAAAGCCGACCCCCAGCAGCAAGCCGAGAGCGAGCCCAACGGCGGCCAGTCGCAAGGCGTGGCCCACGAACAGGGAAACAATCTCCCCACGCGTTGCGCCCAGGGTCATGCGAATGCCGATTTCCGGGATGCGTTGCGCCGTCGTGTAGGAAGTGACGCCGTAAACCCCGAGGATGGCCAGCAGCAGCGCGATCGATGCAAAGCCGTCCAGCAAGGCAGTGCGGAAGCGGGAATCACTCGTTGTATCGGAAACCATGCGCCCCATTGTGGTAAAGCGAATCGCAATCGCTGGGTCGATCGAATGTGCCTTGCGTTCAATCGCATCCTGCAAGCTGTGAGGATCGCCTGCCGTGTGAAGAATGAACTGCAGGTTCCTCGCGCGGTAGGGATGCTGCGCCAGCGGCATATACAGGGTCGGTCCGGGAGTCGAGGAAAGCGCATCCTGGCGCACATCTTTTACGACGCCGACAATTGTCATCCAACGCTGCGATTGGGAATCCATCCCGCACTGAATCTGTTGGCCAATCGGGTCTTTTCCTGGAAAGCTCTGTCGGGCCAAGGATTCGCTGACAATTGCCACTGCTGGCGCGTTGTACCGGTCCACCGCGCGAAAACTGCGTCCCCGGACCAGCGGAATCCGCATGGTCGAAAAATAATCCGGACTCGTGACCGTAAAGTCGGCATGGGGTAATTGCTGGATCTGTTCCCAGCTACCTTGGCCTTTCGCGACATAGGACCCATTCGAACCTTCCGTTCCCATTGGAAGGCCAAAGACGGCCGCTGCCGCTTGGACTCCGGGCATCGCGGCAAGTTGCTCGCGCAGCGATTCCATCTCCTGCGCGGTATGGAGCGACTCATCCAGCGTGTGCGCAGGCGCGGACGCATCCATCACCAGCATGTCATGGGTCCGAAAGCCGGGATTGACGTCGTTTAATGTCATCAGGCTGAGCAGCAGCAGACCCGCGCCCAGCACCAGAACCAGCGAAAGGGCGACTTCAACAACGATCAAACTCTCTCTCACCCTAGTTGCCGCCCGCGAGCCCGAGCTGCGAAACGCGTTGAGACGCAGGATGGCCTCCGGGTTGGCACGAGACGCCTGCCATGCAGGGCCGAGGCCAAACAGTATGGCTGCGACGAAGGAAAGAAGCAGCGTGAATCCAAGCACTTCCGGGTCGAGAGAAATCTCCCGTAGACGAGGAAAACCCGCCGGAGCGAGCAACACGAACGTCCGCAGAATGAGATTGCCGAGAAAGATGCCGGCCAGTCCTCCGGCGAGGGCAACGACGACGCTTTCCGTCAGCAGTTGGCGAACGATGCGCGCCCGGGTCGCGCCCAACGCGATGCGAGCGGCCATCTCCCTCGATTTTGTTGTGGTTCGCGCCAGAAACAGATTCGCCACATTGACGCAGGCAATCAACAAGACGAGAAAAACCGCTCCCATCAAAAGCCAAAGCGTTTGGCGAACGGGCGAGACCAACTGTTCGCGTAGAGGCCGCAGCAGAAAAGTTCTGTTCTTGTTACTGGCGGGATACGCTGAAGCCAATCGGTCTCCCAACGCGCTCAACTGCGATTGCGCGGCCGTAAGGGAAACGCCGGACCTCAGACGCGCGATGGCGTGATAGTTGAACGAGGTGCGATCCAGCGAATCCCGGATGGTGGAGAGCGCCGCCCAGAATCCGGCCCCGCGCGGAAATGCCATGCCACGCGGAGTGACTCCAACGATCAGATAGCTTTGCTTTTCGAAATGCAGAGTCTTGCCGACCGCCCGTTCCGCTCGGCCGAAGTTTTGCTGCGCGAAAGCGTAACTGACCACCGCCGCGTTGCCTGCATCCTGCGCCAGGAAGAAACGGCCGAACGCCGGCTGCATGCCGAGCACGGAGAAGAATTCCGGGTTGACACCATAGCCATTGGTGAAAACGGAGCGGTTCTGAAGCTGCACGCCGACTTCTCCTCCATCCAGAGTGCTGAAGGATTGAAACGCGTTCTTCAGGTTTCGCAGATCGGGTACGTCGCCATCTGTCAGACGCGGGATTGTGCGCCGCGTATCCGTCCACTGCGTGTTGATCTGCACAATCCGATCAGGCCGATGGTAGCGAAGCGGCGCCAGCAGCACTCGATTCACCATGGTGAACATGGCGGTGTTGGCGCCGATGCCCAACGCCAGCGTCACAATCACGGTGAAGGCAAACCCGGGGGACTTGCGGAGTTGACGGATTGCGTAGCGAAAGTCAGCCCACAGGTTTGTCATCAATTTTCCTCACAAGAAATCGCATTTCTATCCCACTCAAGTCAGACGATGGCTTGAACGGGGCACCCTCATCCCCAGGTGGACACGCGCGACACTGTCATTGCAGCAGTTCCCTTTCGGCTGCCAGCTTCCGGCGCAGGTCTTCTTCCGAAACCACCTGGCCGTCGAACAGATGCACTTCGCGGTCGGCAAGTTTGGCGAAGCGCGGATCGTGGGTCACCATACAGATGGTGGCTCCGTCTTTGTGCAGTTCCTTCAGCAACTCCATGACGGCTTCGCCGTTGCGGGAGTCGAGGTTTCCGGTGGGCTCGTCAGCGAGGAGGATGGAGGGAGAACCAGCCAGCGCACGCGCCACAGCGACACGCTGCTGCTGACCGCCGGAGAGCTGCGAGGGATAGTGGCGAAGTCGATGCGCCATGCCGACGCGTCCCAGCGACTCATCGACACGCCGTTTGCGTTCGGCGGCCGGCATACCGGAGCGATAGGTGAGCGGCAGCTCGACATTTTCATACACGGTCAGGTCGCCGATCAGATTGAAACTCTGGAAGATGAAACCAATCTCCTGATTGCGAATGCGCGAGCGTTCCGCAAAGCTGAGATTTTCAACCGGGCGCGTGTTCAACATATAGCTGCCGCCGCTCGGCGTATCTAACAGGCCAAGGATGGAAAGCAGGGTGGACTTGCCGCAGCCGGAAGGACCGGAGATTGCGACGTACTCTCCGCGATCGATGTTGAGATGAATGCCCGACAGCGCGTGGGTTTCAATCTCATCTGTATAGAAAACTTTTGTGAGAGCTTCAATGTGGATCAACGATTGATCAGCAATGGCCATGTTGTTTTGGTCCTCTCTTGTGTCAATAGAAACGGTTAGATCAAATTTCTTTCTGTTGCGCCTGAAACTGTCGGAGCTCAATCGAGCCGGATGCGGTCTACATTATCCCAGCGCGACATGTCGGAAAGGATCACAGTATCCCCTTCTTTCAAGCCGCTCAGGATTTGAATCTCGTTCACAGACGCGCGACCGACCTTGACCGCAACGCGGTTGGCATAGTTGCCGCTGGGATCGAGCTTGAACAGACTGATGGTGGAGTTTTCATTGCCAAACGCCGGCCGTCCGACGTGGAGCACGTCGTGCAGCCGCTGTAGGTCAATGGTTCCATCCACACTCAGGTCCGGTCGCGCTCCCTGCGGCAACGGTCCATCTAGCTGTACGTCAACCGTGACGGTTCCGTTCACAACCGCCGGATTAATTCTTGTGACGGTGCCTGGAACCACTCCGTTATGCGTGTCGATTTCGGCAGGCTGTCCGTTCAGGACATCGTGCGCCTGGGTTTCAGGAATCTGCAATTGCGCTTTCAACTGATTGGGCTGGATGATTTGCGCCAGTTCTGCGCCGACAAGAACGTGTTGGCCCATCTGCAATGGCATTTGAATGAGTTGGCCCTCAATCCCGGCGCGAACGGTCA
>Ga0335075_10016137_pt1 | contig 11175 bp, 5 predicted proteins | sample Lox_Sample_24_FD_206723 | JGI IMG/M metagenome (GOLD analysis project Ga0335075, IMG submission 206723) | Soil microbial communities from Loxahatchee National Wildlife Refuge, Florida, United States - Lox_Sample_2.4 | ecosystem: Environmental > Terrestrial > Soil > Wetlands | place: USA: Florida... | reverse complement strand
CTTGAAAACTTTTGGCGCCAATTAGGTTTCATGGTCGTCCAAGGATACGGACTAACAGAGACTTCACCGATCGTAAGCTTCAATCATCCGTTTCATCTGAAGCCAGGGACCGTCGGAAAGCCGCTGCCAGGAGTTGAGGTGAAGATTGCGCCAGACGGTGAAATCCTCATCCGGGGTGAAATCGTAACGCCTGGCTACTTTAATGCACCAGCCGGGGCGTCCATGGCGTTTGAAGACGGCTGGTTCCACACTGGTGACATCGGTGTAATCGACTGCGACGGCTATCTTAGCGTACGCGGCCGCAAGAAGGAGATGATTGTCACCCCCGAAGGTCTCAAGGTGTTTCCTGAAGACGTCGAACTCGTCCTAAACCGAATTGGCGGAGTCCGCGACTCGGCCGTCGTTGGCAGGAAACGCGTTCACGCTGTTCTCGTACTGGAACCGGGCGCGGACAAAAATGAGATCGTGCGTCACGCCAATGCAGAGCTGGAAGATCATCAAAAGGTTCGCAGCATCTCAGTGTGGACGGCAGGCGAGTTGCCTCGAACAGAAGGTACCGGCAAGCTCAAGCGGCCAGCAATTCAGCAATGGGTCGATGCCGGTAGCCTGCCAGTAGCCCTCACTTCGCGCGATGAAATTGCTGAACTGGTTGGCACGTATGCTCCTGGTAGGACTTTAACTCCCGAGACCAAGCTCGATGAGCTCGGTCTGACGTCTCTTGAGCAAGTGGAATTGATCGCTGAGCTTGAGCAGCGCTTCAACACCGTGGTGGATGAGGCTGCGTTTAGAAATGCGCGAACCCTGGGCGATCTCGCAAAGCAAGTTTCCGGCCCGGCGTTCGCGCGAGAAGCACTGGAGTTCGTCCGATGGAACCGCGGCGCTATTGCGAAACTAGTTCGCCGCGTCACGCTGCCCGGACTCGTGCTCCCGATCACCCGGCTTTGCGCGCAAGTCAAGGTTAGCGGCGCCGCTATATTACACGATCTTCGCGGCCCGGTTATCTTCGCGGCGAACCATCAGAGCTACCTTGACGCGCCGGTAATCATGAGCGTGTTGCCACCGCGATGGCGATACTCGCTTGCACCAGCGATGTGGAAAGAATTCTTTGATGCCCACTTCCACCCAGAACGATATTCACTAGCTCACGTAATGACTAATAGACTCAATTTTTTTCTGGCCACCCTGATCTTCAATGGCTTTCCGCTTCCGCAGCAGGATATCGGACTGCGCGCCACGCTTCGCCATATTGGTGATCTTGTGAGCGATGGCTGGTCGATCCTGATCTTTCCGGAGGGGGAACGAAGTGTCACCGGTGAGATCAAAGCTTTTGCGCCCGGCGTGGGGATGATCGGCTCAAGATTGCGCATGCCGATTGTGCCGATTCGCTTAAGAGGTGTTTACCGTGTATGGCCCCGGAACTCCGCAATGATTCACCCAGGGCCGGTAGACGTGGCGTTTGGATCTCCCATTAAACTCAACGGCGGCAATTACATCGAATTGGCGGGTAAGGTCGAAGCGGCCGTCCGCGCGCTATGATAACTTGGGGAATAGGTTCTGATTTCTCTGTCAATGCTGGATCGCGAACCTGTTTCTTTGGTCTCGTTCGCTCTACGATTCGAGATGCGCTTAGGCGGGTTCCGTTTGGATGGTTTTCACTTCCTTGTCAATGATTTGAAGAAAAATCGCGATTGAATTGGCTGGCTACAAAAAACATTTTCCGCAATCTTCAGAGATACAAGCTCGCCGTTTTCACTATTCACAAGTCAATGTTCTCCACGGAGCCGGCCGGGATAACTGGCACGGGCCGTTTCCGATTCCTGCGGCGGCTTATACGAAGAGCGGCGGTGATGGAGCCAGTGTGATTGCGCCGGCGTTGCGCGACACTAGCGCCATTGGAATACTTCAACTGTTGCCAAATTGGTTGATCCGATCCGCGAACAAGAACCTGTTTTATGGATCCGAGCCAGTCGTTGGGCTCAACCGGATTTATGAAGGTCTGCCGCATTGAGTTTGAACGTTCGCGACTCGTCGTCATAGGTGAAAAGTTCGGCGTAGCGGCCCCAGCCGATGACTGCTCGAAGAGTCTTCTCAGCATCACTTGGGTTCAGATGGTCTTCTAGTTCAGACTCGAACCTCACCCTAGGTGCGAGATGGCCCTCGCGATCATTGAGAACGTGACGGATATGCGCTGCAAGAGGGACAAACTGGACCAAATGCTCGTTGAACAGCCGCTTGCGCTCGTCCGTCGCGCTTTGCGCGAACACGCGCCCCGCTGCGGTAAGCTTGATAGCGCCGTCCTTGAGTTCTGCGAACTCCAAAAGGTGAAGAGCTTCGGCGATAGGAAAAAAATCTCTGGCGCCGAGAGCGAGACCGCCACTGAGCCTGGCCAACTCGGCGTACCCATCATATGGGGGCGCGGCCAGGACTTCGATAAATCCGATGAGCAGACTGATTTGAACGGGCGGCAGCGGCTGCAAAAAGCCCCCGTGGATTTGACTTTGTGCTCCGATAGACGCCGTCGCGCGGGCGGTAAGAATCGAATAGAACTCATCGACAATACCATGGAACTCGTTATCCAAACGGTTGCGCGGATGTGGCAGAGAAACTGGGATTTCCGCCGCGATGCGGCCGGGATTTGATGCGAGAACGAGGATGCGGTCACACATCATGACTGCCTCTTCGATGTTATGGGTCACCAGCAAGACCGACTTAGTGGGAAGCTGGTGCTCGATCCAGAGATCAAGAAAGTCGGTTCGCAAAGTCTCGGCGGTCAGAACATCGAGCGCAGAAAAAGGTTCATCCATGAGAAGCAGGATCGGCTGGATCACAATTGCGCGGGCAAAGCCGACCCGTTGGCGCATCCCTCCAGAGAGTTCGCGCGGATAAGCAGACTGGAAGCCGTCAAGTCCGATCAAATCGATTGCCGACATTGCTCGGCGGCGAGCCTCGTCGTGAGCCAATCCGACTGCGTCAAGGCCTGCCTCTACATTCTCGAGGACGGTAAGCCAGGGGAATAGCGCGAAGCTCTGGAATACCACTGCTATACCCTCAGTCGGACCGTCTAAGGGCTTGCCGCGATAAAGCACTTCCCCTGAAGTCGGCGCGATCAAGCCAGCAGCAACACGAAGCAGGGTCGATTTGCCTGAACCCGAGCGTCCAAGGAGGCCGAGTATCTCGCCCTCGCGCAATGAAAGGGTGATATCGCTCAGCGCCGGCAAGGGTTCGCCAGTAGCCTTGGCAAAAGCCTTGCCCACCTTGCGCATTTCGATGATAAAACTGTTCTTCACCAAGCAAGCCGCCAGTCTCTTTTAATCGAGCCGCGCTCGCCGTTGGGCAAAGGCGTAGAGGGGCCGCCATAGCAGCCGGTTCATCGCGATCACGAACACCGACATGACCGCGACGCCAAGGGCTATCCGTGGGTAATCGCCCGCGTCGGTCATCTGAGCAATGTAAGAGCCAAGTCCTGACCCGTTGAGTTTGGCCGGTCCCCAACTGACGGCCTCCGAGACAATGCTGGCGTTCCAGGCGCCGCCGGAAGCCGTAATTGCGCCGGTCACATAGTAGGGAAAAATACCGGGCAGCATAACCTGCCGCCACCAGCGCCAGCCGCGAATTCGAAAGCTCGCAGCCGCTTCTCTGAAATCGCTCGGAAAAGCACTGGCGCCTGCAATGACATTGAAGAGGATGTACCATTGCGTTCCAAGGATCATCAGCGGGCTAAGCCAGATTTTGGGAGCAAGGGCAAACTTGACGATCAGGAAGACCGCGACTGGATAGAGCAGATTGGCTGGAAACGCTGCCAGAAACTGCGCAACCGGCTGGACCTTCTCCGCAAGTTTCGGCCGCAGCCCGACCGCTACTCCGATCGGAACCCAGACGATAGTCGCAAGTGCAATCAGGATCACGACCCGCAGCAGAGTAAGCAGCCCATTGCTTGTAGCAATAGTAACGTCGTCCCAAGATAGTATAGGTGCGGCCAATTCCACGAGCTTCCACCCCACATACACGAGGGCGGCAAAAAGAAAGCTGTACCAGGCGGCATCCGCTAAGTGGCGCGACAGCCCGAAGGTTAGCCATCGAGGTTTACGCGGAAGAGCAAGACGGGCACGCGAAGCGCTTTGCAAGGCTTGCCCAATCGGTTCGCCCAGGATTCTTAGGGCACCCGCTCCACGAAACAAGTTGAGCACCCAGCTTCGCGGTACGACCTGAGCGGCGGTTTGTTCGAAGCGGAATTTTTCGGCCCAGACTACCAGAGGTCGGAAGAGCAGTTGATCGTAAATGATGATTGTGATGGTCATCGCGACAATCGCCCAGCCGACGGCCGCAAGGTCGCGTTGCTGAATCGCAAGCGCTACGTAGGAGCCGATTCCTGGAAGAGCAATCTGGATATTGCCGACTGAGATGGCCTCAGAAGCGACGACGAAGAACCAGCCGCCGGACATTGACATCATCATATTCCAGACTAGTCCCGGCATGGCGAATGGTACCTCCAATCGCCAAAACCGTTGCCAGCCTGAAAAACGGAAGCTGCGGCTCGCTTCCTCGAGGTCTATCGGAATCGCGATAAGTGACTGATAGAAACTGAAGGCCATGTTCCAGGCTTGCGCTGTAAAGATCGCGAAGATTGCAGCCAGTTCCGGCCCCAGCCAAGTCCCACGAAACAACGAGACGAAAAATACGACTGTAAAAGAGAGATAACCCAGCACTGGCACCGATTGCAGGACGTCCAGCAGCGGTATCAGCACGATTTCGGCCCGCCGGCTCTTGGCTGCCGGCGTAGCGTAGATAAACGTGAAGAGCAGCGAGGCAACTAGCGCCGCCAGCATGCGCATGGTCGTGCGGAGGGCGTAGGCCGGCAGAACCGCCGGTGACAGTGAAATCGCCGGTTGCCGCGTCATAACGAACGGCGAGAGCATCTGGCGCGCACCGGATCCGAGCACGATGATTACCGCCAGCACCAGCAATGTGGCAACGGCGTCGCGCCACGATGGAACGCGTTGGCGCCACGATCGGCCTATCAGGATCTCGGCGTGCTGTTCCACGCTGACTTATCTTCCGACATTCGCCAGGCAATGATCTTTGCGTTGTATAAGTGAACAAATCGGAAGTCAGGACTAGTATGGCAGGTGGATATTCGCAATCCCTGCAAACCCATATGCCCCGCCCCAAACAAACAGGCGCAGTCGCTACCACCGCTGAAGCTGCCGGAGCAATGCGCTTTTCTTGACCTGGTGACCCTGCATTCGCTGCAGGATATCATCCAGGGCTTCGAGCGCTTCTCGCAAAGGAGGCCCCTTGTTGAGCATTACGCATTCTGCGCGCTCGCCCATGGCGGCATCGGTAATTTCAGCGCGGGACGGCAGTCCCTTTTTGGCCAGATTTTCCAATACCTGGGTAGCCCAGACCACCGGCATGTGGGCGGCCTCGCATAACCACAGGATCTCTTCTTGAATCTCAGCCATCCGTTCAAAACCGCATTCCACCGCCAAGTCGCCGCGCGCGATCATCACGCCTGCCGCCCCTCGGTGCATCGCGGCTAGCACCAGCAACGGGAGATTGTCGAAAGCTTTGCGCGTTTCGGTTTTGAGTAGGAGGCCTATATCAACGCGGCCAAGCCGCACCAAATGGGCCTCCAACGCTTCCACGTCAGCAGGCGTGCGCACGAAAGACATCCCAACGATATCAGCGTGCTTCGCGATAACTTGTAGATCTTCGAGGTCTTTCGGCGTGAGCGAGTCAATACTCAGATTGCTATCGGGCAGGTTGATCCCTTTGTTCTGGCGCAGCTTGCTGCCATCGATGCTCGCATGCGTAATCTCGATGTATGCTTTGGAATCGTTAACACTCTTGATAACGCCACCGATTTTACCGTCGTCGAACCACACGCGCTCGCCGGCTTTGATATCCTTGAGGATCTCTGGAATGGTGCAGTTTATTGTCGCCGGAAGAAGTACAGTTCCGTCATCGGCTAGTTCCGGACCTCTGCCGAGCGACACTTTATCCGAAAGGATTATGGTTTCGCCCTTTTTCAGAACGATGGGTTGCTCAATCGCAGGCAGCCTTCCGATGCACAGGACTCCTTCGGACCTACCCTTGCAGCGCAACTCCATCCCTGACGCCAGATACGAAGTTCGGCCGCATTCGGCGATAGCCATCTCGCGGGTGCTTTCAGTCACAATCATTCGCCGGTGGGATCCTCGCGCATCGGTAAGCTCGAGTTGGTCTCCCGCGGTGAGCAAACCGAGATCACCGCTGGCAACCGGAATGAATACGTGCTTTGACTGTTGAGTAAGCCCGCGCATGCTCGCTTCCGGAACGAGGCTGATTCGCGCAGGTTCAAGCACTATTCCAGCCGCATTGCGCAAGGGTCGCACCTTGATCACCTCGGGCCCCGGCACCATCGGTCCAACCCGTAGCTTCGGACCGGCAATATCCATTAAGAGCCGGCATTCTTTGCCGAGTTCATACATGGCGTGCTTCAGATGCTCGGCCATCGCCGACCAGGCCTCACGGTCGTCATATGAGCAATTGATGCGCATGCAATTCATGCCGCGTGCGAGCAGATCGCGGACCAGCTGATAGTCTGACGCCGCTTCCGAAGGCATCGTCACCATGATCCTCACGGGCCGGTTGTCCGGACAGTTACCGAGCAGAGTCTCCGTGTGCTCGCGCAGAAGCTCGATGCCCTCAAGAAAATCAAGTCCGCTAGGCGATGCCTGCTGCGGTTCGCCAGCTAAGCCGTGCACCGCCGCTAGCACTGCGTCCAGCGTCGCCATCACGTGAGCTTCCGCTCGTCCCAATGAGGAGAGTCCTAGCTGAGCCAGCTCTTTCTGCAAAGGCCGGATGTCGCGATGGCGTAGCGCGACATAATGTGCGAGGTTGCGGGCGCTTTTTTGGAAAGTTGGGTGAATGCGGTCAAGCCCGCTCGCAACAGCCGTTTCCGCCTCGGCAAGTGCTTGCTTGATCTCGCTTAAGCGCTTGATCAGGTCGTCAAGTTTTGCGGCTTGAAGAGTCGATGGCGATGTCACTACTTTACTGCCAAATCCACAGAGCAAATTCTTAGCACATCATGTGATCAGCTCACATTACGGGTTCATTGACAACGCCGGCTAACAATCGGCTAATTCGTTTTCCTAAAGCAGGCACGACGACAGCGCCTACGAATGAAAAGAGCAGAGTTTTGAGCATGCTCAGAGTCATCAGCGAAGATGCGGGTTCCATAATCATGAGGAAAACGGACGCGAGGGGTTGGTCACAGTCCCTAAAGAAATCCCGGTAGCAGCGAAGGCGGAGCGGGTAGAAATCACCAAGGAAGCATTTGCCGGCGAGGCCGCAGCGATCGTCTTTGCAGCATGTCTAAGACACACTGGACCCTGAACGAAGCAGTGGTTGCTCGTGAGCCCTTCCTGATGGAGTTTACGACCTTCGCGTGGCCTCCCGCCGGATGCACGCAGCGCTATCTGCTTTTCATCAAATTATGTCCGCGTCTCGCTCCTCATGACTGAAGCGCGAGATAAACTGGTTCACAGTAGCCTCGGAATGGCGCGAGACTGGAACGTTTTTCTTGTAGAATTGATCTTCCCATTTGAAGCCGCGGCCCGCAGATGCCGGGGCCAAATTACGCGCAATAGATTTGAGCCGTCGCAAATAAGTTTCGGGGAAACCTCGTCTCAGGTGAGGCACGGATGTCCCACCCGTCCAAGCCCGGCCGGCCAGAATGGTTCGCTAATTGGCTGGCACGCATTCTGCTCGCGTTCGTCCCAGCGATATTAATGATGTTAAATTGAGAATGTTAAACAAGCAGCTAGTCATGTTTCCTGAAAGGTTTCCGGCCATGAGCAAACTCGCCCAAACGTCTCAGACCGACCACATTGACGAAAGGCTCTCAGCCTACGGTGAAGCTCGATCAACTATAAAAGGAGCTCCGCTCAATCCTGAGGAATTGCGCAAGACCGACGCTTATTGGCGCGCCAGCCTCTATTTGTCTCTGGGCATGCTCTACCTGAAAGAAAATCCCTTGCTACGCGAGCCTCTGACTATTGAACAAACCAAGCCGCGGCTATTGGGACATTGGGGTTCGGACCCCGGCCAAAGCTTTACTTACATTCACTTCAACCGGTTGATCAACAAATACGATCTTAACGCGATTTTCATCTCTGGGCCGGGCCACGGGGCACCTGCCGTGTTATCCAATGCATATCTCGAGGGAACCTACTCTGAAGTCTATCCGGACAGGAGCGAAGATCTCGCCGGAATGCAGCGTTTTTTTAAGCAGTTTAGCTTCCCCGGCGGAATCGGCAGTCACGCGACCCCTGAAACTCCAGGTAGTATCCATGAGGGGGGCGAGCTTGGATACTCTGTTTCGCACGCTTACGGAACAGTATTCGACCATCCAGACCTAATCACGGTAGTCATGGTGGGTGACGGTGAGGCCGAGACCGGACCACTCGCAACGAGCTGGCACAGCAATAAATTTCTGAATCCGATAACAGACGGTGCAGTGCTGCCGATCCTTCACCTCAATGGCTACAAAATTAACAACCCAACGATCCTGGCCCGTATCAGTCACGAGGAACTCGAGGCTCTGTTCGTCGGGTATGGCTATACGCCATATTTCGTCGAAGGCAGTGACCCAATGACTATGCATCAGGCAATGGCCGCTACGCTTGAGCAGTGCGTCATGGAGATCCGGAATGTTCAGGATGAGACGCGAAAGACCGGAATAGCGACGCGCCCGCGCTGGCCAATGATCATCTTGCGCAGTCCGAAAGGCTGGACCGCTCCGCGGCAAGTCGAAGGACATTATCTCGAGGGTTTCTGGCGGGCGCATCAGATCCCAATCACAGACATCGCGACGAACCCGACCCATTTGAAGATCCTTGAGAACTGGATGCGCAGTTACAAGCCGGAGGAGCTGTTTGATGAGACGGGCCGCCTCATCCCGGAATTGAAAGCTCTAGCTCCCAAAGGCAATCGGCGCATGAGTGCCAACCCGATCGCCAACGGTGGCCTGGTTCGGAAGGCCCTGAATATGCCCGATTTCAAAAACTCAGCGATTGTGGTCACAGAACCAGGTGTGACTCGTACAGGAAATGTTCCGGCGCTTGGCAATTTCCTGCGCGAAGTTATGCGGCTGAACATGGACCGTTTTCGTGTCTTTGGACCGGATGAAACTCAATCCAACCGCCTCGAAGCGATCTATGAAATTACCAAGAAAGTCTGGATAGCCGAGTACTTCCCAGAAGATAGCGATGGCGGCGAACTGGCTCCCGGCGGACGCGTGATGGAGATGCTGAGCGAGCATTCGGTCGAAGGATGGCTCGAGGGCTATATCCTGAGCGGCCGGCACGGCCTCTTAAACAGTTACGAACCATTCATCCATGTTATCGACTCGATGTTCAACCAACACGCCAAATGGTTGGAGAAATGCAATGGCATTACGTGGCGGGCCGATGTGTCGTCACTAAATCTCCTAATTACCGCACTGGTCTGGCGACAGGATCACAATGGCTTCACGCACGAAGATCCAGGCTTTCTCGACGTAGTCGCCAATAAAAGTCCAAATATAGTCCGCATCTACTTGCCGCCCGATGCCAATTCCCTGCTCTCGGTGGCCGACCATTGCTTAAGGAGCGTCAACTACGCGAACGTTATCGTAGCGGATAAGCAGGTTCATCTGCAGTACTTGGATATGGAGGCAGCGATCGAGCACTGCACGAAGGGCGCGGGCATTTGGGATTGGGCGAGTAATGACCAAGGTGCGGAGCCCGACGTGGTCATGGCGAGTTGCGGTGATGTCCCAACTATGGAGTCTTTAGCGGCCACAGCCCTCCTCCGGGAACATCTTCCCAGCGTGAAGGTGCGGTTTGTGAACGTGGTCGATCTCTTCAGGCTCGTACCCAATAGTGAGCACCCGCACGGCATGACTGATCGGGAGTTTGAGGCCATCTTCACCCCCGATAAGCCGGTTATATTCAACTTCCATTCGTATCCATGGTTGATTCACCGGCTCACTTATCGCCGGCCCGGGCAACACAACATTCATGTACGCGGTTACAAGGAGAAAGGTAACATCAACACCCCCATGGAATTGGCCATTCAAAATCAAGCCGATCGTTTTAGTCTGGCGATTGACGCCATTGACCGGATGCCTCGTTTTCGTGTGCCCGCAGCGGGCATCCGCGAAGCCATGCTCAATCAGCAGATAGCGGCTAGAGGCCATGCCCACGAATTCGGTATCGATGCTAAAGAGATCACAGATTGGCAGTGGCCATTCTGACGATAGTCCATTGATCGCGAGTTGATTAGTATGGGCCACCCGGGCGAAGGCGCGGCTTTGTGGGATTGTCCTCTATCGATTAGCTCCATCAGGCTGGCGGATGAATTCCCCTGGAAAAGACGATACGCACGCCATTACGTGCGTAATCGCGTCGGTATCGTACTGGTCTCCGGATCGGTATGTTTCGAAAAAGGAATTGAGCTGGACGACGCGTTCCGGCCACGCCTTAACCGCTTGAATACCAATTGAGACGCCAAAGTTGGTGAAGGCGAATTTGACCGCCAAATGTCCTGGTTCGCGGCAGAAGTAGCCCGGTCGGCCAATCCACATATGGTCGAGTATGGCTAAACATCGTTCGCGCTGAACCCGCGCCCATGGTTCCTCGGGAAAAAAGTGAGTCATCCAGAGCATCATTCCGAGGCCAAGGTCTTGAGTAATAGTCAGGCTTGGATAGCTCTTTTCAACGATGATTCTCATCTGCCCGATCTCATGCGCGAGAGCATCTTCATCGAGCATCCGGTAGACGACGTAGCCATGGAACGGATCCAGCGCGCCCAGGCCGAAGCCGGGATAGGGCGCGCTCAAATCTTCGAGCATCTTCCAGTGCACGCCCGCGCCGGGAATTACGAACGATGAGTGGATATCCCTCACTAGCTGAATCTCTTTCGCGCGATAAGAAGGAATTATCCGGCCCAACCGCGACAATGCAAAAATCCACATCGCAAGATAATGAAAGTATTGTCCATCACGATCCGGAGCCTCGCCAATGCGGAATCCGCGCGGCCGTCCGAGCACGCGCTCGACTTCGGCGACAACCGATTCCGCTTCAACGAGGAGCTCGCTGCGCCCCAATTCCTGATAGAGCGAAACCAGCAGAACAATCCCAAAGGCATCGG
>Ga0335075_10016136_pt1 | contig 11176 bp, 9 predicted proteins | sample Lox_Sample_24_FD_206723 | JGI IMG/M metagenome (GOLD analysis project Ga0335075, IMG submission 206723) | Soil microbial communities from Loxahatchee National Wildlife Refuge, Florida, United States - Lox_Sample_2.4 | ecosystem: Environmental > Terrestrial > Soil > Wetlands | place: USA: Florida... | reverse complement strand
CTCGGTGGTCACCGGCTGGACGGACAGGCAGTTAGAGGCGCGGCCGCAGTCACCGCAGCCCTCGCACACCCGCTCGTTGATGAACGCCCGCTGCGCGGGCGCCGCCGCCTTGCCGCGCCTGCGCTTGCGGCGCTTCTCGGCCGCGCACTCCTGGTCGTGGATCAGCACGGTGACTCCGTCGACCGCGGCCAGTTCCCGCTGGACGTCCAGCAGGTCGTCGCGGTGGCGGATGTCCGCACCCCGGCCCAGCTGCCGGCGGAGCCTGGCGGGGTCGTCGGTGGTGACGACGATCTTGCGGACGCCTTCGGCGGCGAGCAGCGCGATGAGCCGGTCGATGGGCAGCTCGCCGACCGCCTGCTGGCCGCCGGTCATCGCGACGGCGGAGTTGCGCAGGAGCTTGAAGGTGACGTTCGCGCCCGAGGCCACGGCGGCGCGGATGGCCAGGCTCCCCGAGTGGGCGAAGGTGCCATCGCCAAGGTTCTGTACCAGGTGCCGCTGGGTCACGAATGGCGCGATGCCCATCCACTGCGCGCCCTCGCCGCCCATCTGACACAGCCCGATGACCTCGCCGACACGCTCCGCGTGCATGAAGGCGACCATCGCGTGACAGCCGATCCCGCCGCCCACCAGGGTGCCCGGGGCGACCTTGGTGGACGAGTTGTGCGGGCAGCCGGAGCAGAAGTACGGCACCCGCTGCACCAGCGGCAGCGCGATCCGCTCCCGTGGCGGCCTCCGCGTCACGGGGATGCCCGCGTGCTCCAAGTGGCGGGCCAGGGCGTCGGCTACGGAGTCGGAATCGAGCTCACCGACGGCCGCGAACAGCGGGGAGCCGTCCCTGGTCCGCTTGCCGTAGACGGGCGGGGCGCCGGGCAGCCCGTAGAGAGCGGACTTCACGGCGTCTTCAAGGAAGGCCCGCTTGTCCTCGATGACGACGATCTCGTCGAGGCCGCTCGCGAACTCGGCGACGATGCCCGGCTCGAGCGGGTAGATCACGCCGAGCTTGAGCAGCCGGATGCCGTGCCGGCCGAGGTCCTCCCCGGTCAGGCCGAGCGCGGTGAGGGCCTGGCGCGCGGTCAGGTAGGACTTGCCGGCCGCCAGCAGGCCGACCCTGGCGCTTCGCGGCCCGGTGATGACGTTCAGGCCGCTGCGGCGGATGTACTCGACCGCGATGGGCAGCCGGACGAGCTGCTGGCTCCGCTCCAGCTCGGCGAGCTCGGCACCCAGCAGGCGGGCCGTCGGCTGATGGCTGTAGGCGTGCAGGCCGCCGGGCAGGCCGGACAGGTCGGGCGGCTGCCAGTGCGGGCCGACCTGAGTGGTCGACGCACCGTCGGCCACGTCCGCGACCACCTTGATGGCGGACCACAGGCCGCTGGCACGGGAGAGCTCGACGGCGTGCATGCCGTGGCTGAGGACCTCGGCCGGGTCCGCCGGGAAGAAGGTCGGCATGCCGAGGCCCGCCAGGGCCAGCTCGGACGCGGACGGCAGGGTGGAGGACTTCGCCGCCGGGTCGTCACCGACGAGAGCCACCGCTCCCCCGGTCGGCGCTGTCCCGATCATGTTCGCGTGCCGGAGCGCGTCGGTGGCCCGGTCCAGGCCCGGCGCCTTGCCGTACCAGACGCCGGTGACACCGTCTTGCGTCGCGTCGCCGACGCGGCCGGTCAGCTGAGTTCCCGACACCGCGGTCGCCGCGAGCTCCTCGTTGAGGCCGGGCTGGTGGACGATGCCGTACTCGCCGAGCAGGTCCCGCTGGCGGGCGAGCTCCAGGTCGTAGCCGGCCAGCGGCGAGCCCTCGTAACCGGACACGTACGCCTTCGTCGTGCGGCCGCGCTCCCGGTCATGGCGGGCGCGGTCGAGCAGCACCCGGACGAGAGCCTGGAGCCCCGTGAGGTAGATCGTGCCGTCCTGGCGCTGATAACGGTCCTCGAGGCTTGCCACGCGGGGCGTGAAGGCTGCCGTCATGCCGCCACTCTAATAAGACGCCGGCTGAGGGCTGACCGGAATCGGCAGCGGCTCGATCCTGGTCGCGAGCGTGTCGCCCTCGACCACGAGCACGTGGCCGTTGGGCACCGGGGCCCAGCCGTCCAGGGAATCCTGCGGCCAGCCGGAGGACGCGACCACCACGGCGTCGGCGGTTTCCCTGTACCGCAGGTCAAAGTGCTTGGCGAGCTGCTCGGCCGACCCGGTGAATCCGCGGGCGCGCATTCTCGCCTCGGGGATCTTGGACCGGTCGTGGCAGCTCACCGCGTACAGCGCGTCCTCGGTGAGCAGCACCGCGTTGAGGCTGCTCGCGTCGAATCGCGCGTTGACGGCGGCCGCGGTCTCGCCGACGGCGGTGACCATATCGGCGCCGGCCCGCAGGCAGGACAGGATGTACAGGAAGTACCGCTCGCTGTCGGTGCTGCCGGTCATCCGCTCCTCCCAGCCCGCGGGCAGCAGCTCGGGGAGCCGGTCCTGCGGATGGATGGCACCGTTGTGCGCCATGGCCACGCCGCCGGCGAGGAACGGGTGCGTGTTCACTGCTTCGACCGGCAGGCCCGGGGTGGCCTGGCGCAGGTGCAGCATGCCCTGCCGGCCAAGCGGCCGCCCGGCGAGCTCGCCGTAGGCGGGGTCTTCCGAAGCCTGCAGCGGCGACTTGTGCACCTCTATCGGGCCGCCGTCGGCCCAGGCCATTCCCCAGCCGTCGCTGTGGAAGGACGACAGGGCGGTGAACTCGCGCAGTCCCTGGTCGCCGATGAGCCCGGCGAGGGAGGCTGGGCGGCGCGCGCAATAGCCGAGAAGTCTGCACATGGCTACAGGTACTTCCCCATGCCGCCGGCCACGTCGATCGAGGCGCCGGTGATGTAGCTGGCGCGATCGCCCGCCAGGAAGGCGACAAGACCGGCCACCTCGTCCGGCCGCCCGAACCGCCCGAGCGGCACTTCCTGCGCGGCCATCTGGCTGAAGAACTCCCCGGCCGGCATCTCGGGCGCCCGGCGGCGGTGGATGTTCTCCCACTGCGGGGTGGTGACGAACCCGATGTTCACGGTGTTGACCAGGATGCCGTCCGCGGCGAGCTCCATGGCCAGCGCCTTGGCCAGGGCGAGGCACGCGGCCCTGTTCACCGACGTGGCGAAGAACGCGGGATCGGGGTAGCGCGCGTAGACCGCGTTGATGTTGATCACCCGCGGCGCCGAGCTGGCCCGCAGCGGTTCGAGCGCGGCCCGGGTGCACCGGATCTGGGACATCGTCTTGACCTCGAAGTCCGCCTGCCAGTCCGCGTCGGAGAGCGTGGCGAACCGGCCAGGGTGAGCGCCGCCGGCGTTGTTCACCAGGATGTCGATCCCGCCGAGCGCGTGGGCGGCGGCGCCGATGAACTCCGCCACCTGGCCGGGGTCGGTCACGTCGCAGGGCAGCGCGGTCACCGCGCCGCCGCCGGCCCGGAGCTTCGCGGCGGCGGCCTCGAGCTCGTCGGCGTGCCGGGAGCAGATCGCCACCGCGGCGCCTTCGGCCAGCAGCTCGGCCGCGATGGCCAGGCCGAGTCCCTTGGAGCCGCCGGTGACAACGGCCCGGCGGCCGGTCAGCCCAAGATCCATCAGGCGGGCTCCTCGGCCCCGGCGGAACCGGCCTCCGCGGCCTCCTGCTGCTGGCTGGCGAGGTCGAGCAGGGTGGTCCGCGGCGGGCAGAAGATGTCGACCTCCCGGCAGTGCGAGTCGGTGGTCCAGGCCGAGTGCGGCACCCAGGCGGGGATCACGGCCACGTCGCCGGGGCGCATCACCCGCACGTCGCCGTCGATGTCGAAGGTGAACTCGCCGTCAAGCACGATCACCAGCTGCTCCTCCTCGTGAACGTGCCGCGGCGCGGTCACGCCTGGCTCGAAGTCCACGAAGTTCGCCATCATCCGCTGGCCGAGCACCGGGCGGAACCCGAGCCCGGCGACGAGTTCGGCCCCCTTGATCGAACCGACGCTGACAAAGCGGCCGGGGCCCGCGGGCTCGCCCAGCGCCTCGGTAGCGAAATGGGCAGCCGCTGCCTCGCCCAGTTCCTGCTGGTCCGCTGCGTCCGGCTTGTTCACTGTGCCTCCCTGGCAGTCCTGATGACGTCGCCCAGGCGGGCGACGCCCTCGTCGATCAGCTCATCGGCGACGCGGCTGTAGGCGAGCCGCAGCTGCCGTCCGCCTTCGCCGCCTGGGTAGAACGGGCGGCCGGGCACGTAGGCGACCTTGCGCTCACGGGCGGCGGCGGACAGCGCGACGGTGTCGACTCCTTCCGGCGCGGTGACCCAGATGTAGAAGCCGCCGCGGGGGGTGGTCCAGGTCGTGCCGTCGGGCATGTGCTCGGCCAGCGCGGCGGCCATGAGCCCGGCCCGGCGTGCGTACAGTGCCCGGGACGCGACGAGCTGCCGGTCCATGTGGCCGCCCCGGCCGTACTCCTCGAGCATGCGCTGGCCCAGCGCGCCCGCGCACTGGTCGGTGTTCTGCTTGGCGACGGCAAGCTGCGTGACGACCTCCGCCGGCCCGGCCGCCCAGCCCAGCCGGGTACCCGGGCAGAAAACCTTGGAAAACGTGCCGGCCTGCACGGTGACCTCCGGTGCCAGCGACCAGAGGCTGCGCGGCGCCGCCGAGTCGAACCCGAGCTCGGCGTAGGCGACGTCCTCCACGATCAGGAACCCGTAGCGCCGGGCCAGTTCGGCCAGTGCCGTCCGCCGCTCGGGGCTCAGCGAAAGCCCGGTCGGGTTCTGGTAGTCGGGGATGGTGTAGAGCACCTTCGGCCGCAGCCCGCCGCGCAACTGGTCGGCCAGGACATCGACGCGCATCCCGTCCTCGTCCACCGGCACGCCATGCACCTGTGCCTGGTGGGCGCGGAACGCCATGATCGCGCCGAGATAGGTGGGCGCCTCCACCGCGACGCAGTCACCGGGGTCGATGAACGTCCTGGCGACCAGCTCCAGGCAGTCGATGCCGCCGCTGGTGATCATCAGCTCACCCGGGGCGGGGCGCACGCCCTGGTGCGCTTGCAGGCGGCCGGCCAGGTAGTCGCGCAGCGACTGCAGTCCCTCCGTCGCCGAGTACTGGAGCGCGACCCCGGCGTCCTGGGTGATGAGCCGCTCGGCGATCCCGGCGAGCACCCCGGCCGGGAACGTCTGCGGGTCGGGAAACCCGCCGGAGAAGGTGATCACGTCGGTAGCGCCGGCGAGAGCCAGGATCGCGGTGATCTCCCCGCCGCCGGCCGCTCTCAGCTCCTGGGTCTGGCGGGCGAAGCTGCCGGACCAGTCACGCTGCGCCGTGGGCGCGTCCCGCCCGCCCCGCTCGGCCGCTGTCAGCACATCAACTCCCCTGATCACTAACGCCTGGCTACTATTGACATCGAAGTTATCAAACGTAAGAATTTTCCACACCTAGCCATACGTTCGATGAACTCCTGGCCGATTCTACCCTAGTACTGCCCGCCTTACAGAAGGGATTGTCTGGCGAATGACAGCGACGACGGCGCCGCTCGCCAACCTCACCGACGTTGTGACGCCGGAGCGGTCGGCCGCCGACCTCGACGACGTCGACCTGGCGCTGCTGACCGCTCTCGCGGAGGACGCCCGGCAGTCCCAGCGCGCGCTCGCCAGGGCGATCGGCATGTCGCCGCCGGCGGTCGCCGACCGGCTGGCCCGCCTGGAGCGGACCGGGGTGATCCGGGGGTACCGGGCCGACGTCGACTGGGCCGCACTGGGCTATCCGGTCGTGGTCTACCTCGCCGTCACCTCCGGCCCGGGATCGGACCTTGGGCAGATCATCCGGGAGATCAGCGCGCTGCCTGAGGCACAGGAGATGAGCGTGGTGACCGGCGGCCTCGACCTGCTGGTCCGGCTCCGGGTCCGGGACCACGAGCACCTGCGGGCACTGTTGCTGCAGGTGGTCTTCAAGATCCCTGGCGTCCAGCGCACCGAGACCTTCCTGTCTCTCGGCGACGTGGAGCCTGGCAACTTTGCCGCGGCGATGCTGAGGCAGCTTGCCCAGCGGACCACCCCGGCCGGCCAGACAGGCCGCCCAGGGAACCCACCCGATGTGGAGGAGTGAACCGTGACCAGCGGACCCAGCCATGCCCCCGACGAGCTAGGGAACGCCGCCGGAGTCGGCCAGCCCGGTTTCGTCGCCAGGCATGGCCTGCACACCCCGGAGCAGCGGGCGGCCGCGGCGGAGGTGGCGGGCCACATCAGGGAACTCGGCCTGCGCACGGTGCGGCTGATCGTGGTCGATCAGCACGGGGTTCCGCGCGCCAAGTCGCTGTCCGCGGACGCGGCGATCGCCGCCCTCGGCAACGGCCTGGACTTTTCCGGGGCCATCTACAGCCTGGACACCGGCAACCAGGTCTTCGTGCCCGCGTTCGCGTCCGGCGGCGGGTTCGGCATCGAGGAGTTCACCGGCTTCCCCGATGTGGTCGTGGTCCCGGACCCGGCGACCTTCCGGGTGCTGCCATGGGCCGACCGCACCGGCTGGATGATCTGCGACGTCTACTTCTCCAACGGGCAGCCGATGCCGCTCGACGGCCGCGGCCTGCTCCGCAGGATCCTGTCCGATCTGGGGGACGCCGGTTACGGATACCTGGCCGGGATCGAGGTCGAGTACTACATCGTGCGGGTGGACAGCGACCGGATAATCCCGGAGAACGCCGGGTTCACCCCCCCACCGCCCGAGGTCAGCATCTTCCAGCGGGGCTACCAGTACCTGTCCGAGGTCCGGCTGGACAGCGTGAACGACACGCTGGAGGCGATCAGGGACGGGCTGATCTCGGTTGGCCTGCCGCCCCGCTCGATGGAGGACGAGTGGGGTCCTGGCCAGATGGAGTTCAGCTTCAGCCCGATCGCCGGGCTGGCGGCCGCCGACGCGGTCGTGCTACTGCGGTCGGCGGTGAAGCAGATCTGCCAGCGCCGGGGGCTGCTGGCCAGCTTCATGTGCCGGCCGGGGCTGCCGAACTTCTTCTCCTCGGGCTGGCACCTGCACCAGTCGCTGCTCACCGGGACCGGACAGAACGCCTTCGCCAGCCCGGACGCGCCGCTGTCGGTGACCGGGCGCCAGTTCGCCGCCGGGCTGCTGCAGCACGCGCTGCCGATGACCCTCTTCTCCACGCCGACCGTCAACGGCTACAAGCGGTACCGGCCGTACTCGTTCGCTCCTGACCGGGTGTGCTGGGCGGTGGAGAACCGCGGTGCCATGGTCCGGGTGCAGGGCGCACCCGGAGACGCGAGCAGCCACCTGGAAAACCGGGTCGGCGAGCCCGCCGCCAACCCCTACCTGTACCTGGCGGCGAACGTCGCCGCCGGGCTTGACGGCATTCGCCGCCAGGCCGAGCCGCCGGCGCCGGTCGAGGCGGACCCGTACGCCGCCAGCGCACCCCTGCTGCCGGTCACCCTGGCCGACGCTATCAAGGCGCTGGACGGCGACGAGTTCTACCGGAAGGCGTTCGGCGCGACCCTGGTCGACTACCTGCTGCAGATGAAGCGGGCCGAAGTCGCCAGGTACGAGGCGGCGCTGGCCGCCGATCCGCCCGCGGAGGGCCAGGACGTGAGCGACTGGGAGATGCGTGAGTACTTCGAGTTCTTCTGAGTCCGCCGGGACCGCGCAGCCGGCCGGCCCGCTGCAGCACGTCGTGCTGTTCAGCTTCCCCCGCCCGCTCAGCGCGCAGGACGCGGCCACCATGAGATCCATGGTGGCCTCCTGGCCCAGCGAGATCGGCCTGATGACCAAGTGCCGGTTCGGCACGGACCTGACCGGCGCCCGCACCCGCGGCTACGCGTACCTGCTCTACACCGAGTTCCCCGACGCCGCGGCGCTCGCCCGCTACCAGTCCCACCCAACCCACCTGGAGTTCCTGGGCTGGGTCACCGAACGCGAGTGCACCCCGCTCGCCTTCGACTACTACCTCGACGACACCACGGTGCTGATGACCGAATAACCGGGCCGGGCCCCGCCGGACCGAAAGGAAACCTCCTATGGCTGAGATTGACAGCGGAAGCACACTGGCCCAGCAAACTGGCCAGGACCAGCTCTCCCACCGTTCACTGAAACTCCCTGACGCGATCGCGATCTCCGTGTCGGTGCTCTCGCCCGGCATGGCGATGCTGCTCAACACCTCCGCGGTCGCGGCGGTGGCGGGCGGCTCCACGCCGCTGGCGTTCCTGCTGGGCGGGGTCGCCTGCCTGGCACTGGCATTCGTCGTGATCGGCTTCACCCGGCGGATGGCGTCGGCGGGCTACGCCTACACCTACGCCAGCCGCAGCCTGGGCAAGCACATCGCGTTCGTCGTCGGCTGGCTGTACTTCTTCGGCATGGTCTGCTTCGTGCCGATGACCATGTCCGGGGTCGGCTACCTGGCCGCGGACCTGCTCCACGTGAGCCCGAACCTGTGGATCTTGTTCTTCTTCATCGGCATGGCGCTGTTCGTGGTGCTGTCGATCGTGCGGATCAAGGTCACCACCCGCACCCAGCTGGTCGTCGGCATCCTCACGGTCATCATCATCCTGATCATCGACCTGGTCACCACCGCCAAGGGCGGCGCGCACGGCCAGGCGCTGTCCGCGTTCAGCTTCAACCACACGGTCAGCGGCGGGTTCAACGGCGTGTTCTACGGCATCATCTTCGGCGTCACCTCCTACATCGGCTTCGAGACCGCGGCCGACTTCGGCGAGGAGACCGCCCACCCGCGCCGGAACATCCCCATCGCGATCATCGCCGCCACCGGCCTGGCGATCGTGCTGTACCTGTGGACCACCTACTCGCTGGCGATCGGCTACGGCGTGAACAACGGGGCGAAGTGGGGCGCCGACCCGGCCGCGCTGCAGACCATCGGCACCACGTTCGTCGGCCCGGTTGTCGGCAGGCTGGCCGAGCTCGGCGGCATGGCCTCGGCGTTCATCGTCTCGGTCGCCTGCGCCACCGCCGCCACGCGGACCCTGTTCGCCATGGGCCGCGAGGGTGTCCTGCCGAAGCTGCTCGGCCACACGCACCCGAAGTACCAGACACCGGTCAACGCGACCATCGCGGTGACCGTGGTCGCCATCGTCATGGGCCTGCTCATCGGCTACCCGCTGTCCGACTCGGCGTTCGGGCACCCGTTCAGCAACTACTACTTCTGGGCCACCACCGGCACCCTGGTGATCATCGTGGTCTACGCGCTGCTGTGCGTGGGCGGCATCGTGTTCTTCTACCGGACCCGGGCGACCAGGCGGTGGAACCCGCTCGTGCACGTGCTGGTGCCGCTCGTCGGCCTGGTGGTCTTCGGCGCCGCGCTGTACGGGTCGGTGCACCCGACCCCGCCGGGCATCCTCAAGTGGACCCCCTACCTCGCCCTGGTGTGGCTGGTGATCGGCATCGGGGTGGTGCTCTGGCTGCGTGCGCGCCGGCCTGAGGCGGTGGAAAAGATCGGCTCCATCCTCGGCGAGGAGGGCAGCACCGACGCGGCGCTCCTCGATCGGGGTAACGCTTGATCGACGACCACGCGCATCCCTTCGCCGCCGAGTTCGCCCCGCTGGACCTGGCCGAGATCTCGCTGGACGTGCGGGACGGCCCGGGCGGGGCGGACCGCCGCCGCCGCGCGGAGCTGGCCGCCGGGAGACTCGCCACCGAGCTCGTCGTCAGCAGGCTGGCCGCCTACCTCCGGTGTGAGCCGGAGGAGGCGGTCAGCGTGCGTGACGCGCGCGCCGCCGACTGGCCTGGACACATCGCGGGCCTGTTCGCCGACGCCGGGATCGGCGGGATGCTGCTCGACCCCGGCGGCCCGGGCACGCTCGACGTCAAGAAGTACTCCGCGCTGGCCGGCGTTCCCGCCTGGCCGCTGGCCAGGATCGAGCCGCTGCTCGACGAGCTGATCGGCGCCGGGCAGGGGGCGCGCGAGATCCTGGCTGCCGTCACCGAGTTCCTGAGCACCGCCGCGGACAGCGCAGTGGCCGGATTCAAGACGGTGCTCGCCTACCGGACCGGGCTGGCCGTCGACCCGGACGCCACGCTGGCGGCCGCCGACCGGTCGCTGGACCCCGCGATACCGGTCCGGCGGCGCGGCAAGGCCCTGCGCGACCTGGTGTTCCGGCACATGCTCGCCGTGACGGCCGATCTCGGGCTGCCGATCCAGATCCACACCGGTTACGGCGACTCCGAGATCCGGCTGGCGGAGTCCAATCCGCTGCTGCTCGACGAGGTGCTGCGCACGCCGGAGGGAGAGGCGGCCACCGTCGTGCTGATTCACGGCTCCTTCCCCTGGCATGACCAGGCGGCCTACCTGGCCAGCGTGAAGCCGAACCTGTACGTGGAGATGTCGCTGTCGCCGATCTTCTCCCCCGTCACCACCGCCGACCGGCTGCTGCGGCTGCTCGATACGGCGCCCGCGGGCCGCCTGCTCGCCGGCACCGACGGGCACGGTCAGCCGGAAACCCACTGGTTCGCCGCGCAGGGCCTTCTCGCGGCCTTCGACAAGGTCAGCGTGCTGCTGCGGGACGCGGGCGCCCGGCCCTCGTGGATCGCCCGCGCTCGCGACCTGATGCTGGACGCCAACGCCAGGAGCGTCTACCGGCTCAGCTGACGCGCGGCTGGAAGCGGCCCCTGTCGATCACGACCACGCCGTCCTCCTTGGTGGTCTGGAAGAGCACGGTGTCGCTGCCGTCCTGCCGCCACATCGACACGGTCAGCGACTCGCCCGGCAGCACCGGCCGGCTGAACCGGCCCGACATCGACAGGAACCTGGCGGGATCGGAGTCGCACAGCGCGTGCAGCAGCGCCCGGCCGGTGACCCCGTAGGTGCACAGGCCGTGCAGGATCGGCTGGCTGAAGCCGCCCCTGGCCGCGAACTTCGGATCGACGTGCAGCGGGTTGCGGTCACCGGACAGGCGGTAGATCAGCGCCTGCTCGGGCCGGGTGGGCATGACGACCCGCTGATCGGGCTCCCGGTCCGGGCGCTCCCACGGCGGGTCGGTGCCGCGCGAACCGCCGAAGCCGCCTTCGCCGCGGATGAAGATCCCGCTCCGCGCGGTCACCAGCGGCTCGCCGGTAGCCGCGTCCGCCGCGACATTCTCGCTGACCACGAGGGCCCCTGAGCCCTTGTCGTAGATGCCAGTCACGGTCGAGACCGTGTGGACCGTGCCCGCCACCGGCAGCGGCCGGTGCAGTTCGACGAACTGCTCGGCGTGGACCAGCAGCGCCCGGTCGAAGTCGCCGAGACTG
>Ga0335075_10016135_pt1 | contig 11176 bp, 7 predicted proteins | sample Lox_Sample_24_FD_206723 | JGI IMG/M metagenome (GOLD analysis project Ga0335075, IMG submission 206723) | Soil microbial communities from Loxahatchee National Wildlife Refuge, Florida, United States - Lox_Sample_2.4 | ecosystem: Environmental > Terrestrial > Soil > Wetlands | place: USA: Florida... | reverse complement strand
CGCTCACGCAAAATGGCGGCCGCTGCGAGCGCTTCCATTGTGGCGATATCGCCGGCACATACGATCACTGCGTCTGGCTCGGCGCAATTGTCCGTGCTCGCCCAATCCCAGATTCCGATGCCCTTCGTGCAGTGTCGCACGGCCGCATCCATGTCGAGATATTGCAGATGCTGCTGTTTGTCGGCAACGATCACATTCACGTAGTCGGTGCTGCGCAGGCAGTGGTCGGCCACGCTCAACAGGCAATTTGCATCAGGTGGTAAATAGATGCGCGTGACTTGTGCGCTTTTGTTGGCAACCACATCAAGAAATCCAGGGTCCTGGTGTGAAAACCCATTGTGATCCTGTCGCCACACTACGGACGTAATCAACAGGTTGATCGAAGAAATTGGCGCACGCCAGTCCAGCTCAGACTTAGCGTGCTGATTGAACATGGAATCGATGACATGGACAAACGCTTCATAGCTCGAAAAAAAGCCGTGACGCCCAGTAAGTACATACCCCTCGAACCATCCTTCCAGCGTGTGTTCGCTCAGCATCTCCATCACACGGCCATCCGGAGATATTTCCGTGCCGTCGGCATCTTCCGGCTTGATCTCCTCCATCCAGGTCTTCGGGCTGGCTTCATAGATCGCCTGCAGCCTGTTCGATGCCGTTTCGTCGGGACCGAAAACCCGGAAGTTCTTCATGTTGTCGCGCATAACATCGCGCAGGAACTGTGCCAGAATTTCTGTTGGGCCGGCGTATTCCGTACCCGGCCTCTTCACGTTATAGGCGTACTTCGTGAAATCGGGCATGTGTAGAGGTTGCCGCAGTTTTCCGCCGTTGGCGTGCGGATTCGCGGTCATCCGCCGGTCACCCTCAGGCGCGACGGAGCGAAGCTCGGCTCTCAAGCGCCCGCTTTCATCGAACAGTTCCTCAGGCTTATAGCTCCGCAGCCAGTCTTCGAGCTGTTTCAGATGCTTTTGATTTTCCGCTACATCAAGAATCGGCACCTGATGAGCACGCCAGAAGTCCTCAACCTTGTGCCCGTCAACTTCCTTCGGACCAGTCCATCCTTTCGGCGTACGCAATACAATCATTGGCCAGCGAGGATATGTGCCGCTCCCTGACTTCTTGGCCGCGGCTCTGCTGTCACGCGCTTCATGCTGAATCCCACGAATATCCTCAAGGACCTGCTCGAGCGTCTCTGCCATGAGGAAATGCATCTTTTCCGGATCGTGGCCTTCGACAAAGTACGGCTTCCATCCGTAGCCACGGAGAAGGGACTCCAGATCGTCATGCGGGATACGCGCCAGGATCGTCGGGTTGGCAATCTTGTATCCGTTTAAATGAAGAATTGGTAGAACTGCGCCATCTCGCGCAGGATTCAGGAACTTGTTGCCGTGCCATGAAGTCGCCAACGGCCCAGTCTCAGCTTCGCCATCGCCGATCACGCAATTCACAATCAGATCAGGATTGTCGAATGCTGCTCCAAACGCGTGTGAAAGGCTGTAGCCAAGTTCGCCGCCTTCATGGATCGATCCCGGTGTCTCCGGGGTGCAATGGCTACCGATCCCGCCCGGGAATGAAAACTGCTGGAAGAAGCGCCGCATGCCATCGATATCCTGACTTTTGTCGGGATAAACCTCTGAGTAGGTCCCCTCGAGATACCCATTAGCTAGTGTCGCGGGCGCTCCATGTCCGGGGCCCGAGATATAGATCATGTTTAGGTCATATTTGCGGATTACGCGGTTGAGATGAACCCATGTAAAGGTCTGCCCCGGGTCAGACCCCCAATGTCCCAACAACCGCTTCTTGATATGTTCCGGCTTCAGAGGCTCGCGCAGCAGCGGATTATCGTGCAGATATATCATTCCGGCGCAGAGGTAATTGCAGGCACGCCAATATGCATCGAGGTGACTGAGTTCTTCTGCTGAGAGAATGTCAGAGGCTTGGGAGACAAATACGCTCATAAAAGACCTCGGATTGCCCGCAGGCGGGATATGTCTTCCATTATGGATGCAATCTGATGCGAACTACGCCAGCGTCACCAGATAAAAAATTGTAAATTCCTCGTGGGCATCGTATAACGACGCTTTATCCCTGTGCGTACCCCGATGGAGATTGGCTTAAAGCGTGCGCTTGAACAGCAGGGTACTGATGAGCAGTGTCAACAGACCGAATGCGGACAAGAAAATCAGATCAAACCAGATTGCGCTGAAACCTCCGTCCTTGAGAAGAACTGCCTTAAAGCCGTGGACAGCATAAGTAAACGGATCGACGACAGCGATTGCCCTCAGCCACTTCGGAAATCCAGAGATGGGCGAGATGGCGCCGCTTGGGAAAAACAGCAGAGTGTTCAGCACTCCGAACATAGCGCGAGGCACGAGAGGGTCTTCAACCCGCACCATCATCAGAAACATCATCCCATTGAATGCAATTGAGGTGGTAAATATAAGCAAAAACAACTGCAGAACAGACATTGGGTGGAAGATAACTCCCAGTCCCGCGAATAATGTGCCGATTATCGTAATGCAAATGCCTGACAATACCGCCTTGACAGCGCCTGCGAGATTCAATCCCATTACCAGTTCCAGCTTTGTGATCGGGGTCACTAGATAGCCCTCGTGCACACCTCGCGCTTTGTCGTCGATGTAGAGCATGCCTCCGCCAATCATCACGCTCACATACATGGCAAGCGTTATTGATCCCGCGAGCAGATACTTCATGTATTCGACATAAGGATAGAGCTCGACGATTTCGATCGCGATCTGCTGCGCAACCCTCGGCTGGATGGCAGGAGCGTTCAATGCGTCCACTACCGACTTCATCTCTGTCTCGAGACTGCCGCTCATTGTTTGGTCGGTATTGTCGACCACAAGGCCGATTTCCGGGTCATCACCCGCAAGCACACGCCGCGAATATTGCGATGGAATGATGACGGCTCCGTCGATTTTGCCGGTGCGAACATCTTCCCGGGCGGTCTTCTCATCGCTGTAGGGAACGGTCGTGAAGGTACGAATATTTGCAGCAATTGAGTCGAATGCCTCATGAATCTTGAGAGCCTCCGAGCCGTGATCGTAGTCGACGACGCCCATTCGGGCATTGCGAATCTTGCCGCCGAAGGCATTGCCTAGAATGACCAGTTGTACAAGCGGGAGAGTCATGGCGACCATCATCAGTGCCGGAGAGCGAAAGAATTTCCGCATTTCCCGTTCAACAATTGCCAATGTCCTCATCATGGTCGAACCCCCGGGCGCTCCGGCATAACGAAGCCCAACGCCTTGACCTGTTCATCGCGGAGCTGGCGCCCCGTGTAATGCACAAATACATCATCGAGCGTGGTCGTTTGCACGCTTAGAGCCTTGATGGCGTCGCCCTTGCTGACAGCCATTTCCACCAGCTGAGTTGTGGTAAGCGAACCGTTCGAGGTAAGTAGTCTGTACATCCCCTCGCCATGCGCTTCCACCTTAGTTACACCCGCCAGATTTTTCAGCCGGTCCAGCCATTCCGGATAATCCCGAGTAAATTGCATCTCCACAACGTTGGTCCCCGGAACGCTCGCCTTGAGCGCCATCGGAGTATCGAGTGCAACGAGCTTTCCATGATCGACAATGGCGATGCGGTCGCAAAGGCGGTCAGCTTCATCCATGTAATGCGTGGTAATCAGCATGGTGAGATTGCGGGTAGTCTTGAGATGATTCAGCATCTCCCAGACGGCAACGCGTGAAACAGGGTCGAGACCAGTCGTAGGCTCGTCGAGAAAGAAAATCTTGGGACTGTGAACCAAACCTCGTGCAATCTCAAGACGACGCCGCATTCCACCGGATAGCGTCTTTGTCTGCGCATTACGCCACTTAACCAGATCAACTGCCTTCAGCAACTCTTCGATATTGCGCTGGCGTTGCGCTCTTGGAACCTCATAGAGCTTCGCATAGATAGACAGATTCTCTTCCACCGTCAGATCGAGGTCGCTGGTGAGCGCTTGCGGAATGACGCCTATCGTCCGCCGGACTGCATCGGGCTCCCGCGCAACGTCATGACCAGCAATGATGGCTCTACCCTCGGTAGCCGGAGTCAGTGTCGTCATCATGCGGATGAGGGTGCTCTTGCCTGCCCCATTCGGTCCGAGCAATCCAAAAATTTCCCCATCCTCTACTTCGAAGGTGATGCCACCTACGGCTTCAAAGTCTCCGTACCGCTTCACGATATTTTCCACGGCGATTGCCGCGCCGCCTGGCTTCGCCGCGCTCATTTGTTCACCAGCTTGTCCCCAGGGATGTAAACCTCGGCCAGCATTCCAGGCACATACCGCATGCCAGGATTGTCGATGAGGAGCTTCAACTGGACGGTTTTAATGTCCCGCTTACGGCGGCTCACGTCACGTTGCGTTGCGAAGTCCGCTTCCGCTGATTTAGCGATCACCCTGCCGTGAGTAGTTGCTCCGCTTGGCATTACTACCCGCAGCACATCGCCTATCTGCACAGAGTCTGCATCCGTCTCCGGAAGCGGCGCATAAACCCAGGTCTGGCTCAGATCCATAATCGTTACGATCGGAGTGCCGGCAGCAACAACCTCTCCCGGACGTGCTGCTCTTACATTTACCTTGCCTGTGACTGGCGCGACGATGCGGGCATAATCGAGTTGTACCTGGGCCTGATTCAACAGCGCCTGCGCGTTTCGCACCTGGCTGCGCGCGGCATCCGCCGCCTGCGCTTCGGCCTGAGCCTGAATAGTATTGGCCTTCGCTACCTTGAGAGCCGCTTCTGCAGCAGAAACATTTTCCCGTGCAGTGTCAACAGCCGCCCGAGCCGCATTCAGAGAAGTAACGCTTTCATCCCGCGATTGCAGGCTCACAATTCCCTCCCTGGCAAGGACTACAGTGCGAGAGGTATCAGCTTCCTGATGTGCATATTGCGCCTGAGCCTGTGCCAGAGTAGCCTGCGCAGCGCGTACCTGCGCTTCTGCGTTCACCACCTGGCTTGCCGTGCTGCGATTAACCTGGCGTTCTGTAGCATCCGCTTCCTGCAGAAGATAATGCTGGCTATTTGCCGCCGCCGCCGCCGCGTTGCGCGCTGCCCGGAGATCATCACTCTGGATCGTCGCAATAAGCTCTCCTGCCTGTACGCTGTCTCCCTCGTCAACTGTTAGAGCCTGAATCCGACCGGGAATGCGAGAGCTGACGATGACTTCGTTCGCGTCTACTGTTCCAATCAGCTGCAGTTCGCTGGAGTGATTCGTTGATAGAAAGTACCAGCAGATTCCAACGATCAACAGCACGCCGAGCAACATGAAAATGCGGTTGCGAGCATTCATCTGTCTTCTCCCCGAAACAGCGCGTTCTTATTTTTGACCTTGGGCATAGGCATCTCTGCAAGAATCCGATTTGCCAGCCTCATACCATGAGCACGGTCCCTGAATAGCGCCTTGCCAAGAAACTGCACCGCAGCTTTACGGCGCGTCTCGAGCGCTTTGACGTCAAAGGGCTTGAATGGCAGCGCCACTTCTATCAGAGGTGCGCTCAGGAAGTAAAAGACGTTCGCGCCAAACATGGAATACATGACCTGGAGCCAATCCATTTCATAAAGTTCGCCTGTTCTGGCTCCCTGGTTGACTGCCTCCCGCAGTTTCTCCAGCAGCGGCCTGAATGCCTTTTGGGCAAAAACTGGCATTGACTCGCTCTGGCCACTTCGGAAACGAACCATTTCTTGTTGCAGCAGGCTCTGAAATTCATGCTGGGTAAGGATGCGGTCGAAGTGAACCAGGGCCGACCGTAATAGCCGCTCACCGGGGCTAAATTTGGGGTCGAGTGCTGCTAGTGCGTTCTCGACAACCCTCCCTGAGACTTTCTCTACGGCGGCCGCATAGAGGCTCTTCTTGTTTTTGAAGTAATAGTAAAGAAGTGCCTTGTTAGCCTTCGCCGAATCAGCAATGGCGTCGATGCGTGCTCCGGAAAGACCGTGCGTGCTGAATTCCAGAATGGCCGCGCGGAGAATTCTCTCCCTCGTCTGATCGGCCCGATCCTGGCGGTTTTGGTCTGAAGTTGTCATTATTAAATAATTAAATAGTTAGTTAATATTAACACCTAGTCTCGCCAAAAGAATTCGCCACACAACATATCCAAATCCAAACTTCGAAACGACAGTTCTAAACCATCAGCTCGGATCTTCATCGACCTCAAGAATCTCAAGTCATCGCGATAACGGCCATCAGAACTGACAGAGTTCAAGGTGAAATATAGGTGTACTATCAGTCAGTTCATCGGCTCTGTGATGCTGATCACAACGATCTCTGCATATAGCTATGGCAGCACACCCGTAGGACCGGATTACCTGAAACCGTTAAAGCCATGGTTCTCTAGAGTCCCTCTAAAAACGTGGCTTCCGCCTCGTGCAATGCTTTCAAAGCAGAAACTGGCTCCCACGGATTCGTGCACGCAGCAACCAAGAAAGAAGAGAGTGGAAAACCACTCTCTTCCCGAGCTTCGACTTAACGGTCTGTGAAAATTACGACAGATGAGTATATGGGTTGCGCACCAGTTCAGTAGGTAACCTTGGCGGCTCCAAGCCAGCTGTCGTGGCAGCTGGCGCTTGCATGGCTTGGTGCCAGGCCGTCTGGAATTTTTCCATCTCGTTGCTGGTGCCGACAGTGATTCGCACCCAATCAGGCATGATCGGCCATACGCGCCCTATGAAAACATTGCGCTGTGCCATGGCAGCCATCATCTCCTGCCCCGGGCGTCCGGCATAAAGCATGAAGCAGTTGCTTTGGGAAGGGATGTACTTATAATTGTTTTTCTCCAGCCACTCGAAAGTCTCCGAGCGAATATCGGCATTGACTTTCTTGCGAACCGGAACCAGTGTCTTGTCTTGAAGGCTGACAGTAGCTGCCGATACTGCCATGATGGGATTCGCATTCATGCCGAAGTAGTTTAGCTTTTCCAGGAGGTCTGGACGTCCGATGACGAAACCGCAGCGCATCCCGGCCATGCCGTAAATCTTCGAGAAGGTGCGGAGGACGATGACGTCCTTGTCGGCTTTGACAAGATCAATCGATGGCGTGGCGTCTGAGAAATGAATGTAGGCCTCGTCAATCAGTAGGATGGAGCCCTTGGGTTTGTTGGCAAGCGCCCAATCGATCTGCTCTTTGCTGGTGATCGTACCTGTTGGATTGTTGGGATTACAGATATAGAGCACTCCCGCGTTGGAATCTGCAGCGACCATGGCCTTGACGTCGTGGGAGTGGTCAGCGGCAAGTGGTACCTTGATTACTTTAGCGCCGTTGAGGGTAGCAGCGCGCATCCCGGCTTCGTAGCCAGGATCGGCGGTTACGTAACTCTTCTCTTTCGACGTGTAGGCAAGGACAGAGTAGTGTAGCGGATTGGTTGAACCAGAATAAGCGATGACATAGCCAGACTTGAGCCCTTCCATCTCGCTGAAAGTGTTAACGAGCTTTTGGGTACGGAAGAAATCGTAGCGGCCGCCTTCACAAATAAGGCTATTAATCTCATCACAGGCTGCCTTACAGGGTCCTAGCGGATTTTCATTGGCGTTGATACGGATGGCGCCTGGCGGCGGAGGAAGTTCCCACTGGGGCCGCTTAACGGAAGCTGCATAGGCAAAGTCCGGTTCGGAAAGGATGGGCAGAGCAGCTACAGCCGAGGCGGCTGCGGCGAGACGGAAGAACGATCGACGAGAGAATGCGATATCCATCATTGCCTCCAATACATAAATATTTGGTTACGACGTGTAGTGCGCCAAAAAATAAATGCGCGTTCAACTACCTTTCACAGCAACAACCTCAATTTCAATCAGGGCCCCAGGAGCAGCCAAAGCTGCCACCTGCATTGCGCTGCGCGCAGGTTTGTTAGGTTGTTCCTTGGTGCCGAAGAATTGGGAGTATCCGGCCATGAAGCCCGTGAAATCCATCTTACCGTCCTTCTTTGGGTCACCGGCAAGATAGGCGTGCATGAGGACAACGTCACCGAGGGTGAGATGCTGCGCTTCAAGAGCTTTTTGGATAGCTTGAAGCGCGTGCACAGTCTGGGTTTCGGTGTCGCCCGGCGTCCCATGCATAACAGAAGTGTCAAGCATGCCGCTCAAGTACAGCGTGCTGCCGACCCACACCCCTTGCGAAATGGGAAAGTTCGAGTTGGGTAGCGGCACACGGGTTACCTGCCCCTGCACCGTCAATCTAATAACAGCAAAGACGAGAACCGAAAGGAAAATCCGATGGTACTTACGTTCAGGTAGCACTGCTCCCTCCATTTTGAATGCGAGCTCCAATCTGATTGATCACGCGATATGCGGACAGCGCGGCCCCCTCTTGCCATCCGACGAGATGGCTGGTATGGTCGCCGGCAAAATAAACGCGCCGGTCAGGAACGAGCAGCGCATCGAGCGTGTTCTCATTCCGTCGGCCGAACCCACTGATCCACGAACCGAGGTTGTAGGGAATGTGTCCCCAGCTGATGTAAACCGGCTTGGTCAAATCCTTCCCATGACCGGGGTGCAGCAGTTCAATGGCTTGGCGGGACGCATCGAGTTTGGCCTGCACGGACGGTAGCTTGCCGAATGCGGAGCCGTTCTCCACACCATAGCCCGCTACGACGATGCCTTCAGGCGAGAAGCATTTGGCGCTGGGATACCAAACGACCCCAACCGTCTGCTTGAGATAGGAGAGACCGCCGTAGATAGCGTATTCGCTTTCCCAGAAGCGCGGCGCCTGCCAGGCGATCTTGTACGCGGAGTCGTAAGTGACCCCGTCGAGGATATGACGAATCTCCGGGCTGAAATCCGCGTCGATGTCACGTGTGATGGTGAGCGGCATCGCGCACACGCAGTAGTCGGCGGTGATGGTCTGAGTGGTTGAGCCGTGACTGTATGCAACTTTGACGCCTGAGGACGTCTGGCGAATCTGTTGGACGGCGCATCCGTAACGGACCGTGCTGCCAAGGCGCGTCTTGAAGGCAAAAGGAATGCGGTCCATGCCGCCTACCGGCTGGAACATGGTCGGCTGCCAGTCGGCAACCTCTTCCGCGAGCATTCCCTGCCAGAGATCAGCGTCAAGCAGTGCGTGCATTGGGAGCGGATCATTGGGAACCGGGGGTTGAACACCAGCGCCGGGATAAACCTTGAAGCCAGAGCGCTCCGTGCCTTTGAAGATGTAGTCCGGCTTAAGGTCGCCATACTCAATGAGGAAAGCGAGCATTTTCTCCTTGTCTTCCTTGGAGATTTCCTGATCGAGCGCACCCTGGTTAATCGCCTTGGCCAGCAACTCTGAGACGTGCCCGCGTGTGTCGTTGACGACGCGGCGCTGCTGAACCGCTACGCCCCCATTGAGCTGGTCGGCCTGCATAAGGGCGCTGCGAGAGCTATTGACCTCGATTTCGAGAGGAACATCGAGCTCACTACAGTAGTGGAGTATCGTGCGATGAATGGAAGGCAATCGAGCAGGGCCCGCGTTGAAGTATTGGCCCTCGGAAAACTCGCACGCCTGAGAGAAACCGGTGGTGAATTCAACCTTAGTTCCGCCTCGAACGGTCCAGTTGCGGCCGCCTGGACGTTCGCGCGCTTCAAGCACTGTACATCGGTAGCCCGCTTTGTTGAGCTCGTATGCAGTTACGAGTCCGGCGATGCCACCACCGAGAATCACGACACTGGTACCGCCACCTTCGACCAGCTTGAGCTTTCCCATTTCGGATGCGATCTCGGGAAGTGGAAGCAATCCTAGAGACTGCATCATTGTGAATGCGGCACTATAGCCGCCAAGCTGTCCTACCCGCATGAGAAAATCGCGCCGTGTTAGGCCCATACCGCGTTACACCTCACTTCTTTTCCTCCGCTGTGTGAATTTGAAAAGGGATTTGCCCGTGACAGCACAGCGCCGCCACGGGCAGAGAGGGCTCTAAAAGATGATCTTCAGCGCCAGTTGGGTGTTGAAAGGTTCGCCCGCGCCTATGCCAGGAGCGCCGTTGTAGTCACCGATCGTATCATACAGCGTGCCGAGCTGGCTGCCGACCGTGTTCCGCGGCGGAGCGAAATTCGTCTTGTTGGTAAGGTTGAACATCTCCACGCGGAACTGCGTATTGATGCGCTCGGTAATAGGTGTGTTCTTGAAGAACGACAGATCCCATGATCCATAGCCAGGTCCGTAGTACTGGTTACGGCGGGAATTGCCGAAGGTGTACGCAGCGGGATTCGCAAATGCGCTTTGGTTCAGCCATACCTGCGAAATGCTGGAGGAGTGATGAACTCCCGAATAAGGATCGCCAACCAGATCAGCCCGCTGCACACCCTCATTTGTTCCCGAGGTATCGCTAGATGAGAAGACGCTGAAGGGCTGGCCGCCGTGGAGAGTGAGCAGAGTGTTGGTCTGCCATCCGTTGGTAAGCAACCTGAGATGTTGCGAGCCAGGGATGTCATAGGACAGGAACCCGACGAAGGTATTGCGAACATCGAAGTCACTGTTGCCATAGTCACCTTTGAAGTTGTGGCTATCCTGAGGCAATGTGCCACGGTACTGCGAAACAATGTCGAGGTTATGGCTCCAGGTATAGGCAAGGTTTGAGCTAAGGCCGTGCCAGTTCTGAGTTCTGAGAGTGGCCTGAAGCGAATTGTAGTTTGACGTACCGATACTTTCGACCTGATTAATGGGGTTGGTATCGACTAGTGGCCCGTCAGGGAAGACGCTGGACTGCTCGAAAGTAGCGTAGATACCAGGCGTCGCGGTCACCCCATTGGGGAACGACTGGTTGATATCGAGCAAGCTAAGAAGATGACGCGCCTGACTGCCCACATAACCGAGCTGTGCGACGACCTTTGAGCTGAAGCTATGCTCGACTTGAAAATTGAAGTTCATGTTGTAAGACGGGCGAAAGCCCTTGTCGATTGAGTAAAGAGCGCAAGGGCAGCTTGCAGAGCCGCTCGTCGGGAAGATGGGCTCGCCGCCGACGATGGGATCTGCTGCGCCGATATTATTCGGCGGAACAGTAAGAACCGGCGAAGGGCCGCTCGGATTGCCTTCGACGCCATTCGGAGCGCCGTTACCTGGACGGTTGTCGAGGAACGGGTTTAGGTTCGGCGTATCGAAGTAGATGCCGAAGCCACTGCGTACGACGGTCGTCGATGTTGCCTGGTAGGAGAAACCCACACGAGGGCTGACTGCGCCGTAATACGGATCAAATAGAGAACTG
>Ga0335075_10016134_pt1 | contig 11176 bp, 11 predicted proteins | sample Lox_Sample_24_FD_206723 | JGI IMG/M metagenome (GOLD analysis project Ga0335075, IMG submission 206723) | Soil microbial communities from Loxahatchee National Wildlife Refuge, Florida, United States - Lox_Sample_2.4 | ecosystem: Environmental > Terrestrial > Soil > Wetlands | place: USA... | reverse complement strand
CATTTCCCTTCTCTGGGCAGCGGCGGCGGCGGCCATAATCCTGTTGATCCGCACCTCCTACTGGCTGGTCAGGCGGCGTGAAGGAATGGGTCTCGGCGATGCCAAGCTGTTCGCAATGTTCGCTGCGTGGCTGGGCCCGGCCAATTCCCTGCTGATTTTCTTCCTGGCAGTCATCGCTGGAGCCGCTTACGGGGTCCTCATCATGCGCGGCCGGAGAGGTGGATCGGCAAGACTCCCGCTCGGCTCCTTCCTCTGCCTGGCGGCAATCTACGCCATCTTCGCCGGACCGCAGACCATCGCCTGGTATCTCCGGTTCTATCGCTAGCCGGGTCCGGCCGGTTGCCCGATCTGGGCTTCGATCCGGCTCAGCTGTCGCAGGTGATGCCATCCGTGCACTACATGGAATTTCCTCCACTCCCCAGCGGAAAGCGGACCGAGACGAAAGTGTGGAGCGATGCGCCCATCGCCGAAGACCGCTTCGCATCGGGTAAGCTGCAAATCCAGGCGGCCTAATTCTTCATACAACAGGGCGGCAAGCGCCCTGCCGTCCGTCGCGGCCATGCCGCTGCGCCCGGGAAGCACGAACTCCGGCGACTTGACACCGGGGGGAAATCGTCCCAGCCCTACGACAAACATTCGGGCAATTGCCTGTCCCAGCCCTGCCCTCTTCCGGGTAGGAATTCCGCGCTGCAAATATTTCTCGGAATGAACGACTGTCCCCCGGTAGGTCAAAACAAGATGCTCGACCACATCCTGCATCGACCACACTGCCGCGTCGCCGCCGGGATGCGTCCGGCACCGTTCGATGCTCTCCGCGGTCAGCTTCCGGGCGTACGCATCCGCCATTTCTTCAAAAGGGGCATACACAGCTGACAATCTAATTCTTCCCGGCAGCCGCCGTCGATGCCTGTATGATGCTCAGCGTGGAGCGCTGCTGGCTCCACCCATGAAAAGAGACCGGCAAAGCACCGGCAGACGTTCGGTCTAATCACCAAGGCTTGAAGGAGTTCTTTCCCCGTGATCTTGCTGGTGTCGAGCCCCTATGGCTTCGCAGCCGCGTGGCAACATTCCAAGGGATACTGGCAGCAAACTCTCATGGCGGTCGTTCATCACCTGCCTTTGCTGCTGGCCGTGGTCATCGTTCCGGCTGCGCTCCGCGCGTACCTCATCCTCAAAGAGCAGCCCATCCGACGCTGGGAGCTGAATCTTGCCGAAGCGTTGCTCACTGTCTTCCGGGTCCTTGTCTGCGCCGTCGCCGTCTGGGTTACGCTGACGCCCCGCGAGTGGCAGACCTTCAAGCTCCGCCTCCGGGATACAGACCAGCTTCAGGTCGCCATGCAGCGCCTGGGAGGCTATCTAGGAAAAACCCTCCATATGTTGATATGGGAACTGCTGTTGTTCGCCGTCGCCTTCTGGCTGCTGCACCTGGTCCTGTCGATCATCGCTGACCGGCTGGCACGCACCGGCAACACCGAGCGCCGATCCCTGCGTTACCGCGCTCTCGGATCCATTCTGCGGAATCTGATCCTCGGGCCCCTGGCGCTCATCTACCTGGTGGCTTTCGCGCGGACGGCTTTCTCCTGATGCGCAGCAGGCGCTGCGATTCCGGCTACTTCTTGGCGACTGGGGATGAGCCCATTTCGGCGAGCGCCTTCCGGGCTTCCTTCGCCTTCTTACCATCCGGAAATGCGTCCAGGTATATCTGGAAATTTTGCGTGGCTTCATCCTTGCGGTTCAGGCCGCGCGCCGCCGCTGCCAGCCCAAAGACGGCATCCGCGTTTGCCGGATCCACTAGCGTCGCTTCCTTGTAGCGGGAATAGGCTCCCTTGTAGTCGCGGCGATCCAGGTAGAATCCCCCGACCTTGACGTCCTCCGTGGCCAGCTTCGGATTCACGATGTAGCCCCCGGCGCCATTCGAGATACGGCTGCCCGTGTCGCCGCCATCGCCCAGGCCCTGAAAGTTGCTGCGGCTTGACGAATCATCGTCCCGGGGAGGAGCCCCATCCGTCTTTGCCGGCGCAGCAGGAGCTTTCGCGGCGGACGAAGAGCTGTCGTCACCCTGCGCCGCCTTGCGCGAGATATCTTCCGGAAAAGGGTTCTCTTCGGCAGCCGTTCGCTTCTTAGGCGGTGCTGTGTCGGAGGACGGCTTGGCAGGCGTGGTCTGATCCGGTTGCGAGGAGGAGGAGGAAGGGGGAGGCGAAGATTGTTCCTGGCCCTGCTGCTGGGCGAAAACCGGCGTCGCGCCCAGCAGCAAGGGCAGGATGAACAGCGGAATTTGCTTCGCCACTCGCACAGGGAAGGACTCTCTTCCAGTTTAGACCGCGAACCCGTCAAAAGGGCTGTATACTCGGCGAGAAACGTCCCATGCCGCTGATCATCCGATCCTCTGCCATTCATGCTGCCGGCTGCTATACGACCGAGCCGATTGCCAAACGTACGCGCATCGTTGAATACACCGGACCGCGCATTTCCAAAGAGCGCGCCGACGAGAAATACGAGGATTCACCCACCACCTACCTCTTCGGCCTCGGCGAAGGCGAGACGGTGATCGATGGATTCGGCCTGGCCATGTTCATCAATCACTCCTGCGCTCCCAACTGTGAAACCAAGGAGATCAAAGGACGCGTCTGGGTCTTGTCCCTGCGCGACATCGCCGCCGGAGAGGAGCTCACCTACGACTACAACCTTTACGACGGCGACGAAGACGAAGCCCTCTGCAACTGCGGCGCGGCCAACTGCCGCAAGTCCATGTACTCGCCGGAAGAGATCATAAAAAGAAAACGAGCCGCTCAGCGTGCAGCGGCAAAGAAAGCGGCCAAAAAGAAATCGCCTGGTGAGAAGCCGGCTACGAAGGAGTCCGTCGCTTCAAGACGATCCCGCTAAGCGGAGATTTCAGGTAGCCGAAAACTTGACCTGTGCCCGGCGCATGCCTCGGTCGGTGATCAGTCTTCTTTTGCCATCCTGACAATAGGCAGCGAGCTGCTGTTGCTCAACGGCAGTTCGATTCGCTCCAGCTCTCTGTATCCCCATCGGCGATAGAGCGGAACGCCGGTGAGCGTCGCTCCCATCTCAAAGCGCGTGAAACCTTCCGCGCGCGCCGCTTCTTCGCAGAGCTCCAGAATCCGGCTGCCGATGCCCCGCCGCACCCAATCGGGGTGAACGAAAAATGCCCGTATCTTCGCCGCGTCCGCCTTGGGGTCGAGGAGCGAGCTGTCCCGGTCCGGCCGGCGGTCTGCGCCAAAGAGCGTCTTGCGCCGGCTCCAGCCGCCGCACCCCACAAGCTGCTTGTCGGCTGCCGCCGCGCCGGTCTCCACCGCGAAATAAGTTCCGTCCGCGATCAGCTGCGTATCGACCCCCAGGTAGGTTCCCAGGGCGCCCGCCATCTGCTCCCGGGAATAATCGCCGGCCTGCAGCTCCAGCACCGATTTCTCAATCAGTAGATGCAGCGCCGGAATGTCTGATTCCACGGCCCTTCGCCAGCTCAGGTCAGCAAGAGGATCACCCATACTTTGAGAATATGCGAGAGCCCCGGTCCTGGTGAGCACCGAACCGCCCGCACCCGTTACAATCGGGCTTTGAAGATTAGAATGATCCCCCAGGCTTTCGAACAGTAGATGGCTTATCAGGTTCTAGCTCGCAAATATCGCCCGCAGCGCTTTTCTGACGTTGCCGGCCAGGATCACGTCACCCGTACCCTGCTCAACGCGCTGTCCCAGGGCCGCACCGCGCACGGATACATCTTCTCCGGCCATCGCGGCATCGGCAAAACCACCATCGCCCGCATCCTGGCCATGGCCCTCAACTGCCGAACCGAAATCGGCTCGGCCGGGCGCCCCACGCCGGAACCCTGCGGCGCCTGCGAGTCCTGCACCGAAATCCGTGCCGGCAACGCCGTCGATGTGATTGAAATCGACGCCGCCACCAATCGCGGCATCGACGAAATCCGCGAGTTGCGCGATGCTGCACGCTACCGGCCCGCGCGCGACCGCTACAAAATCTACATCCTCGATGAAGCCCACCAGATCACCGATGCCGCCTTCAACGCGCTGCTGAAGACGCTCGAGGAGCCCCCCGATCACGTGGTCTTCATGATGGCCACCACGCAGCCCGAGGATATCCCGCAGACAATCCGCTCCCGCTGCCAGCATTTCAGCTTTCACGCCGTGAAGTTCGACGACATCCTGGCTCAGCTGCGCGACATCGCCGGGAAGGAAGGCATCGCCGCCGAGGACGCCGCCCTTGCCCTGCTGGCCGAAGCCGGCGACGGATCGATGCGCGACGCCCTGTCGATCATGGATCAGGCCATCGCCTCTGCTCCTCTCGAGAACGGGCAGCCCCGTCTCGACGCCGAGCAGATTCGCGAGCTGATGGGCACCGTGCCCAATGCCGTCTTCGAGCGCCTCATGGAGGCCATCGGCGAAGGCCAGACTGCCGCCGTCATCGAGGAGCTGAATCGTCTTCTGAATGCCGGCAATAGCCCGTCGCAGCTCGCCCGCCAATTCGTGCGCTATCTGCGCAACGTGCTGATGGCGCGCATCGACGGCGAAAACTCCGAGCTGCTGCAGATTTCGCCCGACGAGCGCGCCCGCGCCGCGCGCTCCGCTCTTCTCTTCTCCGAGGAGGACCTGACTCGCTTCCTGCAGGTCATGCTCCGCACCTTTGACGAACTCAATTATCGCCAGGAGCAGCGTTTCCACCTCGAACTCGGCCTCATCAAGCTGGTTCACCTCACCCGCCTGCTGCCTATCGAGGATCTGCTCAGCAAGCTTCCGGCTCCCGCCAGCCCGCGGCCGGCATCCGGCGGAGGCGCGTTGCCGCCATCCCGCTCCCAGGCGGGGCCTCGCTCCCAGGCTTCCCCCTCCGCGGAGCCCAGGACAGCGCCGGTCTCGCCGCCTCGCGCACCCGAGCTGGCAAAACCGGCATTCTCCCCATTCGAGGCAGATCGCAGCCGCAAGATCACCGGCGAGACATCAGCGGTTCCCGTGGCCACGTCCGCGCCGTTGGAGATCTCGGCCAGTACAGCCGTGGCGGAGCCCGTACAAGCCGCTCCCGTGCGCGAAGCGGCGCCTTCGCCGATGGCAAGGCCGGAACCCGCCCTTGCGGCGAAGGCTCCGGTCTCGGTTGCGGAAGCCGCTCCGGAGACTACTTCAGGTGCGCTCGCCCTGGCGACAGCCGTCGACAATGAGACTTCCGGCCCCTCAGGTCCGCTGGACCTCGATCTTATCCGCCACACCGTCACCAACGCGCTCGAAGCCGAGGGACACAGCACGGCAGCCGTTCTGCTCGCCGCGGGCCAGTGGCGCGAAAAGGGCGATGGCATAGAAGTTGAACTCGGAATCAAGAAGACCATGCTCGGACTCACCATGAACGCCGATGCCGAAAAGATCTGTAAGAGTGCGCTCCGCGCCATCGGGGTGGTGCGGAAGCTCACTTTTGTCCCCGGCGAAGCGCGAGCGGGCGACGCCGGGCCGCGCCTGGCATCGAACCCTCCGGCAGCGGCGCGCGGGAGTGTCCAGGCCCTGGCCCTCGAAAATCCGTTGGTCAAGCAGGCACAGGAGATCTTTCAAGCGGAAGTGCGCAGCGTGCTCGATCTGCGCGAAGGCAAGTAACAGCCATAGGAGTTGACAGTGAATCCACTCAAGATCCAGGAAATGCTGGGCCAGGCCAAGCAGATGCAGGAACAGATGCAGCAGAAGCTAAGCCAGACCGTTCTCGAAGCCTCATCCGGAGGCGGCGCGGTCACAGTAAGGATGAACGGAAAAAAAGAGGTGCTGAAGGTCACCATCGATCCCGCGGCGATCGCCAGCCTGAGCGGGTCAGCACCCGGAAGCTCCAACCCCGATCTGGAGATGCTCGAAGACCTGATCGCCGCGGCCTTCAACGAAGCCGGCCGGCGGGCCGAGGATACGCTGAAGTCCAACATGCAGGGAATGCTGGGTGGGCTGAACCTGCCTCCAGGGCTTTTCTAGGCCGTTCCTCAAATGCCTTATCTCGAAACTGCAGGGAGCCTGGTTCCCCGTTCGTCGGAGGCCAGCTTCCGGTCGACCCTTCCGGCGGCAGCGCAGAGCGCATAAAACAAAAGCGCGGTTAGCGGAATCGGCATCTATTTCAGGGCAGGCACAGGGCGCATCATGAGTCAGATGAGCACCATGACCACAAGACGCAAGTTCCTGAAGACCTCGGCGGGTGCGGCCGGCGCCATCCTATGCGCCGACCGGTTGGCCTTCGCGGCCGTGCCCGGGCAGCAATCTCCACCGTCCCAGGCGGCCGCGCCTGCCCAGCCCACGCTCGTCCAGAGCATGCGCGCCGCCGGTTCGACCACCCCGATCAAGACCACGAAGCTCACGGACACGGTTTTTCTGCTGCAGGGCGTGGGCGGTAACGTCGTCGTCCACATCGGCCCCGACGGCAAGCTGATGATCGACTCCAGCGTGGCGACCGCGGCCAGTCGCATCCGCGAGACACTGGAGAAGCTCGACGCGCATCCGCTCAAGCTGCTCATCAACACCCACTGGCATTTCGACCACACTGACGGCAACGCGGCTATGCACGATGCCGGAGCTTTCATCATCGCCCAGGAAAATACCCGGACCCGCCTGCTGACGACACAGAGGATCGAGATTTTAGACGCCGACTTCCCGGCCGCGCCGACCAGCGGCCTGCCCCAGGAGACTTTTGCCGACAAGGAAACGATCTACTTCGACAACGACGCGTTCCACCTTATTCATACGCCGAACGCTCACACCGACTCGGACATCTTCATCCAGTTTGTGACCACCAACATCATCCACACCGGCGACCTCTGGTTTAACGGCATGTATCCGCTCATCGACGACAGCAGCGGAGGCACGGTCAACGGGATGATCCGCGGCGTCGACCAGGTGCTCGAACTCGCCGACGACAAGACCAAGATCGTGCCCGGACACGGGCCGCTCGGCGACAAGGCCAATCTCACCAACTACCGCGAGATGCTGGCCAGCGTCGCGAACCGGGTGGAGAAAATGAAGATCGCCGGCCAGACCCTGCAACAGGTGATCGCGCAGAAGCCTACTGCCGACCTCGACGCCACCTGGGGCAAGGGCCGCATGACCCCGGATATGTTCGTCACCGTGGTCTACAACACCCTATAAAGGAGCGCGACTTCCTCGACGGAGGCTAAACGCCGGAGGCCTGTTTCACCAGTCCCTGCTGCACCTTGCTGTGCCTGGTGGAGTAGCCAAAGTAAATCGCCAGCCCGACAAACAGCCAGACGATCACGACAATCCACGTAAGCAGCGGCAGGTTGGCCATCAGGTAGAGGGCGCTGAGGATGCCCAGAATCGGCACGACCGGCACCAGCGGGGTTCGGAAGGGTCTTTCCAGATCGGGATGACGCACGCGCAGAATCCAGACCCCGGCGCTGACGATTGCGAAGGCCAGCAGCGTGCCCATGTTCACCAACTCCGCCAACTTGTCGATGGGAAGCAGCGCAGGAAGGAAAGCGACGATCGTTCCCACCACGATGTTCGAGATCCATGGGGTGCGGAACTTCGGGTGAATGTCGCTGGCCCACTTGGGCAGCAGCCCGTCGCGGGACATGGAGAAGAAGACCCGGGACTGGCCGAGCAGCATGACCAGCATCACCGTTCCCAGACCGAAGACGGCGCCGATCTTCACCAGCAGGCTGCCCCACGTGACCCCGGTCACGTCGATGCCCAGGGCGACCGGCTGCGCAACATCGAGGGCGCGGTAGCTGACCAGGCCGGTCAGGGTGAGCGAGACCATGATGTACAGGATGGTGCAGACCACGAGCGAGCCGAGAATGCCGATGGGCATGTCGCGCTGCGGGTTCCTGGCTTCCTGAGCGGCCGTCGAAACGGCGTCGAATCCGATGTAGGCAAAGAAGACCGACGAGGCCCCGGCCACGACACCCTGTATCCCAAAAGCTCCCGGGCCCTCGTGCGGCGGGATAAAAGGATGCCAGTTGGTCTTAAGCAGCGCGGGATGATGGAACAGGTAGTTGATGCCCAGCACCAGGAAGATGCCGACCACCGACAACTTCACAAACACAATCGCCGAGTTCAGGTTCGCCGATTCCTTGATGCCGATCACCAGAATCGTCGTGATCGCAAGGATGGCGAGGAACGCGACGACGTTGAAAATGCCGACAACGTGGGGCAGGCCCGCCGTGGTCACCCCCGGCGGCAACGACATCGCCGGCTGCCACAGGTTGTGGTAGAGGTAGATGTCATTTCCGTAGGTTGTCGTAAAGCGCGCCAGCGAGGGAGACGGCGTGATTCCCAGCTGCTGCAGCAGGCTCAGGAAGTAGCCCGACCACCCGGAGGCCACGGTCGCCGCGCCGAAAGCGTACTCCAGCACCAGGTCCCAGCCGATGATCCACGCCACCAGCTCGCCCAGCGTGGCATACCCGTAGGTATAGGCAGAGCCGGCAATCGGAATAATGGAGGCGAACTCGGCGTAGCAAAGTCCGGCAAAGGCGCAGGTAATTCCGGCGACGATGAAGCTGAGCGCGACCGCCGGCCCGGCGTGCAGCGCGGCGGCCTGTCCGGTGAGGACGAAAATGCCGGCGCCGATGATCGCCCCGATGCCCAGCGTGATGAGGTTGACAGGCCCCAGAGACCGTTTGAGCGTGTGCTCGCCCTCTTCACCAGCTTCCTGCTTCAACGACGTGAGCGGCTTAACCGCGAAAAGTTGTGCCATGTACGAGGCTCTTCCTCCCAAACAAAATCAATGCGACGGCTGCCCGGCTCCCCGGCGGGACCAGAACAAGAAGACCGGCACTCCGAGCAACACCAGCAACAGGCCCGGCCACGTGTACTGGGGTTTGTAACGCAATAGTACGATACAGATCCAGGCCGCCATGGCGATATAAATCGCCGGCAGCACGGGATATCCGATTGCTTTATAAGGTCTCTCCACACCCGGCCGCGTGCGGCGAAGGACGAACAGGCTGCCGATGGTGAGAATGTAGAACAGTAGCGCCGCGAACATGGTGTAGTCCAGCAGCTGTCCGTAGGATCCGGAAAGGCATAGAAAGCAGGTCCAGATGGCCTGCACCACCAGTGCAGCAACGGGTGTCTTGTAGCGCGGATGCAGTTTGCCGACCGACTTGAAGAACAACCCGTCCTGGCTCATCGCATAGTAGACGCGCGCACCGGCGAGAGCCAGTCCATTGATGCAGCCGAAGGTTGAAACCAGGATGGCTGCCGCCATCAGCTCGGCGCCGCGAGATGAAAATATCTGCTGCAGAACGGCGGTGGCGACCCGGTCTTCGGAGGCATACTGGATGCCGCGCGCGAAGACCGTCGTTCCGTTCGGGTCGCCGTGCAAGGGGAGCGCCACCAGGTACGCGAAGTTGGCGGCGATATAAAGCGCGAGAACCAGGCCCGTTCCCAACGCCAGAGACAGGGGCAGGTTGCGCCGCGGATTCTTGACCTCGGCTCCCGCGAAGGTGACGTTATTCCAAGAATCGGCGGAGAAGAGGGAGCCGGTCTGCACCACCGCGACGATGGCGAAGAGGCCGACCATCGCGATCGGTCCGCCCACGCCCACCTGAACCGGGTGCAGGCTGCCGAACCCGGCGCCCTTCCAGAAATTGGCTCCGAAGTTGGCATGGATGGCCCCTGCGTTGCGGCCCAGCCAGAAGCCGAAGATCACCAGCCCAAACAAGGCCGCGGTCTTCGCGGTGGTAAAGATGTTCTGGACCAGCGCGCCCAGCCGAACCCCGAAGATGTTCACCACGCTGAGCAGAACCACCACGACAATGCCGGCAAGATTCGCCGTGTTCAGGCCGATTTCCATGTTGCCGAGCACCATCGATCCCAGGTGCACGGCGGGAACATGGGCAATGTGCCACAGCCAGTGGGTTGAAGAGACAGTCGGAAAGAAGACGCCTAGAAACTTGCCGAAGGCAACGCCGACAGCGGCCAGGGTTCCGCATTGAATGACGACGAAGAGTGTCCAGCCATAGAGAAAGCCCCACATCGGACCGAGGGCCTCGCGCAGGAAGACGTACTGGCCACCGGCCCGCGGCATCATCGCCGCCATCTCGCCGTAGCTCAGCGCGCCGATCATGGTCATCGCCGCAGTCACCAGCCAGGCCGCAATCAAGAGTGCGGGCGATCCCACGCCGCGGCTGATGTCGGCCGGGACAATGAATATCCCCGACCCGATCATCGAGCCCATAACGATAGCGGTAGCACTGAAAAGCCCCAGGCCCTGCACCAGGTGTGGCTGGACCGGCGGCGCTTGCGCGGAGGTGGATGGGGTCTCAGGAGTTACGGCACGGATAGACACGTTTCAGTCTGTTCTACTCGAAAATGCGAAGAAAGTCTTTTGCTAATTTACCTGGACTGCCCTCCGAATCCGCGTCCCGGCGAAAGATGGCAGAAATCACCGCAACTGTGTCCGCGCCAGCGGTGCGCACCTCGACGGCCGATTCGAGCGTAATACCGCCAATCGCAACCAGCGGCTTGCGGGTGATGCCGCGGGCGAGCCTTACACCCTCGAGACCCAGCACAGGGTCGGGATTCTCTTTGCTCGATGTGGAGAAGACGGGGCCAATCGCAATGTAGTCAACCGGCTCCCCCTCCGCTTTACGAAGCTGAGATTCGTTGTGCGTTGAGACTCCGACGATGCGGTGAGGACCGACGATAGCGCGGGCTTCACGCGGGGAGACGTCCTGCTGGCCAACGTGAACGCCGTCAAAGCCCGCCTGAACCGCCAGCCGAGGCCAGTCATTGAGGATAAGCCGCATCCCTGAGCCCGCAGCGAGCCGAATTGCCGCCGCGTCAGCCAGAATCTCGGGTTCGCTACCCTGCTTGTTTCGATACTGCAGCAGCGAGACGCCGGCCTCGGCGAGCTCGCCCACCCAGCTTCTGAGCACAGACTGCCGCGCCTCGGCCCGGGACGGCAAAAAGGCTGCATCGAGAATTGGGTAAAGGCTGGGAAAACCGATTGCAAAATCCACCGTCCAGTGTACCCGCTGGAGAGGACAGATGATTCGAACACCCGCCGCCGTGTTGCGAACACGGCAGCCCGGGAGGGTTTAGGCCTTCAATCCTTCCCCTGGCGCTCGAAGAACCGCTCCATAAACTTGGTATCGAACTGACCGGTACGGAATTCCTCATCGTCGAATATCTTCCGGTGCAGCGGGATCGTGGTGTGAATTCCCTGC
>Ga0335075_10016133_pt1 | contig 11176 bp, 11 predicted proteins | sample Lox_Sample_24_FD_206723 | JGI IMG/M metagenome (GOLD analysis project Ga0335075, IMG submission 206723) | Soil microbial communities from Loxahatchee National Wildlife Refuge, Florida, United States - Lox_Sample_2.4 | ecosystem: Environmental > Terrestrial > Soil > Wetlands | place: USA... | reverse complement strand
CGATGCTGGCGCAAGGCTATCGCGGCAGCCGCTATTCGTTCGGCTATCCGGCCTGCCCGAACCTCGCCGACCAGAAGCAGCTGCTCGAATTGCTGCGCGCCGCGGAGATCGGTGTCACGCTCTCCGAAGAGGACCAGCTCGATCCCGAGCAATCGACCTCGGCGATCATTGTTCATCACCCGCAGGCGAAATACTTTTCGGTGTGAGAGCGGCCGGAACCGCCAAACCGAGAGCGAACACCGACCGGGCAGCACCTCGCCGGAGGCGCCATGTCTCACTTCGGATGTGACATTGGTCACCCGGTTGGGGAACGGCGCGGCCGGCGGCGCGCCCGTAGGTAGCCCGAAATGCGGCCGGCGGCACGGGCCTTCTCTTCATAGCGGGTCGGCGGCCAGTCCGCCGGGCGCACTCGCCAGTCGGCGCTGCACCGCGCGAGCCATTCAAAATCCGGGTGCGCCGTCACCAATTCGAGCATCGCGGCAAAATAATCGGGATCATCGGTGGCGAGCCGCAATTCGGCCCCGTCGGTCATGATCCGAGCGAGGCCGTCGAGGGTCTCGGCCGAGACGATCCGGCGCTTCTTGTGACGTGCTTTCGGCCAGGGATCGGGAAACAGGATGACGCCGCACGCGATCGAGGCCGGCGCCAACGCCGCGATCAACAAGCGTGCATCATCGAGGAACAGGCGCACATTTTCGAGATGACGGCGCGCGACCTCGCCCAGCAGCTTGGCGATGCCGTTTTCATAGACTTCGCAGCCGATAAAGCCGGTCTGCGGAAAGCATTCCGCGAGCGCCGCCAGATGCTCGCCGCCGCCAAAGCCGATTTCGAGGCAGACGGCGCGCGGGGTGCGAGGAAACAATGCCGCAGGATCGAGCGCGGCCGCAGCCGGCAGATCGAAGGCCAGGCGCGGCCGCAGCGCCGCAAGCGCGCAGCGCTGGCCCGGGCGCAGCGACCGGCCACGCCGGCGCCCATAAAGCAGCGGGCGCGGTATCGGTGCGCCGCCGCGGCCCGGGCCAGTATCAGCAGGCAGGGCCAGGCCGGCAGGTCGGGTCGGGTCGGGTCGGCAGGGTCAGAAGGCGCGGCGCAACTCGTCGACAAGACCGGTGCGCTCCCAGGAAAATACGCCACTCGGCTCGGGCTCGCGGCCGAAATGCCCGTAGGACGAGGTCGGTGTGTAGATCGGCCGGTTCAGCCCGAGATGCGTGCGGATGCCGCGCGGCGACAGATCCATCAGCTCGTTCAGCACCCGTGCAAGCTTGCTTTCATCAACGGCCCCACCGGTCGTGACGTAAAAGGACAGCGGCTTGGCGACGCCGATCGCATAGGCGACCTGGATCGTGCAATGCTCGGCGAGCCCGGCGGCGACCACATTTTTCGCCAGATAGCGGGCGGCATAGGCGGCCGAGCGGTCGACTTTGGTCGGATCCTTTCCGGAAAAGGCGCCCCCGCCATGCGGGGCCCAGCCGCCATAGGTATCGACGATGATCTTGCGCCCGGTCACTCCGGCATCGCCGTCGGGGCCGCCGATCACGAACCGGCCGGTCGGATTGACCAGAAAATTCTCCTCGTTGCACATCCACCCATCGGGCAGCGAAGCGACCACGTAAGGCCGGATGATCTCACGCACCTGGCGATCGTCGATCCGGTCGGAATGCTGGATCGAGACAACGAGCTTGGCCACCCGCACCGGCTTGCCATCGACATAGTGCAGCGTTACCTGGCTCTTCGAATCGGGGCCCAGCTGCGGTGTCAGCCCGGCATGACGGGCTTCGGACAATGCCCGGAGGATCTTGTGCGCGTAGAAGATCGGCGCCGGCATCAGATCGGGCGTGTCGTTGCAGGCGAAACCGAACATCATGCCCTGGTCGCCGGCCCCTTCGTCCTTGTTGCCGGAGGCGTCGACCCCTAGGGCGATGTCGCTCGATTGACTGTGGATGTGACAGTCGATCTTTGCCCGCTGCCAGTGAAAATTGTCCTGCTCGTAGCCGATGTCGCGGATTGCCCGCCGCGCAACCTCGATCAGCTGTTCGGCGGTGATCGATCCGGGCCCGCGCACCTCGCCGGCCAGCACCACGCGGTTGGTCGTGACCAGGGTCTCGACCCCGCAGCGCGCCTGCTGCGGGTCGGCGGCGAGATAGGTATCGACGATCGCGTCCGAGATGCGGTCACAAATCTTGTCGGGGTGGCCTTCCGAGACCGACTCACTGGTGAAGACGAAATCGCGTTTGGCCAAGGCTCTGCCCCCTGCTGAAGCATCGCGGACGTCGAACGGCGCCCGGGGCCGTTGATGCCGCCTCGGCGGGCGGGCGTCAAGCCCCGAGCCCGTTGTGCATACCAACTGCGCGGCCCGACTGCGCGGCCCTAGCGCTCCGGCAAACGCTCGCCGCCGGCGGCCAGTGCCTTGGCCAGTTCGAACAGGCGACGGCGCACAACCGGATCCTCGATCCGGTAATAGGCGCTGACCAGCTCGACGGTTTCGCGCTTGCGCAGCGGGTCGGAATCGAAGGCCTCGGCCGGCGGCTCGGCAAAACCGCCGGGAATCGCCGGGGCGCGCACCGGATCCATGTCATCGAAAAAAAACGACACCGGCACATCGAGGACCCGGCTCAAATCGTGCAATCGGCTGGCTCCGATGCGGTTGGCACCGCGCTCGTATTTCTGCACCTGCTGAAACGTCAGGCCGATCGCCTCGCCGAGCTTCTCCTGGCTGAGACCGAGCATGTTGCGGCGCAGCCGAACCCGAGAGCCGACATGGACGTCGATCGGGTTTGGTTTGTCGCCCTTTTGCCGGCCGGGCCGGCGGGGTTGTTGATCTATCGCCATCGGGGTCGACCGCTTTCTCAACATTATTGGCGTTATTTTTAGACGAGCCATTGACGGCGGGTCAAGCGACCGTTTCAACCTGAAATAAGCGAGTGCAACCGAAAGGTGCTGTCGGGTGGTTCAACCGAGCCGCAGCGCCACCGGCACCGCACCCGCGACCAATAGCGCCAGAAAGATCCAGTCGCCGCCGCGGGCATAGGGCGTGCGCGCGGCCGCGGCGGGCAAGGCGGCATCGACATAGCCGATCGCATCGAGATTGGTGCGCGCCAATACCCTGCCCGCGGCATCGACGACGGCACTGATGCCGTTATTGGCGACACGGACCAACGGCAGACCTTCCTCGACGGCGCGGGTGCGGGCGATGGCGAAGTGCTGGAACGGCCCCGAGGTCCGGCCGTACCAGGCGTCATCGGTGACATTCAAGAGCCAGGCCGGCCGAGAGTTCTCATCGACGATGGCGTGGGGAAAAATCACCTCGTAGCAGACGAGCGCACCAAATGGCGGCAGCCCTGGAACGGTGATGGTCCGCGGCCCCGGGCCGGCGCTCAAATCGATCGACCCGGCGGTCACCTTGGTGAACGACAACCAGCGGCGGAACGGCACATATTCGCCGAACGGCACCAGATGCGCCTTGTCGTAATGCGCGAGGATGTCACCCTTGCCATCGATCACCGCGATGCTGTTCCAGATTTTCTCGATCGGCGCCGGCGGCGGGTTCGCCCGCAACGTACCGGTGATCAGGTAGCCGCCAGGCGGGACGACCCCGGCGATCGCCTGCCGCGCCATCGAATCGCGGCCGAGCAGATAGGGGCTCGCTGCCTCGGGCCACAGCACCGCGCTGAGCGCGTGCGAAGAGGGCGCCGCGCTCAAATCGAGCAACCGCTGAAAGTTCGACCGGGCCGCTTCCGGCTGCCATTTCAATGTTTGCGGAATCGAAGGCTGGACCAGACGCAGCCATGTCCCGGTCAAGACGCTCGGCATCGCTTGGAGCCGGACCGCGCCGGCGATGGCGAGACCCCCGATCAGCAGACCGGCCGCGACCACCGGCGCCCAACGCCGACCCACCGGGACCGGCGCCAGCGAGGAGACCCCGAGCAGCGCCGGCAGCGAGGCCGCAAGAACGGTCAGGAAGCTGAGCCCGTAGATACCGATCCAGGCGGTGCTCTGCAGCATTGCGAGGCTGCCGGGAAACCCGCCCGACCAGGCATAGCCGACAAGGTTCCACGGCAGGCCGGTCAGGGCGTGGCCGCGCACCCATTCGGCGACACTCCAGGCGATCGCGAAGGCGACGATTCGTGCCGTCGCCGGCAGCCGCAGGAGGCGGGCGACGAGCCGGGTCGCCAGCAGCGCCAGCCCGATATAGAGGGCGAAGGCGGCCGGCAGCCCGGCCGCGGCAAACGGCACCAGCCACCAGAACCGGTCGATATCGACAAACAGCGCCGCGGCGATCCAGTAGAGGCCGGCGATAAAAAAGCCGAAGCCGAAGACCCAGCCGAGCCGGAACGACGCACCAAGCCCGCTGCTGCCATCGTCGAGCCATAGAAACAGCGGGAAGACAATGACCAGAACCGGTGTCAGATCAACGGGCGGCAGGGCTGCGACCGCGGCGATGCCGAGCGCAAAGGCGAGCCCATAGCGGCGCCAGCCGCGCAGACTGGCGATCTCTCCAGCAAGGCGGCACAGCGGCGTATCGATGGTCGCCCCGGGCCGGACCCGAAACAACCCGGCTTCAGGCATTGCCACCACGCTGCGCCGCACGCGCCGCCGGCGCGGTGCGCACGCGCAACCGCTTGATCCGCCGGGGATCGCCGTCAAGCACCTCGAATTCGAGGCCGCAGGGATGCGCAATCACCTCGCCGCGCTTCGGCACCCGCCCGGCGAGGGTCGAGACGAGGCCGCCCAGAGTATCGATCTCCTCCTGGTCGCCGGCCGGACGCAGGCGCACACCCTGGCGGTCTTCGAGTGCCTCGATCGGGGTGCGGCCATCGGCGATCAGCGTGCCATCGGCCCGCTCGATCAGCAGCGGCCCGTCGGCGACGTCGTGCTCATCCTCGATTTCGCCGACGATCTCCTCGATCAGATCCTCGATCGTGACCAGCCCGTCGATGCCGCCGAACTCGTCGACCACCATCGCGATATGCGTGCGGGCCTGGCGCATCTGCACCAATAGATCGAGGATCGGCAGCGACGGCGCCACGAACAACAGCTTGCGCAGCAGCGGCACAACCTTGGTCTCGCGCCGCTCGGCGACCGGGGCCAGCACGTCCTTGACGTGAACAAAACCGATCACGTCATCGAGCGTCTCGCGATACACCGGCACCCGCGAATGGCCCTGCTCGATCATGAATTTGACCAGTTGCGGGAACGGCGTTTCGATGTCCAGCGCGGCAATATCGACGCGCGGCACCATGACATCGGCGGCGGTCTGGTCATGACCCTTCAGGATGTTGCCGATCAACGCCCGCTCATGCGCGCCGAGCGGATCGGGATCGTCGGCCGGCGGCTCCTCGATCATCTCGTCGATCGTGTCGCGCAAGCTTTCGCCATTGCGCGGGCGACGGATCAGCCGCAAGAGACCGCGCAGACGCGCGAGACCCCGATCTGGCCCGGGATGGCCGGTGCTAGCGGACGGCTCTCGGTCGGTCATCGCGAAGCAGGTTCGGCCCTCCCGTGCTCAGATGGGGTGGCGATACGGGTCTCGCACCCCCAAACCCGCGAGGATCGTCGCTTCGAGCGTCTCCATCGCGCTGGCCTCCGTTTCATTCAGATGGTCATGGCCGAGCAGATGCAGCACCCCGTGGACGACGAGGTGCGTCAGATGGTCGGCCAGGGTCTTGTGCTGCTCCGTCGCTTCGGCGGCGACGGTCTCGTAGGCGAGCACGACATCGCCGAGCAGCAGCGGTGCGCCCGGCGGCGCCGGCATGTCACGGTCCCAGGCCGGAAATGCCAGCACATTGGTCGGCCGGTCCACTCCGCGCCAGTCGCGGTTGAGCCGCTGCTGCGTGGCGTCGTCGGCAAGGCGGATGCCGATCTCGACCCGCCCGTGCGGCGTCAGCCCGCGATCGGCCCCGGCGCAAAAGAGCGCGGCACGGGCGGCGGCTTCCGCCTGCTCCAGCGCCGCCGGGCAAGCGCGATCCCAGGCGGCACAGTCCCGGCTCACCATGATCGCCGCGGGCCGGTTCATGGTCCGATGGTTCATGGCCCGATGGTTCATGGCCCGACCATGCCGCCGGCACGTTCGCGTGCCTCATAGGCGCGCACGATCCGCGCCACCAACTCGTGCCGCACCACATCGCGGTCGGTCAGCTGGACGATCGCGATGCCCTCGACATCTGCGAGGGTGGCCAGCGCCTCGGCGAGGCCCGAGCGCATCCCGGCGGGCAGATCCACCTGGGTCGGATCGCCGGTGACGACCATGCGTGAGCCCTCGCCGAGCCGGGTCAGGAACATCTTCATCTGGACCGGGGTCGTGTTCTGGGCTTCGTCGAGGATCACAAAAGCACGGGCCAGGGTCCGCCCGCGCATGAACGCGATCGGCGCGACCTCGATCTCGCCGGTGCCGAGCCGGCGGGCGAGCTGATCGGCCGGCAGCATGTCGTTGAGGGCATCGAAGATCGGCCGCAGATACGGGTCGACCTTGTCGCGCAAATCGCCGGGCAGAAACCCAAGCCGCTCGCCGGCCTCGACCGCCGGGCGCGACAGCACGATGCGCTCGACCCGCCCGGTCATCAACAGATCGACCGCCGCGGCGACCGCGAGGTAGGTCTTGCCGGTGCCGGCGGGCCCGAGTCCGAAGACCAGCGGGATTTGGCGCAACGCCTCGATATAGGCGGCCTGCCCCGGCGAGCGCGCGGTGATGCGTCGCTTCCTGGTGCGAAACGCCGCATCCTCCCGCCACAGGCTCAGGCTCTTGTCGGCGATTTCCGCCTCGGCGAGGCGCATCGCCGCTTCGACCGCGGACAGATCGATCTCGTGCCCGCGCTTCAACCGATCGTAGAGCCGCGACAAGGTGAGGCGGGCCGCTTCGATGGCCGACGGCGAGCCGGCGATCGCCACACGATTGCCACGGGTGACGAGCGAAACGCCGAGCTGGCGCTCGACCTGGTCGAGATACCGGTCGCGCTCGCCATACAGCGAGGGCAGCAGCAGATTGTCGTCGAATTCGAGCTGGGCGCGCTCTCTGCCCGGATCGCCGCCGACTGTTTCTGGGTGAAGCGCGGTCATGCCGCCATCACCCCGGAAAGACTGTTTTGGCCGGCATCCGAAATCAATACCGGGACGATCTCGCCGATCCGCCCGGTGTCGGCGGCGAGGTGGACGCTTTGCAGATAGGGGCTGCGCCCGACCAGCTGGCCCGGGTGGCGGCCCGGTTTTTCGAGCAGCACCGGCAATACCCGCCCGACACAGCCTGAATTGAAGTCGCGCTGCTGGCGCGCCAGCACCGCTTGCAGCGCCCCGAGCCGCTCCGCCTTCACCGCCGCCGATACCTGCCGGTCGGCTGCCGCGGCGGGAGTGCCGGGACGCGGCGAATATTTGAACGAGAATGCCTGGGCGAAGCCGATCTCCTCGACAAGGTCGAGGGTGGCATGAAAATCCGCGTCGCTCTCGCCCGGAAACCCGACGATCAGGTCGGTCGACAGCGCCAGATCCGGCCGCGCCGCACGCAGGCTGGCGACCGTCTGACGGTATTGGGCGGCGGTATGGCGCCGGTTCATCGCCGCCAGCACGCGGTCCGAGCCGCTCTGCACCGGCAGATGCAGAAACGGCATCAGCTGCGGGACATCGCGATGCGCGGCGATCAGCCGCTCGTCGACATCGCACGGATGCGAGGTCGTGTAGCGGATGCGATCGAGCCCCGGCAGCTGGGCCAGCGCCTCGACCAGCTCGCCCAGGCCCCACTCGCCGCCGTCCGGCGCCGCGCCGTGATAGGCGTTGACGTTCTGCCCGAGCAGCGTGATCTCGCGCGTGCCCGATCCGACGAGGCCGCGCGCCTCGTCGATCACCTGCGCCGCCGGCCGCGAATATTCGGCGCCACGGGTATAAGGGACGACACAAAAGGTGCAGAACTTGTCGCAGCCTTCCTGCACGGTCAGAAAGGCCGCCGCTCCCTGACCCGGTCGCAGCTGCGGCAGATGGTCGAATTTGGGCTCCTCGGGAAAGCTCGTATCGATGACCCCGGCACCGCCCAGACGCGAAGCCCGCGCCACCAGCTCGGGCAGCCGGTGATAGGTCTGCGGGCCGAACACGAGATCAACATAGGGCGCGCGCCGACGGATCTCGGCGCCCTCGGCTTGGGCCACGCATCCCGCCACCGCGATCAGCATGCCATCGCCATTTCGTGCCCGACGCTCCTTCAGCGTGCGGATCTGGCCCAGTTCGGAAAACACCTTCTCCGCCGCCTTCTCGCGGATATGGCAGGTGTTGAGGATCACCAGATCGGCCTCGGCGGCCGAAATCGCCGGCGCAAAGCCGTGCGGCGCCAACAGCTCGACCATTCGTGCCGAATCATAAACGTTCATCTGGCAGCCATGGGTCGCGATAAAGACGCGCTTCGTCACGTCGCGGATCCTCTCCACCGTAAGCAAATGCCCGCTTCACTGCGCCATTGCGCTGGCGCGCTGCGGCGATGACGGCCCGCCGCCGGGCGGCAGCGGCACCGGTTGCGGACGGCCGGCCAGTGCGGCAGCCATGCCGCCGGCAACGCGCGCCTCGCAATAGCGGGCCAGCATCTTGCGCGACCCGCAATCGCCGAACGATGTCGGCGGATGGAACTCGACCACGACCTCGACCGTGCCGAGCCCGAGCATGGTCCACAGATGCGGCGCCAGCTCGGCCGATCCATACCAGGCAAAAAACGGCCGCAGCAGCCGACCGAGCGGCATGCCGTCGAGCCGCGTGTACGCGATCGAGACCGGCTGGACGGCGATCGGGCCGGCTGCCGGCACCACCTCCGCGGCGCCGAACAGCGCGCTCTTGAACGGCAGCACATGATTGCCGTCGCCGCTGGTTCCTTCCGGGAACAAGATCAGCGCATCGCCGGCCGCGAGCCGGCCGACCATCGCCTCGCGCTGCGCCCGCGTGCTGCGCACTTGCCGGTCAACGAACACGGTGCGCTGCAGCTTCGCGAGCCAGCCGAACAGCGGCCAGCCGGCCACCTCGGCCTTGGCGACGAACGAACCGATGATCAGCGCGCCAAGCACGGTAATATCGGTATAGGACACATGGTTCGAGGCGAACAGCGCGGGGCGGGATGCGGTCGGAACGCCGATCGTGCGCAGCTGAAACCCGAGGATCCGGCAGCACCCGCGATGGTAGACGGCCGGCAACGTCGCCGACCAGGGCCGGTTCAACCACAGGCCGATTCCCTGGATCGGCATCAGGCCGAAGGTCCAGCCGAGGTAGAGCATCAGGCGCGAAAGCCGCAACGCCGTCGAACCCATGCCGTCAACAAGTCCCGACCGTCACGAAATCCATGCGGCTTTGTCCCACGCCGTAATCACGTTCCTCACCTTGCGCTCGTAGTGCCGTGAATATTTGGCGCTGACGAGATCGGTCTTGACGACGACGCAGACATCGGTCGTGTTGAAGTCCTGATCGATCACCGCGCCATCGCCGACAAACCCGCCGAGACGCAAATAGCCCTTGATCAGCGGCGGCAGGCCTTTCAGCGCCCGCGCCGGGTCGAGCGCCCACCGCGGTCGCCGGCACATGTCGACATGGCGGTGCGCCACCGCCCGCGGCCGCAGCACCAGCGGCGCCAGGTGATGGTGATAGAGATAGGAGAGCGGGACCGCCAACGCCTCCGGATCGGTGCCGGGCAGGCTGGCGCAGCCGAACATCAGCGCGACGTCATAATGGAATACATAGGCGGCAATCCCGCTCCATAAGAGCTGCATCGCCGGACGCTGGCGGTAGGCGGCATCGACGCAGGAGCGGCCGAGTTCGAGGATCTCGCCGGGATGGGCGAGCAGCGGTGCAAGGTCGTATTCCGCGGCCGAGTAAAACCCGCCGAGCCGCGCGGCGGCGCCGCGACGGATCAGCCGATAAGTGCCGACCACGCGGACGGCACCGTGACCACGGCTGTGATCGAGCACCAGCAGGTGATCGCAGCCCTGGTCGAAGCGGTCGCTGTCGCGACGCAGACGCGCCGCCTCGCTGCGCACACGCGCCCCGAGGCTTTCGTAAAACACCCGGTAGCGCAGCGCCTGCGCGGCATCGATATCGGCGCTGTTTTGCGCCAGCCGCACCTGCAGCGCGCCGGCGCGGATATCGACGAACGCCGGCGCACGGCCGGCCGTGCCTGCTTGCGACAAGCGCCCGGGCGCAAATCCGAGACCGCCGATCACGCCGCCCGACCGGGCCGGGGAAACGGGCCGGCCCGCCAATGCCACGAACGCGACAGTCGCACTGCCGGTGCCGCGTGCCACCCCCGCATCGTTCGCACCCGCGCCCGGATCATTCCCGCTCGCGCCCAGATCATTCCCGCTCGCGCCGGGTGCGGGGCACCGCATAGAGCTCGAGCCGGTGACCGACAAGATCGTAGCCGAGCTGGTCGGCGACCGCCTGCTGCAGCCGCTCGATCTCTTCGTTGCGGAATTCGACGACCCGGCCCGATTGCAGATCGATCAAATGATCGTGATGCGCGCTCGGCATCTCCTCGTAGCGCGACCGGCCGTCACCGAAATCGTGCCGGGCGAGGATGTTCGCTTCCTCGAGCAGGCGGACGGTCCGGTAGACCGTCGCGATGCTGATATGCGGGTCGATTTCGGTCGCGCGCCGATAGACTTGCTCGACATCGGGGTGGTCGGCGGAATCCGACAAAACGCGGGCGATGACCCGGCGCTGCTCGGTCATCTTCAGGCCCTTGTCGAGGCAGAGCTGCTCCAGCCGCGAGGTCATCGCGCCTCCATCAAGGGGGATGTGCACCCACTATAGAGCAATTCCACGCTCACGCCTATATGCCGTGCACGCAGCATCGCGCCGCATGACCAGCAAGGGCGTCGATCGGATTTACTCCCGCGACCGCCGCGCCCGTGTTCCGAGGCCGATTTCCTTGGCCAACCGGCTGCGCTGGCGCGCGTAGTTCGGCGCCACCATCGGATAGTCGGCACCAAGCCCCCACCGCTCCCGATAAGATTCCGGTGTCATGTTGTACGCGGTTTTCAAATGACGTTTGAGCATCTTGAGTTTCTTGCCATCCTCCAGACAGATGATGTAATCGGCATGAACCGACTTCTTGATCGGCACGGCCGGTTGCGGACGTTCCACCGGCGCGGGTGAGGCCGTTCCGATATTAGCCAGCGAATGGTATACCTGGTTGATCAGCTGCGGCAAATCACTCACGGACACC